>WNGB01001203.1_pt1 | contig 42559 bp, 27 predicted proteins | sample 5400681 | NCBI WGS metagenome assembly WNGB01 (sample SAMN13153367, study PRJNA577476) | soil metagenome | isolation source: 115 cm soil or saprolite under grassland replicate 2 | place: USA:California | collected 2016-06-15 | reverse complement strand
GGGGCCTTCGGCCCCTCCAAGCCTCCCCAAACGGTAAACCTGATCGCTGCCAAGCGAAACCTTGCCTAAGATCAAAAGTCTAACACTGTCACACAGCATGGTCAAGGATAAGTTGATAAAATCTTCATCTAACTGGTACCGCGCTTAGTTGCTCTGGTAATAGACCTATGGTACGATGGGATTCATACAGTTAAGACATGGTTTATTTTGAACTTATAGGTTGGGGTGAGGGTTCGAAGACGGCCTCAGCGGGTATCCGGCCACATCAAAGCCCCACCTGTAAAGCTGATCGCTGCCAAACGAAACTTTGTCTATCGAGGAGATATGACGTGCAACTCGACGGCAACCTGACTAAGTTCCCACTGCGCGAGTTGATCGAAATGGTCGTCTATAGCTCTGTAACTGGCGTCCTGGAGCTTCGCGCGGGTGCGGATATTGGCCAGATATTCTTCCGCGACGGCCAGCCGTATCATGCGGCAGCCGGACCGCGTGCGGGGATGGACGCCATCGCAGCGATGTTCGAGGAACGCGACTCGCCATTTCGCTTCGTCGCCGATCGTGAGGCCGAAGCATCGACGCTCTGGATCGACCCCTGGGAGCTGATCGAGCGCGGCGAGGCGCAGGCACGTCAGTGGGCCCGCATTCGCGCCTACATTCCGAACATTGAATGCGTACCAGCGCTACGTGGCACTCCAGCCGCCAACCAGATCCATATTAGTGAGACAGTGTGGCCGGTACTCTCAGCCGTCGATGGCCGGCGTAACGTGGGCGAGATTGCCGCATATCTCAATCTGGTGCTGCTCGACGCGTGTACGGCGCTGGCCGATCTGGTCGAGCAGGGGCTGATCGAGGTTCGCCGCTCGCTTGCTGCGCCGGCCGGCACGCTGTTCGCAGCACCCACGGCCGGGACACAAAAGGCGCCACTGGGCGAGGCTGCTCCGCGCTCCACAGCGGGATTCCTCGAACGGCTGCTTGCCGACGCGCAGGCCGAGGAGCAGGGCCGCCCAGACCTGACTGATGACGATACACAAGATCGAAAGCGGGTCAGTCGCTACGTCGACGATCGCCGCTGACCCCGCGCCGACGCGCCACACGGCGCTGGCCCGCCGGCTGATGATTCTGGCGATTGTCGGCGCGGGCGTGGCCTGGCTATCCGGCCCACCCGGACGCATGCTGGTGGTGCTGCCGCTGCTGCTGTTTGCCCCTGGATTTCTACTCGAACGAGCGCTGCTTCCTTCCGCGCACCTACCCACCTTTGCTCGCCCCACACTCTGGCTTGGCCTGAGCCTAAGCGCTGTCGCGCTGATCTACGAATGGGCCACCCTGATTGGACTCGCACTCACGCCGTTGGTGCTGGCGCTGCTGGCGACCACCTGCGGCCTGGCCGTGATCCGGAACCTCTGGACGGACGACGCACGACGGACGGCGGATCCTTCGACACGGCTCAGGGCAGGCGACGGACAAGCCTCAGAAGGCGTCTGGCGCTCGGTGGTCGGTGGTCGGTGGTCGGCGATACTGTTGGCGATCCTGGTTCTGGCTTGCTGGACCCGCATCTCCGAGATCCGCGATCTGGCGCTGCCAAACTGGGTCGACTCGGTACACCACGCGCTGATGATCCGCGTGGCGGCTGAGCGTGGCCAGGCACCGTTATCGCTACGCCCATATCTGCCGGTCGACCAGCTGCCGTATCACTGGGGCTATCACGTGCTCGTGGCGGCGGCGATGCAGCTTTCCAGCATGGGTCTGCCGCAGGCAATGTTGTTTACCGGCCAGGCATTGAATGTACTGCATGTGTTGGCAGCGGCCGGGCTGGCGACCTATCTCTGGCGGCGCCCGCTGGCCGGCGTCGCGGCGGCGCTGGCGATCGGCCTGCTTTCGATCTTCCCGGCCTATTATGTCAGTTGGGGGCGCTACACTCAGCTGACCGGCCTGCTGCTGCTGCCGCCGCTTATGATCGTATGGCTGGAATTGCTGAAGACCAACCGAGCAGCAGGCGATGGCTTCAGCCCAACAGCGCCAGTGGCAACGCCCAGCCGTCACCTCGCGGTCATTCTAGCGCTGCTGCTGGCCGGGCTAAGCTTGATTCATTTCATTGTGTTGGTTTTCGCGCTCTGTTTCATGGGCGTGAGCGGCATCGCCTGGGCTCTCGGCGCGCGCCGAGAGCTGTTGTGGTCGCGGCTGGCGCGCGCGGCTGGCAGCGCCGGGCTGGCGCTGGCGTTGGCCGGCCCATGGCTGTGGCTGCTGGCCGCGCGTGCGCTGCTGCGTTCGGGCGCCGGGCAGGCTCCGCCGCTGCTTGGGCAGGGCGCCTTCTACACGCTCGACACGCGCCTGCTGTGGGCCGGCAATAACCGGATGCTGATCGCGCTGGCCCTGGCGGCGGCGCTTTGGGGTATCTGGCGGCGCAAGTCTCTTGTCGCGGCTCTGCTTGCCTGGGTAGCGGCGCTGTGCGTGCTGGCGAACCCCTGGCTGGCGCTCTATGTGCTGCCTATCAGCGGCGCGGCGCTAATGGCGTGGAGTTTGGCCCGCGGCCGTGTGCTGCCGGCGCTCGGCGGCGGCGCGCTGCTGTTGCTAAACCCGCTTCTCATCGGCAAGCTGCCATACCTCGCAATTATCACCACCGAGACGACTGTGATCAGCCTGTTCCTGCCGATCGGCGTGTTGCTGGGCGGCGGGGCGGCATGGGTGTGGGAGTGGATCGAGTGGCGGATCACGAGCGGGCGAGCGGAGCAGGCCGAGACAAGGAGACGCGGAGACAAGGAGATAGATCGCGCCACTATCTCCTTGTCTCGTCGTCTCCTTGTCACCCAACTGGGGCGAATTGTTTTTGTCGTCGGATTGAGCATATTGGCGCTCCGGGGCGCATGGGATCTGCGCGATGTCGTGAATCCCGCCACAGTGCTGGCAACGCCGGCCGACGTGGCCGCGATCACCTGGGTAGCCGAGCACACGCCGCCCAATGCGCGTTTTCTGATCAATGCCGCGCCGTGGCTCGGCATCGGCCGCGGCGACGATGGCGGCTGGTGGCTGCTGCCGCTGGCCGGCCGCTGGACCAGCACGCCACCGGCGCTCTACGATTACGGCCCAGCCGACTACGTGCGCGAGACCCGCGCGCGAACCCAACAGCTGCTCTCTTTTGCCCCCGGCCAGGAGCAGGCGCTGTATCAGCTGATCGAGCGCGACCAGATCACCTATATCTACCTTGGCCCAAACCCCAAGCCGATCACAGCCGCCGCATTCCCCACCAGCCAGGGCTTCGAACAGGTGTATGCGCAAGGCGGCGTGACGATCTTTGCCGTCCATCGTGGACGGTGACACGGTGACACGGTGACAACGGGTAAACGGGACGCCGACGAACGCGAACAGCTGACCGGCGTCCGCGTTCGTCTCTGTTCATCCGCGTCCTGTATCGGGAAACCTGAACAGTTATAGCAGATTGCAAAACTGTTGAGCTATCGCGCGCATGCTACAAAGCAGCAAGATGCCTGAGCTGTTCTGAATTCCGACTCCTGACTTCTGAATTCTGCTGTAGAAGTGAAAAGACGTTCGACTTCTCGCTGCGCACGCTGTATAATACTACCGTTTCGTTAAGGGATCTTCGATTTTTTAATGAGCCCAATGGTGGGATGCGGGGGCGGCTTCGCCGCCCCACCACTGGGGAGGTCTGGAAGGGCCGAAGGCCCTTCCAGACCTCCCCAGTGGAACAGTTATTGATATGGATCTCGACCAGAAACTCGACATTCTCGCGCCCGCGGCGCGCTTCGACGCCTGCGACAGCTTCAGCCAGGGCGGCAAGCGCTACACCCCGAAGAAGGCGATCTGGAATGATGCCGGGATCGCCGCCGACGGCGGGCCGGATGGCAGGGCACGCCCCGTGTTTCGTACCCTGATGAGCAGCAGGTGCGAATGGAACTGCGCCTACTGCCCGCTGCGCGCTGGCAGCGACCAGCCGCGCGCAGCGCTGACGCCCGATGAGCTAGCCAAGGTATTTCTGCCGCGCGTCGAAAAAGGCGTGGTGCAGGGGCTGTTTCTCTCCACCGGGGTCGATGGCGATGCGCACGCCGCCACAAGCCAGATGCTGGATGGCGTTGAGCATCTGCGCAAGCACCATAACTACGCCGGCTACATCCACCTGAAGCTACTGCCCGGCGCATCGCTCTCCGAGGTCGAGCAGGCGGCGCGGCTGGCCGACCGGCTGAGCCTGAACCTGGAGGCGCCCTCGGCCGAACGCCTGGCGCGGATCTCGCCCGAGCGCGATTGGGCCGGCGATCTGATCACCCGGCTGACATGGGCGCGCGATTGGCAGCGCGCCGGGCTGCTCAAGAGCGGCCTGGCGACCCAGTTCGTCGTCGGCGCATCGGGCGAGAGCGATCGTGAGCTGCTGCTGACCGCTACCTGGTTGTATCGCGAGCTGGATCTGCGGCGAGTGTACTTCGGAGCGTTTCGGCCGGCGCGCGAGACGCCGCTGGAAAATCAGGCGCCAACGCCATTCGTGCGCGAGCAGCGATTGAAAGAGGCCGACTGGCTGCTGCGGCACTACGGCTTTGCACCACCCGAGCTGCCCTACGACCCGGCCGGCGACCTGCCGCTGCATATCGATCCCAAGCTGGCCTGGGCGCTGGCGCATCCCGAGCGATTCCCGATCGAGCTGAACACGGCCGACCAAGAGCTGCTGCTGCGCGTGCCGGGGCTGGGGCCGCTGAGCATCCGGCGGATTATCCGGCTGCGGCGCGAGGGCCTTTTTCGCGACCCGACACAGCTCAAAGGGCTCGGCGGGGCGACCGCCCGCGCGCGGGATTTTGTGACCTTCGGCGGACGCTTCTTTGGGCGTGACCTGGCCGCGCGTATGCGCCATTATGCCCCGCGCGGGCCGCTAGCCGAGCAGTTAACCTTATGGTAGTCTTGAGCCATTACTGAGCTGTGCATTGGTTGGCCATTTTTTGGTGGGGGTGTGGGGCGACACCCAGAAGGTACGCGGCCGCCCCACAGCCCCACACTGGGATGTCTGGCGGGCCGAAGGCCCCGCCAGACATCCCCAAGAAGAATATTCGTTTCATGCGACAATCTTCCGACTCAAGCGCGCGCGCGGCTGGGCTGATTCTGGTGCTATTGGGTCTTGGCACTGCACTATGCTACGCCGCCGCGCTGACGCGTTTCCCGCTGCTGGCTATCTACGCGCAGCCGATCCAAAACATCGAAAAACTCACCAAGGCCGACCCGTGGACCGGGCTGGCGCTGACCGGCTGGACGCTGCTGGTGTTCGCCGGCTACACAGTTGGCGCGGTTGTACTGGCGCGCCAGGCGCGAGACCAGGCGACTAAGGGCTCAGGAGAGCGTGGTATCTCGCGATCTCCCAATCGCATGGGCCGCTGGACGGTGGCGGCGCTGGTCGGCTTTCCGCTCATCTTTCTAGCGCTGCTGGCACTGGTCTACCCAACTACATCGGTCGATCTCTACGATTATATGTTCCGTGGGCGCATGCTGGCACATTACCAGGCCAACACGTTTATCCAGGTTCCGACCGAATTCAAAACTGATCCTCTGTTCTGGTATGTTGCCTGGCGCAAGGCCGTGACCGCCTACGGGCCACTCTGGGAAGGCATGAGCTGGCTGACCGCGCGCTTGGCCGGCGAGCAGCCGGATCGGCTGCTCTACGGGCAGGAGGCGCAATACCAGGCGCTGCTGCACCTGATGTTGGCCTACAAAGGGCTGTCCGCGCTTGGCTTTCTGGGCTGCGGCGCGGCGATCTGGGCCACGCTACAGCGCACCGCGGTCGAGTGGCGCTGGCTGGGGCTATACCTGTGGCTGTGGAACCCACTGGCGCTGTGGGAGTCGCTCGCCGCCGGCCATAATGATGCCTGGATGGCGATGCTGATTGTGCTGGCGGTGGGGCTGCTTGTTCCCAGACAAGCAGACTGGAAGATCGACAGGCAAAGAGACAATAGCTCCTTGTCGCCTGCTCTTCCAGCCTCCTTATCTGTGTGTATCGCGGCGTTCCTCATATTAACAGCCGGCGGGCTAGTCAAGTTTTTGGCACTGATGTTTGGCCCGCTGCTGCTGAGCGCGGCGCTGCGACGCCTGCCGGATTGGCGGACGCGGCTACGGTTGGTGCTGGCGGGCGGGCTGGCGTGTCTGGCGGCGGTTGTGCTGGCCTATGCGCCGTTCTGGGTCGGCTGGGGTACGCTACAGAACTTCGGCGATCGTGGCGCGCTGTTCACTAGCTCCTGGCTGGCAGCGCTCCAGGCACCGATCTCGTCGGAGACCATTCACGCACTGCTCCATGTACGCGACCTGCTGGCGCTGCTCAGCTTTTTTAGCCAACCATCCGAGGCAATCTCGCAGGCGATAGCGGTCAGCATCGGCCTGGGGCTGCTAGTGTTCGGCGTACTGTGGGCATCGGGGCTGGCCTGGCGCGCGCCAGAGGATGTGGCCGCGCACGCGCTCTGGCTACTGTTGTGGTTCCTGTTTCTGTGCAATCCGTGGTTTCAGCCCTGGTACCTACTATGGGCGTTGGCACTGCTGGCGATCCAGCCCTGGCGCGGCCAGCATGCGTGGGCAGTTGGGCTGTTCTGCGCTACTGCGATGCTCAGCTACCTATCCGGTGCGTTCCTGCTACCACTGTTGGGATGGAAAGACAGTAGCGCTGAGTGGAACGCGCTGACGTCGGCGCTGATCTACGGGCCACCGCTGCTGCTGCTGCTGCCGGGCTGGCGCTTTGGGTTAGCGCGGCTACAGCGGGCGCTGACGCCGGGTGAGCGGCGGGCGCGCGAGAAAGAGATTATTGGGGGTTGAGATTGGCCTACGGCATACCCTGGCGATGCGAATGATCCGGGCAAGTGGGCGTGCCAATGCGGTCAGTTGACGCCGCATACCCCATTCCCTGTCCCTCAAATCCCACGCAGCAGTCGCTCGGCCAGGCCGCCGTGCCCATTCAGCAGCTCGGCTGGCGCGCGCTTGAGCCAGCTACGGACGCGTGCCTGCGCGGCGGGAATATCGTAGGCGACCCGGCGCACCGCGAAGGATCGTGCGGCCGAATCTAAGATTGCGTAGGAGGCGCGTGGGTCGCCATCGCGTGGCTGGCCAACGCTGCCAGGGTTGAAAATCAGCCGCTCGGCGCCGAACAGGCAGCTCCCACCCGGCAGCACGTCCTCGAACACATCGGTGGTCGCCCAGTTCGGCCGGCCGCGCTCGCCCTGCGCGATCTCGCGGCAGATACGCGGGTAGTGCGTGTGGCCGACGAGGCAGATCTGGCAGTGAAAGGCTTGCGCGGCGTCCCGAGCATCTTCGCTATTCTCGATATAGCCGGCGCCGGTCGCGCCGACGGGATCTCCGGGCGCGGCGTGGACGATCGTGGCCGCCAGGCCATCGCCCAGGTCGGCCTCGATCTGTTGCGGCAGGCCTGCCAGGAAGCTGCTTGTGGCGGCGGGCAGGTCGGCCCGCGCGCGCGTGAGCGCCGTGCGAGCGGCCGCGCTGAACTGGTAGGCTTCGATCCGGTTCAGCAGACCCCACTCGTGATTACCAGCGACCCACAGCGGCGCCGTGGTTAATTGGCCATCCGCCATACAATCGCGCGGCGCCACCAGGTCGCGCAGCAGCGCGATCACCGCCGCGCCGTCGGCGTAGTAGCCAATCGCATCGCCCAGGCAGATCGTCGTGTCGATCGACTGGGCCGCCAGGTCATCGAGCACGGCGTGCAGCGCGGGCAAATTGGCATGAATATCGCTAAGGATCGCGTAGCGCATGGCAGCTCACCCTGCAATCCATTGCCAGACCTGCGGCCCAACGCCGACGATCAGGCCCATCAGCACAGCCACCACCAGAATAATGACGACTGCACTGATCAATCCGCCTTTTTCGCCGGCGCGCTCGATCGCCGCGCGCATCGTCCGCTCGGCCTCTTCGCGCAGGGCCGGGTGCATCTCGCGCGCCTGGCTCGCCAGCGCCCGCGCGGCGTCAAGGTTGCCTTCGTAGAGCGCGCTCTGGGCCTGCTGCTGCATTTCGAGCGCTACAATGATGTTGCGCTCGCACATCTCCACCCACCTGGCGCGCTCGTGCTCCGCCAGCGCGTCGCGGGCCTGCTTTAGCAGCTCGTTCGACTCATCGCGCAGCGCCCGCAACGCGCGGTACGAATTCGCGTCGATTGCAGCTGGGATGGATAGACAGGTGTGCGCGGCGTCGTAGATCGATAGGGCCTGGCGGAACTTCTCAGCTGCTTCGGTCCAGTGCCGCAGCAGCTGGTCCTGTTTCGCCATGGCCTGCAGATCGGCGGCTTCGGCGATCAGGCTACGCCCTTCTTCTAGCGCGTGCTGCCAGATTTCGATCTGATCGAGCTGTACAGGCGTTTCGTCGATCATGCTTCCCTCCGGGTTTTCAAAATGAACAAGACACAGGCGTTCGTTCCCGGCGGGGAGGTGTGGAGGGCTGCAAGCCCTCCACTGATCTTGTCTTCTCGCTGGATGCGGCGGCAAAGCCGCCGCATCCAGCGAGAATAACTCGATTTTGGGGAGGCAATGCCTCCCCAAACCCCTCCATTGTGTAAGCCCTATCCTTAACGCAGTCCGAAGCGATCATCGCGATCGAGTCGCTCCAGCAGGCGCTGCAATACCACCCGCTGCTGAATCACCTCGCGTAGCTGCTGGACATCAGGCGCCTCGCGCTCGCGTTGCATATGAACCTTGATCTGCTCCGACAACGCGTTCAGAATGGCATACTGGTGCGGGTAGCGCTCGCCGATCGACTCGGGCGTGCGCGCGCCGCCGGGAATGCCGGCCAGCGCCGCAGTGGTGGTGTATACCGTCTCCTCGGCGCGGGCCAGATCGGCGAACGCGGCGGCGGCGGCTTCGCTGTCGAAGCGCGCCAGCGCGCTGGAGACGGCGGCGCTGGCGGTGACAACCACGCGCTGCATGTCGCGGTTGGCGTTGATCTGGCGCATCAGGCCGTCCGGGCTGCCGCGGTCGAGCTCGCTGTGGATATAGGTCATGCCTTCGAAGTAGCGTACAGCTCGCTCAAGCGCGTGATCGATCTCGGAAAAATCGGCCGAGCCTTCGCGCCGTGCGGCGGCCCAGAGCGCGCGGGCCGCCTGAACATCGGTGTCGGCGGTCTCATAGGCGCGCGCGGCCTCCTGGAGCGCGAGCAGAGCTTCGTTGAGCGATCGGTGCGTCTCGGGGGCGATCTGCTGCGCGCGCGTGCAGCGTGCGATCAGCGATTGAATATCGGCCAGGCGGATGCCGCGCTGGCTGTTGCGCACCCCACGCAAGTTGAGCAGTAGCCCGGTCTCATCCACCAGCTGATCGCGGCGGTGCCGCAGCAGCTGGCGCGCGCGCTCCAGGCGGCCCAGCGCCTCGGTATCCGGCTGGTCGGGCGCAATCTCCAGCACCGCGCCGTAGCGCTGGATGGCCTCGGGGATGCGATCGAGCTGGTCGCTTTGTAGCGCGGCGTCGCCCTCACTCATGAGGCGCGTCCGCTCGGCCAGAATTAAATTCTGGTAGCGCTCCTGATACTCGTCGCGCAGCTTCTGAATGCCTTCGCGCTGATGATCTTCCTCGGGCAGGTCGTGCAGCTCCAGCGCCTTATCCAGCGTGCGGATGGCCTCCAGCAGATCGCCGGGGTTGTTGTAGGATCGATAGCGCTGATACTGATCCTGCGCGCGCTGTTGCAGACCCTGGGCTTTGCGAAACACATTGCGGGCGGTGTTGATCTGCTCGCGCAGCTGCTCGATCTGGTCGGCTAGCTCAGGCAGCAGCTCACGCTCAGCCTCGATCAGCGTGCTCTCGGCACCGCTGAAGACCTTCACTTGCAAAAAGCCCCTGGCTTGATCGAGCAGATATTCGGCGCGCGCGCGGCTGCTGAGCGCCAGCACCTGGGGATCGTCGCCGCCGATCTGCTGGAGAATCTCTAGCGCCGGCATCCAGCGGCCGAGCTGCATCAGGCGCTGGGCCTCTTGGCAGCGCGCCTCGCTCAGGGCGCGTCTAGTCGCCGCGTTGGCCAGGTCGCCCTGCTTCAGCACCTCGATCGCCTGGGTGAACGCGCCCTGGTGCAAATAGACCAGGCCGCGCTCGGTGCTGACCTGCCAATCGGCGCGCCGCCGCAGCTCGATGCTAGCGATATCCTCCATGCCGATCTCGCGCAGGCTGGTCAGGCACTCCAGCGCGGCGGCTGGGTGCGGCGGGTCGGCATCGATGAAAGCCCGCGCGCGCTGGCGCAGCGTTTCGGCCCAGCCAGCGCGCACCCGATTTTCTTCGGCCACCAGGCGCGGGTGCTGAGGCGCCAGCGTGCGCGCGGACTCGATCGTCGTCAGCGCGTCGGCGAAGCGCTCCTGGAGCGCCTGCTGGCTGGCCTGGTCGATCAGCGCCTGGGCTTGCTGCTCGCGCGCATACATCTCGTAGCGCTGATCGAGCACGCGCTTGAGCTGGCCGAGCGTTTGGGCCAGCCGCTCGGCCAGCGGCTGGCGCACCGGCGCGGCGTGGATCTCATCGATGTGCTGATGTTGTAGCTCCAGGGCATCGCGCGCGGCCTGAAGGCGCTGCTCATCCGGTGCTGCCAGTGCATCCTGGGCCTGGCGCAGGGCGTTGTTCACCAGAACGACCAGCGCGTTCTCGAGCGCCTGCTGAGCTTGCTGGTAGCCTGGCCGCAGCACCAGCGCTTCGCGCGCGCGCTGCTCGGCCTCCTCCATGTGGCCGTGGACGCGCGCCAACCCTGAGTCGCTGACCAGCTGATGGAGGTACTCCTCTAGCGCGTGAATCTCCTTGAGCAGCTCCTGGGCCTGCTGCTTGCACTGCATCAGCGCAGCGGTCTCCAGGTGCGGCTCGATGCCCAGTAGCTCGGTCACCAGTTTTTCGATTTGTTCATATTCGCCGCGGCTGGCGGCCATGCGCGCCGCTTGAAGCAGGCCGTTAGCACGCGCCAGCGTGGCCTGCTCCCAGCGCTGCATCGCGCGCCGCCGCAGCCCTTCCACCAGGGTGCTACTGAGCTGCGCGCCGGCCAGATCCTGGGCCGAATCCAGAATGACGACCGCCTGCGCGTAGTCGCTCTGGCGGAAGGCGCCATCGGCCTCATCATAGAGCGGGCGGATGCGCAGGATCGCCGATCGCGAATCGCGGATGCTGGCGGCGCGCTGTTCATATTTTTTGATCGCGCCCTCGGCGGCCTCGTTCAGCAGCAGGCTTTTGATGCCAATCACCGCGATATTGGCCGCCGAGGATTCTTCCCAGCCCTGGATCTCTTCGCCTTGGATACAGCCGATTGCGCGCTCGTAGGTGCTGATCGCGGTATCCAGCAGCGGCGGATCGAGGTAATCGGCGCCATCGCCGGCCTGCTTGTGGGCCTGGTCGGCCAGCTCGCGCGCGATCCGCAGCAGCTTCTCGCGCACGGTTGCTAGCAGCTTGTCGAACTGCGGCTCCAGCTCCTCGCCATCCGGGCCGATCTCGACGCCGGTGTTGATCAGCTTGCGCAGCTCGATCAGCTCGATCTCATCGCGCTGAATCTGGCGCGCGGTGGTCAGCTCGCCGAACTGTGCGCGAAACTGCTCATAGGCGTGCAGTGTCGCCTCCAGGCGCTGATCAAAGCTGGTGCGCTGGGCCGGGTTGATGTCGCTGAAGCCCAGGATGCGCTCGTAGAGACCAATCGCCTGCTTGAAGTTGGCGTTGGTCGGCCGCGCCAGGTAGCTCTGGGCCTGGCGCTCAAGCTCATGCACGCGCTGTTGAATCGCGTCGTCGCGCGTTGGCGGCATATCAATCGGCGGCGAGCCGTCCAGTTCGTCGTGAAGAAGCAGGTGTACATTGTCCATCGGAGCGCCTCCTCTTAATTACGCGAGCCACGCACTGCCAACGAGTGGTTTTCTACATTTTGTAGTTTGTTTTTTCGCTCGCGGAGCGAAAAAACAAACTACAGATTAAATGACAAGTACCTTGCTGTCGCAGGCAAGAAAGCGTTTGTAAAGGCAACTAGTAGGGGCGTTCAATTGAACGCCCCTACTAGTTGCACCGAACAATGATCACAATAAAGGCCAGCATGAAAATGAATTGCGCGGTGAATGCGCCCAGCAGGATGTTGCGATGGGTCTCCAGCAGCGCCTTGGTCTGCTGATGCTCGACTTCGATCGCCATGATCTGACGGCGCGCGGCCTGCTCGCCACGCTCGATCACCTCGCGCAGCTGCTGGGCGTGCTGTTCGAGCTGCTGGTGTGACTCTGCGCCGGCCTGCCCGAGCGCCACCAGCATTGCCTCCAGCCGATCGAGGCGCTCTTTGCTCGCGACTTGATCCTTCCAGCTGACGCGCACAAGCTGCTGCCGTAGCTGATCGGCATGATCTCGAACATGCTCCCAGACCGGCTGAATCTCGGGATCGAGCATGGCAGAGCCATGCTTGAATGGCTCAGTCAGCTCCTCGAACCACAGCTGGGCGGCCGGGTCGCCGAGCCGGGCCTCTAGCTGGTGCAGATGTGCGAGCTGGCTGTCGCGGCGCTGTTTCAGCTCGTGCGCCAGGCGCTCCATACGAATCACGATCGGTTCCAGGCCCTGCTCGCGCGCATCAGCTGGCAAATATGCCTCGCGAATGTGAATCAATGTTCGGCGCGCCGCGCCATCATCGCCATGATCGGCGGCGGCCCTGGCCTGATCGACGTAGCGGCTCAGCTCGGCCAGGCTGCTTTCGCGCGTCTGGTGCCACTGCTCGCGCGCCTGGGCAAGATCGGCCAGGGCGCTGTCGGCATCCATGCGTAGCGGCTCGCGCTGCGTGCCGACCAGCGCGATCGGCTCGTCGGCGGCCTGGCGCTGGGTGGTGAGTCGTGCAGCTTCGACATCCAGCTGGCTGAGCTGCTGCGCCGTGCCCTCTTTGAGCGACAGCCGCCGGTAGGCCGCAGCCAGCGAGCGCGCGCCCATAGCGATCCAGCGCCAGAGATCGCGCTCGCGATCGAGCGCCTCTTCAGCCAGCCGTGGCAGCTGCGGGTTATCGCGCCCTAGGCGCTGCGACAGCCGGCAGGCGTGGCTGGGGTTGTTGGCCGCATAGTAGAGCTCGATGTCGGCGCACTGCTGGTCGATCCGTTCGAGCAAGCCGATCAGATCGGTGGCGTGCGTGAACGCATGGTCGATCTCCAGCCGCGTCTCAGCCGAGATATCGTGGGTATCGAGCGCGTGCAGGCCACGCAGTGCCGCCTCGCACTTGGCGCGGCTCAGCTGCGCGCGGGCTTCTTCGAGCGCCAGGGCGGCCTCGCGTGCGCGCGCGCGGGCCTGGCTGTTGCGCTGCGCGTTTCGGCGCTCGGCTAGATTTTTGCGCGCCAGGCGCAGGTCGGCCCCGCCGCGATCGAGCTTGACGCCGGCCTGCTCCAGCGCGTCGAGCGCGGCCAGTGTCTGCTCTACTCCGACCGTCGGATCAGCGGCCTGGGCGCGCTCGACGAGCGTCAAGCTGGCGTCGATCTGGCGCAGCCGCTCGCGCAGCTGGGGCAGCTCGGCCCAGTCGGGAAGCTGCTCTTCGGCCAGCCGCAGCGCCTCCGCGCGCTGGTGTGGGTCGGGGCTGCGCGCGCGCTCGGGCAGCTGGCGCGCCAGGGACTGCCGGTCGAGCCGCTCGCGCCGATCGGTCAGCTGCTTCTGCATTGCCCGCGCCGCTTCTTCGATCTCGGGCGTACACGCATCGGTCAGAATCTGATCCAGGGCTGCCAGCGCACGCGCGCAGCTATGTAGGGCTTGCTCATCCTGGCCGTGCTGCTCGGCGTGCCCGGCTTCATCCAGTGCGCGCTGGGCGATCGCCCACAGCTCTTGCTCGCGCACCAGGGCGGCCTGGCGGCGCTGCTGGCCGGCATGGCGCTGCTGGAGCTCATCGCGCATGATCCGCAGGTCGGGGTATTGATCGATCAGGGCGCGCAGCTGCTCGTGCTTGAATACGCCATTTCCAGCGCTGCTACTGGTGGCGGCCAGCAGGCTGTCGGCCTCGGCCAGCAGCCATTCGGCGATCGGTAGATCAGGATCGGCCTGGCTCACCAGGGTCAGGCGTTCGCGCGCCGCCTGCGGGTTGTCGTAGTTCAGCGCCTCCACGGCGGCTTCGAGATCATCGCGCACCGCGCGGTAGCGCTGCGCCTGCTCGGTCGCGAAGCGTGCGACCCACAGCCAGCGCCGCGGCCGCGGGTCGCGCGAGCCGGTTTCGGCATAGGCCTTCTGGAGCCGCTCGACCGCCAGCTTGGGCTCGTTGCGCGCCAGGGATTGGATGGCGTAATCGAGCGCGCGGGTGCTGGCGACCCCACGCCGCAGCCCGGCGCGCTGGCGTAGATCAGCGCAGCGCGCCAGCGCGGGTGCGCGGCTGGGATCATCGGCCGGCAGCGCCTGGAGTAGGCGCTCGGCCCGCGCGATCGGCGCCAACACGTCGATCGTCTGGCCTGCGCCATCGGCGATCGTTGCGCGCTCTAGTAGCTCGGGCCAGGCCATGCGCGCCTGGTCGCACTCGCGCTTGAGATCGCGCAGCAGCGGCATATCATCGGTGTAGCGCAGGCCCAACGCCTGTGTGATTACATCGCGAGTACCTTCCGGCAGTTGTTGCCAGCAGGCGCCGGCCGGCCATTCGCCCAGAACGGTACCGTCGCGATTCACGTCGATCCGCTCGCCGGTGCAGAGCTCGTACAGTCGTGCGCCGAAGCGTGCCCAGTCGGCGGCGACTCCCCGCTCGGCTACGCTGCTGGTCACATTCCAATCGATAATCCGCAGTGGGTCGTCGGGCCGATTGTGATCCCAGAATAGGTTGTCGAGCTTCATATCGTCGTAGCAGATACCGGCCTGATGCGCGATCCGCAGCGCTTGGGCGAAGTGGCGGGCGATCTCAAGCGCCGGCTGCTCGTCCAGCGGCGCGTGCCGCCAGTCGACGATCTGCCGGAGTATGTCGTTCAACACGTTCTGGCCGGCGGCGCGCTCAAGCACGATGAAGGTTTCGATCGCATCCGGCGGGCTCTGATCGAACAGGCGTACGGCGTAATGCTTGCCGGCGCGCTGCTCGAACTCGGCCATACGATTGAGTGTGCCGGCCTCCTGGAAGAAGCGCTCACGATCCTCGTGCGGCCGGCCGGCGCGTAGCGTTTTTACCACCGCCTCGCTGTTGTCGTCGGTGCGCCGACACATGAAGGCCTGCCCGAATAGGCCGGGCGTGCCGATCGCCTGCATTACCAGGTATGCGACGCCGTTCGCCTCGCCTTTGACGCCTTTGATCATGTCGCCTACTTGCATGAGCTAACCCCTAGTGCGCTTTCAGCGCGGGTGTTGGGTGTTGGGTGTTGGGCGGGCGGCGTTGCGAAGCCCAACACCCAACACCCACTACAATTTACAATTTACAATTCACATTCTGCTAAGAATCTCTCTGCGCTTGGACTCATATTCCTCCAGCACAATCAGGCCATCGTCCAGCAGTTCCTTGAGCTGACGGAGCTTGTCGCGCGCTGAGCCAGCGGCATTTTCGGTGGCCGGCAGCGTCACGATCGGTGCGAGCGCTTTCAGCGGACCCGCGGCGCCATTGGTCGGCATTCCACCATGGCCGTTGCTGGCCGGCTTGGCGGCGCGCATGGGATGCTGCAGCACCGTCTGCACCAGCGGTGCCGCGTCGGGGTCGTAATGCTTACCACTGGCGCGGACGCGGTCGAACAAGCCCTGGACGATCTCTTCCACCACCAGGCGCATCAGCGATGCGATGTCGCGCAGATTGACATCCGGGCTGATGCGCAGCGACTCGATCCCCTCGGCCAATGCGGCTTCCAGCAGATTGATCAGCCGGCTCTCGTCGCCGCCGCTGGCCTGGCCCTCGTGCCTGCGCAACGCATGTTCGAGCGCCAGCAGATCGATCTTATGGGTCGGGTTGTTGGTATCCGATCGATGGAACACGAAGCGCTCCATCGCCGAGCAGAGCGACGGCCGGCGGTCGGGCGGCGTCAGCGCGAAGCGTTCCTCGCCGCGCATGGGCGACGCCGGCACAAACAGCACCCAGCGGCTGCCGTTGACGCCGCCGGAATCTTCCAGCCGTAGGAGGCGATACAGATAGGCCAGGATGAACATATCGACCGTGCCGCGATCCTCCAGCATTGCCGTCAGGATGGGCGAGAAGCGCCGGCGCGGCTCGCGGATCGACGGCAGCTGCTGCTCGAGCTGCACCGCGTTGACCTCGGCTGGGAACACATGCAGCAGGCGCGCGTCGCCGGCATAGTTGTTGTACTCGCGCTCGGCAGCGGTGTAGGCCAGCAGGCTGGGGCTGGCGATCACGTCGGCGGTGGCCAGGATGGTGCAGATATACGGGTTGGCGCTGGCCAATATCTGGTTATCGCGCGCCGATGTGCCCAGCCGCCGCAGCGTGGTGCGAAACTCGTTGAAGTAGGCCTTCTGCCCGCCCTCATGCACGCAGATGAAGAAATGCGTCTCCTGTTCGCCGCCGGTTTTGGCTGGGTCGTAGCGGATCAGCGGCCCGCATTTGTCCAATAGCGTGCCGGCCAGCCGGCTTACCTCGCGCTCGACCAGTCGGTCGGCGATCGTCACGTCGCGTAGCGGCGCACAGTAGTCGCGCGCGATGCTCAGCAAGAACTCGGCGTTGCGCTCGGTGGCGCTGCGGCCGTCGGTCGGGCTGGAGCTGAGGCTGTTGCAGCCGCGCAGCACGATCCGGAACGCGTCGCGCTGCGGCTCGATCTCCCAGACCAGCTGGCTCAGCGCCGCGGCGAATTTGCCCTGGGTCACGCCGCGGTACAGCTCGTTCTCATAGTCGTCGTCGGTGAGGTACTCGTGGACGCCGATGCGCTTTTTGTCCTCGCGATTGGCGGTGTGCTGCGCGGCCGCGCGCTGCAAGTGCCGGTACAGCCCTGGGTCGGCCAGCGCGCCGGTGGCGCCGTGGGCCAGCGTGGCGATCCAGGCATCGATCGCCGCCTTGTACTCCTCGGTTGCGGCGCGCAGTATGTCGCTGACCTGCTGGAGCACATCGAAGAACAGATCTTTGATCTCGATCTCGATCACGCGCCACTCGGCATCGATATAGGCGCGCTGCGCCTGCACCGCCGGCTGCCAGTTCTTTACCAGAATGCCCAGCGGGCCTTTTTTACTCTTCTTTGCATCCATCTCCAGCCGATAGAGCGCAGCCTCCTCTTGCGCGCCGCGCAGCTCATCCAGCGCGACCCGATGGGATTTGATCTGGCTCAGCGCGGCCGAAAGATCGGTGAAGTAGCGCGCGAGCTGCGTGAGCAGATCCTGGGCCTGGCCGAGCTTGCCACGCTTCTCGCGCTGGTAATCTTTATTGCGCGGGTCCGGCCCATTCAGCAAATTGAGGATATGCTCGGCCAGCAGCTTGCGGAAGCGCTCGCGATGCACGGCCGCGCACTGGTCGAGCGCGGTGCGGTACAGCCCGCCGACATAGCGGCCATCGACATCTCGCCCCAGCTGCGCGGCTCTGAACTCGCGCACGCCGCGCTGGATGCGGTTGCTGCCTTCGGCCGGATCATCGCCTTCGCTACTGCTCAGCAGCACCCGGCTGCTCAGGGTCACTTCGAGATCTTCGCGCACCTTACGGGTGATCGCTTCGATCGCCGGGTCGGTCTCGGGCGGCAGAATCCATGTCAGCAGCTCGGGCGCGCCGCGCGCGGCGATCTCGGCGATCGCGGTCTCCGCACGTGCTTTCCAGCTATCGACCATGATCGGCACCAGCTGGATGAAGTTAGTGCTGACGACGCCCGATCTGCTGCGTGGCGCGCGCAGAAATGTGGCCGCATCCTTGCGTGCGTCGCTCTCGTGGTACAGCACATGCTGCGTTTGGCCTGTGTCGGTCGTCCGCTGGCGCAGGTCGAGCAGGTGTTCGCCCAGCAGGTCGCTTGCGAAGCGGTAGGAGAGGCTGGTGATGATATCTTCAATCGGCAAGATCATGCTATAGGTGCCCAGGCTGCTGTAGATCGGCTGCTTGGTCTTGCTTTGGACATCGGCGATCCGGGTGTTGACGTTCTTGTAGTGCTGCGCGTACGAATCACCGGTGCTGCCGTCCAGCAGCATCGTGATGCTATCGGCGATCGATGGATACACGCCATACTTCGGCTCAAAGCCATCCAGCGGCAGCTGCTCGCGGCTGGCATCCAGCAGGTAGCAGTTGTCGAACAGCTTGCCGAGCTGCCCGCCATAGATCGTCTGCAAGTCTTGAGAAGTCGGGTTGTAGATCATCGGATAGTGCTGGTCGAACACCAGCATGAAGCGGTCCAGCTCGCGCATGGAGGCGAACACTTGCGGCTGGACATGCTCGGTTTTGATCACCGATCGAAACGTGTTTTGGAGCGCCAGGAAGCCACGAATGGCAAAGCCGCTGCGGATCTGGCGGTTGGCGAACCAGCGCGTCAGATGCGCGATATCGATGAACATGCCCGCGCCGGTGCCACCGGCCAGTGATGCGACAATATAGATCTCGACCGGCGCCTGGCGCGAGTTGGCATCGAGCACTTCGGCCAGCGCGGTCTCGATCTTGTTGATGATCCGCGACTGCACCAGCTGCTGGAGATCGTAAAAGATCGCCATGCGCCCAAACGGCCGCTTCTGGCCGGCGCCGCGCGAGATATCGAAGGCATCCGAGTCGGCTGTCTGTAGATACGTGCGCGCCTGGAGCCACGAGCGAATATGCGGGTGCCGGCCTTCATCGCGCACCTCGCGGCAGATCTGCTGGATATTTCCGCCCAGATAGACGAACTCGGCCTGCTTATCGAGCTGGATGTCGCCGACGCGCGCATCTTCCTCCTGCGGCACGCCATCGCGGCTGATCTTCTCGGATGTTGTGTCGAACGATAGCAGGCGCACCGTCTTTGGCATCTCGCCGCCGTAGGTGTCCAATAGATTCTTTTTTACGTAGGTCAGCACCCATTTGCCGGTGCCGCCCAGGCCGATAATAACGGCCGGATTTACAACTTCAGGCATGATGCCACTCCTTGTTTAAACCATCTCAATCGGAGGTTTGGCGGGCGAAGCCCGCCAAGAAAAACCTATTGTGACTTGCAACCTGCGCTAGCGGCTTTTCCGCCCTAATCCATAGGTCTCATAGGTGATCCGATACTTGCCGTCGAATGTCTTCTGCTCTTTGTCGCGGATGAACTGGAACGACAGCGCGCCTTTGCGATCGGCGCGGATGAGGGTAACCTGCACGCCCTCGTCCTTTCCGCGTGCCACGCGCCGGATCTTGATCTCGCGCAGACTAATGGCTTTCAGCGCCGCGCCTTTTACCTTGGGCCGGCGGGTGCGAAATAGCCCAAACAGCATGCGCTGGCTGCTCATGCGGATATATGTCAGCTTGTCCCATTCGCCGATCTCGGCCAGCTGATCGACCCGGCGCTGCTCCAGCACCAGCGTGCCGCGCGGAAAGGGGCCGGTGATCAGAAACAGCAGGTAGCCCAGCAGCGCGATCAGGCCGATCAGCGCCAGCAGCGTGGCGATGCGAATCGCCCAGCGCATGGTCACCCAGTATGGGTCGGCGACCCGGCTGAACGACACCGCCTCTGGCGCGAGCTGGTAACCATGGCCGTCTGGCGTAGTGGCCTTTAGGGTCGCGGTGAAGGTATAGACACCGGCTGTCTGAAGGTCATCCAGCCGGGCAGTGAAGGTGCCGGGCCGCGCTGTATCTGGCGAGAGCTGGATGTTCTGGCTGCGACCGTGCGAGTCTTCCAGCCGGCCGGTGACGATCTTCGCGAGATTGTCTTTGAACACGCCGGCCGGGAAGCTCGGCTGCCCGCCCTGGGTGAGCTGAATCGCTAGCTCGACTGGCGTCAGCGCCAGGCCCTCGTACATCTGGCTGATCCCGCCGGGCGCGGGCACGACCATCTGCATGCACGGCAGCTGCGAATCGATTGTGACGGTCTGCTCGGTGCTCTGGAGCAGCAATGTGCCGTTGGGCAGCCGCGCCTCGACGCGCGCTGGATATGCACCGCCACGCGCGCCCGGCGTCAGCGCCTGGTCGGTACGCCAGCGCTGGTGTGCGGCCCCATCCGGCACAAGCTTGCGGGTGATCAGCTGGCCGTCGATAGTGATCGTCAGCGTTTGATCCAGCGCGAATCCCGGCAGCTCCTCGATCGGTGCGCCATCGGCATCGCGATAGCCCACCGCCAGATCAAAGTTTTGGCAGGTCGACACTGGCAGATCGCTCAATTGCTCGATCCGCGCCGTGGCCAGCCGGAATTCGCCTACGATATCGCGATAGCGCGGCGTCACGCCGGCGCCGACGATGTTGCAGCGCCACTCGCCCGGCGTAGGATCTTTGATCACGAAGGTCTCGGACTGTGCGCTGCGGGTATACCCCAGCAGGTTCAGCGCTTTCGTGAGCTCGGTTCCATCGGGCTGCACGAACACCGCGCGGGTGTTCGGATTGGGATATTCCAAAATCAGCGTCAGCGTCGAGCGATAGGGCTCGATCTGGATCGGGCTACTGTCGCAATCACGCGATGTTCCGGGCGGATCGCCCACGCTGTGCTGGGCGATCGCGCGAAACTTAGCCGCAATATCTTTAGGGTCGGTTAGGCGGAAGGTGCGTCCCGGCGCGATCCGGCTCCAGTAGGGCGCGTTCTTCGACCAGAACTGATCCTTGGTATCCAGGCCCAGCACCCACAGCTCGCTGCTGCTGAACAGGTCGGCGTGCCGGCGGCCTAGCTCGGCGAAGTAGCGCGCTGGATTCTTCGTGTCGAACGCGATCTCATCCTGCGAGGGCTGGCCATCGGTGAGCAGCACCACCACGCGCTTGCGGTTGGCCGGGGGGGGCTGCGCGCAATCCAGCAGCGTGCAGACGCCGGTGAACGCGCGTGAGAACGCCGTCTCGCCCAGGCTGCGCGGCGCAGTTGGCAGCTGTCTGGCGATATTCGATTGCATGATCCCATTCGCATCGCGTTCGATCTCGATCCGCGTCAGCGGCAGCGCTGTCACCACGCTCTCCTCGAAGGTGGTATCGCCGCCGAACAGCACCAGCCCAAAGCGATTCTCCTCGGCGATTGTGGGGCCGGCCAGGTGGCTGAGCGACCGCAGGATCATGCGCTCGAAGATTGGGCTGATGCCATCGCGAATGGCTTTGATCGCCATACCATCTGGGTCGGTCGGCGGTGTGCGCGGGCAATCCGGCAGGCGCTCGGGCGCACAGCGCCGATCGCGGGGATTGATGATTGTGCCGCGGCTCATGCTGCCGGATTGGTCGACCACAAAGACGATATCGGTGCCGGGCGGCAGATCGTTCTGCGCCCGCACGACCGATGGCACAATTGCCAGCAGCAGCGCCGGTATGAGCATGAGCAAGATGAAGCTGCGAGGCATAGTGGTTCTCTCAGCAATTATTCCGCGTATAGCTCCGGCTCTGTGACCGACTGCTGGATATGTTGATCCAGGTCGGTGCGCCGTATCCGCCAGCTGCGCCCGATCCGAAAGGCCGGGAGCTTGCCACTGTTGCACCAGCGCCACACAGTTGTCTCGCTCACCCGCAAGTAGCCGGCGATCTCGTTCACCGTTAGCACTTCTGACGATGGCTGATTCTGATTCATTCCATTACCTCTCGTTCAAGGCTTACGCGGCGTCCCAAATGTGGGTTACTCACAGCGGTACTTTTCTTCCTTTTGTACTTCGTTTTTGCGCTCTACGAGCGCAAAAACGAAGTACAGAAAATGGTAAGCACCTTGCTGCCGTACATCCTGGGCTTGCCTGCCCTGAGGCACCCCCTGAGCTGGCCAGCCCTGAGCGCGTCGAAGGGTCGAAGGGCGTGTCGAAGGGTCGAAGGGCAGGCTATTCAGCATTCGTTTGGGCCTTGCGAACGATCATTGCATTCGCCGCTATAAATATGCACGAGCAGCCATAAGCTGCTATACCCTAGTATATGGACGCAGAGCTGAATTTTTTCGGTGAGCATAAGATTGCGTATCAGTTGCGTAATGACCAACTGTTCATCCTGTGTCGCGCGCGCCGGTCAGCTCCTGGTATGTTCGAACCACTGGGTTATGGCGGCCTTCATCGCCGTGCGGCGTCACGATGGCGGCGCGCAGATAGCTGCGGTAGGCCTGTGCGATCTCGTGGCGCAGATTCAGGCGATCGTAGGCGCGCAGCAGCCAGTTGCTTAGCTCCTCGGCGGTATCGTCGATCTCGAGCGCCTGGCGGCAGATCGCCACGCACTGTCGGTAGCGCTGTTCGGCGTAGGCGTGCTCGGCCAGCCGCTCGGCGGCGATCACGGCGTTGCCGATCAGATGGTCGCGCTGGCGCTGGCCCCACTCGTCGCTGCCGGCTACGTCGATCATGTACGTGCCGGCATATAGCTGCGTGGCCTGAGCATACAGCGGCGCGGCAGCGGGCAGGCCCTGCTCGCTCTCGGTGTAGCAGGCGATCTCGAAGGTCTGCTCGAAGAAGTGTGCGTCGGATGTATAGGCATCGGCGGCGAAGCTGATCTGATCGCCGCTGATCGTCAGGGCGCGCTCGATCAGTGGCGCGTCGTCGGCTCCGGCCAGCGTCTGTCGCAGCGCCGTGAGCGTGCGCGCCAGGCTGGCTGCGCTGACTGGCCCGCCCCACACGGCCTCGCCCAGCGCTTTGCGGCTGGTTCCATAGCGCCCGCGGTGTACCAGATACGCGAAGGCGCCCTGCACCTTGCGCCAGCCGGCCCGGCCGCTATCGGCCTGCATCCAGTCGCGCGGCAGAATCTGGCGTCCGCCGATCCACACGCGTAGCTGGCCCAGACACTCGATGTAGATAGCATGGAATGGCTGTGCGACGATCTCGTTTCCGCTGATTGTCGCAATGGCGTGCAGCCCCTGGCGCGCCTGCTGCCGTACCGCCGGGTCGGCATCGTCGACCAGGCAGCGCAGTGCGGTTAGGGCACTCGTGCCGTGGGCGCCGAGCATAATCGCGCAGGCCTGCCGGCGCACCTCGGCCTGGGAATGGTTGAGCAGCGGCAGATACAGCCGTGCCGCGTTTCCGCCGGTATTACTCATCGCTGTTTTCTCCGAGCGGGCTGGCCTTCACCCAGATCCTTCAGCGCCGTGCCGATGCTTTTGAGCGATTGGCCAAATAGGCGAAGATGAAAGCTGCGTCGTATGTGCATCTGGGCACTCCACCACTGCGCGCGATAGCTGGTAAGAATCGGCGGCGTCTGCTATGAAACAATCGGCTATGGTAGATTACTGTATGCATAACGAAGCAGCGACGTAAAGGAATCGTCAAAATAAATAACAAATTTGTGATACAGAAGTTGTAAAATCATGCCCCTAATACGAGCGCGGCTCGTAAGGCTATCGAACCATCCGGCTTTTGTTATGCTCCGGTTGTGGATGCGTGCGCGGGATGAACCTACACTGGCGTCAGCATAAACGTAAGCGACCGAGTGTCGTGCGATTTGCAGCATCTATCGAGAAGCGGTTAATTTGCGGCAGGGCGCGAACCTGGGCATTGCGCTGATCGAGCCCCGTGAGGCCGCCGCCGCGATCGGCCGCGCGCTGTAGGTTGGGGATTAGGGATTGAGGATTAGAGCGTGGCCAAGTATTCGAGCGCGATGCGCGAATTGCGCGAATCTACGCGAATAAATCATCCGCTATTTCGTGTAGATTCGCGCAATTCGCGGATGCTTGACCGGCGCTCGAGAGGTCACTCCCAATCCCCAGCCTCCAGTCCCCAGTTCCCAGCTTGGGAGTATCTTATGGCGCTCGAAGGGAGCCTGCATGATCTGTCGCTGATCGACCTCATCCGGATCTTTCGGATCGGGTTGAAGACCGGGGTGCCGTGGCTGATCGGCGGCGCCGAGCGTGGCGTGGTGTATGTGCGCGCGGGACACCTGATCGACGCGGTGATCGTGCGTAGCCCCGAGCGCCAGGTGATCGCCACCGCCGATGACGCGGTGATCCGCCTATTGCAGTGGGAGGATGCCAGGTTTACATTTCAGCCCGATTCGAAGGTGAATCGGCGTCCGGTGCGAATGGTTCACAATCACGAGTGGCTGATCTTGGAAGGTAGCCGGAGGCGCGAGCGCTCACTTCAGGCACCGCTAGATCAGGTGATCGCGCTCGACACATGTTTCGCGCTATCCAGGCGGCCAGGCGGCGCCGATGGCGCGTTCAAGCTCGACCTTGAGCACTGGCGTATTCTCTGCCAGGTAGCCGTCAGCCCAAGCGCGCGCGAGATCTGCGCGAGAACCGGCATGGCGCCGGATCAGGCGCTCGCCAGATTGGCGCAGCTGTTGGCGATCGGTCTGGTTGAGATTATCTAAACCTCACTCGGTTGCAAGCCATTGCCGCAGCTGCTCGTACACATCGCGCCGATCGAGCAGATCCAGGTGGTTCATGTCGTAGCCAATCCACTGCTCTCGGAACTGTAAGGCCAGGCTGGGGCTGGTGTGGTCGCCCAGCGCGCTGCGCAAGGGCACGAGTCCATCGCCAAGTAGTTGGTCGCGCAGGTCGCCGGCCGTTTTTCCGGTTGACGCTCCAATGCAGAAGCACTGCACGCCATCCGGCAACTGCACCGGTCGGCGCTGGTCGCTGCTGTGCGCGAAGCTATCTCGCCCCGCCCAATCATCGTTCAGCAAGTTGCCGTAGCGCAGATCGGTGATGCCGGCACTTCGAATTCTGCCCATCCGGGCAAACGCAGCGGTATATGGGCTGGCGCCCAACATGCCATTCAGCCAGTTGCCAGCGCGCTCCAGCGGCGAGCCATGGTGCGGCGTACCCAGGAACACGATCTTGCGGAGCCGCCGCAGCCAGCTGTGATCTGCCAGCGCGCCGTAGTGGCAGGCGCTCCGGGTTACTAGGCCGCCCATGCTATGCCCGATGATCACCAATTCCTGCACCGGCACCGGCCAGCTTTGTAGCAGCGCCTCGATCATGTCGGCAAACGCACGCCCGTTGTCCGAGATATGCAGGCCAGTGTTGTAGTGCAGGTAGATGTTTGTATAGCCGAGATTCGTGGCCAGGGCCGCGCCATGATCGTGCCCATTCCGCCGCCACTGCCGATCGTTCAAGCACAGCCCGTGTACCAGCAGCAGGATTTTGCCGCCTGGCTGCGCGATTGCCGCCGCTAGCGCCGGCCCATCCAGGTCGAGCGCTTGGCCTTCCCAGCGCAGTCGCATGGGTATCGTCAGCGGGTTGTCGCTGGCCGCCAGGTGATCGCCCATAACACCGTTCAGCACGGCAAGCATGGCGTCACGTTCGGGCGATGAGCGCCGCTCGCCCAGGAGCAGCACGATCTGCGCGAGAATCGCATCGAGCCCGCCACCCACCAGCCGAGTTATGCCGCGGATGCTGCTGTAAACCAGGCTCGGAATGCCTTGCATGGGCGCATGCGCCGGTACGTCGAGCATCCCTGGAGCGTGGGCAATCGTGTGGTGCAGCGCCTCAACAATGTCGGTCACCCCCAGCGTGGCATCAACCGCCAGGCGACTCAAGCCATGCATATCAGCGGGCTGAATATGGCTCTTCTCAAGCATGATACCTCCGTCTCTTGAACCGATAATTATCCAACCGGACTTAGGCAAGCTCTTTGCCCAGCACCTTTTAGCCTGCGGCAGCAAGGTACTCGATTTATTATGCTGTTATTCGTTTTTTCGCTCGCAGAGCGAAAAAACGAATAACAGAAGAAGATAAACTACCGCTGAAACATGCCTTTTTGTATTGCAAAAGTGCGCCTACAGCGCCGCCGCGACCGCCGCCGCTGCCGCTGGGTAGTTGGCGGCGTAGGCGCGCAGAAGCCCAAAGCAGCCGGCCAGCATCATATCGCCATGCGGCACGGCGAAATACGGCCCAAGCGCCGAACCACGCAGCATGGCCCGGCGTGGCCCGGTCACCGCCAGAAACGGCCGCGCGCCGTGAGTCGGCCGTAGCACCAGCGCGCCGTGGCCCATACTCTCGAATATCTCACGGTTAGTGAGCGTGCCATCGGCCAGCTTCAGCAAGAACGCTTCCAGCTGCGCCGGCTGAAGCTCGCCGGTATGATGCTCGAAACAGCCGGCGATCGCGCCGCCGGACATGTGAAACGCCAGGCAGTGGAAGTTGCCCACATTCGCCACCAGCAGGTCATCTTGCTCAGCCACACGTGGATCCTCCAGCGCGCCCAGGATCGCGGCCGGCGCGGTGTCCATCAGCAGCGTGGGCACATCCGCCGGCGCGGCATCGGCCACCGCGCGCAGGCGTGTCATCTCCGGCGGCACCTGCGCGCGGCGGAAGCCCAGCGCCAGCAGGCCGCGCCCGGTCGCGAAGCGCTCGGCCAAGTAGTTGAAGCGAAACACTCGATCGCTGACATCCGGCGGCGCGTTACCATGATCGAACACTGCCACCGCGATGCCGTCGTAGCGCGGCTCGATGCCGAAAGCCGCCAGCGCCACGCCGATCGCGTTGAGGTCCAGGTCGCCCATCGCAATCCGGCGCACCTCGGCGTTCAGGCCGGCGATCTCCTGCTCGCCGGCGAGCTGGACGCCCATCTCGCGCTGCACCCATTCCAGATCGTCGTTGAAGGTTGTCGCTGCAGCGGGCGTAGCATAGACCGTCAGGCCGGCGCGCAGGTGATCTTCGACCGCCCAATGGCACGGCCCGCCGCCCATGATTACGCCGGTCAGGGCGATCGGCGCGCGCGCCTGGGTGGCCGCGCGCACCTTGTTGGCCACAATCTGCGTCGGGGCCGGCATCACCAGCTGCGCGCCATTTTCCACCGGCCCGTCGCTGTCGAACAGCAGGATATCTTGTGTGCCGGTGCCGATATCGATGGTGAGAATACGCATGGGACGAACCTTTCTAATCATGGAAGCGAGCGGGCGCTACACCCAGAGAGTACCCGTCGCGCTCCCCACTGGGTGGGCGAGCCGCCCCCCAGACCCCCTGCACACGATGCTTGTCGCATGAACACAGCATCGGCTCATGCTTCCGTTGTGCCGAGAGCTAGATCATCGCCTGCCGCTCTCATCTGCCCAGAGGCATATGCGTCAGACTTTCCGCCTGCTTCTGCATCAAATTGGGGTTCCAAGGGGCGCACGCGCCTGGCCGGGGATGCAGGGGTGGCGGCCCACCCCGCCGCTCGCCGCGTAGGCGACCCAGATTTGTATGGAAGCCATGGCCCACGCGCAACGCGCGCCGCGTAGGCGACTCACATTCAGCTGTGCGCCCCCACAATTTGCAATCGGGTGCCCTTTGGGCGAATCTGCAATTGCCCTACGGTGTGGCGGCGCATCGGAAGCCGATCGTGTTGCTCGCCGAATCGGGTGCGGCCGCCTGGCGGTCGTAGGTGCTGGTTTTGTCCTGTCGCTGCGCCCAGGAGCCGCCGCGCACAACCCGATTGCCGGCGGCTTTTGGATCCTCGCGCCCATCGGCTGGATTGTAGGGGTAGGGCTTGAATAGCGATTGCGTCCACTCGGCCACATTGCCGGCCATATCGAACGTGCCATTCAGATCGTCGCGGAAGGTTGCCACCGCCACCGTATCGCCGCGCCCGCTCTCGGCCGAGTTCAGCCGCCCGGAATCGAACAGATCGCCCCACGGCCAGATTACCTTGGTATGACTTGCCGTGCTCCAGCCGGCAGCCTTCTCCCACTCTGCCTCGCTCGGCAGGCGCTTGCCATTTTGCTCGCAGAAGAAGCTCGCCTGCTGCCAGGATACATTCACCACCGGGTGAAAGTTAAACTCTGGCGCGGTAACATAGCCCTGGTGTGTCGCTGAGTCGAGCTTGTTCGGCAGCGAGCAGCCGGACACATCGGCACAGGTCAGATACGCCACGTTGGTCACTTCTTTGCTATCGATGTAGAAATCGGTCTGCGCGACGATATGCGGCAGATCGTTGGAGTTGTCGTTGCTGCCGATCACATACTCGCCGCCGGGGATGAGCACCATATCGCCGCTCAGGGCTTGGCGCGTCGCGGGCAGCGTCGATACGCGCGGCGGCGGGTCGTTGCTCCAGATCTCGAGGTTGTCGAAGCGCATGGTCGACGTAGCAGCATCCGCATTGGCGATAATCGTGCCAAGCATGCCGAATGTGTAGCCGCTGTCGCGCGCGCTATCGAGCTTCACGCCATTCACGTAGATCGTAAAGCTATCGCCGGCGGCATCAAGGCGTAGCTGATTCACGCCTTCCCGCTGAATCAGCGCCGATGGCTTTGTCGCGATCAGGTCAGTCCAGTTATTTTTTCCAGTCTGCTTGCGTAGGCTGTACTCGGCATTGCGCGGGTCGATCAGCAGCGCGTAAAAGTGCTCGCTATCGCGCCCACGGAAGATGATGCCCTGCGCCGCGTGGCCAGTGCGATCGGGGCTGCCGTCGGAAAGATCGACCTGTACGCTGAAATCGCCGGCCGCCAGGCGCGGCAGGAACACCCAGCGCGTCTGATTCGGCTTCGACAGGCTCATCGAATAGACGCCGGCCGGCTCGACCGCCAGCGCCAGGTCGGGCGCGAGCTGCTGGCCGACTAGACCACTCTTCTCAGCCCCTGCGCCGAAGTCATCCTCGTAGGCCAGCTTACCAGCCGGCGCGGGCAGTGCCGCAAGCGCGGTTGGCGCAGTGGCCGCGGTTGATGTACCGGCGGCAGTCGGCGCGAGGGTGTTCGCCGCAGTGGCAAGCGCTGCCGGCGTCGGGTTGCTGCCGGTTGCCGGGGGCGCGCTCAGTATAGGAATAAGCGCCAGCACCAGGAGCGCCAGCACCAGCAGCACTCCGCCGATAATCAGCGGCACACGCTGGCGCACCCAGACCGATTCCGGCATGGCCGGCGCCTGCGGCGGTATCGCCGCGGGCGTTGCGGGTGGCGGTATCGCCGGCGCATCGATCGGCTTGGTCGGCGGCGCGGCTCGATTCGCCGCAGCGGGCTGGGCGGGCTCAGCGGCCTGCGGCGCTGTCGGCGGCACCCGCAGATGCTCTTCTTGCGTGCCGCGCTGGCGCATCTGCTCAAGCTGCTGGCGCGCCTCGGTGCGGCTGCGTAGCTGCGCCGACCGTGCGACATCAAGCAGCGCGGCGCTATCCTGGTAGGCTGGGTCGATCACGGCGATCTGCCCGAAGCGCGCGATCGCCAGATCCAGATGGCCATCTTCCAGCGCTCGCAGGCCTTCCTGATACAGGCGAGTGAGCTGGGATGTGCCCGATCGCTTCATCCGAATGACCGTCTGCGCGCAATCTGCCGCCATGTCGGCCGCACTCTGGTAGCGTGCGGCGGGATCTTTTTCTAGCGCGCGCAGCAGCAGAGTCTCGACCTCGGGCGGCAAGCTAGGGATGATACTGCGCGGCGACGGCGGAGGTTCGTAGGCATGCTTGGCGAGCAGCGCCATTGGTGTGCTGGCCTCGAACGGCGCGTGTCCGGTCACCATTTCGTACAGCACCACGCCAGTAGCATATAGATCGGTGCGCGCGTCCACTGGCTTGCCTCTGGCCTGCTCCGGCGCCATGTAGGCGGCCGTGCCGATCACTAGGCCGGGATTCGTCAGATTTTGGTCATCATCACGTAGCTTGACGATCCCGAAATCGGCCAGCATCGGCCAATCCGGCGAGGGCAGCAGCACATTGGCGGGCTTGATATCACGGTGGATAATCCCGCGATCGTGGGCGTAGCTCAGCGCGTCGAGCACCTTGCCCACCAGCCGTAGCGCGCGCCCGCTCTCGATCGGCTCGTCGAGCAGGTCGCCAAGCGTAGTTCCATTCTCGATATACTGCATCACCAGGTATAGCATGCCATCCTGCTCATTCGAATCGTAGATCGGCAGGATGTTGGGGTGCTGTAGCTGGGCAATCGCCCGCGCCTCGCGCTTGAAGCGCGCCACGAACTGCGGATCGCTGTTGTGCGCGAGCACCTTGATCGCGACATAGCGGTCGAGCGATTCCTGGTAGGCCTTGTAGACGGTTGACATGCCGCCCTGTCGAATAGGCTCGATGATCTTATATTGGCCAAGCGAACGATTAATCAATCCATCCATACAAGCATCCCATATATAGGTACCACATGCGTGCGTAGGAATACGGTCATATACTCGCGAAAAAAGAGCAAACAGTGCCATTCTATTATATCAGGTTCTAGGTGCGATTCAATGGATGTATATCAATTTTGATTCTTGCAGAGACTGTCCGAAAAGGGTGGTTTGGAGGGACGAAGTCCCTCCAAGTTAACACTATCGGTCAGGTAGCGTGATAAAATGAGATACAATGTGTATCTCTCGATCGAGTTACAAGGAGGAGGTCACATGAATCAGCACGTACGCTGGCTCGGAATGGCAGGACTGATTGGACTGATAGCACTGTTCGCGCTCACCCCAACCGCCGGCGCCGCGCCACGCGAGCAAGCAGCCGACTCAGTCGCCGCCGACGATCAGGCGATCAACAATGGCACAATCATCGTCGCGGAAGTGAACGCCACTCAGGATGGCTGGATCGCCGTGCATATCGATCAAGGCGGCAAGCCCGGCCCAGTGATCGGCCACGCGGCGGCGCCCAAGGGCACGACTAACAACTTGGCGGTGAAGTTGGAGCAGGATGTGCCGGTTGGCGGCAAGCTTTGGCCGATGCTGCACATCGACGCCGGCAAGATTGGCACCTATGAATTTCCCGGGCCGGACGCGCCGGTTGTGGTCGGCGGCAATATCGTGATGAAGCAGATTAGCATCACTGCTGCGGCGGCACCGGCGAAGCCCACAACATTGCCGACGACCGGCGGCGAAGGGTTGCCGATCGGCCTGATGATGAGCGCATTGGCGATCGTGATCGCCGGCGGTCTGCTGAAGCTCCGCTCGCGCACGTAGCGCGGGCTTCGACAGCATGCGGCAGGGCGCGGGGCGTGATGAGCAGCCAATCTGCCCTTACGCCCCGCGATCATTGGTAGCCTATCGCGGTGATCGATTCTCGTTCTCAAAGCCCTTGGCATAGATATTGCTTCTATTTTTGAGCTGGTAAACACGCGTGCAGCGGCTTTGCTGCGCGATCCGGCTGCCGACCGATAATGACTGAGTGGCGAGGATTGTCGCTCCTGCCCACTGCCGATTGCCGCCTGCCGCCTGCTGACCACCTGGGCGAATGGGATGAGGAACACAGCATATGCAGCCATTCTTGCTCCTACCAACCACGCGCGGCCTGCTGCTTGCGCTGGCGTATCTGCTGGCGGCCTGTGATCGGGGCGCCACCGGCAGCGTGCCGCCAACGCTCGGCCCGATCGTGCGCGACACGCCGATCGCCGTGCCCACCCAGCCAGCACTGCCCACGGCCGCCACCGCTGAATCGGCCGAGACCCCGCCAATCGCCACCACCCAGGCCGGCGCTGCGACCCTGCTGATCAGCTACCACAAGAGTGGCGGTATCGCTGGCGTTAACGAGACGCTTACCGTGTACGCGAATGGCACAGTCGAGATACGTGACAAAAGCGGCACCATCAGTACGCGAGCTGACCCTAGCGATATCCAAGCGCTGGACCAGTTGCTGGACAGCCCCGCGTTCGCGGCACTGCAATTGCCCCTGCAACCGCCCGCACCCGATCAGTTCATCTATGAGCTGACAGTGCCTGACCGCGCGAAGCCGATCGTCACCGTGGATGGCGCGGATAATCCGCCGGTACTGCGCGAGGTGCTCGACGTGCTGGAGAAGCTGAAGACGCAGGCTAAATAGCGCTACGTTTGAATACGAGAGCTATACGACGATCGCGCGCCCGCACCCCACGGTGTGTCATGCGGCACGCGCATGGGCGCGTGCTGCGGATGGCTATGGGACGCGGGAAGCGCCGATCCTGGAAAATCAGCTATAATCCGCTTGCGCACGCCCATATGAGGTGCTTCACATGCATACCCTCGTGCTCTGCGACGATTACTGGCACCCCGCCCGCACGGCCCGCGCCGGCCTGGGCGCACTCCACGACAGTGGCTTCGAGTTCGATTGGATCGAGCACGCCGGCGAATGGTCGGCCGAGCAGATGGCCGAGTATCCGCTGGTGGTTCTAACCAAAGCGAACAACATCTCGGCGACCGACCAGCAGCCATGGGTCACAGAAAAAGTAGAGCAGGCTTTTTTGGAGTATGTTCGCAACGGCAACGGGCTGCTGGCGATCCACTCCGGCACAGCCGGGTACACCCAGACGCCGGTGCTGCGCGGCCTGCTCGGCGGCGTGTTCATCTCACATCCGCCGCAGTGCCTGGTCACCGTTGCTCCGCGCGCGCCACATCCGCTCGCCGCCGGAAGCACCACTTTCGCGCTGGTGGACGAGCACTATCACATGGCGCTGGACGACGCGCAGGCCGATCTATTCCTGACCACGACATCCGAGCACGGCACGCAGCCGGCCGGCTGGACGCGGCGCGAGGGCGCCGGCCGGGTCGGCGTGCTATCCCCTGGCCACAACCTAGAAGTCTGGCTGCATCCCGCTTTTCAGACATTGATCGGCAATGTGCTACGCTGGTGCGGCAACCAGAACCGCTGAAGGGGAGGATCGCGCTGATTGCGCTGATACTTGATCGCAACGCTTGCGCCTGCAGCCGCACAGTACGGCTCATTGCATTCGTTAAAAGAAGATAAAGTACCATTTGAAAGGGGGCGTCAAAATGCATTACAAGCTACTGGGCAGGACCGGCGTCAGCGTCTCGACGCTCTGCTTCGGCACCATGTCGTTTGGCGGCGACGCCGACGAGCCGACCTCGGCCGCGCTGTTCAACCGCTGCCGCGAGGCCGGGATCAACTTCTTCGATTGCGCGAATGGCTATGCCAACGGTCGCTCGGAGGAGATCCTGGGACGCTTGATCGCGCCCTGCCGCGACCAGGTGGTGGTCACCAGCAAGGTCTACTTCCCGACCGGGCCGGATATCAACGCCCGCGGCGCCTCGCGCCGGCATATTCGCACCGCTGTGGAGGCCAGCCTGAAGCGCCTGAACACCGACTACCTCGACATCTACTTTATCCACCACTTCGACGACACGACACCGATCGAGGAGACTCTGCACACGCTCGACGATCTGGTGCGGGCCGGCAAAATCCTCTACCCGGCCGCCAGCAACTTCGCCGCCTGGCAGGTGGCCAAGGCGCTGGGAATTTCGGCGAAGGAGAGCTGGGCGCGCTTTGAGTGCATTCAGCCGATGTACAACCTGACCAAGCGCCAGGCCGAGGTCGAACTGCTGCCGATGGCCCAATCCGAGCAGCTGGGCGTGATCAGCTACAGCCCGCTGGGCGGCGGGCTGCTGACCGGCAAATATAGCACCGCGCAGCGCCCCGCCGCCGGCCGGCTGATCGAGAACCAGATGTATCAGACCCGCTACGGCGACGCGCTGTACTACGATGTGGCCGAGCGCTTCTCCAGCTTCGCGCGCGAGCGCGGGCTGCATCCGGCCAGTCTGGCGGTGGCTTGGGTGGCCAGCCACCCGGCGGTGACGGCGCCAATCATCGGGGCACGCAACCTGGAGCAGCTGGAGGGGTCGCTCAATTCGCTTGAGATCGCGATCACGCCCGAGCTGCGCGCCGAGATCTCGGCGCTGGCCCCCGAGCCGCCGCCAGCAACCGATCGGAATGAGGAGCGTGGGTAGGAGCCAGGGGACAGGGGAGAGAATAGGACTTACGCAAACCATGGATTTCTTACCCTCAGCGGCGCATCCACCGCCACGATCGCCGGCTCTGCGCGGGCGTGTCGCGCGATGTACTCGACGATGGCGGCATCATCAGCAAGCAGACCATAGTCGATTCAGCGCGACCCCGCCTGCGTCGCCGCGCAGCACCGCCGCACCAGTCGGGTTGCGCGGCGACCAGGCTAGGTCAATACCGATAAAAGTGACGATATGCGCGGGCATGACGAGCGCTATTGCCCTTCGTCAATCGTCCGCCGTAGTCGCGCCAGTTCCTCGCGCAGCTGCGCCAGCTCATTCTCGGCCTGCTGGCGGGCGGCGGACTCGGCGGCAGCGCGCTGCTCGGCCTGCCGGCGCGCCTGCTCGGCGGTTTCGAGCGCGGCCACAAGCTCGGGCGAAGTCAGCAGCGGCTCGCCGGAAGCGGCGACATGCGCGACTAGCTTGCGCCCATCGGCCCGCAGCCGGACACCAATCGACTCAAGCATAAGAAAGCCTTCATCGTCGGGTGTCACCGGCAGCTGAATGCCGTTCTCCATCCGCCACAGGCTCACGCCGATCTGTGGCAGCAGTCGCTCCTGCTCGTCTTCGACATCAAGCAATAGATATTCTTGAATACCAAGGCCGGCGTAGAATAAGCGCTTGCGCTGCGAGTCGGCTTCGCGGCTGCCGGGCGAAATCAGCTCGATCGCGCATAATGGCGCCGGCTCCTGATCCAGATCATATTTATGCAGCGACTCGTCAAGCGATTGCTCGACCCCCGGCGCAAGCAGCGCATCCGGGGCGATGCGCTGCTTGCGGCCCTCCCAATCGCGGTAGAAGATGAACACGTCGATAAACAAACGCATCCCCAGCCGTTCCAGCAGCGGCTTGAGCATCTCGGCCAGCATCTGGATATATAGGCCATGCGCGTGTCCAGCAGGCATGAGCTCCTCATCAGTCTGGTAGGCGTACGGATGCTGATCCCAATCGTCGCCGACCCACTCTGGGATCCAGCCCGGTCGATCACGGCGAAAAATATCGTAGGGTGGGCGCTCAGGAAGTGTTGTCGCCATCGCCTTGCTCCTTGCGAGGCCAATTGAAGATTAAATTGCCATAAGCTATCATTCAGTATATCATACTCAGTATCGTGCCCCGCCCAGCACTTTAGCGGCTCAAGATATGCTATACTGAATCCAACGATCTCCACGATACGATGGTTAAAATCTAGGCGCGCAGTGCTTTGAGGAGAACAACGATGGTCGAGCGTATTTGCCCATCTTGCCAGCAGGCGAACCCAATCGACGACCGTTTCTGCGGCAAATGCGGGGTGCCGCTGGATCGCCAGCTGCCCATCCGGCTTGCCGATACGCGCCTGACTATCGCTGGGCGCAACCTGCCGATCACATGGCAGCAGCTTGGCAAGACCGTCGCGCTAAGCGCCGCCGCGCTGGCAGCCGATGTTGGCCTGGCCTGGCTACGCCGGCGGATCGAGGCCGGCCCATCCGCCGCATCTACCGCACTGGCACGTAGCACCGCAGCCACACCGGGGTCAGCTGCGCCAGGGCAGGCGGTCGGCAGCATTGTGACGATCGTCAGCCAGCGGGTGATCGAGATCTGGGATAGTGGCGACGGCAAGCACCAGATCAGCGAGCGGCATTTCTGGCGGCGCATGGAGGAGTAGCATCCACGCTACGTACAGGCACGTAGGCTGGTTTATCAGGGTTGGGTCATTCACGGGCCGCGCCATTCGTGCTACAGTTATGCTAAGGCTGCGCCACGGAACTATTCGACCGCCGACAGCGTAGTATTAATGGTACTTCTCTTTCCAAATGTTCGTTGCTTGTGCGTTCGCCCGCCGGGCGAACGCACAAGCAACGAACAAATAATGAAAAGTACCGCTGCGAATAACCGCATACAAAGCGCTGAGTGAGCGCAATACAAAGAAGCACCGACACTTTATGGCTCAAGCACTTACGACCGGCGAATACATCCAGAAACGGCTGCGCCCTATGCGCGGGCGGCTACAGCTGGGCGATACCCTGCTGTTGGCCAGCAAGACGCTGTGGGCCGGGCTGGCTGGATTTGCGCTCGTTCAGCTGGCCGGCCGGCTGGCACCTATCCCGAACTTACTGCTCTGGTCGCTGCTGCCGCCGGCGCTCTGGCTGCTGGCGATCCTGGGCTACCTGCTGGTGCGGCCGCTGCCGGCCCGGCGCGTAGCCCAGCGTGTCGATAGCGCGCTGGAGCTGCGCGAGCGCCTCGCGACCGCGCTGGAGCTGAGCGGGCACGCGCAGGCGCAGCCGATCGACGATGCCCAGCTATCCGACGCGCGCGCCTATGCCGACACCTTGCGCCCGCGCATGCTGCCGCTCCAGATCGCGCGCAGGCCACTGCTGCTGGCACCTGTGCCGTTGGCGCTTGGCATTGCGCTGGCGCTGCTGCCGAACCCGCAGCAGCGCGTGCTCGAAGAGCGCGCCGCGGTCCAGCAGGCGCTTCAGCAGACAGCCGACCAGACCTCGCAGCTGCGCCAGCAGATCGCGCAGGAGCAGGCGCTCACGCCTGAGGAGCGCGCCGCGCTCGATAAGCAGCTGGCCGAGCTAGAACGCAAGCTGCGCGAGAATTCCGGCAGCCGCGAGCAGGCGCTGGCCGACCTTTCGACGATCGAGGGTCAGCTCCAGCAACGTGTCGACCCAAACGCCGACGCGCGCCGCGCCGCACTTGAGCAGATGTCGCGCAGCCTCCAAGGACTCTCGGGACGCCAGCCCAGCCAGCGCCCAAGCCTAGAGCAGGCCGCCCAGCAGCTCAATCAGCTGGCCCAGCAACTCGATCAGATGACGCCCGAGCAGCGCCAGCAGGCGGCTGAGAACCTGAGCCAGCAGGCCCAACAGCTCCAGCAGAGCGCCCCACAGATCGCGCAGAACCTCTCGAACGCGGCGCAATCGCTTCAGCAGGGCAACAGCCAGCAGGCCCAGCAATCCTTACAGCAGGCCGCCCAAGGCGTCCAGCAGGCCCAGCAGCAGCAGGCCCAGCAGCAGGCTTTACAGCAGTCGCTCTCACAGATTCAGCAGGGCCGTCAGAACGTGACCCAGGCTGGCCAGCAGAACCAGCAACAGCAGCAGGGCCAGCAGGGCCAACAAGGGCAACCGGGCCAGCAGGGCCAACAAGGCCAGCAGCAGCAGCAGGGCCAGGGCGGTCAGCAAGGGCAAGCGGGCCAGCAGAACCAGCAAGGGCAAGCAGGCCAGCAAGGGCAGCAAGGCCAGGGCCAGCAAGGGCAAGCAGGCCAGCAAGGGCAGCAAGGCCAGAGCCAGCAAGGCCAGGGCCAGGGGCAAGGCCAGGGACAAGGGCAGGGCCAGGGCCAGCCGAACAGTGGCAACGGATCGAGCGCAAGCAATCTGGGCCAAGGCCAGGGCGGGCAATCGAATGTCGACCCGAACAAGCCTGATCAGGGCGGCGGCTCTGGCAGCGGCCACGGCGATATGATCTACCAGCCCTACAACCCAGCCAACACGCAAGCGCGCCCGGATCAGATCCAGGGCCAGCAAGGCCAGGGCGGAACGACGCAAGTTCAGCAGGGCCAGAGCAACCTGCCCGGCGTGGCGAACTCATCGCAGGTACCATACCAGCAGCAGCTGCCGCAGTATCAGCGTGCCGCCGGCGAGGCGCTCGACCAGAGCGCGATCCCGCCGCATCTGAAAGATTATGTGAAGGATTATTTTTCAAATCTGGAGCCGAAACGCTAGGGTAAGGGTTAATGCGTAGCAAACCCACGTAGGCCACGGCCCCTTGATGTGCCGCGGCAATGGTAGTGAACGTATGATGCTGATAGTTGTCGAGTTTTTGGCTGCTCTGGTGCTGGTTGGAACCGCAACAATCATCGGTGGCGTGCGCTATTTCAATCTTTCATCCAAAGTGCTCTCGATCGCATTCGCGCTAACGGTGGCATCCTGGTTCGCATTTCTGGTAGCTGCAATTAGCGCGACGGTGATTCTACTAGTTGTTCCTAGTATCTAGTGCTACGTCAAAGGTGGGAGCCTGAGGGTCGCAAACCCTCGCAGATTATATTATATGGTTGGCGCGGGTTCGCGCGGCTTTGCCGCGCGAACCCGCGCCAACCAAAAGAGATTTTAGGGTAAAACGTAAAGGCCTCGCCTTCACGATTCACGTTTTGTGTTTTATTCCAAGGAGCTCCGCATGACGGCCCCTCACCTGGTTTCCCGCCTCAGCCCGGAAGAATTTCGCCAGCGCGCCACGGCGATCGAGGCCGAAGTCGGCCAGGTGATCGTTGGGCAGCGCGATCTGATTCGCCAGACTCTGATCACTATGCTGGCCGGTGGCAATGTGCTGCTCGAAGGCGTGCCGGGCCTGGCCAAGACCACGCTGGTGCGCACGCTGGCCGATGTGCTCGACTGCTCGTTCAACCGCATCCAGTTCACACCCGACCTGATGCCGGCCGATATTGTCGGCACGACCATGATCAACGAGGACGAAGCCGGTCACAAGGCCTTCCGCTTCGAGCCGGGGCCGATCTTCGCCAACCTGATACTGGCCGATGAGATCAACCGCGCCACGCCCAAAACGCAGAGCGCGATGCTGGAGGCAATGCAGGAACACACTGTCACGGTCGCTAAGACCATCCATCAGCTGGCCAGCCCGTTCTTCGTGCTGGCCACCCAGAACCCGCTGGAGATGGAAGGCACCTACCCGCTGCCGGAGGCGCAGCTCGATCGCTTCTTCTTCAAGCTGATCGTGCCGTTCCCCAGCGCATCCGACCTGATCGAGATCGCCAACCGCACCACCGGGGCGCGCGCCCCGCAGACACGCAAGATAGCTAATGGCGCGCTGATCAGCGAGATGCAGAAGCTGGCGCGCAGCGTGCCGATCGCCAGCCATGTGCTGGCATATGCCGCACAGCTGATCACTGCCACCCACCCCGAGGCCAGGCAGGCGGCGCCAGCGACCCGCCAGTATGTGCGCTACGGATCGAGCCCACGCGGTATGCAGGCGCTGATCCTGGCTGGCAAGATCATGGCGCTGCTCGACGGGCGCTTCAACGTGGCCTTCGCGGATCTCAAGCTCGCCGCGCTGCCGGCGCTGCGCCACCGCATCATCCTCAATTTCGAGGCCCAGGCCGAAGGCATTGCGGCCGACGACGTGATTCGCCAAGTCGTGGAAACAGTTAAGACCGAATGAATTTTGGATTTGCGATTTTGGATTGGGATTCCGTCCCTCTCCAAAATCTAAAATCTAAAATCGGGAGGGTCGGATGGTGGTGCGTATCCCCGCGACTCTGGTAGGGCTGGCGCTGGCGCTGGCGCTGAACGCGGGAACATTCATACTGGCAGGCACGCTCGTTTTCGCAAGTGTGCCGATCGCGCTGCTGCCGCTCTGGGCTGCGGCCGGTGGCTTTGTGGCCGGGCGCTGGGGCGCCTGGCCGGCGCCGGTGCCGGGCTTCGCCATCGGGCTGCTGCTCGTTGCCACGCAGATCGGGCTGGCGGCCGGGCTGCTACCCGAGCTGCGCGCGAATATTGAGCCAAGCCTGATGCTGCTCCAAGTCATCGCCGCGATCACCGGCGGCATGATCGGCATGCTGCAAGCCCGCCGCGCAAGCCAGCCGGAGGCCCAAGCGAAGTCGGAATATACTGCTCTCTCATAAGAGCGACGAACGACGAACGACGAAGGCAACTGCTCATCTTTCGTCGTTCGTCGTTCGTCCTTGGTCTCATATATGATGAACACGCCCACGCAACCACTCTTCGACTCCTCCTTCCTGCGCAAGCTGGATCGGCTGGCGCTGCTGACCAGGCGCGCGATGGCCGGCGAAATGCAGGGCGAGCGCCGCAGCCCGCGCCGCGGTAGCTCGGTCGAGTTCGCCGACTTCCGTCCGTATGTCGCCGGCGACGATATCCGCCAGATCGACTGGAATCTGTACGCGCGCATGGATCGCTTCTATCTCAAACTGATGGTGGCCGAGGAGGAGCTGACGATTCACCTGCTGGTGGATAACACCGCCTCGATGGACTGGGGCGAGCCGAACAAGCTCACCTATGCCCGCCGGGCCGCCGGCGCGTTCGGCTATATCGCGCTTTCCAGCCTCGATCGCGTCACCGTCACGGCGCTGGCGGCCGGCGCGGCGCGGCAGATGCCGGGCGTGCGCGGCAAGCGCGGAGCGCTCCCGCTGTTCGATTTCTTGCAGAAGCTGCCGGCCGGCGAAGGCGGCAGCCTGCTCACAACCTGCCGGCGCTATGTCCAGACCGCGCGCAACGCCGGCCCGCTGCTGCTCTGCTCCGACCTGATGGATCCCGATTGGCAAGAGGCGCTGCGCGCGCTCATATCGCGCCCATTCGAGATCACCATTCTGCACACGCTCGCGCCACAGGAGCTGCACCCGGAGATCGACGGCGACTTCCGGCTGCTCGATGCCGAGGGCGGTGCGCCGATCGAGATCACCGCCGACCTGGATGTGCTGCGCCGCTACGACGAAAACCTGCGCGCCTGGCGCGACGAGATCGAGAGCTTCTGCAACGGTCGCGGCATCACCTACATCTTTATAGACACGTCGGTGCCGGTCGAGGATTTTGTGCTTTCGACCTTGCGGCGGCGTGGGGTATTACGCTAAGCGCGGGCTTCGTTGTCAATTCTTGAATATCCGTGATTCGAGCCTACATGGTACTTTCCTTCTTTTGTAGATGATTTTTCGCCCTACGGGCGAAAAATCATCTACAAAGGGTAAGAAACCCGTGGTTTGCGTAAGTCCTATAGCAATCCTGCGTGAATTGTAAAACGGAGTCGAGCCTTCAGGCGGTTCGCTGGCACTGGCTCCGGCTGAAGCCTCGACTCCAGTTTACGACTCAGATAGGATTGCTATAGGTATCCCAATTAAACTGGACGGCAAAGGTTTTGTGATGTCCTTTCTCGCCCCCCTAGCCCTCATAAGCGCGCTGATCATCGGCCCGATCATCGTGGCCATGTACCTGCTAAAGCTGCGCCGCGAAGATCGCCGGGTCTCCTCGACCTTCCTGTGGCAGCGGATTGTCCGCGATGTCGAGGCCAATGCGCCCTGGCAGAAGCTGCGCCGCAACCTGCTGCTGCTGCTGCAATTGCTGCTGCTGCTGCTGCTGGCGCTGGCGCTGGCGCGGCCGTTCTTCCGCACCGCCGGCATCGCCGGCCGCAACCTGATCGTGATCGTCGATCGCTCGGCCAGCATGCAGGCCACCGATGTTGCGCCCAGCCGCCTGGAGGCCGCGAAAAAGGAGGCGATCGACCTGATCGACCAGCTGCCCGATGGCGGGCGCGCCACGGTGATCGCGGCCGGCGGGCAGATGGAGGTGCCGGTGGCGGCGACGACCGACCGGCGGCAGCTGCGCGATGCGATCGATGGCATCAGCGCGCGCAACGGCGGCGGCAGCGACCTGGCGCAGGCGCTGACGCTGGCGGCGGCGCTCTCCTCGCGCGAGGCCGACAGCGAGGTGGCGATCATCTCCGACGGCAATGTCAGTTTCCCGCCCGAGATCAAGATGCCCGCGACGGTGCGCTACTTCCCGATCGGCCAGCGCCGCGAAAACGTGGCGATCAGCGCGGTGGCGCTTCAGCCCAGCGCCGCCGGCCAGACGCTGTTCGCACAGGCGACCAACTACGGCCCCAGCGCGGCCACCCGTCGCCTGGATATCTACCTGGACGACATGCTGTTCAATGCCTATAATCTAACGCTCGACCCCGACCCGAACCACGGGCAGTCGATCGTGGTCGAGGTGCCGGCGCAGGTTCGCAAGGCCGAGGCGCGGCTGGTGGACGAATCGAACACCGATGCGCTGCCGGCCGACGACCGCGGCTACGCCGTCGGTATCGCCGGCGAGGGCACCAATGTGCGGCTGGTCAGCCCCGGCAATCGCTTTCTGGAAACCGCGCTCAGGCTGCTGCCCAGCGTCAAGACCACGCTGGTCCCGACCAGCACGGCGACCTTTACCGAGACAGCTGCGCAGGTGCCGCTCACGATCCTCGACGCGGTGGTGCCGGCCACACTGCCACCGGGCAACCTGTTCTTTATCGCTCCAACCCGCTCGACCGATTACTTCTCGATCACCGGCCAGGTCGATTTCCCGGCGCTGCGCCCGGCGCCTGGCGATGAGCCGCTGCTGAAGGATGTCAAGCTCAGCGAGGTGAGCGTGCGAGTGGCCAACAAGATCGCGCCCGGCGCATGGGCGCGCGTGGTGGTGGATGGCGATGGCGGGCCGATGCTGCTGGCCGGCGAGAAGGACGGCCGGCGGATCGTCGTGCTGGCGTTCGACCTACACGACTCCGATCTGCCGCTCCAGGTAGCCTTCCCGCTGCTGCTCTCGAACATCGTCGGCTACCTGGCGCCCGGCAGCGGCGCCGAGGCGGCCCAGCTCGCGCCGGGCCAGCCGCTGGCATTCCAGGTCGATCCCAGCATCACGGCGGTGCGCGTGACCCGGCCAGATGCTCAGGTCGTCCCGCTGGAGGTCAAGGCCGGCCAGGCTATCTACGCCGACACCGACACGCTCGGCGCGTATGTGGTCGAGCAGTTCCTGGGCGACAAGCTGATCGCCCGGCAGCGCTTCGCCGTCAACCTGTTCTCGAAAGAAGAGTCGACGATCGCGCCACAGCCCGAGCTGAAGATTCAGCAGACCAGCGGGCTCCAGCAGGCCACCGCCGGCGAGCGCGTCGGCCGGCAAGAGTTCTGGCGCTGGCTGGCGGCGATCGCGCTGGTGGTGCTGGTGATCGAATGGCTGGTCTATCAGCGCAACGGCATTGCGTATCTACGGCAGCGCTGGCGCGCCCGACGAGCGGGGGCGGGCTGAGAATTGAAAAATGAAAGCTCATCAGAGGATCTGTAAACAGGCGCGCGCTACCATTCGTCAAGCGTACACACGCCACATCCTCTGAACGGCAAAATACAACTCTCAACCCTCAATCCTCAAATCATCATATGCAACTCAGCTTCATCTTCCCAACCTGGCTCTGGCTGCTCCTGCTGCTTCCGGCGCTCTGGTCGCTGACGCTGCTGGCGCCGCCGCGTCTGCCGCGCTGGCGCCTCTGGTCGAGCCTCCTACTGCGCACGCTGGCTGTCGCCGGCCTGGTGCTGGGGCTGGCCGGCGCGCAGCTTGTCCGGCC
>WNGB01004075.1_pt1 | contig 42560 bp, 46 predicted proteins | sample 5400681 | NCBI WGS metagenome assembly WNGB01 (sample SAMN13153367, study PRJNA577476) | soil metagenome | isolation source: 115 cm soil or saprolite under grassland replicate 2 | place: USA:California | collected 2016-06-15 | reverse complement strand
GAGGAATTTTCGGCTTGGCGGGTCGGCACACTGGGGGCTACTGCGGACGGCGGTCCGGAGCGGCCGACCAGGTACTGGGCCTCGCGTGAGGCGGTGTTTCTCTCCGCCTTGAGCATTCAGCGGCTGCGAGAAATGCTCCGCTACGAACAGAAGCGGGAGTTTGGATCGTGATCGTTAGCCGACGTGCGCGACGCGTCAAGCCGCCACACGCTGGCGCCACCGAGGACGTAGGGCCCCACCGGGAGGACGCGGAACAGGGTGCGCTGGGGGATGGTTGGCTGATCGCTGTGGTGGGCGCGGTGGCAGGTCATGCGCCAGGGGAGATCACCCGCCGAGTTCTGGAACTGCCTGCTGGAGGTTACCTTGTGCAGCTGGCGGAGGCTCGCCGCACGAACGCGGGTGCGGTGCCGACCGGCCGTGTGATCGACGTGCATGTCACTCCGGAAGTACCGGTTTATGATCACTCGCCGCATGAGTCGGCCTACGCCGGGGCGGCGCGTGCGGTCGCGTGGCCGGGGATCGTGGAGAAAGCGTTCGCCGGAGTAGACCAGACCTGGACCGTCCGGCGGCATGCCCAGTGGGAGCACACGTGGGCTGCGATATGCGCCGCCGACGCCGCGAACCCACGGGTCGCCAATCCGCGGGGTGGCCCGGCGCCGTCCGGGTACGTGCGGCTGAACCAGGAAACGACTGCTCTGGATCACGCCGAGGCGCTGACCCAGCTCACCGGCCGCCCCGCCATGTTCCGCCCTTTCCCGGCCCGCCGGGGCCGTACGCGGCGGGCGCTACGCTGCCAGCTTCGCGCGGCGCAACCTGTGATTGTGACCGCCCGCAGCGACGTGGCCGCCGGGGAGATGCTGCCGTACCGGCTGATCGTTGGCCAGTGTTACGAGGTGACCGCCGTGCGGTTTTGCGCCATCCGGCTACGCAACCCGTGGGGCTTCTACCATCCCGCACCCATCCCGCTCCGTCGGCTCTCTGCCGTAATGGCGCCGGGCTACGTGACCCTGGCCTGAGCGGCGTGACGGGTCCGGACATTCAGGTGGCAGACGGCCAGGTCACCCGGTACCGGGGCATCCGGTTCGGTGGCGTCGCCTGCATACCCGCCACGCGGGACGCTCCGGGCATGATTCACGTCGCCGTCCGCCACCCGGGAGGGGAACTCATTGCCAGCCTCCGGGAAGGAGACACCCTGCCCCTTCTGGGCCAAGCCTGGCAGGTGACGGCACTACATTGTCGCGACCGCGGCTGGCACGCCGACCTGACCCGGATCGCGTAGGCGATGAACGCGGCATTGCGCACGATGTAGCCGCACAATCGGTACACGCCGCCGCGCAGCTCGCCTGCCGCAAGTGGCAGTCGCCCATGATCCACCGGCGCGGAGACTTCTCAGCGATATGTACTGAAGAAGCTCCGATACAAGGGATCATGGTGGGCGGATGGACGCCTCCAGGTGGGTTGGGGGCAGCGGGTGGGTGGGCGTCGTTCGGAGCGGCTGAGCGGTCGGCGGTCGGTCGGCTGTGGGCGGGACCGTGTCGTGAGGACGGTCCGGTGGGCGGGGGAAAAGGGCCGGGGAAGGGCTGGCGGGGAAGCCCGGGGAAGGGCTGGCAGGCAAGCCCGGGGAAGGGCTGGCGGGGAAGCCGGGGGATGGAACGGCGCGTTCGGGGCCACGGGGTGGAAAGGCGCGGCAAACGCCGTCGTCAGCGGATCGAGGTGCGCGGGTCGGCCATCGCCCGCAGCCCATCAGCGACCTGCCAGGCACCGGGTTCCTGGCCCCGCCCCGTCAATATCGCCTCGGCCAGGGCATACAGCTTCTGCGGTGCAAGCAGCTTCCGAGTCGCGGGGTCGCGCAACACCAGCCGCACCCGCTGGCCCGTAATGGCATCGGATGCGTTAAGTCGTGGCAGCTGGCGCCCAGTCGACATGACAAGCATCCCACCGGGGGCAGGCGTGTTCGCCGTTTCCGCGACCGCGTCGAGATGCAGCCCGCGCCCGGTGGCGAGATCACAGCGGCGGGTGGTGAACGCGCCGCGTACGACGAGTGTCGTTTGATCGAGCCACGCCGCTGCGCGGAGCACCGTCAACAACGTGATGACCAGCACCAAGTCCGTCACGAGCATAACGGCGATACCGACGATCACTCCTGCGGAGTGTGACGCGAGGGTGTACGTTAGCGCCCCGGCGATAAGCCCGAGGCTGGGCGCCGCGACCACAAGCAGGCCGACCAGGAACACACCGAGGAAGATCTTGGTGCCACGCGACAGCCCGGAATGGAGCTCAAGCCGACCGAACCCGGCCGGGATTTCGGGGACGCTTGCCACTGCACCAGCTCCAGTCGGGTGAGCGCTCATGCGCTGACACGTCATGCGCTGACACCTCATGATGGTGCCCTTCTGACCGGGCCGCAACTGCGTGCCATTAACTGTCCACTGTTTGTGACGGCCGGGGATCGTCCGGATGGGCGGGAGTGATACAAAGCGCTTGTGACACCACGTGATACTCCGCAGGACGTGGCAGTGACACGGAGCGTGAGCCGTTAGGGAGCTTGGTTGGCACTTACTCGCCCCAAGGGCGGCGCAGGTCACCGGTAGGCGGGCACGCCGGTGATCGCCTCACCAAGGACGAGCGTGTGGATCTCCTCTGTCCCCTCGTAGGTCAGCACCGACTCCAGGTTCGCGGCATGGCGCATCACTGGGTACTCAAGGCTGATCCCGCTCGCTCCGAGGATGGTCCGCGCCTGCCGCGCGATCTCGAGAGCGGCGCGTACGTTCGCCATCTTCCCCAGGCTGACCTGCTGGGGCGTCAGCTCGCCTGCTTCCTTCAGTCGGCCGAGATGCAGCGCAAGGAGTTGCGCGCGCGCCAGGTCCGCGAGCATCCACGCGAGCTTGCGCTGCGTCAGCTGGAAGCCGCCAATGGGGCGCCCGAACTGCTCACGGGAACGCGCGTACTCCACCGCGGCCTCGTAGCAGCTCCGCGCCGCGCCGGTCGAGCCCCAGACGATGCCGTACCGGGCTTCGGACAGGCACGAGAGCGGGCCGCCGAGACCACGCGCATTAGGCAGAACGGCTGCCGCGGGAAGTCGCACCTCGTCAAGGTGCAACGTCGAGGTGACGGAGGCGCGCAGCGACAGTTTCTTGCCGATGCTGTGTGCGGTGAAGCCGCGGGCGCCCTTGGGGACGAGGAAGCCGCGGATCTCATCGTCGGCGCGGGCCCAGATCACCGCGATGTCGGCGATCGATCCGTTGGTGATCCACATCTTCGAGCCGTTCAGGATCCAGTCCGTGCCATCGCGCCGCGCGGTGGTCCGCATGCCGGCCGGATCGGAACCGTGGTCGGGCTCGGTGAGGCCGAAGCAGCCGATGGCGTGGCCGGCCGCCATCCGCGGTAGCCATTCCTGTTTCTGCTCCTCTGACCCGTATGTCCAGATCGGGAACATGGCCAGCGAGCCCTGGACAGAAACCATGCTGCGTACCCCCGAGTCCGCCGCCTCGAGTTCACGGCAGGCGACCCCATACGCCACCGCGCCCACCCCTGCGCAGCCGTAACCCGACAGATGCATGCCGAGCAGGCCGAGCGCGCCAAGTTCGGGGACGAGCTCGCGGGGCAGCGTTCCGGCCTCGAACCAGTCACCGACGTGAGGCAGTATCCGGTCGGCGGTGAACTTCCGCACCGTCTCACGGATCAGCCGCTCGTCGTCTCCCAGCAAGTCGTCGATGCGGAGCAGGTCAGAGCTGGCCGGGCTGGCGCTTGGGCCGGGACTTGGCGGCATCGGCGCGGTCCTTTCTGCAGGCAATTACCGTCAGCGTACGTTGGTCACGACGTGGCCCAGCGGGGCATGATCTGATTTATGAGCAATGGAACAGAAGGTAAGCAGCTGTACCGAAGCCGCGAAGGCCGCATCGTGGCCGGAGTGTGCGCGGGGCTGGCGGACTATTTCGGGGTCGATGTGAACCTTGTCCGCCTGGTCTTCGCCGGGCTCACAATTTTCGGCGGGATGGGGGTGCTTCTCTACGCGGTGGCGTGGTTGATCATCCCGGAGCAGGGGGAGTCGGCTTCGATCGCAGAAGGCTTCATGAAGAAGAAGAATAAGTCCTGAGGACTCGCGCACCGGCGAGTCGTCGCGGAGTCATCCAGCTCGCCGCTCGGTCTTGCGGCTTACCCCAGGCCGGGGGCGGGTCGCCGGGCAGGTTGTCGCTGGGTTCTTGGCGCGCGACCCAGGTGGCGGCGGGTCGGCGCACGGGGCCACCGCGGGCGGGTTGGTCAGGTCAGCCCGCGGCGGCGCTGGCCTCGGCCCGGGCGCTCGCGTCCGCGCGCGCTCGGGCGGCTGCGATCACCTGGCCGCGCTGGTGCGTCCAGCCGAGTGCCAGCAACGTGGCAGCGCCCAGCCCGGCCGTGCCAGAAAGCGCGACGACGGGCTGCGGCCCGATCACCTGTGCCGCCGCGCCGCCAATAAGGATGCCCAGGCCCTGGGCCGCGAGCAGCCCGGACTGCGCGAGGCCGAAAGCGAGCGCGCGGCCCGAATCCGGGACGCTCTGCACGAACGCCGCCGCAGCGGCGAGCTGGTAGCCGCTGCCGAACCCTGAGACCATCCAGAGCACGAGCACGACACCGAGCGGCGGTGACACGGCGCAGCCGATGAGCGGCGCGCAGGACAGAATCGCCAGCCAGCCCATCATCCTAAGCCGGTGCGACGGCTTTACGAGGCGGCCGAGCACGACGGCGCTGATGACGGTGCCGACCGGCATCGCCGCCATCAGCAGGCCAACCGCCATGGTGCCGCCGCCGAGCGAACGCGCATACGGCGCGGCAAGGCCTTCTGGCAGCACGTAGAAACCCGCTAGCCAGCCGAAGAGCACCAGCGTGCGGAGTGTACGGTTACCGAAGACGAGGGCAGCGCCGTCGCGGGTTATGGACCAGAGCGACGGCCGGGACAGTTCGGTGTGCGCCGCCGGGCGGCGTTTGGTCCACACCGCGATGATCACGGCGGACAGCCCGAACGTCAGCGCGTCGAGCCCAAGGGTCCGGTACGGATTGATCGCGATCACCACGGCGGCACCCGCGACGAAACCGAGCACCTGACTCGTCTGGTAGGTCATGTTCCCGATGGCCGAGCCCAGTACGAATCTGTCTCCTGGAAGCACGTCGGGGAGCAGAGCTGTGCGGGCCGACGAGAACGGGGCGCCAAGCAGCACGGCACAAAACAGCAGAGTGCACAATACGGGCAGGGAGAGCGCCGGAATCGCCATCAGGCCGACGAGACCTGCCCTGAGGAGATCGCAGGCGATCATCACCTGTCGGCGCGGGATGAGATCGGCAAGCCCGGAAAGGAAGGGGCCGCCGATGATCGGCGGCAGGTAGGTGAACGCATAGGCGAGCGCGGTCAGGAACGGCGAGCCGGTCCGGTGGTATACCATGATCGCGATCGCGACCTGGGCGAACTGATCGCCGGCATAGGACAGGACCTGCGCAGCCCACAGGCCGCGGAACTCGCGGATCGCGAAGACTTCTCGGTAGGAGGCCTGCTTCTCCGGGGCGCGGCGGTGGCGTCCCGTGACGTTCTGCCGCCCGGCCGGGGTGCCTGGGGAGACGGAAGTGCGGGACCGTTCGGCATGCGGAGTTGATCCATTCGGTGGCATGCCTGGTTGGGTGGGCGCCGAGCCTGGTGGCCTGAGCGGCGAGCCTGGTTCGGCAGGGCGGGCGCCTGGTGGGGTGGGCGGCGAGCCTGGTTTGGCCGAAGGCGAGCTTGGCTGGACGGGCGGAGCGCCAGATTCCGAGGTTGGCCGCGCTATCGGGGCGGCGTATGTCGGCACGGGCGGCGTAGCGGCGTGCGCGGGTGTGTTCGCAGGTGCGGGCGGTCCTGCCTGCGGAGCCGCGGTGTGGTGGGGTGCGGGCGGTCCTGCCTGCGGAGCCGCGGTGTGGTGGGGTGCGGGCCGGTTCGGAAACGGATCCTGCATGGCTGAGCGGAGAACCGCGTCTCGCGGCTCAGTTCGACGTGCCCGCTCAGTTGCCACAGTTGTCCCGACCGAACTCCCTATGCCCCCGGCGCTGTTCCGGCGCTGTTCCGGCGCTTCGGCCACGCGTAATGGGCCCATCTGCCGATCCCATGACCTGGGGTCGGCCCTCATCATGATCACCCGTGACCGGCCGTAGGCACTTGCGACCGGCCACGCGAGTCACGTTAAGTTGCTCTCAGTTGCCTACAGTGTCGAATTCTTGGTGCGTTTGCAAGTGTCCGTGCAGGTGCACGCTCTCTTACCTTGCGTTATGGAATGTACACTAAACGCGTCAGGTCGGGCGGGTGGTTTTGGTCCAGGCTCGACGGCCGCCTGGTGCGGTTTGGTGCAGGTCCCTGGGGTGCCGAGCGGTGGCGCGTGGGTGCCAGGGACGCCGAGCGACGGTCCAGTTGGCTGCGTTCTCGGCCTCGACGAGCCTTCCAGGCACGCCTTCGGGCTGCGGGCCTTGCCAGCGGGACGCGGATGACCGGGTTCACATTGTGCCGGAGGCGAGCAGGCCAGCGCAGCGCACCAGGATCTCAAAAGGCACTAAGATCGTGACCCTGCGAGGCTGCCCGCGGCCGGAGCGCATAGGCTTTGCTGATTGTCGACCCCGTACCCTATGCTGAGGCGGTCCCCGACGGCGGGGCGCTGCGGGTCACGGCGGCGCATGACGGTCCCCATCGTCTAGCGGCCTAGGACACCGCCCTTTCAAGGCGGCGGCACGGGTTCAAATCCCGTTGGGGGCACGGCTGAAACGTGCGGCTAAACACGGTACGTTAGCCACGCATGGTCCTGTAGAGCAGCTCGGAGTGCTCGCCACCCTGTCAAGGTGGAGGTCGCGGGTTCAAATCCCGTCAGGACCGCGCCGGTCGGTGACGGTGTTCCGTGCGAGACACACCCGACCGCAGGGTCAGGTAGCTCAGTCGGTAGAGCGTCCGCCTGAAAAGCGGAAGGCCGGCGGATCGATGCCGCCCCTGACCACAAGCACCCACCTGCAAAAAAGGTGCCTCACCTGCGATAACGTGGCGAGGCACCGTTTCTCGTTCTCCGGCTGGCTACGGCTGTTCACGGCTGGCGGCGGCTGACTGTGCCCATACGTGCCCAAGTCAGTCGGCGTCATCGTCGCCGCCAGAGGCGGCCCCGTCGTCGGATTCGCGTAGCGCCTCCTCAATCCGGTGCTTGGCTATCTGGTCCTGGCCGTCGATGCACTTGGCGTAGACCCTCAGTAGCACGGCGACGCTGTGCCCGGCCCACTCGGCGACCTGCGCAGGCGGGACGCCCCCGTTGAGTCAGGTGGAGACGCATGCATGGCGCAGGTCATAGACGCGCCGGGCCAGCGGCGAGGCATATTCGACGGAGGTTAGCGTGGTACGCCGCGCTTTATCCCATGCCCGGCGGTAGGTGATGGATGCCAGTTCCCCGCCGTGGATGCCGGAGAAAACGCGTTCATCGCGGCCGGTGCCGAACTGGTCCAGGTGCGCGCGGAGGATTCGGGTTAGCGGCGGCGGAATAGGTACGTGACGCCACTCTCCCCGGGCGCGGGCTTTGAGGTGTCTGTGTTCGCGGCGGCTACCGGTGTCGGTCCATTCGGCGCCGATTTCCGTTGCGGCCGAGCAGAACCGCAATTCTCCCCAGTCGTCGGGAGGTTCCTCCCATTCGCCTGTAGCATTGTTCCGCACTAGCGGCGGCAGGGTGATGTTGTCCTTGCAGAGGTTGACCGCTTCTTCGGGCCGCAGTGCGGTGTAGTAGATGACCGCGAAGAAGGCGGCCAGGCGGGCGCCGCTCGGCATTTGCTCGCGTACCGCCGCGAGTAGTCGCCGGGCTTGGGCATGATTGACGACGCAGCGCCGGTCAACCTCGTGCGTGGTTTTCGGCACTTTCCACAGCCTAAATGTCACTCTTCTGCATTCTGTTGTAGCTTGGCCAGCGCCTCCCTTGCCTCCTCCGGCACGCCAAGGTCAAATGTCCACCAAGCCTGCACAGAGGAGAGATTTACTCGCATGCTCGGGACATTCTCCCATATGCCGGTACCACCACTACGTATCTGTACGTCCCTCAGCGTAAACGCTTTTGGCGGAATAAGGACATAGACCGCTTCTTCTGCAAGATTATCAGGATGGTCCAGGAGCTCTGTTGGATCTTTAAACTCAGTATCACCGATCTTCTTGAGAAAATCGGTTCGAGCTTCGCTATCTTTCTTGGCCTGCGAAGAGAACGGCGAGATTTCCTGATAGATATTAATTATCTCGGGCCAGTTTCCGCCGTCACCGCCAGCGCTGATATCCATTGCCTGCATGGACTGAAAGAACTTGAGACTCTGGTTATCTAGCACTTCACCAGTAAGGGTGCTGGACTCCGGTACCCCGGAGACGATCACGCCATCAAGCAGCAGGACGAGACCATACTGAATAGGGCCGGGGGCACTTGTTGCAAAATTTAGGAGTCGAACGAGTAGAGGATCAACCTGGCTTATTCGGCCGCGAAGTTCCTTTAGCCTGAGATCGAGTTCTTGGTCCATCAGACCCCAGCCATTCGGCCTTGACGTTCACCTATGCGCTGACGTAGTTCACGTTCGAGATCCCGGCCGGACGAGGCGGCACGTGCATCGTCGTGGTGAAAACTGTAGAAGACAACTGCGCGCGCCGTGGGACTCTCGTCGAGATGGGTCATGAGAGCGGTAACAGGGAATTCCGAATGTGATGTCGCAGCCCCTCCCTCTTCGAGGGCGAGGCGCTCCAATATCCACCGTCTCAGCATTGAAGTCGGAGGCGTGCGGTACCTGGCTGCAAGACTACGAATCTTATCAAGCCGCGAAACCGGAATCCTAATCGAGTAGACTTGCGAGGCGTCTGTTGGTGGACGTTTGCTGCGATACAGTTTCGTAAACGTATCACGAGTTTGCTCCGCCTGCTCGGCCACTTCAGCAAGTACGTCTTCTATATTCCTTTCTTCAGCCACTTCTATCCTCCCTCCAGTACTCCCGCCGGTCTGTCGAGTTTCCATCGCAGGCGCTGGCGCCCCACCAATCACCACTCGCAGGTGGATGATCTTTGGGAACTAGCCAGATCTTCAGGAGTCTTCCAGTCGTCCCAGGCGTCCTTCCGGGAGCACTCTCGGACAGTCCGACTACCTGGATAGAGCCTGCGCTCGACCCAGCGCCGACTAGGCGGCGCGGATCCAGTGCTGCCTCCGTAGCCCATTCAGGTTCGACGTCAAACTCGCTCGCTCCATACCGAACCGACCTCGTCCGGATGTACTCACCTCTGTGGAGCCAGTCGACGGTGTCAATGCGAAGCTGCCAGTAAGGGATACCTTCGAACAGTTCCGCATCGTCGGCTTCCTCCTCCCCGGCGACCACGCGCAGTAGCGTATTACATGTACTACATACCCTCAACAGTGTGGTTCAAGTCCCTGTTCCCCGGCTGGCGTGCGACCGGTGCACCTGCAAGAACGACCCTCAGCGACCCGTGCTGCCGGTAGTTCGCATCGAGGGGATCAATCGATGATCTCTGGTCCGCGCCAGCGTGCTGTTCAGCCCATGTCTGCTGTGGCGTGGGGGGCGGAGACGGTCGTAGCGGCGCGCTCGGGCGTTGGCACCATAGATGATGACGGGCGCGGCGACAAGCCGTCATATTGGCTCTGAGTGCTTGATCATGCCCGATACGTGCCCAGGTCAGCCCGCCGCGTGGCGTCTTGCCTGCTCAGGGCCTGGTAGCTCTGTTCCCTGAAAAGCGGAAGGTCGGCGGATCGATGCCGCCCCTGACCACTATCCTGAGCAGCTAAAACGCCCCGGCGGACCCCCCCGACCGGGGCGTTTGACAGCAACGCTGACAGCAACGCCAACTACCAGGACGCCCCGCGTCAGCGGTCAGACAGGCAACGTGACGACGAAGCGACTTGTCGCCCTGGTGCACCAACTCAAGTACCGGCGGCGCGCGGTCAGGCCACGGAGCGAGATTCTGGCTCAGTGTCGACGGGAATGGGGATGTTGCGCATGGTGGTCTCCTCTCGCCAGGCCCGGTGTCCGGGCCGCGGATGGACGAGGGAGGCACGCTGGCAGGCAGGCGCGGGTAGCATCGAAGCGCGAACAGCGGTGCTTGTGCCGCGTCTGGCCTGGGCAGGTTGCCTCCTGCTCAGGCCACGTTCGTTTGTGGCCCGTTGCGCCGGTGACCCTGGCTTGCCTGCCAAGATCAAGCTGGCGCGTGTGACACTCTCGCTCTCCTCACGTAGGGGATGTTTCGTGTCACACACGGTACCAGTACTTCGAGTCCGTGTCTAGTACTTTAAATACTACAGACGTACTTTCGCGGCTCCGACACGTACGGAAAGTTGACGTAGGTCGGTGCTGGGCGGGTCTTGCACGGTCAGCAGGTCGGAGACGAGCTGGCGGACCATGGGGTGGCCGCGGACGTGCTCGGGGGTGATGCCTTCGGCTTGGCGCAGGGCAGCGACGGCGTCGTCGGCCTGGCGGCGCTGGGCGTGGGCGCGGGCGACGTCGATGAGCATCCGCGCCCGCCGTTCGGCCGAAAGCGTGGTGGTGTCGACGGCCGCCGCGGTACGCAGCGCCCGGCCCGCGTCGCCGAGCTCGACCGCGACGGCGATCTCGTGCAATGCCACGTTCGCCGGGCCGAATTCGGTGTTGTAGTCGCTGCGGCCCTCGCCGAGGCGTGTGGCGATCTCGCGTGCCCTGGCCAGGTGCTCATACGCGGTGTCCGGGTCGTTGACGCGGGCGGCGGTCACGGCACGCTGGAGGGTGAGGCCGCCCCACAGCGACATCGCCTCATAGTTGCCCTCATCGGCCAGGTGCCACAGTGCGTCGGCGGCGGTGCGGGCGGTCTCCTCGGCCTGGTCGTAATGCCGGGCGGACAGGAACACGAACACCAGGCGGAATGCGCCCGCCGCCACCAGCAGCGGGTTCCCCGCCCGCTCGGCCGCGGTCATGGCCCGGTCGGCGGCGATCCAGGCGGCCTCGGGCTCGCCGAGCTTGGCCAGGGCGGCCGAGCACGCCTCGTAGGCGGCGGCCATCAGCTCGAACACCTCCGGGCGCTGCGGCTCGGGCAGGGCGCGGCCGGCAGTTTCCAGGTCAGGAATCAGGTCGTTGAGCAGGTCGGTCAGGTCGGCGTACCGCCCGGCGTGCGTCAGCTCCCACGCCTTGGCCGCTTTGGCGCGCAGCGTGTCGGCCGAGGGGGAGTGGTGGCCATTGAGCATCGCGCGCAGCGAGTGGACCCCGGACAGCACCAGGCGCAACCCGCCCGCGCCGGGCGGCTCGTCGGTCACCGCAGCGACGAGTGGCGCGTCCGCGGCCAGCTCGGCGAGCGGCACGTCCAGCGCCTGGGCGAGGGTCTCGAGTACCGACATCCGGTCGATCCGCCGTACGCCTCTCTCGACCTGCGACACCCACGCCACCGACCGGCCGATCACCCGCGCCAGCTCCGGCTGCGACAAGCCACGGCGGCGGCGCTCGGCGGCGATCTTCCGCCCGAGCGCGTGCTGATACTCGCCGGAGTTCACCCGCCCGTACCCTTGCCGCTCTGCAAGGTCAGCCAGTCAACCTCCGTGCTGGCCAGGTACTGGTCCCGCTCGGCCAGGTAGCGGCGGGTGTGCGGCGCTGCCTCGTGCGCTTCGAACGCGGCCTTGTCGCGGTACAGCTCATAGAAGATCCGCTGCAACAGCTGGCCCTCCACCAGATGCGTCGCGTAGACGAGCGTGCCCGGCTCATTCGCCCGGATGCCCTCGGCCGTCTCAGCGACGAGCCGGTCATATGCCTCAGCGCTCGGCTCGTCCTTGCACGTGAACCGCACCACCAGACCGAACATGCGGACCTCCTTCCAGGGTCGGCTGATCACCGTACCCATTGTCCCGTACCCGTACACCAAATTGCACGTATTCATTATACGGTACAGTACTTTAAGTACCATCATGAGAATCCGAGTCCATAGCCTGCACAGACGCGAGGTACCCATGGCGACCTCATCCCCAGGAGCCCCCACCCGGCGTGCCTACGACCACACCTACGCCAGCAGCCCGGAGCAGGCCCACCTAGTAGGCGCCGACCTCGCCGAGTTCCTCGGCGACTGCCCCCGCGCCGACGATGCGATCCTGTGCGCCTCCGAACTCGCAGCCAACGCCATCCAGCACAGCCGCTCAGGTCGGCGCGGCGGCGACTTCACCCTCCGCGCCGAAGTCGACGAAGGCGACTACGTATGGGTCGAGATAGAAGACAGCGGCGGAAACTGGACCGAGACGGCCCGCCACGACGGACGCGGCCACGGCCTCGCCATCGTCCGCGCCCTCGCCAGCGACTGCGGAATCGACGGCGGCTACATCGGCCGCGCAGCCTGGTTCCGCCTGAACTGGACTACCCCGTGACCGCCGCGAACAGTTCCGCCGGGCCTCGCGCACGGCCGGAGCAGCCGAGCACGGGCATCGGTACTGGAGCTAAGGACCGCGACTGGGACGCCGAGCTGGACCGCATCACATTTACCTACAGATGCGTGGGCTGGGCCATCGCCAAGAACCTCACCAGGCCCGGCTACATCGCCCAGCGCACCGGCTGGGACGGCGCCACCGTCACCATCGGGGCACCCGACATGATCACCCTCGAAACCAGGCTCCGTAACCAAGCCGACCAGGATCGCGAGCATAGGCTCCGGCACTTCTAGCGGCTACTCGGCCATGGCCACCAACCGCCACGAGCGACGAGTCAGCGCCGCCATCGCCGCCCGCCGAACCAGCCGAGCCGCAAACCCGGCGCGGCCGAGCAGTGCCGACCGGCCCGAGACGGGCGCACCTGGGCGGCGCGACCGGCGAAGCGACAACGGCGAAGCGACCGGTGCCTAGCCTCACTTGATGCGCGACAGATCGGCCTCGCTTGATCTGCGACGGACCCTAGGTTGCCTTCTAGGCAGACGACGTTATCGCGATGTGAGACCTCCCGGCGCCTTCGGGGACTCGGCTTCCTGAGTCACCCGACGGTTGCCGGGGTACGTGTGTGAGCGTAGTTGCCGAAATGCAGCCAAGATAAGCAGCTACTGCGCCGGGAACGTTGACGTGGCGCGCCTGGTATCCGCCCCTTGTCAAAGTTATGTTCGCCCGGAGCCTGCCAAGATCGACGAGTGGGCGAGGATGAGCGAGTGGGGCTGCCGGTTTCGGGGCACCGAGCCTGGCGACTCGTTCGGGTTCGGCGCGTACCCACATCAAGCCGCCGGCGACACCAGTGATCGTTCCGCGCATCTTCCTTGACCACGGGAACAACGCATGGGCTCTACTTCCAGCGGGTCGAGTGTGCTATTGCCCTACCCGGCCGTCGATGCATTCGCGCAGCAGATCGGCGTGCCCGCAGTGGCGGGCGTACTCCTCGATCCGGTGAACCCACAGTTCCCGGACAGCGATGCCGTCCTGGCCCACCCGCGCGCCCAGATCCGGATACTCGGCCAGCACTGCATCGGTTGCCGCCTGTTCGCGAGCAAGATCGGCGAATGCGCCCTCGACCAGCGCCTGCTCCGCAACGGCTCCCTCGAAGCCGGCATCACCCGCTCCGTACAGCTTCGGTGCTGGGTCTCCTGGCAGAATCCAATTGCGCCAGTCCCGCTCCACCTCGGCAAGATGGCGGAGCAGACCCAGCAAGGACATGGTCGAAGGCGGCACCGACCGGCGCGCCAGTTTCTCCGGATCCAACCCCTCGCACTTAATCTGTAGGGTCAGTCGATAGTTCCTCAGGTAGTCCTGCAGCGTCGCCAACTCACCGTCCGGGCTGACTCCGTCACTGTTTCGGGGATCCTCGTCGGGGTCCGCCCACATGTCGAGGTAGACGCTGGCCTGGCTCCACCGCTCGGGCACGTCGCTCACCGTGTTCACGATGCCGAGCAGTGGCCCGACATGCAAGCGAGTATTCAGGCAGGCCAGCCGACGCTAGCGGGCGCGGGCGGTCGTTAAGGCAAGCTGCCTCAAGCGGCTGGCCGAGACGACCAGGTGGATGAACTGGCTGACCGCCCAGCGGGTCCCCTCGCCCGGCGACGTGACCCAGGACCACTGCGACCGCTACCTGGCCGAGCGGCGCCTGCGCAGGGACGCCGCCGGGACCGCGATCGGGCCCCTGGAGGCGTCCGTCGCCCGCGTCGCCGCAGCGCGGGTGAGCGAGCACTGCGGTGTGACGCGCCTAATCGGACGCTGGCGGGGCTGGCGGGGCTGAGTTCATTCAGGGCGCGGGGCCGTCGAGCTAACTCGGCCGCCAGCCTCCGGACCGAGCGCCGCGGCGGGCCAGCTCGCCGAGCGCGGATCGCCGGCTGGCCTGAAGCGGGGAACCTCGGCGAGCGTGCGGCCGCCGCGGCCACGGGCCGCCGGGCATGAACCGGCGCAGCTCACCGAGAGTCAGGGGATGCCGACCGCCACGGGCGCCAGCTCGCGCAGGGCGCCAGCGGCGGCCAGCCTGGAGCACCGAACCTCGCCGAGCAAGCATGCGGGCCAGCTCGCCGACCTAGTTAACCCACAGTAAAGGTCGAACTCTCTTCGAGTCTAGCTTGCGCGGAAACGGGAATACGTTCCTCGACTTTGGTGAGTTCCCAAACCATCCAATTGCCTTCCCGCCCGTTTAGCCATCCTCCATCCAGTCGGAGCGTCCCCAACTCCCTTCTCATATGAAAATATACCAACCCTGCATTATCGGGGTGCGGACCGAGTAGGCAGCTCGTTCCACCACCCGTCGAGTATGCCTTCATGGATCGTGCCTTGTATTCGGCCGTCCCGGTAATCGTAGACGGCCTTCACTCTCTTACCGTCGACCCTGAAATAGGCATCTCCAAAGGATCCGTACCAATGACCTTCTAGATGCTGGGCATCAATCGGAATCTTGCCACGATTTACCCTAGCCGCAGTGCTATACCCGATGGCAGTTCCGAAGGCTATCAGAGCAAAGGTAGCGACACATACGACAACCACGAGGGACCAGCGTGGGAGGCCCTGTAATATGGCGGCCTCGACAGCTACGAAAGCGAGGACCGCGCCCGTGAGCGCCCAGCGGCGGATAAGACGATATCTATCCTTCAGCACTGGTGATGTCGCGCCCTCGCGGGATTGTCGCCAAGCGATCCGCGCTTGAATGTAAGTGGCCAGTGCGCCCACTGCAGAGGCAACAGCAGCCACTAGTCCTGTGACACTGGTGAACATATCCTCCATAGATATCGCCGCCTCCCAACTCGTTCATTCGCTAACGGATAATCGTCCGCTCAGTCACAGATCGGCCCATTAGTGGGGCTGATTAGCGGAGCGTCGACGTGAACGAGTGCCTGCCTAGCAGCGAGAATCGTGGTCAATGAATAGAGCGATCTCCTGAAGGGCGAGGAACTTGTTGGTGAGCAGACTACGCGGTAAGAAGGCGACGCGGAAGCAGCGAAAGGGGCGACTAACCGCCCGCTTCACAAGATGAGATGATCAGTCAGCGTTGATCTCGCCAGAGTTGCTTCCAAGTTCACGCGTGACCACGGCAAAACGCCTAGGTTTGCCTGGGTGTGCCGGAGGTATACCGCAAGCGAATTAGAATTAGAGCCTGTATGAGAACGCGGTCAGCGTCGTAGTGTCGACCAGCCTTTGCCGTGCAGAACCGCAGGCTGCGCAACACCGGGCCAGGCAGAACGGCCGCTGCGGTATGACGGGCATCGGGCCGCCGCGCTCCACCAACGCCCGGTTGGTTCTTGTGATGGCTTGGCGGTTACTGCTCCCGATCGCGGCGTATCCGCTCGACGACCTCGCCCGGACTCTCCGTTGTGACCCGGATCATCGCCCGCACCGCGTCGGCCAGCGCGACGCGCGGCACATCGAGTGCGATCGCGGCCGAGTCAGCCAACCGGGTGAGTTGCCGGTAAAGCTCGGGGCTCAGGTCGAGGGTGATCCTCACCGGCTTTGACCGGATCGCCGTCCTCCCGGCCGGGCGCGCATCGGGTTGTGTACGCCTGGCCGCAGCGGCGACCATCTGCGCTTTCCGCTGCTCCCGCTGCGTGGTCATGACCGCACCGAGCAGAGGGGGGCGCATCGCTCGATGAGGTCGTGGGCCACCTGGCGCCACACATGCCGGCCCGTGCCTGGAATCGGCATGCCGAAGCTTTGCGCATAAATCTCCAGCCGCGGCACAGCCGTCCCCAGCACGTCATAGCCGAGGCTTACCAGCGCCTCTCGGGCGTCGGCTGTGGAGTTCGCCCGGGTGACACACCGGTTGAGCAGTACGGCCGACCGGGCGGGCCAGTCCCGGACCGCGTCCACCTCGGTGATTTCGTCCCGCACCGGCGTCGTGCGGTTGATCTCAATGGGGCTTGGCGCGCACGGGATAAGGATCTCATCGACGTACCGCAGCGCGGAACGGGCAATGCCCGCGTGGTCCTCCAGTTGCGGCGCGTCGATAATGACAACGTCGCCCGGCTGGGCGATCTCGGGTATCCGGCGGTGCAGTTCCCGGGACGGCAGAGCCACTATCCGGAACGGGAATGCCGCCTGCGGCGGCAGCCCCGGGTACATGGCCGCGAGGTCAGACCATTCCAGCGCGCTGCCGGAAGGGTCCGCGTCGACTAGGAGCACGGTGTTCCCGGCCTGTGCGAACACGTGTGCCAGCCAGATCGCCGATGTGGTCTTGCCAGTGCCCGGCTTGAGGTTGGCCAGGGCGAGGCGCAGACCCGTCATCCAGGCAGTATTGCAGCGCCTGGGGCTTTACGGTAGACAGTCCCGGGCATGCCTGCGGGCGGTGTGCACACCGGAACTGTGAGTTCCGGAAGGTGAGGCCTGCCACGAGTGCTGTGCCCCGTATGGTAGCCCCGCTGCTGCGGTCGGTGAGCGGGATGGTGGCGTTGACGCGCCGAGCCCGCAGATCCCGGCCAGATCTGCCTTCGGCGGCGCAATAGCGGGCGGGGGTTCTCATCGTCGCCCAGGTCCGGCGTTGGGCCGCCCGCGCCGGCCGGCAGCAGGCTGACCAGGGGCGACGCCGAATGTGTCATGTGCAGTATTGCAGTAACTACGGCATTACGGTAACCACCACCGCCCGGGTCACGGATCCGCCCGGCACCTAGCTACCAACCAGCCTTTCCACAGGGGTGTGGATATTGTCGTCCATTTCATGCAGGGGCATGGCAAAGTTACCCACAGTCTGTGGACGGCTGTGTGGAGTAAACGACAGTTGTGTAACCCTGCTCGGCGCCCAGGACGCCCGGGCGAACCACGCCACCCGTACCACCAGGGACGCTGTAGCCCTTGATCTGAGTGCAGAGTACCCAAGGGCCTACCGCTGTCGGCTTGGCCGGTCGACCGGCGTCTGGGTCGGGTCGATGAAGACGTGCGGGGTCAGCGGAAGCCGTTCAGCGAGCCGACGATCAATGTCGTCGGCGAGGTTTTCCGTTTCGTCGGCGCTGATCTCGTCGCAAAGGGTCACACGGGCGGCGACGATGAGACTGTCGGGGCCGATGTGCATTGTGCGCAGCTCGAGAAGGGTCTCAACGCCGGAGGTTTTCTCGATTTCCGCCCGTATCGTCTGTTGCTGCTGCGGATCCGCTGCCCGGCCGATGAGCAGATCCCTGCTGTCGAGGCCGAGCTTGACCGCGACGGCGACCAGCAGCGCACCAATCGCCATGGATGCCGCGCCGTCCCAGACGGGTGATCCGGTCAGCTGCCGCAGTACAACCCCGATTGCGGCGAAGACCAGGCCCACCACGGCGGCACTGTCCTCAAAAAGAGCCGTCTTGACTGTGGTGTCGGGACTCGCCCCGACCTGCTCGAGGAGTTCACGGTTACGATCACGTGCCTCGCCGCGGACTTGCAAGTAGGCCCGGACAAGCGAGATGCCCTCGGCCACGAACGCGACGGCAAGCGCTATGTAGGCGACGGTAGGGCTTTCGCTGCCGCCACTGCTCAGGGCGAGTATTCCTTCAAAGACCGAGAATCCGCCGCCCGCGATGAAGATGCCGAACGCCGCGAGCAGCGACCAGAAGTACCGTTCCTGGCCGTAGCCAAATGGGTGACCCCGATCGGCCGGGCGGTTCGCCTGACGTACCGACGTCAGCAAAAATCCCTGGTTAAGGGTATCGGCAGCGGAGTGAGCGGCTTCGGCAAGCATCGCGCTTGAACCGCTGATAATTCCGGCCGCGAGTTTGACCAGCCCGACGAGAGCGTTCGCTGCCCCGGCGATGAGCACTGTGCGGCGCGTCGCGCTGCTTCTCGATTCAGAGGTCATTGGACGCGATCATCAGCGGAACCGGGCTGTACGGATGAACGCGGCGTCCGCCGAGCCTCCCTTCCGATGCTGCCTCAGCCTGTTGCCCATCAGTAGCCGGCCAAACATGCCCGCCAGCGCGCAAGGATACGCACCAGCGAAACGGCGTGACAGACTCGCCGTCATGGGCGAGGAGAAGCGCCATCCGTTGACGACCTGGGTGGCGGTGTGCGGGGTTCTCGAGCGCTGGCCCGGCGTCGAGCAAGACCCACCGGGAGGCCGCGAGGTGGCCCGGACATGAACCTTGCCGAGGTGGCGGACGAGCTCTATGCGCTGACCCCTGGCGAGTTCAGACCGGCCCGCGACGAGCGGGCAACCCAGGCGCGGGCGGCCGGTGACCGCGAGCTCGCCGATGCCATCAAGAAGCTGCGCCGCCCCACCGTGAGCGCGTGGCTGGTGAACCAGCTCGTAAGGGATGCCGCCGACCAGGTCGACCGGTTGCTCGAGCTGGCTGAGCCGCTACGTGAGGCACAGCAGGCACTGGACGCGGACCGGCTGAGGGAACTGTCTGCGCAGCGGCGCCGGGCCGTAGCAGCAATAACCCAGGAAGCCAAACGGCTGGCCGCGCAGGCGAGTCAATCATTCGGCGCCCAGGTCGAGCGCGAGGTGGAGGCCACGGTCGAGGCGGCGCTGGCCGATACTGACGCAACTGACGCGGTCCGTTCTGGGCGCCTGACCAGCGCCATCTCCTACGCGGGGCTGGGCGGCGTCGATCTGTCCGATGCGGTTGCCGTTCCCGGCGCATCACCAGTGCGGCCGCGCCGGCCGAAGCGCCGCGAGCCGTCAGCTAGCCCTGGCGAAACCAAACGGCACGACGCGGCGAAACAGGAGTCCACGGCCGCAGGTCGTAAAGCGCGCGATGCCGAGCTGGCGAAACGCGACCTTCAGGAGGCCGCCGCCCAGGCCGAGGAAGCCGAGGCCGAGCTGCGCGATGCCGAGCACGAGGTCGCCGATGCCCGCGAGAAGCACCACGTCATACAGAGGGAGATCGAGGAGCTTGAGCAGCGGCTTGAACAGTCTCAGGCCCTCCAGGCGCAGTTCGCGCGGAAGGTAAGGGACGCACAGCGCAGCCGGGATGTCGCCGTGCGGTCGCTGGAGTCGGCGCGGCGCCGTCTGTCGCGAGCGGAGGCGAGGGCCGGCCAGCCAGTGGAGTGAGCTGCCCATTTGATGCCGGGCTCGAGGCGGTTGAACCTGGCCGGTCGCGCATGCGCGCGCGTGATTCGACGCGTCGACCGTCTGCCGCGGAACATGGTGACGTGCCATTCGCCGTCCGGGTCCGTGATGTCGTGATCCCGCCCGAGGAGCTTTCGTGGCGGTTCTCCAGATCCGCAGGGCCGGGCGGTCAGTCGGTCAATACCAGCGACAGCCGTGTGGAGCTCTCCTACGATCTTGCTACCTCGGACGCCCTACCGCGGGTGCTGAAGGAGCGGGCGATGCGCAAGCTCGGCGCCAGGCTGGCCGGAGGTGTTCTGACGGTGAGCGCCTCGGAACACCGGTCGCAGCTGCGCAATCGGCAGGCGGCGGCGAAACGGCTGGCCGCGCTGCTGGAGGCGGCGACTGCTCCGCCACCCCGGCGTCGGCGCCCGACCAAGCCGAGCCGCGCGGCACAGGACAGGCGGCTGGCCGCGAAGCGACGGCGCTCGCAGCTCAAGCAGCTTCGCCAGCGCGACGGCGATTAGCCAGGCCGGGCAGAAATCAGAAACCGAGCGGTGGCCGCAGGATGCCGAGGTCCTCCGGGTGTGGTTCAGTGCCAGGCCAAGTGCGTTCCGTGAGGTCAGAATCGGTGCTATCCACCCAAGCCGCCCGGTCGAAATCCCCGTTCCACGCGCGTGCGAGCGCTCTGGGCAGTCCCCACCAGCCGAGCCGGGTTAGCCACCACTCGGGACTGACCGCGCCAACGGCCTCCCAGAACACCAGCGTCGCAGCAAAGGCACGCGACAGTGAGTCATCGTCGGCCGCGCTGCGGAACGGGTCGTAGTCGGGGCCGTCGTCGTCGGTTGCCCGCTCGCTCGCGATCTCCGGGCACCCCCTCGTGTACCGGACCAGGTCCTCAGCTGTGACGGGGGCATTGACGCCGGAACGAACAAGGCCGATGACGGCGCCGGCCCAGTCCGCCGGGCGCAGCAAGGACACCGGTTCTAGCAACGGCGAGTCGACATCCAGGTGGTGCCCCATCGTCGCCATGGCGCCGGCCGCGTCGAGCCAGAACTGCGTGTCGTCGGCGGGCTGGCGGGGGCGGGGCTGCGTGCCATTCCATGCCGCGCGGGCCAGGTGCCTGTACGGCCACTTGCGGATCGCGGATCTGATACGTGCGACCGCTGCGTTCAGTTCCTCAATAGGAGCCGGCACCGACTGCACCTCAGGGAGAGCTTCCCAGAGCAGCGTGACCGCGTAACGCTCGGTGGCGTCCCAGGCCAGGCCGAGGTCATCTGCCCCCGGGGAGTCGCCGACGGCTTCGTAGAAACCTTCTTCCGCACCCACACCGCCGAGCCTAGCGCCGAAAAAACGGAATGAATCTACCGTGATTCGTGATGGTCGGCTGCAGTGCGCGGTTCGGTGTAGTCCTTCTAGGATCGGATTCCGTGAGCAGGGTGCATGATGTCGGCGGCCAGACCGGCTTCGGGCCGGTTCCCCTTGGCGAAGGCGACGGTGATGGCCAGCCGTTCCAAGCGGACTGGGAAGCTCGTGTCTACGCCCTGAACGGGGTTTTGCGGCGGCGCGGCGTCTACAACAGCGACGAGTTCCGCGACGCGATCGAGCGGATCCCGCCTGGGGACTACCTGTCGGCGTCCTACTACGAGCGATGGCTGCGCGCGATGGAGAGCCTTCTCGCCCGGAAGGGAATCGCGTGACGTTCGCGCCGGGCACCCGCGTGCGAGCCCGGCTCCATGACCCCAACCACCACATCCGGTTGCCCCGATATGTACGCGGCCATGTCGGGGAGGTCGTCGAGACGGAAGGTGAGTGGCCGCTCCCCGATGACCGTGCACAGGGCGTTACCCCGGCCCGGGTCGAGACGGTCTACGCGGTACGGTTCTCCGCCGCGCGGCTATGGGGCGAGGGCGCACACACGGTGACCGTTGGCTTGTGGGAGTCCTACCTCGAGGAGGCCGGGTGATGGCCGGCGCGCACGATGACGGTCCGCCCATCGCCGCCCGTGTACGATGGCTCGAGGAACGCGTGCTCGCGGCGGGGCTCGCGAGCGACGGCGAGCTCGACGCGGTGCTGGCGGAGCTTTACGAGCATGCGGCGCCGGTCAACGGTGCGCGAATGGTGGCCCGCGCGTGGGCCGATCCGGCGTACCGTCAGCGGCTGCTGACCGACGGCAACGCCGCCGCGGCGGAACTTGGCATCAGCACGGGCACCAGCTACCGGCTCAAGGTCGTCGCCAACGAGAGTGGACGGCACAACATGATCGTCTGCACGCTCTGTTCTTGTTACCCAGTCTCACTACTCGGGCCCTCGCCGAGCTGGTACAAGAGCCTGGCGTACCGGTCAAGGGCGGTGCGGGAACCGCGGGCCGTGCTGGCTGAGTTCGGGCTCACGTTGCCGGTGGAAACCGAAATCGCCGTCTGGGACGCGAGTGCCGAGACGCGGTACATGGTGCTGCCGGTACGCCCGGACGGAGCCGACGGCCGCTCAGTGAGCGACCTCGCCGCCATCGTCACAAGAAACGGCCTGATCGGCACTGCGGCGGTTTAGCCCGACGTAACTTCGGTTTAGCGGGCTGGGCCGTCGATACTTGTCCCGAACGGCTTGCGCTGACTGGCGCCCGTCCTGCTTGCTCAGCCGGACAGGTCAGTGAGGTCTTCGGCGGTAAGGGTGGATGCTCGCCGCCCTCATGTTCTCCTCCAGGTGGCTGGGCGGCTGGAGGCGCAGTCGCGTTTCCAGCGCGCGCCGCAGCGCTCGGGCCGAACGGGAGTGCCCGCAAAGCCCGCGGTGCGGCCCAGCGGATTTCACTGATCTGGAATCTGATCCACCGCAGCGGACGTTATTGGCGACCGGAGGTGGCGGATTGACGAGGAGCTACGTGCCAGCGCACCCCTGGTGAGCCGGGTAGCCAGGACCGGCCGCACCCGTGCGTCACAGCGGGGCTGGATGCGGCGGCTATCAGCATACTGCTGGCACCATCGCCGCGACGTTCTCGTCGCGCTGGGCGGCGCGCTTATCGCCACTGTCGTGAGCACGCTGATTCCGCTCATTCAGCGCGCCATCATCGACGGCTCGATCGTTACGCACAAACACGCCGTCTGGCCGCTCGCCACCGTGCTGGCCGGCGCCGCCGTGCTGAACTTCGCGGGCATGTACCTGCGCCGCTACGTCGGCGGGCGGCTGTCCCTCGATGTACAGCACGATCTGCGCACCGAGCTTTTCTCGTCCCTGTCGCGCCTGGACGGCACGCGCCAGGATGAGCTGCACACCGGCCAGATCGTGAGCAGGTCGATCTCCGATATCACGATGGTGCAGGCTCTGCTCAGTATGGTGCCGATGCTGCTTGGCAGCCTCGTGCTGTTCCTGCTGTCGCTGGTCATCATGCTATTCCTGTCGCCGCTGCTGACGATCGTGGCCTTCCTCGTCGGCCCTGCGCTGTGGTTTATCGCGCTCGCCTCGCGTCGGCGAATCTTTCCGGCCAGCTGGTACGCACAACAGCAGTCCGCCGAGGTCGCTGGCGTCGTGGACGCGGCCGTGACAGGCGTCCGCGTGGTCAAGGGTTTCGGGCAGGAACGTCAGGAGCTTGAGCGGCTGGAAGGGGCCAGCGAACGGCTGTTCGCCGGGCGGGTGCGCACCGTGCGGCTGATGGCGAGGTACAACCCGGCGCTGCAGGCGATACCCTCGCTCGGCCAGATCGGAGTGCTGGCGCTCGGTGGCTGGCTCGCCATCCACGGCTCGATCACGCTGGGCACGTTCCTCGCGTTCTCCTCATATCTCGTGCAGCTCGTCGGTCCCGTGCGGATGCTGAGCAACCTGGTCACGATCGGGCAGGAAGCACGGGCCAGCGTGATCAGGGTGTTCGAGGTCATCGATTCACGGCCGGTGGTGACCGAGAAACCGGGCGCCATCGTCCTGCCCGCAGGACCCGCAGAGGCACTCTGCGGGTCACCCGCGACCCGTGGAGGCACTCTGCGGGTCGCGGGTGACGGCGGCGCTGCGGACGTTGCGGCAGGCGGGGCCGCCGTGGAGTTCGACGATGTGCGGTTCGGCTACGTGCCCTCCCAGCCCGTGCTCCACGGCCTGAGGCTGCGCGCGGAACCCGGGGAAACGCTGGCCGTGGTCGGCAGATCGGGGTCGGGAAAGTCGACGATTTCGCTGCTGCTGCCGCGGTTCTATGACGTCGGGAGCGGCGCGATCAGGGTAAATTCGCACGACATCCGCGAGCTGACCCTCGATTCGCTGCGTGCCGCTATCGGCCTTGTAATGGAGGAAAGCTTCCTGTTCTCCGATACCGTCCGCGCCAACATCGCGTATGGGCGGCCCGATGCCACCGACGAGCAGCTCGTGTCGGCGGCGAAGGCGGCGGAAGCTCACGAGTTCATCACCAGCCTGCCGCAGGGCTACGACACCGTGATCGGCGAGCAGGGTTTGACGCTGTCCGGCGGCCAGCGGCAACGGGTGGCGCTCGCCCGCGCGCTCATCACCGATCCGTGCATCCTGCTGCTCGACGACGCGACGTCGGCGATCGACCCACGCGTCGAGGCGGAGATCCACGCCACGCTCGGCCACGTCATGCAGGGTCGAACCACCATCCTGATCGCCCACCGGCGCTCGACATTGCAGCTTGCCGACCGGATCGCCGTGCTCGACGAGGGCCGGGTGGTCGACACGGGCACCCACGAAGAATTGATCGCCCGCTGCCCGCTTTACCGGCTACTCCTGTCCGGTCCCGGCGACGATGCGGAAGGCGTCGACGCGGGCGAGCTCGCCTACTACGAGAACGCCGCGGGTGCGGCGGCTCCGGGCGACACGCAGGTCCGGTCCGACGGCATCACGCCAAGCCTGTGGGGTGAGGCGGCGCGGAACTCAACAACTGCCCGCGGCGGTCTGGGAAACGGCGCCGGCGCCCGCGCCGCGGCTGCGGCGGGCGGCAGCTGGAGCGGCATGCTGGCCGGCGTCCCGCCCTCGCCCGAGTTGCTCGACCAGGTGGACGCGCTGCCGCCCGCGCGGGACGTGCCGGGCGTGGACACCGACGTCGCCCGCGCCCCCGAAGCCGCATTCACGCTGCGCAGGCTGCTGCGGCCGTTCATGATCGCGCTGGTCGCCGGGCTCCTGCTTGATGGCCTCGATGCGCTCGCGGGTCTCGCGCTGCCTGCCCTGGTGCGCGGGGGGATCGACAACGGCGTGGAAACCAAGATGTTCCACGCCATCGTGCTCGTCTCCATTGCCGGGCTGGCCATCGTGCTCGCCGACTGGCTGATCAGCGCGGCAGAGACGATCCTGGTCGGACGCAATGGCGAACGGGTGCTCTACACCCTGCGCGTCAAGATCTTCTCACACTTGCAGCGGCTCGGCCTCGACTATTACGAGCGCGAACTATCCGGACGGATCATGACCCGGATGACGACCGATGTGGACGCGCTTGCCACCTTCCTGCAGACCGGCCTGATCACCATCGTGAGCTCGATCCTGTCGTTTTTTGGCATCATGATCGCCCTGCTGGTCATCAACCTACGGCTCGGCCTGCTCCTGCTCTCGATCATGCCGGTACTGGTCATCGCAACCCTGGTGTACCGGGCAAAGTCCTCGCGGGCCTACCAGGACGCCCGAGAGAAGGTCAGCGCCGTCAACGCAGACCTACAGGAGAATGTCGCCGGCCTGCGCGTGACGCAGGCGTACCGGCGCGAGGATCGCAACCGGGCACGTTTCGCCGGCCGAAGCGACGCATACCGCAACTCGCGGCGGCAAGCGCAGCGCTACATCGCGCTCTACTTCCCCTTCGTGCAGACTCTGTCCACCCTGGCCGGCGCCCTGGTGCTGGTCGTCGCCGCCGGGCAGGTACACAGCGGAGCGCTCACCGCCGGAGCACTGATCGCCTACCTGCTCTACATCGACATGGTGTTCTCGCCCGTCCAGCAGATGTCGCAGGTCTTCGACGGCTACCAGCAGGCCGTGGTGGGACTGCGCCGGATCAAGGAGCTGCTTGCCGTGCCTGTGTCCACGCCCCAGCCCCGCAGGCCGGTGCGCGTGCGCCGGCTGAGCGGCCGGATCGAGCTGCGTGGCGTGCACTTCGGCTACGGCCCAGGTCACGGCGAGGCGATTGCGGGAGTAGACCTCGTTATCGAGCCCGGCGAGACGGTCGCGCTGGTCGGCGAAACGGGCGCGGGCAAGTCCACGCTGGTCAAGCTCATCGCCCGGTTCTACGACGTCACTGCGGGAGCGGTCCTCGTCGACGGGCTTGATATTCGTTCCTACGACCTCCCGTCCTATCGGCACAGGCTCGGCGTCGTGCCGCAGGAGCCTTACCTGTTCCCTGGCACGGTCAGGGACGCCATCGCCTACGGGAGGCCAGATGCGGCAAACGCGGAGGTGGAGGCGGCGGCACGCGCCGTTGGGGCGCATGAGATGATCGCTCGACTGCCGGGCGGGTACCACCACACGGTCGGCGAGCGTGGGCGGAACCTGTCGGCGGGCCAGCGCCAGCTGCTCGCGCTGGCCCGCGCGCAGCTCGTGGACCCTGACATCTTGTTGCTCGATGAGGCGACCGCAGCGCTTGACCTGGCATCGGAGGCAGCGGTGACGCGCGCCACCCAGCAGCTCGCGGCACGCCGTACGACGCTGGTAGTCGCGCACCGCCTGAGCACGGCGGCGAGGGCCGACCGCATCATCGTCATGGAGGAAGGCCGGATCGCCGAGATCGGCACACATGACGGGCTGCTCGCGGCGGACGGCACCTATGCGAAACTCTGGGCGGCCTTCACCGCGGGAGCGGAGATCATGGCCTAGGCACGCGCCACGCGGCAGCCGTTAGGGACCTGCTGCGGCGCACCCGCTACCGCCAAGAAACCACGCCCACGGGCCCGGTCAGCTGCCTGGCGTGTGCCGCGGTGGAGGCTGGGGCGCCTGCGTCGCTGGGGTGGCAGGCGTGCCCCCCGACGCCGGCCGGGGGGGCGGGCCCGCTGGCGCGGTCGGCTTTGGCGTGACCACTTGACCAACCACCGGCGGCTGCGCAGGCACCGCGGCGCCCATGCCTGCTGGCGGGGTGGCGGCCACCGGGGCGGCGCCCGGGTTCTTAGCGGTCTTGCGGGCCATCCGGGCATCGGCGGGCTGGTTCTGAGCCTGGCCGCGCGGCGCTTCCCCGGTGCTCATCGCCGCGGCGACCGCCTTGGCCACCTCGTCCTCGAGGGAACCGCAGGCGGAGTCACGGCTCAGCAGCTCCGTCACCACGTCACGGATCTCGGCGAGTCTGCGCGCGGCCTCGACGTGTGTGCCGGAGAGCAGTTCAAGCCGACGGGCGGCACCGTCGTTGATCGCTGTCGAACGGGCCGTGCTCTCCGCGAGCATCCGCTCCGCCTTTGACCGGGCCGAGACGAGCAGTTCGTCAGCTTCTTTGTGCGCGTCCGCGCCGGCCTGTTCGGCTTCCGCGCGCGCCGTTTCACGAGTCCTGTCGGCCTCGGCGCGTGCCGCCGACACAAAGCTCTCCGCCTGGTCCTGCGCCGAGCTGAGCGTGCGGTCGGCCTTCTCGCGGGCCTCGCCGAGCGCCGCGTCCGCCTCACGCTTGGCTTCGTGGCGGATATTGGCGATATCCTCGCTCGCTCGCGCCTTCTGGGCCTTGGCCTCGTCGTCGGCGAGCTTGAGGATCTGGGCGATCCGCTCGCTGACCTCTTCGTGCGGCGGTCTCGTACCGGCCTGCTGGCGGATGGCGGCAAGCTGCTGTCGGAGCTGCTCGCTCTCGTCCAGGGCCCGCGCGAGCCGTTCCTGCAAGTCGCGGATCTCGCTGCGCTTGCCGGCGACATACTCGTCGACCTGGCGTCTGCTGTACCCGCGCATCTGCATCTCGAAGGCATCTTCGTCGAGAAGATTGGGGAGGAGTTCGCTGTGCTCAGTCATGGCATCTCAAGATCAGTCTTCTATGTGGGCCTTCTGAACCTTCTCGGCCAGAAGGAAGGACTTCATCGGTCAGAGGAACGGCGTGCTTGAACTCTTGTCCGGATGCACCCTTGCGCGCAACCGAAACGGCCGAGTGTCCTGATTTGTTCGATAATGGTCGATTCGTGTTCTCAGTCGGCCCTCCCCGCTGTGCTGCCGCGAGCCTCATGCGGCACGATGGCGTCCGTGACGGAACTTGTCGGTGCACTCGGCCGCGACGCGCCATCGATCCACCCGGATGCCTGGGTCGCACCAGGCGCTGTCGTGGTGGGAAGAGTCACCCTCGGCCGGTCGGCGAGCGTCTGGTACGGGTCGGTGCTCCGGGCTGACGACGACGAGATCGTGGTTGGCGCGGCGTGCAACATTCAAGATCAATGCTGCCTCCATGTCGATCACGGGGAACCAGTGATCCTTGCGGACCGGGTCACGCTCGGGCACCGCGCGGTGGTCCACGGCGCGGTGGTTGAGTCCGGCGCGCTGATCGGGATTGGCGCGATCGTGCTCGGTGGCTGCCGGATCGGTGCCGGCTCGCTCGTCGCCGCGGGTGCCGTCGTCACGCCCGGCACCCGCATCCCGGAGGGAGTGCTCGCCGCTGGCGTTCCGGCCCGGGTACGCCGCGAGCTGACCGTGGAGGACCGGGACTCGTTCGCGGCCACTCCCGAACGCTATGTGGCGCGGGCACACCGGCACAGGGCCGCGGCATGGGTTCCGCCTGGTTCAGGCGGATAGAGTCGGCTTCTAGCCCAACTCAGGCCATCATGTTGCCGGTTTCTTGGAATCGTTACCGGGTGAGAGGGGAAAACCCTACATGAGGGTGGCCCCGGAATGACCCTCTCGGGTCATGCCCTACAAGGGGCCCGCGCCGTAACCTTGTAATTAGGAATCTTGGTACGACTCGGCGACGGAGGTGGACGCGATGCCTGAGCGAGTCGACCTACGTGTCCAGGACCGGGTCGCCCTGGACGAGATTGAACTCTACGCCGAAGTGCTCAGCGCGGTTGCGGCGACCGAACGGCGCCTCACTGCGGCGGAACTGGACGAAGTGCTCGGTCTACGGTCGGCTGCCGATAACGGTTCGGGTCGCATCGGACGCAGCCCGCGAGGGGCGGACTAGCAGGTCCCGGCGGTATTGACGCCGCTCTGGCGCATTTAGCCCATAATGTTGTGCTGAGCGGGTATCTGCGATCAGGCTGTGGTCCAGCGATGGCACAACGGGCTTTGCGACAGCGTTGCCCAGCCCGCGGAGCGCCACATTCGATCCCCCGTTCGCCGCGCCCCCTGGAGAGTGACGTGCGCCTGCGTCTCACGCCGCATGAGGACAGCTTCTACCAGCTCTTCGCGGAGGCGGCCAACAACCTGACCACCGCCGCGCGCTTGATGATTGACCTCATCAGCGACATCAGCGACAGGGAGCAGATAGCGGAGAAGATGCGCGTATGCGAGCACCTGGGCGATGAGTGCACGCACGCCATCATGCGCCGGCTGAACGAGAGCTTCATCACTCCATTCGACCGCGAGGACATCTACCGGCTCGCTTCGAATCTTGACGATGTCATGGACTTCATGGAGGCGGCGGCGGACCTCGTGGTGCTCTACCAGATCGACTGGCTACCCAAGGAGGTGATCCGGCAGGTCGAGGTTCTGGAGCGGGCCGCCGAGCTCACCGCGGAGGCGATGCCGAATCTTCGGTCGATGCGGGACCTCAGCGAGTACTGGATTGAGATCAACCGGCTGGAGAACCAAGCGGACCAGGTCTACCGCAAGCTCTTGGCCAAACTGTTCGGTGGCGACTACGACGCGTTGACGGTTTTGAAGCTCAAGGAGGTCGTGGACCAGCTGGAGAACGCGGCCGATGCCTTCGAGCACGTCGCGAACACCGTTGAGGCGATCGCCATCAAGGAGTCTTGAGCGTGCAATTTGTGGCTCTGATCGGGGTAATCGCCACGGCTCTGCTCTTCACATATACGAACGGGTTCCACGATGCGGCGAACGCGATCGCCACCTCCATATCGACGCGTGCGCTGAGCCCGCGTGCCGCCCTGCTGATCGCGGCGGTGATGAACCTTGCGGGAGCGCTGCTCGGCACTGGGGTGGCCCAGACCGTGGGCAAGGGCATCATCAAGCCGCCGAGCGGCGGCGCGGGGCTCACCGTGGTCTTTGCCGCCCTGGTCGGCGCGATCGCCTGGAACTTCGTGACCTGGCGTTTCGGGTTGCCGTCGTCGTCGACGCATTCTCTGATCGGCGGCCTGGTCGGAGCGGCGCTGGCCGCGTCCACCACCGTGTTCTGGTCAGGCGTGTGGGAGAAGGTGGTGCTCCCAATGATGATCTCGCCCGTGGTCGGCGGGATTCTCGGCTACCTGGTCATGGTCGGCATCCTTTGGCTGTTCCGCCGGTCGCATCCGGGCCGCGTCGGCCGTGGTTTCCGCCTGGCGCAGTCGGCCTCCGCGGCTGGCATGGCCCTCGGCCATGGCCTACAGGACGCGCAGAAGACCATGGGCGTCATCGTCCTCGCCCTGGTCACCACCGGGCACACGACCAGTTACGCGATCCCCTTCTGGGTGATCGTGCTCAGCGCGGCGGTCATGGCGCTTGGCACCTATGTCGGCGGCTGGCGGATCATCAGAACCCTTGGCCGCCGGGTGATCGTGCTGGATCCACCGAAAGGGTTCGCAGCCGAGGCGTCCGCGTCGGCCGTGCTTTACGTGACCGCCTTTGCCTGGAGCGCGCCGATTTCGACCACCCACTCGATTACGGCCGCCATCATGGGGGTGGGTGCCACCAAGCGGTTGTCCGCGGTGCGCTGGGGTGTTGCCAGCAACATCGTGGCCGCATGGATATTTACCATCCCGGCCGCGGCGATGGTCGCGGCGGCCGCGTACTGGGTAACCCATCTGCTCGGCGGTTGAGTCGCGAGACAGGGCGGGTCACGCGGGCGGTGGTGACCCAGGGTGGCGGAACATCACATCGGTACCGCTATGGGTGAAGCCGAGCGACTCGTAAAGCCTGATGGCGGCCATGTTCGACTCATCGACATACAGCATCACCTGTTTGAGGCCACGCGAGCGAAGGTAGTCAAGGCCCATGAGGGTGAGCGCCCGGCCCAGTCCAGAACCTCGCTCAGCCGGGTCTACACCGACGACATATACCTCACCGATCGCTTCATGACCGTGTTCGGGGCCTTGCGCGCCACCGTGGCCACTGGCTGGACCGCTGTTGCCCGCGCCGCCATGAACCTTGGTCCAGTGGAAACCCACCAGGCGGCCGTCGCGTTCGGCGAGGAAAAAGCCGTTGGGATCGAACCACGCCTCCCGCTCCCGTTGCTCGAGGTCCTCGCGCGTCCATGCGCCTTGCTCGGGATGGCGGGCGAACGCTCGCCTGTTCAGCTCGGTCCACGCTTGATCGTCACGGCCGACCTCAAAGGTGCGCACGGTGACGCCGTCGGGGAAGGCCGGCGGGTCGATTGGATCCTGCAGCGAACGGCCCATCTGCCACAACGACCGGATGCGGGCAAAACCGGCCGCGGCGGCTAGCCTGCCCGCGGCGGGCAGGTCGCCATGTGCCCACAACCGGAGCGGCCGCCCGGCGACCTCGGCCAGGAGAGCACCAACCAGCGCGCCGCCACGGCCACCACGGCGGAAGCGGGGGTGGATCACAAGCTCACCGCTGGGGCCCTCAACGGGGTCGGTGGGATCCAGATGCGCGTAGCCGGTAAGGTCCGCGTTGTCGTAGAGCAACAGGTTTCTGGCCCGGAGGTCCCCGCCGTACCGCAGGTGCAGCGTCACGTGTTCGGAAAGCGGCGCCACGCCGTCCTGTCTGGCGGCCGCGGCAACGAGCCCGAGCACGAGGCTGGCTTCGGTCTCGCTGAGTCTTTCCCTGACCGTAATGGCATCGCGGCCGCGGTGCCGCTCAGCGGCCGGGAAGCGTGAACCGGGCGCGTCGTCCCGCCTTGCTCGCTCGGCCATGCCGCCTCCCGTCAGGCGTCAGCGGATCACTGGCGCCACCCTTTCCCCCTCGCTCCCACGAGGTGGCACGAAACGATAGCCCACGTTGCGGACGGTGCCGATGAGCGCTTCGTGCTCAGGGCCGAGTTTGGCGCGCAGCCGCCGCACATGCACGTCCACCGTCCGGGTGCCGCCGAAGTAGTCGTAACCCCATACCTCCTGAAGCAGCTGCGCACGGGTGAATACCCGGCCAGGGTGCTGGGCAAGGAACTTAAGCAGCTCGAACTCCTTAAAGGTAAGGTCGAGCACCCGGCCGCGAAGCCGCGCGGAGTAGGTCGCCTCATCGATTGTGAGGTCGCCCGAGCGGATTTCGTCCGGCTCGGCGTCCACCATCCGCAGGGCGCGGCGCCCGGCGGCGAGCCGCAGCCTGGCCTCGACCTCCGCGGGGCCCGCCGTGTACAGCAGCACGTCGTCAGCGCCCCACTCGGCCGTAAGGGCGGCAAGCCCGCCCTCGGTGACGATCACCATGAGCGGGCAATCAATGCCGGTAGCCTGCAGCACGCGGCACAGGCTTTTGGCGTGCGCGAGCTCGCGCCGGGCATCGACGAGCACGGCGTCGGCCGGTGGCGCTTCGACCAGCGCGGATGCCTCGGCGGGTGCGACGCGAACCGAGTGCAAGAGCAGGCCGAGAGCAGGCAGCACCTCGGCTGATGGTTCGAGTGCACTGGTAAGCAGGAGCAGGTTACTCAACCGCCGCCACCTCCACCCATCCGGCTGGCCAGGTAAAACAGATAGGGACCCGGGGGCTGCATCGCCCGGATCCCGTTAACGTGAGGATAACCGACGTGGCCAAGGTGACAATTCGGTACTGGGCGGCAGCGAGGGACGCTGCGGGCGTCGCTGAGGAGCCGGTAGAGGCGGGCACCCTCGCGGAGGCACTGTCCGCGGCGATCGCGCAGCGCGGCCACGATTCCCGCTTGGCGGCGGTGTTCGCCCGGTCGGCGTTTCTCGTTGACGCCGAGCCCGCCGGAACGCGGCCCGCTGATGCGGTCGCAGTCTCCGACGGTTCGGTGATCGAGGTGCTGCCCCCATTCGCGGGCGGGTAGGTTGTGCGCGATGCGGAAGGTCTTGATTGTCCTCATAGTGCTGGTGGTCGTTCTCGTGGTGGCCGACAGGATTTCCGTCTATGTGGCCCAGCGAAAGGTTGCGAACCGGCTTGCCGCCACGTACAGCCTGTCCAGCGCCCCAGCAGTGACCATCCGGGGATTCCCGTTCCTTACCCAGGTCGTGGCGGGCAGCTACCGGCGCGTTGACGTCGCGGTGAACACGGTCGACCAGAACGGTGTGCGGTTGCAGGACCTCCGGGCGCGTCTCGATGGTGTGCACGCACCGCTTCGGCAGCTTGTCGGCAACGGCCCGGCGCGGCAGATCACGGCCGATCACGCCGCTGCCACCGCCCTGATTCCGTTCGCGACGGTGCAGCAGCGGCTGCCGGCCGGCATAAGGCTCGGCTCGGACGGCGGGCGGCTCCGGCTGTCAGGCAGCCTCGGCTACGAAGGGCTGCAGGTGCCCGTGTCGGCGGCGGTGTCGTTGCAGGTTACGCGCCATGCCATCGAGGCGGTGCCGCGGAACATCACGGTTGGCGGCACGCTTCCCATTCCGCCGACGCTGCTCGGCAGCAGGCTGGCCGTCGCCCTGCCCGTGCACGAACTGCCGATGCGCCTTCAGGTGACCGGTGTCAAGGTCACGGCGAGCGGGTTCGAGGTGAGCGCGTCGGCACGCGGCGTCGCATTCGAGAATCCGGGCTGACCATTTGAACCGCATACCCCGGCGCAGACGTGCCACCGATGTGGAGCGGATTGGTCAGACCAGCCAGCGTGACGCTGTCGCCAGCGCTGAGCTGATTAGTGCGCTCTATGCGGAGCACGGCGGGCCGCTGCTCGGTTATGTCCAGCGCCTGACCGGTGGTGACCGGCAGGCGGCAGAGGATATTGTCCAGGAGACGCTGCTGCGGGCATGGCGGCATCCCGGTGCGCTTGTTGGCCGGCCGGTGCGGCCGTGGCTGTTCACGGTGGCGAAAAACCTTGTCGTGGACACATACCGGGCGCGGCGTGCGCGTCCGGCCGAAACCGGGGATGCGGCGATCGCATTGCTTCCCGCCGAGGACGAGGCGGATAGGGCGTTGGAGTCGTGGGCAGTTGCCGATGCGCTGTCCGCGCTGCGGCCTGAACATCGGCAGGTGCTCGTTGAGACGTACTACCGGGGGCGCTCTGTGGCCGAGGCCGCGGCGGTGCTCGGCATCCCCTCCGGAACCGTGAAGTCCCGCACGTTCTACGCGCTTCGCGCCCTGAAGCTCGCTCTTGAGGAACGGGGGCTCGCGCCATGACGGCCCGCTGCGCCGACATCCGGCACGCGCTTGGAGTTTATGTCGTCGGGGCTATCGATCCCGCCGAGCGGGCGTTCGTCGACCAGCATCTGGCCCTCTGCCAGGAGTGCAGGGATGAGCTCGCCGGGCTCGCTGGCCTGCCCGCCCTGCTCGGCAGGGTGACACTCCAGGAGGTGGAACGCGCCCCGGGGACGGAATCGCCCCCCGCCGCGCCACCCGAGCGGTTGCTTAACTCGATGCTCGCTCGGCTGGCCGGGCAGCAGCGGGCCAGACGGTTGCGGAACACGCTGCTCTCGGCGGCGGCTTCGGTCGCGATCCTGGCCGGCGCGGCCGTCGGGGTGGGGGTAATCGCCTCCGGGCCCGCGACAACCCCACCACCTCAGCACGTGGCGTGGACGAAGGTCACCGCCCGAAGCGCAGCGACGAACGTCGTGGCCAAGGTGAAGTTCCTCAAGCGGTCCTGGGGCACAGAGACCGATGTCGCCGTCGCCGGCGTGAAGTACGGCACCCGTTGCACCCTCTGGGTGACCGATTCCTCCGGGCGGCGGATGGCCGCCGGCAGCTGGCAGTACGAGGAAAAAGGCCAGTGGTACCCGGGCTCCACCTCGGTCCCCGTGAGCGACATCAGCAGCTTCGAGGTAACAGCGCACGGCAAGACACTGGTCACCGTGCCCGTCACCTGACCCGCCGGGCCGACCGGACAAACGCCCGTCCCCTGGTCTCGTGCGCTCGACACCAGCTTGATCCCTTGCGGCGGAGACTTCTCAGCGCATTTCGCTGAGAAGTCTCCGTTCCAGCGGATCATGGACCGCCGGGCGGGTTCCGGCGGCGTGGGAATGAAGCGCGGCGACCGCGTATTGTACGAGCCGTGACCGTAGGGCTAATCACTTGCGCTGCGGTGCTGGTCGGCGCGACGGTATTTGGCATCGCTTGGCGGCGGCGCAGCGGCACGCTCCGGTCCGCCAACCGTGGCTGGCGCGGTACCGGGCGCGGGAGCGCCCTCACCGCGGAACAGCTCGGGCGGCCGCTCGGGGGCCGGGCGACGCTGGTGCAGTTTTCCTCCGCGTTCTGCGCGCCATGCCGTGCGACAAGGCGCATCCTCGCGGATGTCGCCGCAATGGTAGACGGTGTGGCTCACATCGAGATCGACGCCGAGTCGCACCTCGGCCTTGTCCGCGAGCTTGGCATTGTGAGCACGCCGACTGTGCTCCTGCTCGGGGCGGACGGCTCGATCGTGCTGCGCGGCACCGGCCAGCCGCGGAAGGCGGACGTGATCGCCGCGCTCGGCGAGGCCGTGCCTGGCGCGACTGGCGTGCGCGCACGGCCTACGGGGTGACAGTCGGCGTGCACCCACATAGCATCGGGTACGTGCATCCAACGGCAGGTGTGGACGCGTCGCAGCAGCCGCTGACCAAGCGGCGCGCGGTCGACTTCTGCCGCGTGGCTACGGCGCTCTGTCCCATCGCTGTTCGTCCCGCCGAGCCGTCCTGGCGGCGTGACGTGGCGTCTTCATCCTGACAGCGGGCCGCACCCGGCCGGGTCAGGCCCCCGACGACAGGAGCGCGCGACCGATGCACACCGATCCCAGAGGGCAGCGCTTTGCCGCGGCTCTTTCCACCGTCGTTCTTGCCATCACGCTGATCACCGGAAGCGGCTGGCTGCTGGCCGCACAGATGGTCGTGTTTGCCATCGGGGCAGCGTTCGGCCTCCGCTATGCGCCGTACGGGCTGGCGTTTCGCTGGTTTGTCCGCCCGCACATCCCGCCGCCCGCCGAACTTGAGCCCGAAGCACCGCCGCGCTTCGCACAGGGGCTCGGCGCGGTCATCACGGCGATCGGCGTGGTCGGCTATGCCGTCGGGGTCACCGCGCTCGGCGTCGCCGCAACGGCCGCCGCACTCGCTGCCGCCTTCCTCAATGCCGCCTTCGGCTACTGCCTTGGCTGCCAGATGTATCTGCTAATTCGCCGTATTCGGCCGGTCCGCCATGGGGGGCGGCCGACCGAGCCTGACAAGGAGGTTCCAGCATGAGCCGATCCGACGTCCTCGTGGACGCCGATTGGGTCGAGGCCCATTTGTCCGACCCTGCCGTTGTGCTTGTCGAGGTCGACGAGGACACGAGCGCGTATGACAAGGGGCATATCCGCAACGCGATCAAGCTCGACTGGAAGAAGGATCTGCAGGATCCCGTCCGCCGCGATTTCGTTGACAAGACAGGTTTCGAAAGCCTGCTGTCGGGGCGGGGGATCTCGAATGACGACACCATCGTGCTGTACGGCGGCAACAACAACTGGTTCGCCGCGTACGCCTACTGGTACTTCAAGCTCTACGGGCACCAGAATGTGAAGCTGCTCGACGGCGGCCGCAAGAAGTGGGAACTGGACTCGCGCGAGCTCGTGGAAGATGTGCCCCACCGGCAGCGGACCACCTATGGGGCCAGTGAACCCGACATCGCCATCCGCGCGTTCCGCGACGAGGTCGTGGCCGCCATCAGCAGCAAGAACCTCGTTGACGTGCGCTCACCAGACGAGTTCTCCGGCCGGCTGCTCGCGCCTGCGCACCTGCCGCAGGAAAGCGCCCAGCGGCCGGGCCACGTGCCGACCGCGAAGAATGTGCCCTGGGCCAAGGCAGCCAACGACGACGGCACGTTCAAGTCGGACGAGGAACTGCGCGCCCTCTACGGTGGCGCCGGTCTCGATTTCGGCAAGGACACGATCGCCTACTGCCGGATTGGCGAGCGTTCCGCGCACACCTGGTTCGCGCTGCACGAACTGCTTGGCCAGGCCAATGTCAAGAACTACGACGGCTCCTGGACCGAGTACGGTTCGCTGGTGGGCGTGCCCATAGAGCTCGGAGATGGCCGATGAGCGACGGCTGCGGCGCGCCGGCCGGTGGGGTGACGATCCCGGGCGTCGATATCGACCGCCAGGCCGTGGTGCAGGGCAAAGTTAGCCATAACGGCTCCGCGGTCGTACCCGGTTACGCCCGCTTGCTCAACTCTGGCGGGGATTTCGTCGCCGAGGTGCCGCTCGGTGAAGACGGCGGGTTCAGGTTCTTCGCCGCACCGGGTGACTGGACGGTCCGGGTGCTCGCACCCGGCGGGCTGCGTGCCGACCGGCCCGTGGCCGCCGACTACGGCCGGGTAGCCCAGTTGGAGATCACCATCTGAAACTGACGGGCGCACCGGCAATGCTCCCGCGCTGCGTTACGCCTTCATTACGACCTGGTCACTGCCCGAATTCCAGCGCATTCGGCAGTCTCTGTTCACCCTTCGTTCACCGGACTTTTCTCGGCGATCCATCATCCGCACCTAATCTCCAACAGCGATGGGGCAACACGTCAGATGCGGGCCCCAATGCGGGAGGGTCAATGAGATTGAGAATCTCCGTTATGGCGGTCGGCGCGCTTGGTGTCGCGCTCGCCGCGGCGGGGTGTGGCAGTACGGGCAACGCCGGCAGTAGCCCGAGCGCAAACGCAACCGCAAGCCAGAACAGCGTCGGCTTCGGAGCGCAGAACAAGCAGCTCTGCGGCGCCTCTAGCAGCGCACCGGGATATACGAACACGATCAGCACGGTCGCCGGCGGGGCGAAGAGCCTAAGCGGCGCGGGGTCGACGTTCGTCGCCCCAATGCTGTCGGACTGGGCCAAGACCTACAACAAGCCCACAGGTGTGCAGGTCAGCTACCAGTCGATCGGCTCCGGCGGCGGTATTGCCCAGGTCCAGGCTGAGACGGTCGATTTCGGTGCCGCCGACACGGGCATGAAGCCAGACGAGGTCGCCGCGGCCAAGGGCGGGCCGGTCATGCAGATCCCGCTGCTGTTCGGCGCGGTGGTACCCGCCTACCACGTCGCCGGCATCGGCTCCGGGCTGAAGTTCACCGGTGACGTGCTCGGCAAGATCTTTGCAGGGAAGATCAAGACCTGGAACGACTCAGCACTCACCGCGCTTAACCCCGGCGTCAAGCTGCCGAATGAGCCCATCGCCGTGGTGCACAGGTCGGACGCTTCCGGTACCACCGCGATCTTCTCCGACTACCTGACGAAGGCATCCCCGACCTGGGTGTCGACGCTCGGCGGGGCAGAACAGAGTTCAAGCAAGACGATCGCCTGGCCGACCGGGATCGGCGGAAAGGGCAACGAGGGCGTGTCAGGCGCGGTGAACCAGACCGAGGGTGCCATCGGTTACGTGGAACTCCAGTACGCCCTCGCCCAGGGCATCACCTTGGGCCAGGTGCAGAACAAGGCAGGCAACTTCATCGAGCCGTGCATCGCAAGCGCGAGCGCGGCGGCGACCGGTATCACCTACCCCGCGAACCTGGTCACCAGCTTCACCGACCAGTCAGGGCCGAACGCATATCCGATCGCCGGGAGCGTTTACGCACTGATTTATCAGCACCAGACCAACCAGGCGAAGGCGGCGGCACTCGTCAATTTCTTCTCCTGGATACTCACCAAGGGCCAAGACATAGTCACCACCCTGCACTACGCGCCGCTTCCCTCCGATCTGCAGAAGCTCGCGTACTCAGAGCTCAAGAAGATCACCGTCAATGGTCAGCCGGTTGGCAAGTAAACGACCTGGTAACCAGGGGTCCAACCGCGGCCGGGCGCGCACGCGCCCGGCCTGCGGCTGCTGGCGTCGCGGGGGAGGACGATGACCACAAAAGCCGTCGAACACGCGGCACCCACGATCGCCGATCGCCTGCGTAGCCGCCGCGGCTACGCAGATCGGGTATTCAAGGCCGGTGTGTTCGCCGCCGCGGGTCTGGTTATCCTCGTCCTCGCGGGTACCGCGGTGTTCCTCGTCGCCGAGGCGTCTCCGGCGCTGCGGCATTACGGAATCTTCAGCTTCCTCACCTCGCACCGGTGGGCGCCCTCCGAGGCCAAGTTGCACCGCAGCCACCCCAACCCCTACGGCATTGTCCAGTTCATGTACGGCACCGCGATATCGTCGCTCATCGCCATCCTGATCGTCGTGCCGACCGGGGTGGCGGTCGCGCTCTTCGTCACCGAGGTTGCTCCTGCCTGGTTGCGGCGTACGCTCTCGTATCTGGTCGACCTGCTCGCCGCTATTCCGTCTGTGGTCTATGGGTTCTGGGGAATCTTCGCGCTCCTGCCTGCTCTGCACCCGATCGGGAACGCGCTGACCTCGACCCTTGGCCGGGTGCCCGTACTCGGTGTGGTCTTTGCCGGGCCGTTCTTCGGACCCTCCTACTTTGCCGCGGGCGTCGTGCTGTCGATCATGGTGTTGCCGATCGTCACCGCGATCTCCCGCGAGGTGTTTGCCACGACACCCGCCGACGAGAAGGAGGCCGCGCTTGCGCTCGGGGCCACTCGGTGGGAGATGATTCGGCTGGCGGTGCTGCCCCGGTCACGGTCCGGGATCATCGGCGCCACCATCCTGGGCCTCGGCCGCGCGCTCGGCGAGACCATCGCGGTCACCATGGTGATCGGCAACAATGTACTGTCGATCACAAAGTCCATCTTCGGCCAGGGCGCCACCATGCCGTCGGTGATCGCGAACGAGTTCACCGAGGCAACGGAGCCCTTCCACCTGGACGCGTTGTTTGTGGTCGCGATGTGGCTGCTGGCCATCGCGCTGGTCGTCAACATCGCCGGCAGGTACGTGGTCCGCCGGACAGGGGGGGTGGTCATGTGACCGCGGCGGCACCTCCGACCCCGCCTCCGGCGGGGAACCGGGCCACGCTACGGGCGGTTCCCGGCCTCGCGCGGCGGCAGGCCAAGAACCGGGCCATGACGGTGCTGCTCGCCGCGCTGATGGCGGCAACCCTCGCGGTGCTGGTCTGGGTGCTGTTTTACGTAGCCGCGCAGGGGTTGAAGTACCTAGGCCCGAAGTTCGTGACCCAGACACCGCCGGGTAACCCGTCAGATCCTGGCGGCGGGTTCGTCAACGGCATCATCGGCAGCTTGATCATGGTCGGGATTGCGACGTGCATGTCCGTGCCAATCGGCATCGCTGCCGCGGTTGTTATCGCCGAGTACGGCGGACGCTTCGCCCGGGTCACCAGCTTCCTCACCGACGTGCTCATGGGCGTGCCGAGCATCGTGACCGGCTTGTTCATCTACGCGATCTGGGTCCTCAGGTTTGGGTTCTCCGGGCTGGCCGGATCCGTCGCGCTGGCCATCGTCATGCTGCCGCTGGTCATCCGGGCGACCGCCGTGATGATTGGGCTGGTGCCTGTTGCGCTGCGCGAAGCGTCCTCGGCGCTTGGCGTCACCCGTGCCCGCACGATCGTGTCCGTGGTGCTGCCGACCGCCCTGCCCGGCATCATCACGGGGGTAATGCTGGCGGTCGCGCGCGCGATGGGCGAGACCGCGCCATTGCTTGTCACCACCCTCGGTAACGACCTGTTCATCCAGACAAACCCCACCAAGCGCATGTCCGCCCTTCCGCTGCAGATCTTCGGCAACGCCATCACGGGCTTCAAGACCGCCCAGGCCCGCGCCTGGGCGGGTGCTCTCACCCTCATCGCAATTGTCCTGATCTGCACGGTCGCAGCCCGGCTCGTCGGCCGCCGCACCACGATAGGAAACTGATAATGAGCACAGCCGAGCTGCCCGACCGCCCTGCCATGGACCTGGCCGAAATCACTGCCACGCGCGCCCAGACAGACACCGCCGTGTCGGCCAGCCGCGGCGGGCGTATCGAGGTCAACGACGTGACGGCCTCCTACCACGGCCGCCCAGCCGTCACGGACGTTGACATCGTGTTCGATCCCGGACAGGTGACCGCGCTCATCGGGCCGTCCGGATGCGGCAAGACCACGTTGCTGCGCTGCCTGAACGGGCTGCACATGACGGTGCCAGGCGCGTCCGTGACCGGTCAGGTGCTGCTTGACGACGTGCACATCTACGAGAACGACGTCGACCTGGTCCAGGTGCGCCGCTATGTCGGGATGGTGTTCCAGCGTCCGAACCCGTTCCCCACCATGTCGATTGCCGACAACGTGACCGCCGGGTTGCGGTTCGGGTCGCGCAAGCAGCGGGAGGGTGTGAAGCTGAGCGAGGTCGCCGAGCGGTCGCTACGGCAGGCAGGCTTGTGGGAAGAGGTCAAGGACCGGCTCGACAAACCGGGAGCAAGCCTATCCGGCGGCCAGCAGCAGCGGCTTTGTATCGCCCGCAGCCTCGCCGTCCAGCCCCAGGTGCTCTTGATGGATGAGCCCTGCTCGGCGCTCGACCCGGTGTCCACGCTCGTCATAGAAGGTCTCATCGATAACCTGAAGAAGGACTACACCGTGGTTATCGTCACGCACAACATGCAGCAGGCGGCGAGGGTATCGGACGTCACGGCCTTCTTCACGGTCAAGGGACCCGGCCAGCCAGGGCAGCTTGTGGAGGTGAGCCCCACCAAGGAGTTGTTCAGCAATCCAACGCAGCAGGAAACGGTCGAATACATCACTGGAAAGGTCGGATGAGCGCTGGCCGCCATGCCCGATCCGGCCAGGTCGGCTGCGGATGACGGGGCCGACCTAACCGAGCATGTGCTCGCGGACCGGCTGGCCGCGGTGGTCATTCGGCGGGAGCCAGGCTACTCGCTGCCAAGGCGTACGGTGCTGGCCCGGCGATTCGAGGCGTCGCCGGGGCAGATGGACGCGGCGATCGAAGAACTCGTGCGCCGCCAGCTCGTTCGCCGGCTTCCGACCGGTGAGCTGCGCCGGGCGGGCCCGGTCGATTACGTGATCAGTTTGGACGGCCTGCCGGGGCTGTCATCGTTCGTCGATCCGATGGAGCACCGGGTGTCATGCACAGCGGTACGCATCTCGCGGCGGCCCGCGTCGGCGAACGTGGCCGAGGCACTCCACCTCAAGCCCGGCACGGTGGTGCACACCCGCCGCTGCCTGTGGACGGCAGATGACGAACCGGCCGCGACCTCTGTGACATATGTGCTGGACGAATATGCCCGCCGGATTCCACCCACGCAGACAGCGGCAGCAGGTGCCGCAGCGAGGGCGCGGCCATCTCTCGCTAGGGAGCTGGGCTGGCCTCTTGACCGGTCCGGGACGGTTGCTTGCCCCGGCGCCGTGCGGATCGAGATCCAGCCGCCGCCGCGGTCGATCGCGCGCCGTCTGCGCCTGACCAGCGGCGCCCCAGCGGTCATGGTGACGGCCCGGCTGGACGCTGTCCGCACGCACAGCCGGGACGGAAGTAACTCGGCTGAGACCGGGCCCCAAGGCGTCGAGGGCCAGGCGGTGGCGCTGGCCTTGCTCGCGCTGCGCCCGGATCTGTTCAGGGTCGTACTCGACACTCGCGGCGACCGTGAAACCACAAGATCGCCGGTTGCCTGAAGCGCCATTCGGCACAGGACTCGCGCAGGCAGCGGCCCGAACGGCTAGGACATGGCCTAGTCAGCAGCAGCCAGACACGGCGGCGGGCGGCCCAGCACCCTCATCGGAAGGTGCGCAGCACACAGACTCGGCGGCCTTGTCCAGGTTGTCGGCGTCGCCCTTGACGACGTAAACCTCCCACGGTTCGCCGCCGGGCCCGTGCACCCACACCTTGTCCTGGAGCGCGTAGCAGCACGCGGTGTCCTTCTCCTCGAAGGTCGCCAGCCCCGCGGCATCGAGCCGGTCGGCCGCTTGGGTTACCTGGGCGGTCTCCTCGACCTCAACCCCGAGGTGATCCATTACGGTCGGCTCACCCTGGTGGCCCTCGATGAGGACGAGCTTCAGCGGTGGCTCGGTAATGGCGAAGTTCGCATAGCCAGGGCGGCGCTTGGCCACCTCGGCCCCGAACAGCTTGGAGTAGAAGGCGATCGAGCCTTCCAGGTCGGCGACACGCAACGCGAGCTGGACACGAGACACAGTTCCTCCATCGGCTTCGAGTACGCGTGTTTAGATGTATGTCTAAACACCAGTTGCTCGCTAGTGCGTGCTGATTTGAAGTTAGTCAAGATAGA
>WNGB01001202.1_pt1 | contig 42563 bp, 25 predicted proteins | sample 5400681 | NCBI WGS metagenome assembly WNGB01 (sample SAMN13153367, study PRJNA577476) | soil metagenome | isolation source: 115 cm soil or saprolite under grassland replicate 2 | place: USA:California | collected 2016-06-15 | reverse complement strand
ACGCGGCTCTCGCAGGCGGAGGCGCAGCTCCCGTTCGACCTCGCCCGGGGGCCGCTCTTCCGCGCGGTCCTGATCCGCCACGGCGCCCGCGAGCACACGCTGCTGGTGAGCCTCCACCACATCGTCTCGGACGGGTGGTCGCGAGGCATCCTCTTCGCCGAGATCGCGGCGCTCTACGGCGCGTTCGCCCAGGGCGCGCCGTCCCCCCTGCCGGAGCTGCCCATCCAGTACGCCGATTTCGCCGTCTGGCAGCGGGAGCTGCTGCAGGGCGAGCGGCTGGAGGCCGAGCTGGGGTACTGGCGCAACCAGCTCGCCGGCATCCCCGAGACCCTGGAGCTCCCGGCCGATCACCCGCGGCCGGCGGTCGACGCGTTCCGCGGCGCGGTGCGGACGTTCACGCTGCCGGTGCCGCTGGTGCGCGCGCTGACCGAGCTGACCCGCCGGCACGGCGCGACCCGGTCGATGACGATGCTGGCCGGCTTCCAGGCCCTCCTCGGCCGCTTCGCGGGGCAGGACGACGTCGCCGTCGGAGTCGCCATCGCCAACCGCACCCGCCGCGAGGTGGAGGGCCTGATCGGCTTCTTCGTCAATACGCTCGTCGTGCGGAGCGACCTGGCGGGCTCCCCCGGCTTCGAGGAGCTGCTGGTCCGGGTGCGGGAGACGGCGCTCGCGGCGTACGCCCACCAGGACGTTCCCTTCGAGCGCCTGGTCGAGGAGCTGCAGCCCGAGCGGGCGGTGAACCGCAATCCGCTGATCCAGGTGATGTTCGGGTATCAGAACTTCCCGCGGTCGCAAGCCGAGGTCCAGGGGCTCGTGCTCTCCGTCCCCGAGGAGAGCGGGATCGGGACCGGGACCGCGAAGTTCGATCTCACCCTCTTCCTCTTCGAGGAGGGCGACCGGCTCCAGGGAGCCCTCGAATACAACAGCGAGATCTTCGCGGCGCCGACCATCCAGCGCCTGCTCTCCTGCTTCGAGAACCTCCTGACCGCCGCCGTGGCGGAGCCCGGAGCCCCGGTCGAGCTGCTGCCGCTGCTCTCTGCCGCCGAGAGGCATCCCCTCCTCTGGGAGTGGAACGACACCGGCGCGGCCTATCCCGCCGCGGCGAGCCTCCAGGAGCTGTTCGCGGACCAGGTCCGCGCGACTCCGGACGCCCCGGCCGTGATCTTCGGCGACAAGGTGCTCTCGTACGCGGAGCTCGATTGCCGCGCCAGCCGCGTCGCGAAGCGCCTGCGCCGTCTCGGCGCCGGGCCGGGGAGCCGCGTCGGCCTCTGCCTCGAACGGTCGCTGGAGATGGTGGTGGGGCTGCTGGGGATCGTGCAGGCGGGAGGCGCCTACGTCCCGCTCGATCCGGACTATCCGGCGGAGCGGCTGGAGTTTCTGCGGGAGGATTCGGGGCTCGGCTGGCTGGTGGGGGAAGACCTCACCCCCGTCCCCTCTCCCATCGCACACCCTTCCCCCGGGAGAGGGGCGCCCCCTCCCGAAGGCAGCCCCCTCCCTCGCTTCGGTGGAGATGCGCTCGCTTACATCATCTACACGTCGGGCTCGACGGGGCGTCCCAAGGGAGTCGCGGTGCCGCACCGGGCGGTCGTGCGCCTGGTGCGGGAGACCAACTACGTCCGGCTGGGGCCGGGCGACCGTGTGGCGCAGGTCGCGAACAGCAACTTCGACGCGGCGACCTGGGAGATCTGGGGCGCCCTGCTCAACGGCGGCGCCGTGGTGGTGATCCCGCGCGAGGTGGCGCTCTCCTCGGCCGAATTCGCCGCGGCCCTGCGGCGGCACCAGGTCACCTCCCTGTTCCTGACCACCGCCTTGTTCAACAAGACCTCCCGCGAGGTGCCGGACGCCTTCCGGACGCTCCGCGAGCTGCTCGTTGGAGGCGAGGCCGTCGACCCGGCCGCGGCCCGGGCCGTGCTCGCCGCCGGGCCGCCGCGGCGCCTGCTCGACGTCTACGGACCGACGGAGAGCACGACCTACGCCTCGTGGCATCCCATCCGCGAGGTCCCGCCGGGAGCGGTCTCCATCCCCATCGGATCGCCTCTGTCCAACACGACGCTCTCCGTGCTCGACCGCCGGGGGTCTCCGCTCCCGCCGGGCGCCCTGGGCGAGCTCTCGATCGGCGGCGACGGCCTGGCCTGGGGCTACTGGCGGCGGCCGGAATTGACGGCGGAGCGGTTCATCCCCAATCCTTTCGGGGAGCCCGGCTCCCGCCTCTACCGCACGGGCGACCTGGTCCGCCGGCGGGCGGACGGCGTCCTCGATTTCCGCGGACGCCTCGACCACCAGGTGAAGCTCCGCGGCTTCCGCATCGAGCTGGGAGAGATCGAGTCCCGCCTCGGCGAGCACCCCGCGGTGCTCCAGAGCCTCGTGCTCGCCCGCGAGGACGTCCCCGGCGACCGGCGCCTGGTCGCCTATATCGTGCAGAAGACTCTGCAGAAGCCGGAGCCCGCGGCGCCGGGTGTGCTGGAGACGGGCGGCGGCGAGCAGGTCGCCGACTGGGGCGAGCTGTTCGACGACATCTACCGGCAGGAGGCGGCCGGCGCCGATCCCACCTTCAACATCATCGGCTGGAACAGCACCTACACCGGCCAGCCTCTCCCCCGGCACGAGATGGAGGAGTGGCTGGAGGACACGGTCGGGCGGATCGCGGCCCTCGCGCCGCGGCGCGTCCTGGAGATCGGCTGCGGCACGGGCATGATCCTGTTCCGGATCGCACCGGACGCCGAGCTCTACACGGGCACGGACGTCTCGGCCAAGGCGCTGGCCTCCATCGAGAGCCTGCTCGGCAGGGTAGAAGGGATGGACCCCTCCCGCGTCCAGCTCGTGCAGGGCTCGGCCGAGGATCTCGACGGGATTCCGGCGGGCACGTTCGACTTGGGCGTCATCAACTCGGTCGCGCAGTACTTCCCGAGCGCCGACTACCTCGCCGCGGTCGTCGAGCGGCTCGCCGAGCTGGTGCGGCCCGGCGGCGCGATCTTCCTCGGCGACCTGCGCAGCCTGCCGCTGCTCGAGGCCTTCCATACCTCGCTGGAGCTGTTCCAGGCGCCCGCGGACCTGCCCCTGGAGCGCCTGCGCCAGAAGATCCGCAGCCGGCGGCTGCACGAAAACGAGCTGGCGATCGATCCCGCTTTCTTCACCGCCCTGCGCGAGCGCCTGCCGCGGATCGGCCGCGTCGAGGTCTACCCGAAGCGGGGCCAGGCCCACAACGAGCTGACCGGCTTCCGTTATCAGGTGGTGCTGCGGACCCTCACCCCCTGGCCCCCTCTCCCACCCGCACTCACACCCGCCCGGGAGAGGGGGAAAGAGATTAGCTGGAAAGACTGGCGCGAGGAGGGGCTGACCCTCACGGCCGTGCGGCGGCTCCTCGTGCGCGACCGGTCCGAGGTGCTGGGGCTGCGGAACATCCCCAACGCGCGCACGGCCGAGGCCGCCGTGGCCGTCCGGCTGCTCCGTGAGGCGGGCGACGGGCTGGCGACCGCGGGAGAGCTGCGCCAGCGGGTCGCGGACGAGGCGGCTGGCGCGGTCGAGCCCCAGGACCTCTGGGACCTGGTCCGCGAGCTCCCCTACGAGATCGAGCTGGGCTGGGCCTCGCCGGGCGCCGCGGGGAGCTTCGAGGCGGTGCTGCGGCGGACGGATCTGCCGGATCGGACCGATCTGTCGGAGCTTCTTCCGGAGCCGCAGGCATCACCGGTCGGGCTCAGCCAACTCACCAACAATCCTCTCCAGGGGCGGTTCGCCCGGCGCCTCGCTCCCGAGCTTCGCGCGTTCCTCAAGGACCGGCTTCCCGAGCACATGGTGCCGTCGTCGTTCGTGCTGCTCGACGCCCTGCCGCTCTCTCCCAACGGCAAGGTGGACCGGCGGCGGCTGCCGGCGCCCGACGGAGCGCGGCCGGAGGCGGGGACGTCGCTCGCCGCCCCGCACAACGCGACCGAGGAGACGCTGCTGGCGATCTGGAAGGAGCTCCTGGGCACCGAGCGGGTCGGCGTCGACGACGACTTCTTCGAGCTCGGCGGCCACTCTCTTCTCGCGACCCAGGCCGTCTCGCGGATGCGCGAGGCGTTCGACCTGGAGGTCCCCTTGCGCACATTCTTTGAGACGCCGACGGTGGCCGGGATGGCTGCCGCGGTGGAGGCTTTGCGCGGCGAGACGGACGGCCCTGCGATCCCTCCGATCGTCCCGGTGCCGCGCGACAGCCGGCTGCCGCTCTCGTTCGCCCAGGAACGGCTGTGGTTCCTCCAGCGGCTGGCGGCCCGCTCGCTCGCCTACAACGAGTCGGCCGCCTTCCGCATGGAGGGGCCGCTGGACGCCGCCGCCCTCCTCTGGAGCCTCGACGAGCTGCTCCGGCGCCACGAGAGCCTCCGCACCACCTTCCCGGAGGTGGACGGCCGGGCGGTGCAGACGATCCAGCCCGCGGCGCCCTTCGAGATCCCGTCGGTCGATCTCCGCGGGCTCTCCCCGGCCGTGCGCGACGCGGAAGCCCGGAGGCTCGCGCGGTCCCAGGCGCTCCGCCCGTTCGACCTGGCCCGGGGGCCGCTCGTGCGCGGCCTCCTCGTGCGCCTGGGGATGAGCGAGCACGCGGTGCTCTTCTCCTTCCATCACATCGTGTTCGACGGCTGGTCGATCGGCATCTTCGTGCGCGAGCTGTCGGCCCTGTATGCCGCGCGGATCGCGGGCCGGCCGTCGCCGCTGCCGCCGCTCGCCGTCCAGTACGCCGACTTCGCCGCCTGGCAGCGGGGGTGGCTGCAGGGGGAGGTCCTGGAGCGGCAGCTCGCCTGGTGGCGGGAGCGGCTGGCGGGCATCGCGGTGCTCGGCCTCCCCACGGACCGGCCGCGGCCGGTCCTCCCCCAGGCCGTGGCCGGCCAGCGCCCGTTCGTCATCCCGCCGGCTTTGACCGCGCAACTGCGGGAGCTCAGCCGGAGCCGGGGCACGACGCTCTTCATGACCCTCCTCGCCGCGTTCCAGGCGCTGCTCCACCGCGCCACGGGGCAGGACGACATCGCCGTCGGCACTCCCATCGCCAACCGCAACCGCGGCGAGGTCGAGCCGCTGATCGGCTTCTTCATCAACATGCTCGTCCTGCGCACCGGCCTCGGCGGCGATCCGAGCTTCGTCGAGCTGCTGGAGCGGGTGCGGCAGACCGCGGTCGGCGCCTACGCCCACCAGGACCTCCCGTTCGAGAAGCTGGTCGAGGAGCTGCGGCCCGCCCGCAGCCTGCAGCACACGCCGCTCTTCCAGGTCGGCTTCCAGCTGCTCAACCTGTCCCCCTCGAGCCTCGACCTGCCGGGCCTCGCGCTCTCCTCCTTCCCCTTCGGGGTGCGGTCGACCAAGTTCGATCTCAATCTCAACCTGACCGACCAGGTGGAGCGGATCGCCGGCCAGCTCGACTACGACACCGATCTCTTCGACGCCACCACCGCGGAGCGCCTCCTCGCCCACCTGAGCCGCCTGCTCGCCGGAGCCGCCGGGAGCCCCGGGACCCGGCTGTCCGATCTGCCGCTCCTCACCCCCGCCGAGCACAGCCAGCTGGTCGTCGAGTGGAACGACACGCAGGTCGACCGCGACCCGGAGATCCGCGTGCACGACCTGTTCGAGGCCCAGGTGAGGAGGGCGCCCACCGCCGTGGCCCTGGTCTTCGAAGGCGAGGAGCTCTCCTACGAGGAGCTCGACGCGAGGGCCGGCCGGCTCGCCCATCACCTGCGCCGCCGAGGTGTGGGGCCGGGCGTGCTGGTGGGCCTCTGCCTCGAACGGTCGTTCGAGATGGTCATCGGCCTCCTCGGAGTCCTCAAGGCCGGCGGCGCTTACGTGCCGCTCGACCCCGCGTACCCGCAGGAGCGTCTGGCCTTCATGATGGAGGACGCGGGGGTGGCGGTGCTGCTGACCCAGGAGGCCCTGAACAGCAAAGAGCTGCCTTTGCTTTGCTCCCCTCTCCCGCTTGCGGGAGAGGGGCCGGGGGTGAGGGCCTCCCCCGACTCCCTCGCCTACGTCATCTACACCTCCGGCTCCACCGGGCGGCCCAAGGGGGCCATGAACAGCCACCGGGCAGTGGTCAACCGCCTGCTCTGGCAGCAGGAGATCGCTCCCCTGACCCCGGACGACCGCGTGCTCCAGAAGACCCCGTTCAGCTTCGATGTCTCGGTCTGGGAATTCTTCCTGCCGCTCGCGACCGGCGCCCGCCTGGTTCTGGCCCGCCCAGGCGGGCATCAGGACCCGGCCTATCTGGCGCAGCTCATCGCGCGCGAGGGGATCACGACGGCCCACTTCGTCCCCTCTCTCCTGCAGGTCTTCCTGGAGACCCAGGACGTCGCGGCCTGCACGTCGCTCCGCCGGGTCGTCTGCAGCGGCGAGGCGCTCCCGGCTCCGCTCGCGCGCCGCTTCCTCGCTTCGTTCCCTCCGGGAGCGGCGCCCGAGCTCCTCAACCTCTACGGCCCCACCGAGGCGGCGGTCGACGTGACGGGCTGGCGTTGTGTACCCGAGAGCCCGCTCGCGGCCGTCCCGATCGGGCGTCCGGCCGCCAATACCGCGGCCCACGTCCTCGACGCCCACCTGCGGCCTGTCGCGATCGGCATCCCGGGCGAGCTCTATCTCGGCGGCGTGCAGCTCGCCCGCGGCTATTACGCCCGGCCGGACCTGACCGCGGAGAGGTTCATCCCCGATCCCTTCGCGGAGGCCGGGCGCCTCTACCGGACCGGCGACCAGGTGCGCCGCCTGGCCGGCGGCGAGATCGTCTATCTCGGCCGTCTCGACCACCAGGTGAAGATCCGCGGCGTCCGCATCGAGCTGGGAGAGATCGAGGCGGCGCTCTCGGCCCTGCCCGGCGTGCGCCAGGCGGTGGCGGTGGTGCGCGACGAGCGGCTGGTGGCTTATTGGGTCGGCGAGGCTCCGGAAGATACTCTGCGCCGGCAGCTTCGCGAGCGTCTGCCGGAGGCCATGGTCCCGGCGGTGTTCGTCCGTCTCGATGCGCTGCCTCTCCTGCCCAACGGCAAGGTGGACCGGAAGGCCCTGCCCGCTCCCGATCGCGGCCCGGCTCCGGGATTCGTGCCTCCGCGGACTGCGGAGGAGAGCGTCGTCGCGGAGATCTGGGCGGAGCTTCTCGGGTTGGAGCAGGTGGGAGCGCAGGACAGCTTCTTCGAGCGCGGCGGGCACTCCCTCCTCGCCGTCCTCCTGATGGCGCGGATCGAGCGGCGGTTCGGGAAGTCCCTCCCTCTCGCGACCCTGTTCGCCGCCCCCACCGTGGAGGCCCTGGCCGCTCTCCTCGCCCAGGCCGGCAGCCCGGCGTCCGGCGAGCGGCGTCCTCCCCTGGTCGCGATCCAGCCGCGGGGAGACCGGGCTCCCTTCTTCTGCGTCCATCCGGTCGGCGGCAACGTCCTCTGCTATCTCGATCTCGCGCGCCAGCTCGGGCCGGACCAGCCGTTCTACGCTCTGCAATCGCCCGGTCCCGGAGAGGCGTCTGGCATCGAGCAGATGGCGGCCCTCTATCTGGAGGAGCTGCGCCGGGTGCAACCCCGAGGTCCGTACCGGATCGGAGGCTGGTCGATGGGAGGGCTGATCGCCTTCGAGATGGCGCGGCAGCTCGCGCGGGACGGGGACGAGCCGGAGCTGGTCGCGCTGATCGACTCTCTGCCGGCATCGAGCTCAGAGCCGCTGTCCGAAGATGAGCTGGCGGCCGCGTTCGCTCGCGAGGTCGGGATCTCTCCCGAGATCCAACCGCTCTTCGCGACCTTTGCCGCCAATCTCCAGGCAAGCCGGTCGTACGCTCCAGGAACCTACCCGGGACGGCTCGCGCTCTGGCTCTCGGAGCAGACTCTCGCGGCGGTCTCTCCCGAGCGCGCCACCGCCTGGAGCCGACTCGCGCTGGGAGGCGTCGAGACGAGCACGCTCCCGGGCGACCACTACAGCATCCTGCGCAGCCCCGAGGTCGAGCGGCTGGCCGGCGAGCTCAGGGCATTCCTCAGTTGAGCCGGAACAAGGACGCCGGATCGACCCGGGTGGCCCGCAGGGCGGGTCGGAGGATGGCCGGGAGCGCGAAGAGCGCGATCACGCAGGGGACCGTCACGAAGACGAGCGGATCGAAGGGGCTCACGTTGAACAGGATGCTCGCCATGGTCTTCGCGAGGCCGAGCGCGCAGACGAGCCCCGCGGCGAGCCCCAGGCCGAGGAGCGCGGCCCCCTTCCACACGAAATGGCGCACGATCTCCGGCCGGTCTGCGCCGAGCGCCATGCGGATGCCGATCTCGAAGCTCTGCTGGCGCACGATGTAGACCAGGATCGAATAGATCCCGATGACCGCCAGCGCGAGAGCCGAGGCGGCGAAGAAGATCAGCAGCGACGTGTTGAGCCGCACGCCGGCCTCCTCGTCGCGCCGCCGCTCCTCCAGGGTCTTGACGTCGTAGACCGGGATCTCCGGATCGATCTTCTGCAGGATCCGGTTGAGCTCGGCTCCGGCCGGACCGGCGTCCCCGCGCAGGCGCAGGACGAGGCAGTTGGTCCGCGACCGCATCTGGAACAGGGGGAAGTAGACGTCGCGCCGGAAGTCCGCGTTGGCCGACAGGCGTCCCCGCTGGTCCACGTCGGCCACGACGCCGACCACCTCGGCCCAGGCGCTGTGCGGCGGTCCCACCCAGAACCGTTTGCCCATCGGGTCCTGCGACGGCCAGAGCGCCGCCGCGGCGGAGCGGCTGATCACGGCGACCAGGGGCTTGCGCGCGTCGTCCTGCTCGGTGAAGTCCCGCCCCTCCAGCACGCGGATGCCCATCTTCTCGAGAAGATCGGGCGAGATCCGGTGCTCGTAGACCCGGACCAGGTCGTCCCGGTCCTCGCGCGACTTCCCCTCGGGCACGAGGTACTTGATGAAGGTGCTGGAGCCGGGCATGCCGGGACCCCAGAGGCCCGCCTCCTCGACCCCCGGGAGCGCCCGCGCCTCGTCGAGCACCTTCCGGTAGAGCAGGAACGCCGGCTCGTCGGTCGCATACCGGGTCGGCGGCAGCTCGAAGCGGGCGCTCAGCACATGGTCCACGCGGAAGCCCGGATCGCTCTCGATGAGCGATGCGAGGCTCCGGATCATCAGGCCCGCGCCGATGAGGAGGACGACCGAGAAGAAGACTGCGGAGACCACGAGGACGCTCCGCGTGAACGCCGTGCCCGCCGCCTGGGTGTGCCCCTTGCCCTCGGATTGCAGCTCCTCCCGCACGTCCACCTGCAGGCTCTTCCTGGCCGGGATGACGCCGATGAGGACGCTGATCAGGCACGACAGCACCACCGCGACGCCCAAGGCGCGCAGGTCCACCGCGAACTGGATGAACGCCGGCAGGCCGTAGGCCGCGGTCCCCAGCCGGGCGAGGAGCCGGACCGCGAAGAACGCCGCGGCGATCCCCAGGAGGGCGCCGCCCAGGCAGAGGAGCCCGCCTTCGAAGATGAAGTGGCGGATCAGGCGGAGCCGGGAGATCCCCAGGGCCAGACGCAGGGCCACCTCCTTGCGCCGCTCGACCGCCCGGATGAGGAGCAGGTTGGTGACGTTGGCGCAGCCGACGAGCAGGACGAACACCGCGCCGAGGAGCAGGGTGAGGATCGACAGGCGCAGGCGCTCGAAGTCGAACGCCTGCATCCGCAACGGCTGGACGCTCACCCCGGTGCCCTCGTTGCTGTCGGGGAAGCTGGCGCCCAGCTCGCGGGAGATCCCGAGCATCTCCTGCCGGGCCTGCTCGATGGTGGCGCCGGGCCTCAGGCGCGCGAAGCACTGGAGCCAGCGCAGGGACCGGTCCTCCGTGTACCCCTCGCGCTGGGTCAGCCGGGAGATGGTGACCGGCACGTACAGCTCGATCTCCGGGAAGATGTCGTGCACCTCGGGCAGGACGCCGACGACGCGGAACGGGAGGCCCTCCAGCTGGATGTCGCGGCCGACGATCCCGGGGTCGCCGCCGAAGCGGCGCTTCCACAGGCCCTGGCTGAGCACGGCAACGGCCGGCGGGCTCACCCGGTTCTCGTCCTCCGGAAGGAAGGTCCGGCCGAGGAGGGGGCGCCAGCCCAGGAGGTCGAAATAGGACGCGGAGACGAAGCCGACCCCGACGCGCTCCGCGAGATCACCCCCGGTCAGGTTGAGCTGCGAGGAGGCCGAGCTGACCGAGACGAGCTCCAGCGTCCGGCTCCGCTCGCGCCAGGACACGGCGTCCTGGTAGGAGACCGGGAAGACGCCGCCGTCCTTCTCGACCTGGGTCCCCAGGGCGACCATCCGGTTCCCCTCCTTGTAGGGGACCTCGCTCAGCAGGACGGAGCTCGTGATGCTGAAGATCGTCGTCGTCGCGCCGATCCCGAGCGCCAGGATCAACAGGACGGCCAAGGAGAGCCCGGGGCGCCGGACGAGCGCCCGGAGGGCCTGGCGGAGGTCGGTCTTCATCACTCGAAAGATCGTATCCCGGCTCTCGCCGGATGGGGAGGGGTTGGCTCGATTCAGAGGAGGCGCACCGCCGGATCGCCGAGCACGACGTAGGCTCGGGCGTCGTTGTTGGCGGTCCACAGGAACGACAGGTTCAGGACGTCCGGCTCGGCGCCCCACCGCACCGCCTCGATCTCCTGGCTCAAATCGCTCGACAGCTCTGCGTACCGCTGGTTGAAGCACTCCATAGCTGCTCCGATGGGATAACCGTCCAACAATCTTCCGAGAGCGCTCTCGAACACTGGGAGTTGTGTTCCCGCCTGCGGCCATTCGAATGAGCAGGTCCAGGCGAGGTCGACGTGACCGACCACCGCCAGCGCGCCGCCTCGCGGATGGCCGAGCAGGCGCTGCGGCAGCCGGGCCAGGCGAACGCTCCCGGACACTTCCGCTCTCGAAAGCCCGGCGGGAGCGAGCTCGGCCCGGAACACCGCGAGGTCTTTGGTGCAGGCGGAGACACCGGCCGTGCCGTCGGAGTAGGGACGCCGGCTCTCGTGGGTGTGCTCGGGATTCCGGACCAGGCTCGGCAGGTCCTTGGTGCTCCGGTTGTCGAACCCCATCACCGCTACGTTGATCTGCCGGACGGCTCCCCGCTCCGCCGCAACCACGTTCTCGGCGTATCGTGCGTACTCCTCCAGTGTCGCGAAGCACAGCCGGCCGACTGCGTACTGCAGGGTGTCCTGAGCATAGGCGCTCTTGTAGCGATGCGCGCACCGTCGCCCTGGAGCTCGGCCGGATCGAGCGGCTGCCGGAGCTGGAGATGGGCTCGCGCGCCGAGAGCACGGTCGTCGGGCAGCCGCACGCCGGCTCGTGGGGTGATCTGCCGACCGGAGAGATGCCGGCTTCGCCGGGACCCTCACCCCCTGGCCCCCTCTCCCACACGCACTCACACCCGCCCGGGAGATGGGGGGATCTTCAAGAAGGCCCTGCTCGCAGCGGGTCTCCTCCTCGCTTTGGGAGCCCTGGTCTTCTTCCTGCGGCTTCCCGCGGCACCCCTCCGCGTCGTGGCCCTCCAGCCCGAGGCCGCTCCGGCGGACGATGGACGGCTCCGGCTGGCGGCGTCCAGCGTGCTGGTGGCGGAGCTCTCCAGCCTGGCGTCGCTCGAAGGCATCGCCCCTCTCGATCCCTCGCAGGTGGACGAGGACGTGAAGACGCCGGTGCGGATCGCCCGCCTCGCCGCGGCGGACGAGGTGCTGAGCGCGCGCCTGGAGAAGGACGGAGAGCTGGCGCGGGTGTCGCTGCGCCGGATCCAGGGGGAGGACGGCCGGGTGTTGTGGAGCCGGAGCTTTTCCGTCCCGACCGAGGCGCGGGACCTCCGGCAGCTCGCGGACGCGGTCCAGCTCCAGATCCGGCAGGCGTACGCCGGCCACTCTCTGCGGGCAGGGACGCCGGAGCTCGCGGAGCGCGACGAAGACTACGCCGCGTTCGTGGAGGTGACGAGCCGCGTCGATTCGGACCTGCCGCAGCTTGCCGGCTTTCACCTGGGATCCCAGCAACTCCATGGTGTCGGTCATCAGCGGATGCCGGATCTTCGTGACGTCGCGGTCCGGCAGCTCGTCGGGGGAATAGAAGGTGGCGTCGAGGAGGGCTACGTCCACCTTCTCCTCCTCCAGGAGCCGCGGCAGCGGGCGCGTCCAGGTGCTCCTGCCGTCGGTGTCGGGCACGTAGAGGACGGTCGCATGGGGTCCGCGGATGGTGTCGCTGTACTCGTCCCGGTGCGGCACCTTTCTGCCATCATTTCAGAGGGAGAGGGGAGGTAGGCGAGGTCGATCTCAACTTCGCCTCTCCCTACGGTGATGCGGTTCACGATGGTCTCGCCGATCGGAGCCCCCACCATCGAGGGCTCCCTCCCTGGATCGCGACCGATTGGGGAGAGGGGAGCGGTGTCGGTCGCGCTGTGATCCTCCCGGGGGCCGGTGAAAGTCGGCCCCTTCCATCTCACACCGCCAGACAAAAAGCCCTCGAACCTGAACAACGAGCCTTATGGGGAGTTGTACTCGAAGGCGAAACGGATACGGGCAGCCGCGGCGCTGGTTTCGGTGTAGAGGATGGAGAGGAGGTCCCCATCGTTGAATGTCACGGTGTTCACCGTGTCACTGCAGGTCGTAGCCGCGCCGGAGACCGTGCAGGTCAGCGCCGTGTTGCCTCCGTTCTTACGGATCCTGATGGCCACCGACCCACCCGCGCCTGGAGCTGCCGTCAGGCTGACGACCAGTTTGCTCGCTGTACCCGAGGGTAGCGGAACGTTGACATTGGCCTCTGTCGTACTCGTGGTCGCACCCCAGGGCATCAAGAAGTTATTGGTGCCTGTGTTGGGGTAGTTACCCCCGATTGCCGAGCCACTGGTGCCGTTCGCGCCTGCTGGACCAGTCGCACCCGTTTCTCCAGTTTCACCCTGAGGACCCGCCGGACCTGGAGGTCCCATTGGTCCCTGTGCTCCCGTCGCACCCGTGGCGCCAGTTGCGCCAGTGTCACCTCGCTGCGCAATGAGATCCCAGTTCGCTGGCGACGTAGCCGGCGAGTTATCGGTATTGTTGTCCGTCAGACTGATGTAGCTCGAACCGTTGAAGCTCACAGTGTCGCGCGTCATGTAGGTAGTCACGCCGCTCCACGGGCCCCTCCACTGGATGCCTGTCGGCCCCGCTGGACCCGTTGCACCCGTGGCGCCCGTTGCCCCTGTCGGACCCTGAGGACCGACCAGACCCTGATTTCCCGTGGCACCGGTGTCCCCGGTATCGCCCCGCTGCGCGATCAAATCCCAGTACGCCGGAGACGTATCCGGCGCGTTATCGGAGTTGCTGCCCGTCAGACTGATGTAGCTTGAGCCATCGAACTGTACGGCGTCCCCGGTTTCGTATACCACGTCGTCGGACCATGCTCCTCTCCACGTGAAGCCGGTAACCGGCACTTCCATCGTTTGGCCACTGCCACCGTTGTAGAGGTCGGCGCGCTCCTGCGAGGAAAGAACCTTCGACCAGATACCCAGCTCGTCGATCTCGAAGTCGAGGTCGACCTGGCTATTGTCAACCTCGAGGTTCACTCCGACGTTGCCGTTCGACACTGCCGCGCTGCCGCTTTCGGTCGCGGTGCAGTCCTGCGAGTTATCGACATATGCCGTAAGCTGACCTCCGGTTCCAGCGTAGGTGACGACGATGTAATACCACGACCCAGGAGTGAGGACGGTCGTGCCGACGCAATCCGCGAGCGTGAGCTCTCCACGCCTGATAAGGAAATACCTTAGCGTCCCATTCGGCTCCTGCCGGAACGAAGCACCGAACTGACCCCTCCCCTCTTGCTGGACCCCTAGGTAGGACTGCTCCAGAGGAGCGGGAAGTGACGGGACGTTGTACCAGAAGCCAAATGACCATGAGTTGGCGTCGGTCCACGCCGGCAGGCCGTTTAGCTGCGCGCCGTTTGAGCCAGCAGTCAATGCCATGCCGTTGCCGACCTTGCCGGAGTCCGGGCCCCACGTAGGACTGCCCGTCAAGGTCGCGCTACGGCCATGAACGCTAACGTCGTTCGAGTCTGCCTCTTCGCGAGCGTAGTACTCGAGATTGGTGAGAAGCGTACCGCCACTGTCGACCTGGAAGGCATAGGTGGCTGCCTCGAGGGGAGCCCCTGCCAATGGAAGCATCAGTGGGAGAACAAACGAACAGATGCGTGCCGCGCGTAATAGGCGGCTACTGCAGAAGCTCCCGACGTCAATTCGAATCGCGTTCATGTGGCACTACTCCTTTCGTGAAGTTTCTACTAGAATGACAGTACACCTCTAGTGTCCGATCATCCTGCTGCGCTGTCAAAGCTGTCCAGATTTTGAACGCTTTGCGTGATCCTCTCGGAGAATTCCAAGTGAGCCAGAGCAGGAAATCTGTTCAGAAAATGGACGAATATATGAGCGTGGGCTGCCGCCCTGCTCAGCGCTTGGGTGAGCTTCGACGGCTTAGGAGCTTGTAGAGCGTCCCGGGACTGATGCCGAGGAGCGCTGCCGTCCTCCTCTTGTTTCCCCTCGCGAGCGCGAGCACCCGGGCGGCCTCGGACGCGTTCAAATGGTCGAGATTCCGAACAGGAGCGAAGAGCTCGTGTGCGAGGAACCGGAGGAAGTCTTTCCGCCACCCCTCCCGGGCAAGGGTCTCCTCCGCGAAGCTTGCTCCGAGGAACCACGGCTCTCGTCCGGCGAGAAGCAGCCGCCCCGTTCGCTTGAGGATCGTCTGCTCAGGGATCGAAGATCGCGCGCCTTCGGCGAGTGTGCTGAGAAATTTGGTCTCCTCTGGCGAGAACCCACCCTCGCTTTCCAAGATTCGGAGTATTCCGCGTCGCGTCCTCTCGAAGGAGGCAAGCGTTTCTGCTCCCAGGGTCGCCTTGATCCGCGCGAGGAGATCGGTCCGTTTTCCAGGGAGGCCCACTCCCACTTCCGCCACATGATAGGCAAGGGCTAAGGCCCTGTCCGCCGGAGAGAGCTTTCGCGGATCGGCACTTGCCCGCACCGCCGTGGTGATCTTCGGCAGACATCGTGGCTGCCCTGAGGATTCTTGGAGCATGAAGAGCACCGCCTCCAAAGAGGAAACCTCCTCGACCTCAAGCCAAGCGACGCCAATCTGGAGTCGGAGGCCTGGGGTAAGCACTGCATGTTTCACCCGTTGCCCTTCCACGAAGAGCCCATTCTTCGAGCCGAGATCCAAGACCTCGACGCCCTCCGGGCGCCGCCGCACGAGCGCATGTCGGCGGGAGACGCCGGTGGCTCGTAAGACGATGCCATTCTCGGAGGCGCTCCCGAGCTGGGCCTCGCTCTCCGGGACAGGGAATACCTGTTCCTCGTAGCCATGCGTTGCGAGAAGGCGATACATCCGAAGATCTCCCTATGGAGGGGCGGTGCGGCGACCGCGGTTGGATAAGGCCACCCGCTGGAGTTCCTCGCCGAGGCGGTGGGCGCGCTCTTCCACGAGATCCAAATGGCCGCGCGCGACGATGCTCCGGTCCTGCTCCACGCGTACAAGCTCCAGGGCGGACTGCGCGACCTCCGCGGCTTCGCTCAGGCGCCCCAGCCGGGCGAGAAGTTCGGCTCGGAGCGACAGCGCTTCGCCCCGGGTCTTTGGCCGTTCGACGAGGAAGCGCTCCACGCGCCGAAGGCTCTCCTCGGGCGTGCCGCCGGCCGCGAACTCGAACTCCAGTTCCCAATAGCGCTCCAGGTCCGTCCAGTTTGACGGCACTCCGGACGGGTCCGCCTCCGGGCGCTCTCCGGCGCGCCACCGGACGTACTCGCGGAAGATCCAAATGTGATGTTGCCAGGGAGGATACGTAGCGCCGAAGCGCGCCACGGCCGCGAGCGCCTCCGCATAGCGCTTCTCCTCCACGAGGGCCAAGACCTCGCCCTTCAGGAACTCGTGTTTGCTGTTCCCGGCACCGATCGCGGACTCGCGACCGATTCCTCGTCCATACCAAGCGACCGCGCGCCGCAGATCGCCGCTCAGATGGAAAGCCACCGCCGCATCGTAGGCGACCTCGGGAGCGTCCTCGGCGCGCTCCGCGAGTGAGGCGAAAAGATCCTCCGCCTCCCGAATCTTGCCTTCCGCAACGAGGACCTTGGCCTGGAGTCGCTCCGCGTACTGCCCGAGCCAGGTCTCCCGGGCACGCTTGGCCGACTCGAGCGCGGCTTCCGCCTCGGACATGGCAAGGTCGAGCATTCCGGCCCGCCTGAGGCGCTCCGCCTCCCACAAGTGCTCGTAGGCCGCGCGCCGGGTGCTTTGACGCTCGGCCCGGCTCCGATCTGACGCCCCAGGAGGAAAACCGTCGAACCCCAGAGTCCAAGTCTTGCCCGAGAGATAGCGGATCGTGAGCTCCCGCCGCCCCTCGTCGATGGTGAGGCGGGTAGGAGCTTCAAGATGACCGCGCGGCACGACGGCATACCAGAGGAGGAAGCGCCACTGGGACGGCGTCTCGATTACATCCGGCGCACCGGGAGTCGGCATCCGGTCACCCTGAGTCCAGGAGCGCGGATCGAGCCGCACTGCCGCCACGGCGTTCACCCAGTTCCAGCCGTTGTTGATTCCCGCGAAAAGGAGCTCGCGAGTGCCGTCGCCGTCCAGATCCGTGGCGCCCTGGAAGTCCTGGCCGCCGCGGGAATAAAAGACGAGCCGGGCTTGGTCGAAGCGGGGGGCATAGAGCACGGTGTAAAAGGGAGCCTCCGGGACGTGGTTGTAGTTTACGAGCACCTCGTCTATGCCGTCGAAGTCGAGGTCGATGGCCTTCGCCGAGGCGAACGAGAACCGCGGAGGGTCGTTCGGGAAGTGATCCGCGCCGCTCGGGAGCTTCACTTCCCTTACAACCCGCCCGGAGGCCGGATCGAGGAACGAGAGGGTGGAAATCGCCTCTGGCGACCACTGCCGCGGCCGGGCGAGCACGATGGCGATGAGGCGGGGGCCGCGGGACGTAATCCTCGCAAGGGTCCCGCGATCCGAGATCTCCGGGCTTACGCCGGGAATCGTCCAGAGCGTCTCGCCGGCAGTGCTCACGGCCGTGATGCCTGTCTCGCCCGCGGGGACGAGATGGGAGAACGCCTCGCTCTGGATCGGCGTGACGAGCACCCCTGTCTGTGGTAGGAAGAGGAGCGCTATGGCCGCCGTGCGGAAAAGCCGCCGCCGTAGGCGGTACCGGGGCGGGACGGCTCGCTTCCCGATTACGGCAAGTGCCTCCTCCGCGCTCGGGAAGCGGTCGGCGGGACGCTTCTCGAGAAGCCGCGCCACCACCTCGGCGAACCAGCGGGGAACCTCCGGACGGAGCCGTCGCACATTCGGCATCTCCGTAAAAGCCGCGAGGCGGAATCCAAGTTCGGATGCAGCCTCATGGTGCAGCTTCCCGACGAGCATCTCGAAGAATACGACGCCTGCGGCGTAGAGGTCGCTCCGCGGGCCGATGTCCTTCCCGAGAAGCTGCTCCGGCGAGACATACCCCATGGTCCCGAGAACGCAACCCTCAAGAGTAACCCTGGTCTCCTCGCGTCCAAGTCTCCGGACGAGCCCGAGGTCGGAAAGCTTTGTCTCACCGCTCTCAGAAAAGAGGATGTTCCCGGGCGTCACGTCTCGGTGCACAACCCCCTTTGCATGGAGTGCCGCGAGCCCTCGGAGCACAGCCTTGCCGATCCGGAGCGTCTCCGGGATCGGGAGGGGTCCGTGCCGCAGGCGGTCCCGGAGCGACCCGCCCGAGAGAAGTTCCATCGTCAGATAGATGTCGCCGTCGCTCTCACCGAGTTCATAGACCCGGACGAGATGGGGACTCAGGCTTTCCCGAGCGACCCCTACCTCACGCCGGATGCGGGCGAGCGCTCGCTCCGGATCGAGCTCCGAGTGCACTACCTTGAGCGCTATCTCGGCCTTGAGGAGGCGGTCGTATGACCGGTATACAGTGGCGTGCCCACCGCGTCCGAGCCGCTCCCGTATCTCGTAGCGGTCAGCTATCAGGGAGCCGCTCCGGGCTCCGGGGCTTTCCTTCGGAGGAGGCTGGGGTCCGACCGTTTCGGTTTCCTCGGGATGAGACACAGGCGCACCCGCAGTGGCTAACTAAGATGATGCAAGTATAGCGCAGACCGGGCCAGGGGTCTGGTATGCCAAGAAGAGCTGCTCTCCGTGGCCCAAGTAAGACATAGGAGAGTGAGAGGCTCCTGTTCTAAAAGACCAGGCGCAAGCCGAGCTCGTAGCGGCGGGGCTGCGTGAAGTCCGCCGCTCCGCCCCACGGAATGGAGCCACCGCAGCCGAGGACGTTCTCGCAGACACTGTTGACCTGCTCGGTACCAAGGGCGTTGAGGATGGTACCGATGAGCTCGCTGTGAACCGGGCCGGTCAAAAAGCCCTTGCGGATTTCCAGGTTGACGTTATAGGTGCTATTGGCGCGGAAGCTGCCGCGCGGCGCCAGGTACTGAACGTCGCCGAGGGCTGGCGTCACCTTACTGTAAGGAGCTGGCGAGGAGTAGTCGCTTTGGAAACCGAGGCTCCAGTCGAGCGGCAGACGAACGTACCCGTCCAGCCGCACACGGTGCCTGCGGTCATCGGAAAGATAGCCGTAGCGGTTCACGAACAAAGTAGGAAAGACATCAAAGTCGAGACCGGCGTTCTGGGTGTACTCGATGCTGCCGCGCGACTTGGAGTATACGTAAGAGGCTCTGACGTGGAGCCGCTCGTTCGGGTGGCTGTTCAAGGTCAGGAGCACTCCCCGGTAGTCGCGCTTCGCGGCTGGCAGATTGGCGACTTCGAAGAATGGGCAGTTGCTCTCGTCTGGATCGACAGTCGGGTTCGGGACGTTCTCCGCGCAGGTGTCCTCGAATATGTGGTTTGTCCTCTTGTGGATGTAGGAAAGCTCGACTGCGGTCTGATTGAAGAGCTGCCTCTCAAGAGCGACGGTGTACTCGGTGGTGGTCATCGGCTTCAGGCCCGGCTGGATGACCTCGGGGATCGAATTGAACTCGTTGCGCTTGAAGTAGCCCAGCGAGTCGCGGTGGAGAGGGTCACTCTGGAGATAGCCGGCCGGGCCGAACGGGCCGCCTGCCGCACAGGCGGCCGCGCTCGGGAAGAAGGCCGAGCAGGGAGCATACAAGAAAACTGGCACATTGTTGGTGCGGGTAAAAGACGGTAGGGTGAGCCCGTTCGGAGACATGAAGAGGCCGTAGCTGGTGCGCAGCACCGTCTTAGCGTCGCCGGTTAGGTCGATGGCAAAGCCAAGGCGAGGCTGAAGTGCATGCTGATTGGAGATCTGCACGCGGGCGTCGTTTTTGAACTTGACCTGGTCGTAGCGCAAGCCGAGCTGGAGGGTGATCCTCGGCAGGGGACGCCAGGCATCCTGCAAGAAGGTCGAGTCGAGCATGCCAAAGAAATGCGCGAAGTCGAGCGGCTCTTGGAGTAATAAGAACGCATGCCGGTCGATCGGTCCGTTGAAGTCTTGATAGAAGGCACCGCCGGTGAAGTTGTTCTTCGCGAGGAAGCGCATGTCGCTGTGACCAGCGCCAAGCTTGAATGCGTGGCTGCCGGCGACCTGGGCGACGAATTCACTGAGATTTACCTGCAACTCGTCGCGGTTGCGCTCGGAGAACTGGGCATTCGAATAGTTCTGCGAGGAGACGCCGGTAACCTGGTCGGTAATCCCCGGGGTGTCGAGATTGCCATCTTGCGGAAACCTGTCTATGGGATCGCGCTTCACGCCAGCTTGCAATTCGAGAAAGATCCGCGGGCTCGGCAATCCGGAGATCTCGGCTTGGTAGATTGGGCCACCTTGCCGCTGCTTCGCCGCCGCCGCCGGTTCGACGCCCGGGCCGGCGTTGAAATCGTCGATCTTGGCCGGGTCGGCGGAATATTTGGCGACCCCGCGCCAGCTGGGATCGAGCTGGCAGCTGATCTTCACGAGAGAGCCCGTGCCTCTGAAATCTCGGGTCAGTGCTGAACCGGTCGGAGTCGATTTGCGGTTTATGGATTCGAACGAGCTGAAAAACCAAATCCTGTCAGATCGGATCGGCCCGCCCAAAGTGGCAGCCGTCTTCAGGAACTCGGTCTTGTTCGTGTCGCGATCAAAGTGCACTCCGTTCTCATTGAAGCGGCTGTCATTGTAGCGGGCGTCGAGCGTTCCGAAAAACCGGTTGCTACCTGACTTGGTGACAATATTGACGACTCCCCCCGTCGCGCGCCCGAACTCCGCGGCGAAGCCGGCAGTATGGAATGAGATCTCCGCAATAGCGTCGAAGTTGAGAGTGGCGCCAAAGGTTTCGGTCACCGGATCGGTGGTATCGATGCCATCGATATAATAGGCATTCTCGCCCGCAGTCGAACCGAAGACACGCGGGTCGCCAGTGCCGCCGTCTGCGCCCGAGGCCCTGCCGATCACCGACTGGTAGCTCCGGCCCTGCGAACCGATTGCAGCACGGTCGAGGTATTCGATGGAGAAAACCGTGCTGATCCCTGTTCGCGTGCTGTCCACGACGGGCAGGTCGGTGGTGACGGTAATCGACTCCGCGAACCTGCCGATCTCCAGCTTTGGGAATACTTCGACCGTACGGTCGACAGAAACCTTGACTCCCTTCAGCTCCTGGGTCTTGAAACCCGGCAGTTCGAAGCGGACGTCATAGGCGCCCGGGGCGAGATGGGCGAAGGAGAAGCTGCCGTCGGACCCCGTCTGGGTCTCTCTAGGACCGCCCATGAGGGAAGGCGAGGAGATGGAGACCGCCACACCGGACAACACGCTTCCCTGGGCGTCCTTCACGGTGCCGATCACGCGGCCGGTCGTTCCCTGAGCCAAGGCCATCGGAACGGCTTGCAGCGCAAGCGCGGCGACGAAGGGACTCAGAAGATGCCATGCTCTCATGGATATCGCACCTCACGGTATGATGCGAATTCTTGGCTCACAGTGACTACTCGCAGAACGTTCTGCGTTCGGCCGCTACAACCCAAGCACCTCCCCGTCCGCCAGCACCTTGAACCCCTTCGCCTCGATCGCCTTCCTGGCCGCTCCGTCGGGGTCGAGAGCCGGGTTCGAGTGGTTCAGGTGGGTGAAGAAGACCCGCAGCTTGCCGGACTTCACCTGGGGTCCGAGCAGATCCATGGTGTCGGTCATCAGCGGATGCCGGATCTTCGTGACGTCGCGGTCCGGCAGCTCGTCGGGGGAGTAGAAGGTGGCGTCGAGGAGGGCCACGTCCACCTTCTCCTCCTCGAGGAGCCGCGGCAGGGGGCGCGTCCAGGTGCTCCAGGCGTCGGTGTCGGGCACGTAAAGGACGGTCGAACCGGGTCCGCGGATCAGGAACGCCATGGTGTCGCTGTACTCGTCCCGGTGCGGCACCGGAAACGGGGTCAGCGTCACCCCCTCTCCGATCGGGACCGGCTCGCCGGAGCGCATCTCCCGCAGGTCGATGTTCTTCAGGCGGACGAGCTGGCTCCACGGGCCGTTCGTCCGCAGGTAGTCGGCCATGCGCGGCGAGGCCCAGACCGGCAGGTTGCTCGTGTTCAGGCTCTCGAAGCCGAAATGGGCGAGCCCGAGATAGTGGCCGATGTGGGCGTGGGTCAGGAAGACGCCGTCGAACGGCGCGCGGTCGACCTTTCCTTCCGGGTGCGGACGGAAGGCATGGACCGCCTGGACCTGGGCCGGCAGATCGGGCGTGGCGTCGACCAGGAACGTCCGGCCGCTCGCCGGGAAGTCGATCGCCAGGCTGGCCACCTTCCGGGCGAGAGCCGGATTGCGGCGCGCCGCGGCGCACAGAGGCTGCTCGCAACCGATCTGCGGAAACCCGCCGTCCTGGGCGGTCCCCAGGACGACGATCCGCGGACCGGGGGTGCCAGGAGCACCGCCGGCCGCGAAGGCGCCGAGGAGGAGAGAGAGGGCAAAGGCAGCGGCGTACGGCTTCACTCGAATCCAACGCCGTCGTCGATCTCGCCGGCTATCTCGGAATTGAGCTTCGCCTCGATCGCCGCGACTTTGGCTTCCAGGGCAGCGACGCGGCTCTCCAGGGACGCAGGCGTCGGAGTTGGTGTCGGGGTCGGCGTTGGAGTGGGCGTCGGTGTGGGTGTCGGAGTCGGCGTCGGCGTCGGGGTCCTCTGGGATTGCAGGAAGCGCTGGAAGCCGTTTTCGCCTTGCTGCGCGAAATAGAGGTCCTCGCGCTCGGTCTCCGTCGGCTCGCCGTCCCACTGGTCGTAGTCGACGCTCCACCAGGCGGTGCGCGTCACGAACGCCTCCCGCAGGATGTCGCTGCAGGAGCTTTCGTGGAGACCCGGCGCGCCGGCCCGCCTCCGCTCGATGCTGCCTCCGCCATAGCGACCAGCCAGGGCGTGCTCGAGGTCCGTGGGCGTCCCGTCGGGCGCGCGCGGCGGCTCGAACGTCCACCGCAGATCGATGGGAACCGGTGTGTTGAATCCGTGCCCGATACCGGCGAACGAGCGCGCTCCAGAGGGAAGGTGATAGCCGACACCCGGCTTCTTCCCAGCGCCGGTGGAGCCTCCCTGTCCTGGTCTGTTCCGGGGATCGCCTGGCGGAAGTGGGCTCACTTGACCTCCTCCTTGAAAGTTGCGCCGTCGAGCTTACAACAAACCCGGTTCCCTGTAGACTCCGCGCCATGCCGCAGCGCTCCCGCAAGAGCAAGCGCCCCGCCGCCGGTCCCGGACGCCGGGCCGCGCCGGCGGTCATCGAGGCCCGGCCGGGCTGGCGCCATGCTCCGGCTCTCCTCCTGGCGGCCTCGGCGCTCGCCGTCCTCGCTTTCTACATCTCGCTCCGGCTGGTCGCTCCAGAGCCCTGGTCGTACGACGAGTACTACCATCTGGGGCTCGCGCGCGTGATGTGGTCCGACTTCCGGGTCGAGTCGTTCCACTGGACCCCGTTCTCCGTCTTCTTCGATCACTTCGCGGACAAGGAGCCGCTGTTCCACGTCCTCCTGATGCCGATCGCCGGGCTGCCGCTCGTCGAGGCGGGCATGATCGGAACGATCCTCGGCCAGATCTTCGTCATCGGGGTCTTCGCCTGGATCCTCTGGAAGCTGCGCGTGCCGCGCGCTCCCCTGTTCCTCCTCGCCATGACCGCCCTGGGGCCGATGTTCGCCTTCCGCGCCGAGATGTGCCGGCCGCACATCTGGCTCATCGGGTTCTCCCTCCTGGTCCTCGGCCTCCTGGCGATGAACGCCTCCTGGAAGGTGCTCGTGCCGGTCTGCGCCCTCTTCGGCCTCGTCCATACGGGCGGATGGATCGCCATCCCGTTCGCCGCGGTCTGGTCGGTGGCCGGGTTCCTGTCGCAGGCGCCGGAGGAGCGGCGGCTCGACTGGAAACCGCTGGCCGCCGCGGTGGGCGGCTGGCTGCTCGGCCAGATCGTGCACCCGAACGTGCCGGAGAACTTCCATCTCTTCTGGCTGCAGAACTTCGTGGTGCCCTACCTGTCGACCGCGGGCAGCGCCGCCCTGCGCTCCCAGATCGGCACCGAGCTGACGCCGCCGGACCGGGAGGTCCTGATGGGGCAGCTCCCCACTTTCCTGCTGCCGCTCCTGGTGGGCTGGTCGCTGCTGTTCCGGGAGCGGGTGCGCACCCGCGCCACGCTCACCACGGCGGCGTTCGGGCTCGCCTTCCTGGTGATCGGCACCTTCTTCCTCCGCCGCTTCTTCGAGCTGGGAGCGCCGATCTCGCTGCTCGCGCTGGCCCTGATCGTCCGCGAGCGCCATGCGGACGTCCCGGTGCGCCGCCGGTCGAGATTCTGGCCGGCCGCCGCGGCGGTCGTGATCTTCCTGGGAGCCGGCTGGAGCTGGCTCATCACCGACAGCTACGACTCCGGCCACGTCTCGCCGCCCCGCGAGATGGCCGCGTGGCTCGGCGAGCACGGGCAGCCGGGCGAGCGGGTATTCACCGCGCAGTGGGCGGATTCGGCGCCTCTCTTCTACTCCGCGCCGCAGCTCCAGTCGCTGGTGGTGCTCGATCCGACCTTCTTCCTGGCGAAAGACCCGCAGCTCTTCGAGTCCTATGTGCGAATCATCCAGGGGCAGCATCCGGATCCCGCCCGCGCCATCCGCGAGCGCTTCGGAGCGCGCTGGGTCACGGTGTCGAAGCAGCCGGTTTACCGGACCTTCGCCGAGCAGCTCGCCCGGACGCCGGGCGTCCTGGTGCCGTTCAATTCGCGGCCCTACCTGATCTTCGATCTGCGGGGAGTGGTGTAGGGTGCTCGCGGGAGCGATGCGGATATGATTACGGGCATGGGCCACGAGATCGACAAGGTCCTCCTCACCCCAGGCGCCACCGTCACTTTCGAGAACCGCGACGCGTTGCTGGAAAGCCTGGACCGCCTCGATCAGCCGGTTCCCGCGAGGCATGAGGGAAGGACCACGGCGCAACGGGAACACTTTGTCATGCTGCGCTACCTGCGTTTCCTCGCTGGCGAGAATTTTCTGCCACTCCCGGTGACTTTGAGAAAGACCCCCAAGAATCAGAATCCCCCCGATTTCGTTTTGGAGTGGTCACAGGGACGGACGGAGACCTTCGAGCTCACCGATGGCTCTACGCAGGACTATCAGAGGAAGCTCTCGGAGACGAGCGGGACCGACGAGCTGGTCCTGCCCGTCCACATCGACACTCCGGAGAAGGATGCGGCTCAGCTTTGGGCGGAGATCTTGTTCGCCGCATTCCTCCGGAAGGCTGAAGCGCTCAGGATCGGCCACTATGACCTGGACCACCTCATCATCTATGACTTGACGGGCCTCGGCCTGTTGCTCCCCTTGGAGCGCGGGGCACCGACCCTGAAGCAGAAGATCCGGGAGTGGCATGCCAGAGAGAAGCCAGCGCATCGCTTCGGGCGCGTTTCCGTCCTGCGAGACCTGGCTCTCCTTCTCGACGTGGAAGACGAGGGGCAGATTCTCCGTCGGGGGTCGCCGTATTTCCGGCTTCCAGTGATCCGCGCTCGCGACGAAGAGGACTTGAAGAGGCGGCTTCGGGAGGTCGACCGCTTCTGCCGCGAGAATTCCATCCGTCACCTCAAAGCATTTGGCTCCATTCTGGGGGACAGAATCGACGACTTTCGCGAGGACAGCGACTTGGACTTGCTCGTGGAGTTCGAGCCCGGGACGCGCGTCACTCTCCTGGACATCGCCCGCATGGAGAGGGAGTTGGGAGAGCTCACCGGATTCATAGTCGACCTCCGTACAGCTGGCGACCTGAGCCGGTACTTCAGGCACGAAGTCCTACAAAACGCAGTGGAACTGGATGCTTCCCGAGCCTGACAGGATCCGCTTGCAGCACATGCTCGACGCTGCCAGGAAGGCGGTGCGTATCGCCGCTGGCCGTCACCGCGCGGACCTCGAAGCCGAGGATGATCCACTCGCAGACGCCCTGGTCCGCTTGGCGGCCGGATCGATGCGCATCGTCTCGCTGGTCCCGAACGGTACGGAGATCCTCTTCGCGCTGGGCGCCGGCGACCTCGTGGTCGGGGTGAGCCACGAGTGCGACTTCCCGCCGGAGGCGCGGACGCGGCCGATCCTTACCGGCAGTGCTCTGACGCCCGGGATGAGCGCCGCCGAGGTGGATCGGGCCGTCTCCGCGCAAGTCGGCAGCGGCCTCAGTCTCTATACATTGGACGAGGCGCGGATCGCCGAGCTCGCGCCCGACGTGATCGTCACCCAGGAGCTCTGCCCGGTCTGCGCCGTGAGCACCGGGCAGGTGGACGATGCCGTCCGTCCCCTCCCCCGCTGCCCGGAGCTCGTCTCGCTCGATCCCACGACCCTCGCCGGCGTCTTGGCCGACATCCGCCGCGTCGGCGAGGTGACCGGACGCACGGCCGCGGCCGAGGCCCTGGTGCGCAGTCTCCAGGAGCGCCTGGACGCCGTGCGCGCCCGGGTCGCCGGCCGTCCCCGCCCGCGCGTGGTCGCTCTCGAATGGCTCGATCCGCCGTTCGCCGGCGGTCACTGGGTGCCGGAGATGATCGAGATCGCCGGCGGGACGGATGCCCTCGCCCAGCCCGGAGACCACTCGCGGCGCCTGAGCTGGGACGAGATCCGCGCCGCCGATCCCGATCACGTCGTGGTGATGCCCTGCGGGTTCGACGAGGCGGGGGCGCGCGAGCAGATCGGCCTGATCGCGGAGCGTCCCGGGTGGCGGGAGCTGCGCGCCGTCCGCACGGGGCGCGTCCATCCCGTGGACGCCAACGGCTGTTTCAGCCGCCCCGGCCCCCGCCTGGTCGACGGCATCGAGCGGCTGGCCGCGCTCTTCCACGCCCTCTCCCGCTGAGCGGGAGAGGGCGCCCCCACCCACCGTGTCCTTTGGCGTCCTTGCCTGTCCTTGGCGTCCTTTATTGATTGGCCCCGGTGCGGCGCGGGTTGCCCTGGTAGGTGGGCCAGCCCGGGCCGCCGCCGGCGCTCCCGAACTCCAGGGCCTCCAGCAGGTGGGCCGGCTGGCCGGCCGCGCCGGGTGGGGTCTTGCCGATCACGATCTCCAGCGTACCGTCGCCGTCGAGGTCGGCGACCACCGGCGCCGCGACCGTACCGCCTGCGAGGTTGTACGGCCAGCCGCCCAGGGCTTGGCCGCCGGCCTTCCAGACGTGGAGGCCGCCGCCCAGGTCGGGCACGATCACCTCCGGCCGTTTGTCGCCGTCCAGGTCCGCGAGCGCCGGCGAGGCGGCCACGGCCACCTCGGTCGCCACCGGCCAGCCCGGCAGCAGACGGCCTTCGCCGTCGACCACGGAGAAGAAGCCCGAGCCGTCGAACTGGCCGCTGCCGATGGCGATCTCCAGGCGGCCGTCGCCGTCGAGGTCGCCGAGCGCCGGCGAGGAGAAGGCCCAGGTGCCCGGGAGCTTTCCGAGGTCGGTCACGCGCCCGCTCCGGTCGAGCCGGTAGAGGCGCCCGGTGACGCTCGCCGCCACGATGTCCACCGCGCCGTCGCCGTCCAGGTCCGCCACGGCGGGCGAGGAGGGACCCAGGGAGCCGAGGTGGGCCGGCCAGGAGCCGGCGGGCGCGGTACCGTCGGCCCGCAGCGCCACCAGGAGGCCGTCGGAGGTCCCGGCCAGGATCTCCAGGCCGGGCTTGCCGTCCAGGTCGACCAGCGTTGGCCCGGTGTTGCTGGACGTTCCGACCTTGCGCGGCCAGCCGGGCAGGCGCCGGCCGGCGGCGTCGAAGACGTAGACCTGCGCGTCATCCGAGACCACCACGATCTCGTCGCGGCCGTCCCCGTCGACGTCGCCCGCGGCCGGCGAAGAGAGGACCCAGCCGCCGATCTCCTGCGGCCAGCCGGGAAGCTCGCGCCCGGAGACGTTCATCACGTGGAGCTTGCGATCGCGGACGAACACCAGCTCCGGTTGACCGTTGTGGTCCAGGTCCTCCACCAGCGGCGAGGACTGCTCGACGTTGCCGTGGAAGGTGACCGGCCAGCCCGGCACGAGGGAGCCGTCGGCCTCGCGCAGGAAGGCGTCGCCGCGACTGGAGAGAGCAAAAATTTCAAGATCGCCGTTGCCGTCCAGGTCCCCCAGCGCCGGTGAGGTGATCATCCCGTCCGAATCCTGCTCGCCGGCCGCCGGCCAGCCCGCCTTGACCGCGGGGCCGCGCAGCACGAGAGGGAACGGCAGGTCCTGATGGACGCCCGCGCCGCGGACCTCCAGGTGGAGGGGTCCGCTCGCCCCCCAGGCGACGTCGTCGGCCACCCGCAGCTCGACGGCCATCGTGCCGGCCCGCCGCGACGGCCAGGCCTGGATCGGCAGAGCGCCGGAGAGGACCGTGGCCTGCGGGCCGTCCGACACCAGGTTGACCGTGACTCCCTGCACCGGGAGCCACGCGTTCTCGAGATCGATGCGCAGACGCGCGGTCTCGCCCGGCCCGGCCACCCCTTCCCACGAGCGGAGGATGAACGTCGGCCGCGCCGGAGCGGTGAGGGCGCGCAGCAGGTTGAGGCGGCCGCTGCCCAGGGTCTGGAAGCGCCCGTTGCTCGCCTCGAAGGGGAGCGGATCCGCCGTGGCGATCACGCGGGCCACCGCCTCGGCGGGAGAGAGACGCGGCCAGGCCGAGAGCACGAGGGCCACCGCTCCGGCCACGTGCGGGGCCGCCATCGAGGTGCCGCTCGCCCGGGTGTAGCGCGCGTCGACCACACCGCTCGCGCCTCCCACCGCGGTCGATGCCGCCCGGGTGGAGAGGATCTCGCTCCCCGGCGCGGCGATGTCCACGCTGCCGCCCCAGTTCGAGAAGAAGATCCGGCGGTCGCTCGCCACCGTGGCTCCGACGCTCACCACCCGCGGATCGGCCGCCGGCCAGGTGTCGGCGCCGTCGACGCCGTCGTTGCCCGCCGCGGCCACCAGGACCACGCCGAGGGAGGCGGCGTACTCCAGGGCCAGGGCCAGGGTGCTGGACTCCTTCCCGCGCACGCCGAAGCTCATGTTGATGACGTCGGCGCCGTGATCGGCGGCCCAGCGGATTGCGGCCGCGATGTCGTCCTCTTCGAAGGCGCCGAGGTGCATGCCGTCGCTCGCCCGGAAGATGTCGAACCCGGCCCGCACCGGCATGATCTTCGCCCGCCAGGCCACCCCGGCGATCCCCTGGCCGTTGCGCGCCACGGCGCCGATCGTGCCGGCGACGTGCGTGCCGTGCCCATTGCGGTCGACGGGATCCCCGTCCGGATCCCGGTAATCCTCCTCGGAGCGGATCGAGAACCCGGCCGCCGCGAGAGCCGACAGCGTCTCGTTGGAGACGTCGACCAGGTCGGTCCCGGGGTTCCCGGCGGCATCGCGCCAGAGATTGGCGGCCAGGTCCGGATGGCCGGCGTCGACGCCGGTGTCGATCACCGCCACGATAACGCCGCCGCCGCCGCGGCGGGCCGGGTCGGGCCAGATCTGCGCCTGGCGCCGCCAGACCTGCCCCCAGCCGATCCGGTCGAGGCCCCACAGGTCGGCGTAGGGCTCTGCCCACGAGCCGCTCTGGAAGACGTTCTTGCGGCCGGGGTCGACGTAGCGGTCGTTGGGGAGCGCCTCGGTGACCGCCAGCCGGTTCGGCTCGGCGAAGTCGACGTGCGGATCGCGCCGGAGAGCCGCCGCGGCCGCGTCCGGATCGACGCCCGTGCCGAGCTCGATCCGGTAGACGTGGTAGAGCGCGGGCGCAGCCGATGCCGCAAGGCCTTCCCGGCCGCTCCGCCCGGGCGCGCCGCGCAGCGAGCCGGCGACCGCCGCCGTCTCGCGGAGCCGCAGCTCGGCCACCGGCAGAAGGGACTCGCAGGACGGCCGGAAGACGGCGCGGACATCGCGGACCCGGAGCTGGCGGAAGAGGAGGTCGAGGGAGGAAGACCGGTCCGCGGTGGCAGCCTGGAAAGGCTTTCCGCTACGGAAGAGGGCATCGGCGCAGACCGTCACGCCGTCCTTGAAGCGAACGAGCACCTCGCGGGAGACTGGGAGCGGCTCCGGCGCAGGAACGGACAGGGCTGACAGGTCTGACAGAGCTGACGGACCGGACAGGCCGGCCGCACCCGTCGAGCTCGCGACGGGCGCCATGCTGGGTGCCACCGCGTTGCCGGCGCGGGGGGCGATCAGGAGGAACACTATCAGCAGCAGGAAGACGGCCACACGCCGCTCCCGTACCGGACAACACATGGTGAAGACCTCCGAGCATCCCGAATAACCCTCTCGCGGTCTGACGTCGAAGACCGCGCCAGGCGTCATCTTCACGTCTCGTGCCAGAGGCGGGGCCCGGAACGAGAGAGGCGGGTGGGTTCGGGTGCAGTGCGTGTGGGAGAGGGGGACGGGGACGGGGACGGGGACCAGACTAGACCCCTTCCCGTACCACCTTCTCCGCCGTCCGGAAGGCGCTGTAGAAGCGCTGGTGCTCTTCGTCCGCGTCGTGGTAGATGCGGCGGATCGACGGCAGGTCCCTGGTGGCGATCACCAGGTTCACGTCATAGAGGAAGGCCACCGTACCGTCGAGCGTCTTCAGGCCGTCGGCCACCAGGATGAAGAAGCCGCGCCGGCGGTCGGCCGCGGGAAGCGACGTCAGGAGCTGCATCTCGGCGAGCGGCGGCCGGGTGAGCTGCGCCGGGGAGAGGAAGACGACCGTCGGGAACTTCTCCTGATAGTAGTCCCGGCCGGCCTCGACCGTGGGGAAGAACACCGGCTGGAGGCCGATGTCCCGCGCCGCCTGGCGCAGCGCCGGGGAGTCCGCGCCCACGATCAGGGCCTTGGCGCTGATGTGGTCCTCGTCCTCTTCCGGCAGATCGGGCGCCGGCGCGGCGAGCGGCTCGGGAGCGGCAGGAGGCGCTGACGGAGCGGCGGGCGCGAGCGTCCGGCGGTCGATCGTGATCGGCGCCTTGCACCCCGGACAGGGGAAGGTCACCGGCTGGAACGGCAGGCGCGCCTCGTCGACCGAGACCGGCTTCTGGCACGCGCCACAGGTGATGCGGATCATCTACTCCTCGATCAGGGAAAGCATCGACTCGCCCTCGGCCGCCTCCGGAGCTTCCTCCGGCGCAGGCTCGTCGACCAGCCGCAAGGCCAGGTTGGTGGGGTTGGTGGCATAGGCCAGGGCGGTCTCCTTCGAGATCGTCCGCGCCTCCCAGAGCTTCTCGAGCTCGTCGTCGAACGTCAGCATCCCGTCGATCGCCCCGTCGTGCATGGCATCGGTGAGCGACCGGCCCTCGGTCTCCCCCTTGAGGACATAGTCGCGCGTCCGCTGGGTGGATTTGAGGATCTCCAGCACCGCGACGCGTCCGCCGCCGTCCTTGGGCACCAGCCGCTGCGAGATCACGTAGCGGAAGGACTGGGCGAAGCGGTTGCGGATCTGCCGCTCCTGGTCCTTGGGGAAGACCCCGATGATGCGGTCGACCGTCTTCGCGGCGTCGATCGTGTGCAGCGTGGAGAGCACGAGATGGCCGGTCTCGGCGGCCTCCATCGCGATCTCGATCGTCTCGATGTCGCGCATCTCGCCGATCAGGATCACCTTGGGCGCCTGGCGCAAGGCGGCGCGCAGAGCGAGCGAGAACGAGCGGGTGTCGGCGCCGACCTCGCGCTGGTTGACCGTCGACTTCACATGCCGGTGCATGAACTCGACGGGATCTTCGATGGTGATGATGTGGTAGGCGGCCTCGTGGTTGATCTGGTTGATGATCGCCGCGAGGGTCGTGGACTTGCCCGAGCCGGTCGGACCGGTGACCAGCACGATCCCGTTCTTGAGCTTGCCGATCTCGTTGAGCTCCCGCGGCATCTTGAGCTGCTCCAGGGTGGGCACGCCCTCGGGGATGACGCGGAGGACGATGGCGTACGTGCCGCGCTGGGAGAAGACGTTGACGCGGAAGCGGGTCTTCTGCGGGATCGAGTACGAGAGGTCGACCGAGCCGTTCTTGAGCAGGGTCCGGATGAGCTCGATGTCGCCGCGCAGCATGCGCAGGGCGATCGTCTCGGTCTGGAACGGAGTGAGCCGGGTGAGACCCGGGAAGCTCACCCCCACCAGCTGGCCGTCCACCTCGACCTGAGGCGGCCGTCCCACCGAGAAGTTCAGATCGGAGACGCGCTCAGCCGTCTTGAGCATCGCCTCCAGGATGGCGTCGAGATTGAAGTTCTTCATGGTGCTCGGTAGGTCGATTATTGCTCAAAAGCAGGGGAGAGGGGAAGGGTCCCGCGGCGCGCCGCTGGATCCTGAACCCGACCTTGGCGAGCAGCGCGGGGAGGTGGCGGACGGCGTTGCGGTCGCGCTCGCGAGCGCTTTCGTCGATGTCCTCCCACGGGACGAGGTAGGGGCTGAGCTTCCGTTCCAGGTCCTTGACGGGGCCACGCTTCCAGCCCTGCCTCTCGCGCTCTTCGACGAAGCGCTGGTGCTCGATGCGGGCCAGGGCTTCGACCTCCTCCGGCGTGAAGCTGAAGAGGGGCTCGTCCCAGTCGGTGCGCGGGTTGATCACGCAGCCGGCCTGGTGGATCTTGGCGCCGATGTGCTCCGCCTGGTGGCGGTTGGACTCCCGGAGGTCTTCCGACAGCAGCTCCCAGGGGGCCATGGACGGGTTCGTCTGTGCGGTCTCGCCGCGCCGCCGCTGCTCCCGGACGTACTCGTCGTGGATGGCGCGGGCGAGGATCTCGGTCGTGGTGCCCAGAAGGAGCCCCGGCTTCAGAACCTGGTCGAGGAGGCCGAACGCCCGCAGCTCGGCGGGAGCGCCGCTCTCCTGCTCGCGGGTGCGGAGCGTCTCGACGAGGCGGCTCTCCTGCTCGAGCGCGAGGAAGATCGGCAGGCGGCGGCCGCCGAGCAGGCTGAGCAGGGTGAGGGCCGCGGAGAGCCCCTCGGAATCGTCGCGCAGGAGGACGTAGGCGCGGGTGAAGGCGAGACCGCCCCGGCCGTCGAACAGGAAGGCGCCCTCCTCGAAGCGGGCCGATTCGGGATCGATGGAGAGGCCGGTGACCGAGCAGTGCCGGGACAAGGCCGGATAGTGGGCCGCCAGGGCATGGAGGCGCTCCTCGGCCTCCCGGTCGACGACGGTGACCGAGATCCCCTCGTCCCGGCCGGCCTCGCCCCAGGCCTGGACCAGCTGCACCACGAAGCTCTGGCTGAGATGCCCGAGCCCGATCACGAGCAGGCGCGGGCTCTCCCCGGAATCGCCGAACGGTGTGGACTCGTCGAGGAGGATATGGGCTCCCCGCTCGAAGGGATTGAAGAAATGGAGACGGTAGGGGTCGGCATCGGCGGCCTCGAGCTCCTGCTCGGTCAAGAGGCTGCAGAGGCGGGGGTCCACGATGTAGACCAGGCAGTCGAGCGGCCGGCCCGGGCGGCGGCCGGCCAGCGCCTGGGTCGCGAAGGCCACCTCGGCATTGGTGCGGTCGTCGCCGGTGAGGCAGACCAGGACGCTGGCCCGGCGCACGTGAGCCCTCTGGAGCTGGGCGCGCTCGGCCGCATCTCCCAGGACGACCGGCACGCCGAGCCGCGACAGCCCCTGGACCGACGTGCTCTGCTCGTCGCGCTCGATCACCACCACCCGCCGGCCCTCCTGAAGGAACCGGTGGGTCAGCAGCCGTCCCTTGCGGCCATAGCCGGCGATGACCACGTGCCCGCGGTAGAGCCGCGCCTGCGCGAGGAGCCAGCGGCTATAGAAGAGGACGATGAGCGCCTGGAGGGTGGTCAGGACGAGGAGCAGGGGAGCCGTAAAGCGGGCGATCTGGAGCGCGAGGTCCTTCTTGTGGTCCACGTCCAGGCTCACGTCGAAGGTGAACAGGCGGAGCGTCTCATAGGCCGCGTCGGCGATCTCCGGGTCCGGATCCCTGGTTCGCTGGTAGTTGCGGAGGCCCACGAAGCCGAGGGTGAGCACGGCCAGCCACAGGCCAAAAATCACCCACCAGCGGTATTCCCGCCACCAGTCCTCCAGCCGGCCGATCCAGGTCATGGCGTCTCTGTCCCTCCCCAAGAACTGCGCAGAGGATCATAGCCCGGCGGGGAAGGCAGGGGCGGGGGAGTACAATAGAGAAGTCATGGAACGCTTGACGCCTGAACTCGTGAACGTCATCGCGAAGCTCCGGAAGGGATTGGAAGAGCTCTACGGGGAGCGCTTCCACGATCTCCTGCTCTACGGGTCCTACGCCCGGGGGGAGGCGCGGGAGGGGAGCGACATCGATCTGCTGGTACTGCTGGACGGGCCGGTCGTTACGTCCCGAGAGATCTCAAGGATCCAGCCGCTCAAGTGGCCTCTTTCGCTTGCCCATGATATTGTCCTTTCTGTGATGCCTGTCAGCTACGAGGCATTCAGGAAAGGAGAAACCGCCTTCCTGCGGACGGTCCGCCAGGAAGCGGTCCGGGCGGCGTGAGCGAGATCGAGCTTCTGCTCCAGAAAGCGAATCGATCCTTCGAGTCGTCCGAGGAGACCCTGGCCAGCGGTCATTTCGACTTCGCCATGTCCCGGGCCTACTACGGATGCTTCTAGGTCGCCCAGGCGCTTTTGCTGAGCCGCGGCTTGACCTTTGCGCGGCATGGCCAGGTCATCGCGCAATACGGGCGGCATTTCGCGAAAACAGGCCTGCTCGATCCGCGGTTCCACAACTTGCTGGACCACGCCTTTGACCTTCGTCAGAGTGCTGATTATGAAGCTGACGCAGTGATCGAGGCACAGGAAGTGGTCGAGGCGATCCGCCAGGGCCGCGAATTCCTGTCCGTCGCCACCCAACTCCTCGAAAAAGGCACGAGCTAGATCACCCGCTCATTCCCCCCATCCACCGGAATCTGCGCCCCCGTGGTGCGGGCGAAGAGGGGGCCGCAGAGCTCGGCGGCTAGCTTGCTGGTGACCACGACGCCGAGGACATCACCGGAGCGACCCTCCTCCTGGTAGGACCGAAGCAGAGGAGTGGCGTTTCTCCCTCAGAGGTTGAGCAGAGGATCATAGCCTGGCAGGAGGAGGCGCGGGGAGTACAATCAAGAGGTCATGGCCTACCTGACGCGCGACCTCGTGAATGTCATCGCCGAGCTCCGGAAGAGATTGGAAGAACTCTACGGCTCGCGTTTCCACGACCTCCTGCTCTACGGCTCCTACGCCCGGGGGGAGGCGGATGAAGGGAGCGACGTGGATCTGCTGGTGCTGCTGGATGGGCCGGTCGATACAGGTCTTGAGATCAAGCGCACCTCGAACATCAGCGCGCCGCTTTCTCTCGCCCACGATATTCTCCTTGCTTTGATGCCGGTAGATTACGAGGCATACCAGAAAGGTAAGACATCTTTCCTGCGGATCGTTCGGAAAGATGCGACACGAGCCGCTTGAACGAAATCGGATCTCTGCTTGAGAAGGCGGAACGCTCCCTCGTCGAGGCTGCAGGGACCCTCGAACGAGGGAATTCAGACTTCGCTGCTTCGCGTGCTTACTATGGGTGCTTTTATGTCGCCCAAGCGATGTTATTGTCCGAAGGACTGGAATTCGCCAGCCATGGCCAGGTTGTCGCCCAATTCGGCCGTCTTTTCGCCAAGACAAAAAGATTGGATCCTGTGTTCCATGGTCTCTTGAGTCATGCTTTTCAGCTACGCCAGAGCGCCGACTACGACTCCGGAGCCGCCATCAACCCTGTCCTGGTCAAGGAAGTTCTCGAAGAGGGATTCCGTTTTTTGGCCGAGGCCACCGCTTATCTGAAGCCTCGCCAGCCGAGAGAGGGTTGATTCAAATCACCCGCTCATTCCCCCCATCCACCGGAATCTGCGCCCCCGTGGTGCGGGCGAAGAGGGGGCCGCAGAGCTCGGCGGCGAGCTCGGCGACGTGCCGGCTGGTGACCTCGACGCCGAGGACGTTGTTCTTCTTGTAGGTCTCGACGTCCAGGCCGTACGCCGCGGCGCGGGAGGCGAGGACCTCGTCCGTCCAGACGCCGGTGTCGAACACCGCGTTCGGATGGAGGACGTTCACCCGGATGCCGTCCTTGCCCCATTCCAGCGCCGCCACCCGGGCGAGCTGGTTGAGCGCCGCCTTCGAGGCCGAGTAGGCGCCGGCGCCCGGCCCCGGCGCGGGCACGTTCTTCGAGCCGATCACCACCACCCGCCCCCCGTTCGGCGCCAGCGCCAGCAGCGGGTGGCTCTCGCGCATCAAGATAAGGTTGGCGTCCAGGTTCACCCCCAGCACCCGCCGCCACTCTTCGGTCGACAGCTCGGCGAGCCTGCGCCCTCCGGGGAAGATCCCGGCGTTCAGGATCAGCATGTCCAGCCCGCCGAAGGCGTCGACCGCCGCGGCCACGGCCCGCTGGAGCGCCGCCTCGTCCGTCACGTCGCAGACGATCCCCCGGTAATCCGGCCGGGTGTGGAGCGCCTCGATCGCGGGATCGCGGTCGAGCCCCACGACCGCAGCGCCCCGGGCGAGGAGCGAGGCCACGCAGGCCTTGCCGATCCCCGAAGCCGCTCCGGTGACCAGGGCGACCTCGCCGGCGAACACCGGCGGCGGACCGGCCTTCTTGAGCTTCGCCTGCTCCAGGTCCCAGTACTCCACGTCGAAGAGGTCGCGCTCCGGCAGCGCGCGCCAGCCGCCGAGCCGGTCGGCGCGCTCGATCACGTCCATCGTGTGGTCGTAGATCTCGGCGGCGACCGCGGCCTCGGTGGCCCGCCGTCCTGCCGCGAGCAGGCCGAGCTCCGGATCGAGGACGATCCGCGGCGCCGGATCGAGCATGGTCTTTGGCGTCTTCGCCTGGGGCGCGTGGGCCGCGAAGGAGTCCCGGTAGGCCCAGGCATAGGCCGCCACGTCGCGGCCGAGGAGAGGAATGCGCTTGGTGCGGATCACATGGTCCGGCGTGGCGGGTCCCTGCTGCGACAGCACAGCGACGTCCGGCCGCCGGACGAACGCGAAGCTGCGGGCGTCGCGCCGCGACAGGAGGACCATGGGGAAGCCCGCCTCGCGGGAGAGGTCCCGCCGCAGCCGCGCGATGTCGTCTGGAGAAGGCGGCGGCGGCTCGGTCTCCGGAGGTCGCGGGAGATCCCAGGCCCCCTGGGCGGCGAGGTGCTCCTCGGCCAGGGTCACCAGCTGGATCATCCGCTCGTAGGACTCCCGCGCCGTCTCGCCGAAGGAGAAGATCCCGTGGTTCATCAACACCATGCCGATCGTCCGCGGGCCGGCCTCCTGCGGAAACCGGCGGGCGCAGAGGCGCGCCAGGTCGAAACCCGGCATCACATACGGGATGACCACCACCAGGCCGCCCCAGATCGCGCGCACCCGCGCCTCGCCGTCCGGCGTGTTGGTCGCCGCCACCACCGCGTCGGCGTGGGTGTGGTCCACGAACTTGTTGGGGAGGGCCGCGTGGAGGATCGCCTCGACCGAGGGCGTGGGTGCCGACGCCCGCGTCATGTGCGTCACCATCTCGTTGACCATGCGGGGGTCGCTCAGCTCGTCGAGCCCGGCGAGGCGCAGCAGGTGGTCGCGCCGCACCGGCGCGAATCCGGCCGCCTCGATGGTCTCCAGGTCCCAGCCGCTCCCCTTGACGTAGAGGATCTCCTCCTCGTCGCCGAACAGGTTCGACTCCCGCACCTTGACCGACGTGTTGCCGCCGCCGTGCAGGACGAGCGATTTATCCCTTCCCAGCAGGCGCGATGTGTAGACGCGCAACCCCAGGTCGCCGCCCTGGTCCTGAAAGGTCGCGGCCTCCTCGTCATTCCAGAGGCTCTTCATGGGCGCAGAAGCTAGCACAACGTCCCCTTCGCGGCTCTTTCCTGCACTTTCCATGGTGTAGAGTGACGAGGATGAGCATGACGAAGGACTGGTCCCCCACCTCCTGGCGAAGAAAGCCGGCGCTGCAGCAGCCGAACTACCCGGAGCCCGAGCGTCTGGAGCGGGCGCTGGAGGAGCTGGCGCAGCTCCCTCCCCTCGTCACCTCGTGGGAGATCGAGCGGCTCAAGTCCCAGCTCGCCGAAGCCGCGCGCGGCGAGCGCTTTCTGCTGCAGGGGGGCGACTGCGCCGAGACCTTCGCCGACTGCAACTCCTCGGTGATCGCGAGCAAGCTCAAGATCCTGCTCCAGATGAGCCTGGTGCTCACGCACGCCCTGCGGCGCCGGATCATCCGCGTCGGCCGCTTCGCCGGCCAGTACGCCAAGCCGCGCAGCGAGGACATGGAGACGCGCGACGGCATCTCCCTCCCGTCCTACCGCGGCGAGCTGGTCAACCGCGCGCCCTATACGCTGGCCGACCGGACGCCCAACCCGGAGCTCCTGCTGCGCGGTTACGAGCGGGCGGCGCTGACCATCAATTTCATTCGCTCGCTGATCGATGGCGGCTTCGCCGACCTGCACCATCCCGAGTACTGGGACCTCGACTGGGTCCAACACTCGCCGATGGCCGACGAATACCACCGCACCGTCAACGCCATCGAGGATTCCCTGAGCTTCCTCGAGCAGATCGCCGGCCTGCCGGTCTCCGAGGCGAGCCGGGTCGACTACTTCACCAGCCACGAAGGCCTGCTCCTCGTCTACGAGCAGGCGCAGACGCGGCAGGTCCCGCACCGCACCGGGTGGTACAACCTGTCGACCCATTTCCCGTGGATCGGCATGCGCACCGCCCAGCCCGGCGGTGCCCACGTCGAGTTCTTCCGCGGCATCAACAACCCGATCGGGGTGAAAGTCGGGCCGGGGATGGCGGTGGAGACTCTCGTCGAGCTGGCCGAGATCCTCGATCCCGACCGCGAGCCGGGCCGTCTCACCTTCATCCACCGCTTCGGCCACAAGCGCATCGCCGAAGGCCTGCCGCCGCTCCTCGAAGCGATGCGCCGCGCCGGGCGCACCGTGCTGTGGATCTGCGACCCGATGCACGGCAACACCGAGACCACGACGACCGGCTTGAAGACCCGCCGCTTCGAGAACATCCTCTCGGAGCTGGAGCAGGCCTTCGACATCCATACGGACGTGGGCTCCTACCTGGGCGGGGTCCATTTCGAGCTGACCGGCGAGAACGTGACCGAGTGCATCGGCGGCGCCCGCGGCTTGACCGAGGACGACCTGCGGCGCTCCTACCACACGCAGGTGGACCCTCGCCTCAACTACGAGCAGGCCCTCGAGATGGCCCTGCTGATCGCCCGCCGGGCATCCCAGACGCCGCGGCAGTCGCTGCGGGTCGCGGTCTAACCGCCGGACGCCGCAAATCCGCTCCTCCGCGCCGCAAAAAGACTCCTCCAAGCCTCCCGCACCGGCTTCCGTGCCGCAAAACGAGGGGAACAGAGAGCCCGCACCGAGGAATATGCCGCCTGTACCTGTCAACTTGCGGCACATTCTCCTGGGGGAAGAGTCGCCCCTCGGCAATTTGCGGCACCTCGATCGGAATTTGCGGCGTCCGTGTTCTTCCCGTCGGCTCCCGAACGCGAATTTGCGGTGCGCTGTCACCCATTTGCGGCGCCTGGAGGACACAACGCCGCAAATTGTCAGCGGGCGGTGACTCCCCTCGAGGAATATGCCGCAAATTGTCTCGGGGTTGCGGTGTTCCCTCTCGGGGAAGAGGTCATCCCCGACCGATTTGCGGCATAGGGGACATTCCACTCGATGTAGAATTGTTCCGATCCAACGGAACGGACGCACGGGGAGCCATCAAGAATGCCGCCTTTCGTGTTCGACCGAGATGGCGCGGACCATTCCTGGGAGCGGGCTTTGCGGGAGCTCGCGGCCGGGCCAGACGAGCGCCGCCGCGCGGTGGCCGAGAACTGGCGGATGGACCACCGGGTCTCGCGCGAGCGAGAGACTGAGGATCTCCTCGCCAGCGGATGTTTCGCGGCTCAGGATGGAGCCGAGGAGTGGCGCGGGGCGCTCTACACCTATTTCCAGCTGCGCCTCTGCCAACCCTCCGACCCCGGCAGTGATCCGCGGTCCGCGTACCTTTACGCCAGCAATACCTCGAATCTCGTCGGCGGCCTCATGCCCTTCGACCGCTTGTGCCACGTGGGCTCCCTTCAGACCATCGTGGGGCGCGTCCTGGCGGGGAGCGCGGCTGCCGATGCGGCAGCGGAGCTCGCAGACGAGATCGGCGTGGCCCTTCCGGAAAAACCTCCGGGAGACAGGGACCCCCTCTGGTTGACTCAGGCGGTCAGCCGCTTTGCCGAGCGCCTGGCCGAGCGCGGTGAGGTGGCGGTGCGCACGGCGGCGCGCATCCTGCTCGGAGCGATCGGCCCCGCCGAGCCACCCTGGTGGGCCTGCTTCGCCGAGGAGGTCCAGCCGCAGATCGACGCGGGAACCGCGGCAAGCCTATGCGAGGCTCTGGGACTCGGGCACCGCTGGACCGGCGAGTGGCTGGTCGTCTGGACCTACCCGGTGTCGGATGCGGCGCCGCTCTACCGACCCACCGTGGCCGAGGCCACCGATTCGCCGTTCCACCACCCGTCGCCGCCAGAATACAGTTTCGGCATCACCATGCCCCTTGATCCGGCCCGAGGCACCTGCAGGGAGGTCCTGCACCGCCCGCTCCGCGGCCCGGCTGCGGAGACTGCGTGTACCGGCAAGCTTCTTTATCTTGAGGATTTTCCACCAATGGTGGATACTCGGCTAATGGAGCTGCGCCGGCTACATCGTGAGCGGTTGCGCTCGGAGTTCGGCACCGATGCGCTGACGGCTTGGCTCGACCGCCACGCGGAGGCGCGATGAGCGCCACAGCAACATCTCTCCTCCAGCCTCTTTCCGAGTCGTTGACAACGATTGCTCGCGGTGCGGATGCTCGCGCTCTTCGCGCTCATCTCGAAGGTCGGGGGCTCCCCATTCTGGGTGGTGACGCTGAGCCCGCCGAGCTGATCCTGCGGGCTCTCGGAGAAACACAGGACCCGCAAAAGTTCGCGGCCAGCCTGGCTCCTATACTGGCCTTGGTCATCGCTGAGTGTATGGCGGAGCGAGCTGAGGAGCTGACGCCGATCCTCCAGCTACTGCTCCATCAGGCCCTCCGGCTGGCGGCCGACCTGCCCGCGAGTGCCATGCTCGCCGGCCGTCTGCGTGCCCTGGCTGCGTCTCTGGAGGAAGCTACTCCAGATTTCTGGTACCAAGCACCCCTCGCGCCGCTCGTGGCGAGAGCTCTCGTCCACCAACAGACGGACGCTCAAACCGAGCCTCTCTGGCTTCGGCTGCTGGAAACCTCCGGGGAAGACCCCTGGACGCCGGAACGGCGGACCGTGCTCCTGTCCGCCTGGCGCGGTCTGCTGCACGTACCACCCGATAAGGAAGCCGCGCACGTCGGCAGGGTGATCGACATGGACCGGGTCGAACGCGGGCTTCTTGCCCTGGAGGCCGGGGTGAGGTCCCGCGAAGGCGGGCCTCGGCTGGTTCGGCAAGCACTGCGGGTGCTGACCGAGACCTTCCCGCGCTCGCCGCAGTTCTGGGAAGAACGGCTGGGGGCTCATATTGCTGGCTGGCCCGAAGGGTTGCGGGAAGCGGCGGCCCGGCAGTGGTCTGGGTTGGAGTCCATCATCCAGCAGCAGGCCCAGGAGGAAGACCTGTTCGAGCTGCTCACCCAGCTATCCGAGATCTCCGACGAGGAAAGCCCGGAAGTCGTGAGGGCAGAAGACGAGCTTCGGCGGTAGGAACCCTCAAGCCTTGCGCACTCGTTCGAGCTCCGCCCGGAGGCGTGCCAGCTCTGCCTTGGCAGCCGCCGCCTCCTTTGCGGCATGATTCGCCCGTGCCGCCTCACCGTCCTCTCCTCCTCATGGCCACGTCCGCGGTCTGCTTCGCGCTGATGGCGTTCGCCGCGAAGCTGGCGGCGGAGCGGCTGCCGGGCAGCGAGGTCGCGTTCCTGCGCTTCGCGTTCATGCTTCTCCCCGTCGTCCTCGTGCCCGGGCTCGCCCGCAAGGCGATCGAGTTCCAGCGCCTCGACCTGCTCCTCTATCGCGGCATCTTCGGCGGCACGGCGGTGCTCTGCTACTTCCTCGCCATCGCCCACATCCCGGTGGGGCTGGCGACGCTGCTCAACTACGCCATGCCGGTGTTCAGCGTGCCGTTCGCGGCGCTGTTTCTCGGCGATCGCGCGGACCGCCGCCTTCTTCTCCCCCTGGCGACGGCGCTCGTCGGCATGGCTCTGGCCGCTGGCGGAGGCGGCGCGGCCGGGGAATTCCTGCACTTCGGCAAGTGGGAGATCGTGGGGATGGGCTCCGCCGTTCTCTCCGGCGCGGCGGTCACGGCGATCCGCGCCGCCCGCCGCACCGAGGGGTCCTGGGCGATCTACGGCAGCTTCTCCCTCTTCGGGCTGCTCGCCGCGGCGCCCATGGCAATGCACGATTTCCAGGCGCCGACGCCGCGAGAGTGGCTCTTCCTGGCAATCGTGGGAGGGTTCTCGATCATCGCCCAGCTCCTCATGACCTGGGCCTACCGCTGGGTGACCAACCTCCAGGCCGGCATCCTGTCGCAGCTCACCGTCGTGCTGAGCCTGACCCTCGGCGTGGTCTTCCTGGGAGACCGCCTGACGCCGGTCCAGATCCTGGGGAGCCTGTTGACGCTGGGAGGAGTGGCGGGAGTGGTGAAGATGCAGGCCACGCCGCGCGCGGTGGAATGAGCCCTCACCCCCGGCCCCTCTCCCACAAAGTGGGAGAGGGGTGTGGGTTAGAGGATGCAGTGGGGTCGGAAAGTCTCTTGGCTAACCTGCTCCCCTCGCCCGCTTGCGGGAGAGGGGCCGGGGGTGAGAGCCTACTTCTGCTTGATGTTCTTGAAGAAGTCGGCCATGGAGCCGAAGCCCGAGCCACTCCCGGTGCTGCTGCCACCCGACGAGCGGCTGTAGGCGACCTCGGCCTCGTCGTAGCGCTCTTCCCGGACGCGCGGCCCCCGTCCACCCCCTCCCCCACCCCGGTTCTCGGAGCGGGAGAAATCGGCGCGCGATCCGGCGCCGCCGCCGGAGCCCGAGCCCATCGAGAGCGAGATCCGGCGCTTGGCAGGATCGACCCCCAGCACGCGCACCTGCACGTCTTGTCCCTGTTGGAGGGCGTCACGGGCATGGTTCAGCCGGCGGTTGGCGCCCATCTCGCTGATGTGGACCAGGCCTTCGATTCCCGGCGCGATCTCGACGAAGGCGCCGAACGACTCCAGGCGCATCACCTTGCCGGTCAGCTCGGTCCCCTCGGGGAACCGGTCGGCCACGTCCCGCCAGGGATCGCGCTCCAGCGCGCGCCGCGACAGGGAGATGCGCGGCCGCTTCTCGTCCTTCCCCTTCTCGACCTTGATGATCTGGACCTCGACCTCGTCCCCGACGTTCAGGACCTCTCCCGGATGCGCCAGGCGCGAGAAGCCGATCTCGCTCACGTGCAGCATCCCCTCGAGGCC
>WNGB01002450.1_pt1 | contig 42568 bp, 45 predicted proteins | sample 5400681 | NCBI WGS metagenome assembly WNGB01 (sample SAMN13153367, study PRJNA577476) | soil metagenome | isolation source: 115 cm soil or saprolite under grassland replicate 2 | place: USA:California | collected 2016-06-15 | reverse complement strand
GCAGGACCAGCTCGCCCATGACCGCCCACAGCTGCTGGTCGTCCTTGATCAGCCGCGACAGCGCGCGCAGGTGGCCTTGCAGCTGCTCCAGGCCCGAGCCCTGCGACGGGATCGTGGCCGCGAAGCGCTGCATGGCGTGACCGATCACACCCCGAATCAGCGCCTCCTTGGTCGGGAAGTAGTAGTGCAGGGTGGCGATATTGACGCCGGCGTCGGCGGCGACGTCGCGGGTTCGCAAGCCCTCAAAGCCCTCGCTGGCGATGCGCTGGAACGCGGCGGCGACGAGCGCCTGGCGGCGGTCGGGCCGCGGCTGCTCAGCCGCTAGCGCCGCGTCGTCTTGCTGATCGGCCATACATCAATCACTTGATTGGGTCAGCATACCCGCACGCGCAAAGTGGTGTCAAGCAACTGATTGATTGACCCGGCCGAGATGTCCTCGAGGCTCGCGGCCGTGTGCATCTACCAATCAACTGATTGATGGACGGGCGGCGCGGTCGTGCTCGCGCTCGTAGCGGCAAGCGCCGGGCTCGCGGGGTCAGGGGCGGGGAGTTGGCCACCGAGCCGTTGGGCTGGGCGCGAAGGCCAGCGCGCGGGAGGGCCGCTAGCCGATTCGGGCGAACAGCCAGCACACGCCCATCGTCGGCAGCAGGCCGAAGAAGAACGCGCGTGCAGCCAGTAGCACGCCCAGGCCGCCGATCGCCAGCCAGCCCAGCCACATCGGAATACCCGCACTGATCAGCGCCGCGTCGACGAGCCCGCTGGCCAGCACCAGCGCCAGTCCGCCCGCGACCGCGAACCGCGGCATCGACCGCCAGTCGGCAATGAGCAGTACGAGCGCGACCACGAGCCACACCAGCAGCACCGAATACGGCGAGTGCCCGAGAAGCGACGCCAGCCGACCAGTCGCGGCCATCCAGCTGACCACGCCGAGCGGTGGGATCAACCAGGTGAAGGTTTGCTCGCGCTTGCTGGCCGGGTCCCACTCGTATGGGCCGGGCAGCAGGTAGTAGGCCGAGGCCAGCATGCTGAGGGGCGCATCGACGACCCACCACGAATCCGCGGGCGGGACCGCTTCCATCTCCTCGTACTCCACGGCCGCGGGCGCGGGTCCTGAGGCGGCGCCCGCGGCAGTACGCGGCCACGGCCGGACTGCCTGCGCGGGCGGCGTCGCCTGCGGGCTCGTCGGCGGCGACGGAGGAACCCAGGCTGTCCGAGGTGGCGGCGCACCCGCGGTTCGATTTTGGGGCGGCTGCGGCGGGACCCAGTCGGTCTGCGGCGGCGCGCCATGTGGCGGCGCCGACCTGGGCGGGGGCGTCGTGTGAGCCGCAGTTGGTGGCGCCTGCCTGGCCGCGGACCCCTGCGCACGCGGCGAAGGGCCTCGCGCGGGTGGTGGGGGTGACGAAGATGGCGCAGTCGATGGCCTCGATGCGCGCGGCCCAGCAGAGCCAGGCTGAGACCGCTGCAGCCGCATGCGGTCGTACTCGTACCGCTGTCGCGCGTCGCGTACCACGGCATACGCCTGATTGATCAGCTTCGCCCGCTCGTGCAGGTGGGCCGCCAGCGCGGCATCGCCGTGGGCGACGTCGGGGTGGTACTTGCGCATGAGCTGCCGATACGCGGCGTCGATGACCTCGCGCTCGGCATCGGGCGATACCTGCAGGATTGTGTAGTAGTCGATGTCCGTGGTCATCATCGGCGGCTGCCTGGCAGGTCACTCTGGAAGTCCTGGACCTCGGTGCGGATCTGCTCGGCGGTGCGACCAGCGCTTGCCAGGTGGGCGGCGGCCCCGTCCAGGACGGCGCGGTTGGTGACCGGGCTGCGCGGACCGTCGAGGCCATCGCTGAAGCCATCGAGCGCGGCGGCAACCTCGCCTTCGAGCTGTCCCAGCAAGGCGGTGACGCGCTGCACGCGGGCTGCTTCGCGATTGCCTCGGGCGTAGTCGTTGCCCACGTCCTGGGTGAGCTGATGAACGGCGTCCAGCACACCGCCGAGCTCCTCACGCCAGCGCACGCCTTGCTCGGGCGTGCCGCCCGTGGCGTCGCTGGCGTGCTTGAGCTGGGCGGACACTTCGGTGAGTCGCGATTGCGCGGCCGTGAGCTCGCGGGCTTCGGTGGCCGGATCGCTCCTGGGCGTGGCGGTAGAAGCGGCCGCCGCTGCTGCGCCTGCGGTGCTGGCGGTGGCGCGGTCGGCGGCGGCGGGGGAGAAATCGGGCCTGGCGACAGCGAGGTCGGCGGCCACGGTAACTGCGCCATTGGCTCTCGTGGCTGCCCCATTGGCCGCGGTGGTTGCGCCGTTGGAGTGGGCGGGGGCGATGTTGGGCGACGCGGCAGCTGACTGCGGCCGCACGACCAGTCGCTCGACCAGCACCTGGTTCAGGTCGCCGCCGACGAAGATGCCGACGCGGCCGCTCGCCAGCGGCGACTCCACGCTGGCCACGCGGACGCCGTTGACGTCGAACCGCAGGTGGCTGCCAGCAATGTCCACGGTCAATTCGTTGGCCGCGCTGCCGGGGTGAACGCTTTGCGAATCGGTCCATGGCAGCAGGTCGAGCCAGCGATCGTCAGCTCGCCGCCAGATACCCACCTGGCCGCGGTCGCCCACCGCGGCGACGATGAACTGGCCAGACTGGTCCACACCGTCGCCCAGCCCGGCGCGACGATCGCGCACGATCAGCCCGTAGCCCCCGCCTGGCGGCCCGCCCGTCTTGCGGAAGGCGCCGCTGACCACGACATCGTCGACGGCGCCCGCGGTGGGCGCGCTGATCGCGACGAAATCGCCCGGCCGCCGCGCGTAGATCTGGTAGCCGCCGCTGCCGAACCAGGCGGTGCTGTCGTGATTGTCGGGCCAGGCGGCGCGCAGCCTCGGATCGATCAACGACAGTGCCGGCGGGTTGCCTCCCGTTGGCTGGGGCTCACTCGCGAGCAAGGGCGGCGCAGCGCCCGGCGCGGTCTTCGGCATAGTCTGCGGACTGGTCGCGCAACCCAGCGCGGACCCAGTCAGCAGTACTGCGACGCACAGCGTGCGTCGTCGATCCATCGTTTTGCCCCCAAGCAACGTAGCGAACCCCTTATCGGTTTGGCGGAGGCGCACTGTACTGGGCAACGGCCCGAGCGCGTGTACGTAGCGCAGGCGCTCAACCAGAACTCAACCAACCCTGAACGCGTGTTATGTCGTGTTGAGTGCGCTCAGCCGGCGGGGCGGTACAGCCAGAAGCCGGACTGCTGGCCAGCCGGGACGTACGTTTTGAGCAGCGCGTCGCGGATGGCGCCGGTCCAACGCGTGCCTTCGGCGGGACCATCCAGCGGATGCATGAGCGCGACCAGGCCGAAGCGTTTGGCGGCGATGGCCTCCAGGATCGGCGCCTGCGACCAGCGACCCTCGACGTGCAGCAGTTGAAAGATCTGGAACTCGTAGACGATCGGCTTGCCGGCGGCGACGGCGAGGCCCGGGTTGTCGGTCAGAACTTCGCCGGGCTCGGCGGCGATGCGCTGGACGAAGCCGCGCTCGACGCGGAATGGAGCGATGCCGACGTCGCTGACCAGTGTCATATAGCCGGTCGGCGCGGCTGCTTCGCGCAAGCTGTCGATGGCTTCGCGAGCGCTGGCCTGGTAGCCCGGCATCGCGATGAGCAGTGCGCCCGCGACCACCACCGGGCCGACCAGGCGCGCCTCGGCCCGCGCCGCCAGACGGTGACTCGCCAGCGCGAGCAGCACCGCTATCGCCGCGCTCGCCTCGAGCCAGTAGTTCGACGACGCGCCGATCTTGGCGATGCTCGGCAGCGTGGCCAGCGTGCCCAAGAAGTACAGCCGCCACAGGCGTTCCGGTCGACTGCCGGGGAGCGCCAGACTGGCCGCGGCCGCCACAACCGGCAGGCCATTGAACTGCATAAAGCCGCCCATCAACTGCGCGAAGGTGTCGAACTCGGCTTCGTTCGAGTTGCCGATGATCGTGTGCCACAAGAACCAGCCATCCGTGAGCCACTGCGCCACGCCGACCGACACGAGTACCACGCCACCGAACACGCCGCCGAAGCGCACCACTTCGCGCCAGCGTGGCCAGAGCGCGATCGCGACCGCCAGCGGCGCGACGAAGAACGTCTGCTTGGTCAGCACTGCCAACGCAAAGACCAGCGCCGCCGGCAGCGACCGACCAGCGGTCGCCAGCGCCAGCCCGATCAGCGTGAACGCAAGTGCAAGCGCATCGGCTCGATGCAACGGCGCCCACAGCAGCACAGTCAGGTTCTGGGTCAGAAAGAAGCCACCCGCGAGCAGTCCGAACCACGAGTGCCCGGTGAGCGACCGCACGCTCCACACGAGCGCGAGCGTGCCGAGCGCGGTCGCGATCAGCGACACCCAGCGGCCCGCCGTGTAGCCGCTGTCGCCGAGGACTCGCTCGAGCTCGCCGACCAGCACGTAGTAGACGGGGGTATAGGCGGTGTGCATCAGCGGCAGGCGGTCGACGGGTGCGTAGAGCGGCAGGCCGTCGGCGACGCGTCGAGCATCGTCCAGCAGCCAGGACTCGCCGTAGACGAACTCTTCGGCGGGTCGCGCCAGCCGTCCGGCCGCGCACACGACGAACACGACCAGGTACAGGCCGATCAGCCCCACGACCAGAACCCACGTGACCCGTGTGGCGGAGCGCACCTGGCGCGAGACGGCCGTGGGATGCGTTTCGACGTGAGTCGACTCGGGGTCGGCATCGATGCCGGACGCGCGAACGCCAGGTTCCTGGGGGGTTTGCGCACGCGCCGCGAGACGCTGGCTCACGTTCACGTTCAGGGTAGTCGGTCGGCCGCTTTGGGGGTCGCGCCAGCCTTCGAGCTACGGGTCGCGGCAGTCCGTGGCTCACGCGTCGCGGCTCGCTCCGAGTGACAAAACTCACGAAGCGGCATGCAGCGGCCGATTACTAGTCCAGGAGTATCGAGGTGATTCGGATTCAACGCGTTCTTGCCGTGCAGCACTGGTCCGTGGCCGCCAAAGTCGTTGGCCTGTGTATGGGGTTGGCAGCCGTGCTGGCCGCCAGTCTGATCGTGGTCGGCTATGCCCGCGTCTCCGCGGGCTTGCGCACGCAGGCCGAGGCCGCGCTGGGCTCGGATGGGACGCTGGTGGCCAACGCCGTCGATGACTGGAACGCCAAGCGCCTCGTGGATGTTCAGACGGCGGCGATGCTGCCGGAGGTGCGACACGTGCTCGAAGTCGGCGTCGACGCCGCGGGCGACGATGCTCGCTCAGCGCTCAACGTGCTCGTGGCGATGCGCGACGCCGGCAAGGACGTGCAGAGCATCTCGGTCCTCGATCAAAACGGCACCATCGTGCTCAGCACGCGTCCCGAGAACGTCGGGCAAAACCTCAAGCAGCGCGACTACTTCCAAGCGGGTATGGCCGGGCGCAGTTTCATCTCGGGCGTGTCGATCGCGCTGACAGACGGCGCGACTTCGGTCTTTCGAGCAGCGCCGATCAAGGACGCCAACGGCAAGGTCATCGGCGTCATGCAGGGCCGCTCGAGCGTGAGCACGGTCCAGAAGATCGTCGACGAGGCGACCGAGCGCGTCGGCGCTGGCGCTGTCGGCGTGCTGCTCGACGAGCAAGGGCTCGTCCTTGCCAGCGGCATCGATCCCAACTGGCTGCTCAGTCCGGCTGTGCCGCTGAGCGCGCAGGTGAGCGATGCGCTTGCCAAGGACCAGCGCTGGGGCAAGAACCCGATGCCGACGGCGCTCGGTCTAACGGACCTGAGCGCGGCGATCGGTGCCAAGCAGCCAACCGTGTTGAACTGGCACACCGACAAGGCCGAGTACCGCGTGGTCGTGGCGCCCCTCCACCAGACGGGGTGGACGTATGCCGCCGCGCTGCCGGTCGCGACGTACGACCTCGCGGCGCGGGAATTCCTGCGCGATGCGCTCATCGCGGGCCTGATCGGCTTGCTTGTAGCGTGGGTGCTGGCAAGTTTCTGCTCGCGCCCCATCGCCTCGGCGGTGAAGCAGGTCGCGCGGGCCGGGCGTGGTCTGGCGCATGGTGACCTCGAGCAGTCGATCACGATTTACGGTCGCGACGAGCTGGGCGAGCTTGCGGATGCCTTCCGCGAGATGATCGCCTACCAGCAGCGCATCGCTGCCGCGGCGGACGCGATTGCCGCGGGCGACCTCACCAGCACCGTCACTGCCAGCTCCGACCGCGACGTCCTCGGCCAGGCATTCGAGCGCATGCTCGAAAACCTGCGGCACCTCGTGGGACAGGTCCAGAACAGTGCCGAAGGGCTCGCCGAAACGGCGCGCTCCCTGGGCGAGGCGAGTGTGCAGGCCGGTGGCGCGGTCCAGCAGGTAGCCGAGTCGGCCCACGCGATCGCGGCGGGCGCCTCGATGACCAGCGCAGAAGCGCAGCAGACGAGTGCCGCGGTCGAAAGTCTCGATCGCGTGATCGGCAACGTTGCCCTGGGCGCGAACGACCAGGCCCTGAAGGTGCAGGCGGCTTCGGTGACTGCCAGCGACATCGTGCTCGGCGTCGACAACGTCGCCAGTCGAGCGGAGAGCGTCGCCAGCCAGGCGGAGTCGGCTCGACTCGAAGCGGAACGGGGCACAGCGGCAGTCCACGAGACTGTGGCGGCGATGCATCAGATCCGCGCATCGGCGAGCGAAGTGGCCGCGTGCATCGTCGAGCTCGGCTCGGTGAGCAAGAGCATCGGCGCGGTCGTGCAGACCATCGACGAGATCGCCGACCAGACCAATCTCCTGGCACTAAACGCCGCGATCGAAGCGGCGCGAGCGGGCGAGCACGGTCGCGGGTTCGCCGTCGTCGCGGACGAGGTGCGCAAGCTGGCCGAACGGTCGCTCAATGAGACGCGCCAGATTGGCGAGCTGATCGCCCGCGTGCAGCGCAGTACGGATGCCGCGGTCGCCGCGGTGCAGACCTCGAGCGAGCGGGTGGAGCAAGGCTCCGGACGCGTCGACGATGCTGGACGTGCGCTGGAGCGCATTCTGGCTTCGGCGCACAGTGTCGAGGAGGACGTGCGCGGGATCGCTGGCGCGGCCTCGAACATGGCGGGCGATGCGCACCGCTTGACCGAGATCATGGTGTCGATCAGCGCGGTGGTCGAGGAAAACAGCGCTGCGACCGAGGAAATGGCTGCTCAGGCGGGCCAGGTCGCGGCCGCGGTGTCGCACATCGCCGAGGTTGGCGAAGAGCAGACGGCCAGCACCGAGGAAGTCAGCGCCTCGGCGGAGGAGATGAGCGCCCAGGTGGCGCAAGTGAGCAGCCAGGCAGGCGACCTGGCCGCGACCGCGGAGGAGCTGCATCGGCTGGTCGCCGCGTTTACGCTCAGCGACAACCTCGTGCAGTTCCGCCGCGCGGCGTAGCAGCGCCCCTCGCCCCTCACCCTCGAGAGAACCCTCTCCCAGCGGGAGACGGACAATACGGGGATGAACGCAGTGCATCCGCGGTCGGTACTCCAGGCCGCGGGTGGCCGCGAGGTGTTCCTCAAGGTGCACCAGTGCATCTGGAGCGGGCGCTTTCACGGCAACACCCTCGAATCCATCGAGGAATGCCTCGCCGAGGGGGTCGCGCGGGCAGAAATCGACGTGATGATGCTGCCCGAGCGCGACTGGCTGGTCTTCAGCCATGAGTTCACGCTCGACATGCGCGACCAACTGGGCTTTCGGGCGCCCACGCTTCGGGAAGTCGTGGAGCTGCTCACGCGAATCGCGGCGCCGACCCTGATCGAGCTGGACATGATGGACGTCGACCCGATTCCCATCGCGCGGCTCCAGGAGCTCGTAGAAGTCACGCGGCCCGTGCGCGAGCGCGTGGTCTTCAACAACGTCGGCGACTGGAACTTGCGGAGGCTGCTGGCGATCGAGCCAGCGCTGCGGATGGGCTTCGATCCCGCGGGGTATCTCGACGTCGAGGACAGCGAGCTGCCAGTCGGCGCGTACGGCTACCGCGATGCGCATCCGTTGGCGAAGGCGCGCTACGCCAGCCCGAGCGAGTACCTGTTCGACCGCATGGGCGGCATCTTGCGGCTGGTGCCGAGCTGCGAGGAGATCCACCTCCGACTGAGCGCCTTCGAGCGCATGGTGGAGGACGGGTTCGCCGTCGCGGACTTCGTGCATCAGCGGGGCATGAAGCTAGACGTCTGGACCCTGGACGCCGGGACCCCGAATTGGCAGCAGCGGCTACACCGAGCGGTGGCCGCGGGCGTGGACATGGTGACCACGAACACAGCAGCGGAGTTGGCGCAGGCGTAGCCGGCGATACACTCCGGGCCACGTATGGCAGTCACAGTGGAACGTCCGCAGCGCGCGGAGCTCGAGGCAGCGCTGCGGCTCGATTTTCGGAGCGACACGATCACCCAGCCGACGCCGGCGATGCGTCAGGCGATGGCCGATGCGGCGGTCGGCGACGACGTCTTTGGCGAAGACCCGAGCATCAACGAGCTGGAGGCCGAGGCGGCGCGCATCTTCCAGAAGGAAGCCGGCCTCTTCGTAGCCAGCGGCACGCAGGGCAACCTGCTGGCCCAGCTCAGCCTGACGCAGCCAGGTGACGAGATCATCGCCGAGGTCGGCTCGCACATCGCCAATGCTGAGGTCGGCGGCGCCGCCCGTCTGGGTGGCCTGACCGTGCGGCCGGTCGTCGGCCGCGGCGGCAAGATCCAGCCGGAGCAGGTCGCGGCGACGATCCGACCCGAGAACGTGCACTACGCGCATACGCGGCTGCTGGCGATCGAGAACACCCACAACGCATCGGGCGGCACGGTGCTCAACCTGGCCGAACTGGAGGCGCTGCTCGAGGTGGCGAACGCGCACGGTCTGCGCGTCCACATCGACGGCGCGCGGGTCTTCAACGCCGCGGTCGCGCTGCGGTGCGAGCCGGCACAGCTCGCGCACGGGGCCGATACGTTGACCTTCTGCCTGTCGAAGGGACTGTCCGCGCCGGTTGGCTCGCTCCTCGTCGGTGCACAGGACACGATCGATCGGGCGCGCCGCTACCGCAAGATGGTGGGCGGCGGGATGCGGCAGGCGGGTGTCCTCGCCGCGGCAGGGCTGATCGCGCTGCGCGAGGGGGTGGATCGGCTGGGCGACGATCACCGTCGGGCGCGCGTGCTGGCCGAAGGGCTGGCGCGGGTGCCTGGCGTCGAGATCGACCTGGACAGCGTGCAGAGCAACATCGTGCGCTTCGACGTGGGCGGCCTTGGCCATACGACCGCTTCGTTTGCCACGGCCTTGCAGCCGTCGGGCGTGCGCGTCACGGGCGGCGCGGGCGCCAGCGGCGTACGCATGGTCGCGCACCGCCATATCGACGATGCGTCCGTCGAGCGAGCGCTCGCAGCAATCGGCGCGCTTGCGGCGGCCGGCGCGGCGGCGGGCGCACCCGATCAACGCCGACTGTACGGGTAAGCCGCTCTGACGCCACCGCGGCTGCTTCTGGCCTCGGCATCGCCGCGCCGCCAGGCGCTCATCGCGCTCCTGGAACTGGAGTGGTCGGCGGCGCCGACCGATCTCGACGAGGAGCAGTACTTGCGGGGCGAGCCGCTGTTCGCGGCGCTCAACGTGGCGCTGGCCAAGGCGCGGGCGGTGTCAGCGGGCGGGTCGGTCGTAATCGGGGCCGACACCGTGGTGGCGCTGGACGGCGCGGCGCTGGGCAAACCGGTCGATGGCGCCGCGGCGACCGAGATGCTGCTGGCGCTGCGCGGCCGCGCGCACGAGGTGCTCACCGGCGTGGCGCTGCGCGAGCCGAACGGGCAGGAGTGGGCCGGCGTGGTCAGCACGCGGGTGGTGATGAGGACGTTCAGCGACGGCGAGATTGCGGGGTATGTGGCCCGCGGCGAGCCATTCGATAAGGCCGGGGGCTACGCGGTGCAGGACGCCGAGTTTCGGCCGGCCGAGGCGGTGCACGGGTGCTACCTGAACGTGGTGGGGCTGCCGCTATGCGCGGTGGTGGCGGGGCTCGCAGCGCTGGGCCACATGGTGCCCGCTGGCGCACGGGTGGGAGTGGCGCCGTGCGAGGTGTGCCGCGCGGGCGCGCCGCTGGTGGCGATCGGCTGACGCTGACCGCGGGCCGCCATGCTCAATGGTGCTCAGGATCCTATCCAGCCATTGAGCATGACCAGGATAGTAGCCACCAATTGAGCACGTGCTCAGGATCCTGAGCAGGCCTATGGGGCTGCGCGCGGTTCCTGGTAGTGGCCGCTGTACGTGGCGCTCGCCGGCTCCGTCAGGCGGAACAGCACCAGCTGCGCGATGCGCGCGCCGCGCTGCAGCCGCACCCCGTGCGGGTTGCCCACGATCAGGAGCCCCTCGCCGTTGCCCTGGTAGCCCGCGTCCCAGACCGCCGTCGGCACGTGCAGCCCCATCCGCAGCAGGCTCGAGCGCGGAAAACACAAGCCACCGCAGTCGGGCGGAACCTCGACGCGTTCGGCGTAGCGCACCCCGTACGTGCCGCCCTCGAGCGCCAGCCAGCCGTTGGCGTCGAAGGGCAGCGGCTGCCGCTCGGGCAGGCTGCGTTCGCCGCTGGCGCGCCCGAGCGCGCCGGCGGCGGCGAAGCGCCACACCGCGTCCAGCGACAGGTCGACGCCATTGGGCTGGATGTGCTCGTGCGCGAGCGCGGGGTCAGCGAGCAGGACGACCAGGCGTCGCCAGAGCTCGTCACCGGTGAGCAAGGACGCTTACTTGCTGCTCTTCTGCGTCGGCGGCTCCTCGTGCACCGTCGCATGCCACACACCGCCCGCCACGCGGCGCGCAAGCACGCTGCCCACTGCCATGAATACCGACAGCAGTCCTGCCCAGACCAGCTTCTTGATCACGTCCTGTCGTCCCTTGCTTTTTTTGACGGGGCCTTCCAGGTGGGCTTCGGTGAGCCGCATCAGGCCCGCATCGGCCGGCTCCAGCTTCACCAGCAAGCTGCTCGGCTTGGCCCGTTCGAGCCGCCGCCGCGATGCCTCGACGCCTTCTTCGACTCGACCGCGGAACTCCTCGCGCACGTCTTTGACGCGCCGACGAATCCGATTTTGCGGCGTCGTGCGCTGTTGGCGCGCTTTGAGGACGCTGTAGACGCCATAGCCGATGGCGCCGACCACGACCACACCTGCCACGCCGAGCAGGGTGGGATTCTGCCGCGCTCGATGCGTTATGTCATCTCGTGCTCGGGTACTGGTGATGCGCGCCTCGGCACCGGCCACGCCACGCAGACCACCGCGCAGTCGCCGTTCGACCTCGTCCAGCGCGGCAGTCATATCGCCGCGCAGATGCGTTATCTCGCGCTCCGTGTCCGCTGGTGTTGTACCCATGCGAGATCCTCCTTGAGCGTGTCGCGGGTGCGTGGCAGCGGCGGCCAGATGCCCCGGGCGCGGCGGATGCCGCCGCTGATGAAGCGCTTCCAGGCGATCCACGCGGCGAGCCCGGGCACCAGCAGACCAAGCACCCAGCCGATCCAGGCGAACGTTACGGGGCCGATGGTGATGAACGCGCCGAGCCAGTTGAAGAACCAGATGAAGGCCGTCCAGGCCCAGATCACCAGCAGCAAGCTCGCCGCGACGGCGATACCGGCGCCGATGGCGATGGCGAGGACGGCCTTGATGGCCTCGTCTTTGGCCTCGCCGACCTCCTGCTTGGCGAGCTCGATCTGCCGGTCGGCGAGATCGGAAACATCGTTGATGAGCCTGCCGATGAGCTCGGGAAAACTAGCGTTGGGCAGCGGACCGGTGTGCGCCGGGTCGGCAAACGCCGCGCCGACGCGACCGTCCTGACTGCCCTGACCGTTGCGAGTTGCGGACACGGGGGCGTCCATGCAGCCCAGTGTATCGGGCCGTTTCGGACCTGCAGGCCGCCCTCACCCTTGAGAAAACCATCTCGCAGAGGGAGAGGGAACCGTTACAGCGGCTTGGCGGTGACGATCAGGCGATCAGAAAACTCGCGTTTGATCGGATCGAAGGTGCCGCCGCACGTGATCAAGGTGAGCGTGCGATCGGGTGTTGGCGCCATTGGCGACAGGTCCGTCGGCGGCACCAGCTTGACGTCGACCACGCGGAAATCGTGCTTGCGGTCGTGGTCATCCCAGACCTGGATCTGGTCGTCCAGGTCGAGCTGATACAGGAAGCGGAACACGTTGCCCTCGCGCAGCGTGACCACGTGGCCGGCGATGACCGCGTTGCCGCGCGCGCCGACGAGGGCAGTCAGGTCGCCGTAGTGGACAGCGACGAAGGGCAGCGTCTGGTAGACAGGCTTTCCTTGCTCATCGTGGACGATGCCGCCCTGTTGGACCTCGGTGTCGAGCTTGATGGCGGGGATGGCCAGGCGGACCGCGTAGCCGGCTGGTGGCAGCTGGGCATCTTGTTGGCGATCTGCGGCATCGGGAGCGGCGGGCAGCGGCGGCTGTGGTACAGGCGGCGGCGCGGGTTGCAGGGTCGCAGGCGCAGGGGCTGGCGCAGGGATGACGGTGGCAGGCGCAGCAACTGGCTCGGCAGCAGCCATCGGCGTGGCGGGCGCAGTCATCGGAGTGGCAGCCAGAGCGGGCACGGGCGTCGCGACGGCCACGATCGGCAGTACCGCGGTGGGTGTGCGCTGCAGCGCGACGGGCGCGGGCAGCGTGACGCGGCTCCCGGGCGCGATGCCGAGCTGCCACAGGCCGGCATAGCCGAGCAGCAGCGCGCCGAGCACGATGAGGGCGTGCCTTCTCGACGGCGGGTGAGACGGTCCCTGGCACGATCATGCCGCCCACCTGGGCGGTCTCACGCACGAAGCTGCTGGACAGGTACACGTACTTGGCGCTGGTCACCAGCAACATCGTCGGCAGCGTCGGCGCCAGCTTCTGGTTCATCAGGGCGAGGGCGATCTCGGCATCGGGATCGGAGTACGGCCGCATTCCACGCACCAGCGCACAGGCGCCGATGCTCTCCGCGAATGGCGCGACAAGGCCCGAGTACGCGACGACTTTCACGCGCCGCTGCGCGTCCTCGGACAGTGACTCCTCGATCAGCTTCACCCGCTCCTCTGGGGAAAACAGAGCGGGCGCCTTGTTCTGGTTGAACGCGACGATCACCGTGAGTTGATCGAAGACCCGCAGTGCGGTTTCGAACATCTCGAGGTGCGCCATGGTGGGCGGATCGAAGACCCCGGCGTATACGGCCATGCGCGGCTGTCGATCCGCAGCCATGCTGTCTACGAAGGCGTGGTCCGTATTCGGCGCGTTCGTAAACACTCGGGGGGCAGCCCTCCCTATTAACGCTACTCTTATGATGCCTTCGTTGCTCGCCTCCAAAACGCGAATCTATACTCCGCCGACGACCGTTGCGCGATTCTAACCGCGCACGACTGGGGGCAATGCCTTACTACACGATTGCTAGTGGAGGTGGCGCCGCGTGATCCGCGTCGAGCACCTGACCAAAAACTACGGACCGCGCGTGGCAGTCGCCGACGTCACCTTCGAGGTGGCCAAGGGCGAAGTGCTCGGCTTCCTGGGCCCCAATGGCGCAGGCAAGACCACAACCATGCGCATCCTGACGGGCTATCTGCCGCCGAGCGGCGGCCGCGTCGAGGTCGCTGGCTTCGACATCGCAAAACAATCGATCGCTGCGCGGGAAAAAATTGGCTACCTGCCTGAGACCGTTCCGCTGTACCCCGACATGAGCGTGCGCGCGTACCTCGACTTCATGGGCAAGATCAAGGGCGTCAAGGAGCGCCGCCGCGAGGTCGATCGGGCGATGGAAAAGTCGCGCATCGCGCACCGCGCCAACGACGCGATCGGCAAGCTGTCCAAGGGCTTGCGGCAACGTGTCGGACTGGCGCAGGCGCTGCTGGGCGATCCACCCCTGCTCATCCTCGACGAGCCGACCAGTGGCCTCGATCCCAAGCAGATCATCGAGACGCGCAACCTGATCAAGTCGCTCGGCGGCGAGCACACCGTGGTCCTCAGCACGCACATCCTGCCCGAGGTGGCGGCGACGTGCTCGCGCATCATCATCATCTCCAACGGCCGAGTCGTGGCCCAGGACACCCCTGAGAACCTGGACCGCCGACTTAAGGGCGCAGAGAGCATCGCGGTCACGGTGCGCGGCCCGCGCGACGCGGTCACTCGCGCCCTCAAGTCCGTGCCGCACGTGCTCAGCGTGCAGGCCGACACAGACGGTCGACCCACCGCCAACCAGCCCAGCGCCTACACCATTCAGAGCGAGGTCGGGGCTGAGATTCGCGAGGCGGTGGCCAGTGCCGTGGTCAACGGCGGCTGGGGGCTGATGGAGCTGCGGCCAGCACACCTCAGCCTGGAGGAGATCTTCCTGCAGCTGACGACGAGCGACACGGCGGACGAGGCGGCGGCGGCATGAGAAACCTCTGGGCGGTCACCACGCGGGAGCTGCGCAGCTATTTTCTGTCCCCGATGGCGTACCTGGTCATCGCGTTCTTCCTGTTCGGCGCCGGGGTGCTGTTCGGGCTGATCGTCGAGCAATCGCGCGAAGCCTCCCTGCGTGGGCTGATCTCGAACGTCAGCGTCCTGTTCCTGTTCGTGGTGCCCATGATCAGCATGCGGCTGCTGGCCGAGGAACAACGCACGGGCACGATCGAGCTGCTGCTGACCAACCCGGTCCAGGAGTGGCAGATCGTGACGGGCAAGTTTCTAGCAAGCATCCTCTTGCTCCTGGTAATGCTTGCGCTGACGTTGCTCTACCCGCTGTTCCTGTTCATCTTCGGCAATCCGGACCGCGGCCCGATCGCGACCGGCTACGTCGGGGTCATTCTGCAGGCGGCGGCGTTCCTGGCCATGGGGCTGTGGGCATCGAGCTTGACTGAGAATCAGATCGTCGCGGCGGTCCTCGCCTTCATCTTCTTGCTGGTGCTATGGCTGAGCGACAGCCTCGGCCAATCACTGAGCGCTTCGAACCAGGCGATCGGCAGCATCGTCAGCTACCTGAGCGTGGCGAGTCACTTCAATGACTTCCCGACCGGCGTCATCAACACCAAAGACGTCCTGTATTACTTGACGATGGTCGCGGCTGGTCTGGTGCTGAGCACCCTGTCGCTACAGGCGCGGAGGTCGCGCTAGCCGTGGCGACCCGTAGTCCTGGCTTCACGATGGACTCGGTGCGCTTGCCGCTCGCGGCGCTGGGCTTCTTCGGCATCCTCGCTGGCCTCGGCGCGCTGCTCGTCGAGGGGCAGTTTGGACTGGTCGAGCGCATTCTGATCGCGGCGGGGGTGCTGTTCCTGGGCATCTACGTCGCGCTCGACCCCGAGGACGTGTGGGCCAAGCTGACCGGACGCGGCGCGGTCTACTCGGGCAACACCCTGGTGCTCGCGGTCGCGGCGCTGGTCATCCTGGGCTTCATCAACGTCCTGGGGTCGCGCTTCCAGACGAAGGTCGATCTGACCTCGAACCAGCAGTTCACGTTGTCCGATCAGAGCAAGCGGGTGGCCGAGGCCCTGCCGCAGCCGGTCAAGGTCACCGCGTTCCTGACCTCCTCGGACTCGCGCAAGGGTGACTTCCAGACGCTGCTCAACGACTACGCGGCCCGCTCAGGCGGCAAGCTCAGCTTCGAGTTCGTCGATCCCGAGCAAAACCCGGGCGCTGTGCGCGCGGCGGGCATCACCGAGACCGGCACGGTCATCTACCAGATGGGCGACAAGAAGCAGAACAGCACCGGCACGACCGAGCGCGACATCAGCACCGCCCTGGTCAAGCTCATTCGGCCTGGGAAGAAGGTCTACTTCACGCAGGGCCACGGCGAGCGGTCGCTGGACAGCTTCGATCAGGTTGGCTTCAGCCAGCTCAAGCAGGCGCTCGAGCGCGACAACTTCACCACCGCCCCGCTGAACCTGATTTCGACTCGGGCGGTCCCAGATGATGCGTCGGAGGTGGTGATCGGCGGGCCTACGAGTCGGTTCGTGCCCGAGGAGCTTGACACGCTGAAGGCTTACTTGGACGGCGGTGGCAAGCTGTTCCTGATGGTTGGGCCACCCACGGACGCTGACTTCAACGATCTGCTAAGCAAATATGGCGTCTCGGTCGACTCCAAGACGGTCGTCATCGACCAGGGTCAGCCGTACCTGAACGATGTGCGGGTGCCTGTTGTGGTCAATTACGGCCCGCACGACATCACCAAGGAGTTGGCCAACGTCGGCACCCTGTATCCGCTGCCGAGCGTCATCACGATTCCGTCGAGCGCCAGCCCCGACGCGACCGTCATCGCCCTGGCGCAGTCGTCCGATCAAAGCTGGGGCAATACCAATCCGACACAGATCGTGAAGCAAGACAGCGATCCGAAGGGTCCGCTGCCCCTGGCGGTGGCGATCCAGGCCAATCCGCCCGGCGGCGCCACGTCGCCTGACGCGGGCGCGAGTGGTACGCGTATCGTCGTGGTTGGCACGCCGAACTTTGTGATGAATCAGGTCGTTCCACCGAGCGTGCCGTCGGGGAATATCGAGCTGTTCCTCGACTCGGTGAACTGGCTTGCGCGGGAAGACAACCTGATCAGCGTTCGGGCGCCCGAGAACGTCTCGCGCACGATGTTGCTGACCGGGCCACAGATGAACCTGCTCAAGTTCTCGAGCTGGCTGTTTTTGCCGCTCGCGGTGCTCGCCGCCGGTGCTGCCGTGTGGTGGACCCGTCGCTGATTTAGCGCGATGAATTTCCGCGTCACACTCGGTCTGGTGGTTGTGGCCGTGCTGCTCGGCGGCCTTGTGTTCGGCCTGGACAAGTTCAACATCGGGCCCTCGAGCGGCGCCGACGCGACCGCGACCAGCGTCGCGGGGCAGAACCTGCAGGTCTTCCAGTTCGACGATACCAAAGTGACCGCGGTCGAATTGCACCAGGGCGACAAGGCCGTGCGGTTGTTGAAGGGTGGCGATGCCTGGAGCGTCGCGGACACTGGCGATGTGGCGAATCGGACCTCGATCAACAGTCTGATGGTGCGGATGAGCACGCTAAAGGCAACTCGGCGTGTCGACAACCCGGGTGAGCTGAAGGGCTATGGGCTCGACCCGTTCAAAGACTCGCTCGTGGCCGAGCTGGACGATGGTTCGCGGATGGAGCTGCAGACGGGGGACAAAACACCCGTCCAATCCGGGACGTACGCGAAGCGGGCAGATCAGCCCGATGTGTTGGTGATCGCCGACCAGCTGGTGTCTGACCTGGAGCGCTTACTCACCGACCCCAAGGAGCCGCCCACACCCACGCCGCGGCCAGCGACCCCTGTGCCCGCGGTTTCGCCCGCGCCCGCGGGGGACACGACCCCGACGCCCGCGCCGTAAACCGGCTCTCGACCGGCCCTCGACTGTCGCACACAGCTGCAACCGTTTTGCTTGGCACTACTCGTGCGGTAGAGTGGAGTCCAGTCCGGTCGATGGTGACCGGGCGCGAAAAGCTACTCACGATGTTGTGGGGGCGCACATGTTCTTCTCAACAGGTCTCGAGCAGGTCGATCCTGCTTTGCTGGCATTCGTCAAGTGCCACGTTACGTCGCCGCTCAAGTGGGAGGTGCTGCGCGTACTGGCCACCCATGACGGCACCTGGCTGAACCGCGAGGTACTGGCGCGCGGCGTTCACAAGACCCCGCCTGAGCTCGCCGGCGTACTCGGCGAATTGCGTACTGAGGGCGTGGTCGAGGAGGGGGACGAGGGATTCCGTCTGCCGCCCCTCGAGCCGACGTCGGTGGTGCTTCGGCGGCTGATCGAGACGGCGACGCACAGCCAGGAGCTGCGGTCGATCATTGTCGCCAACTTGCAGCAGAGCCGCCTGCGGACGTCTATGTCGTCTGCAGCTGCCTGATTGCCCACTGCGCCGCCTCGCTGACGAGGGGCTCGGGGTCGTTTTCGGCTGCCTTGCGCAGCGCTGGGATTGCCTGCGCATCGCCTGAGTTGCCGAGGGCGATCGCTGCGTTGCGGCTCAAGCCACGGCGCTTCGCGCGCTTGACTGGCGAGCCCTTGAAGGCTTTTTGAAAGCCCTCATCGGTCAGCGCGAGCAAGGCGGGGAGGTCCGGGGTGGGCCGCGGCTCGAACTCTGGCCACGCTCGCGGGTGATGCTTGGTGGAGGCGTTGTAGGGGCAGACCTCCTGGCAGATGTCGCAGCCGAAGACCCAGTCCTGCATGAGCGGTCTCAACTCCTCGGCGATGGGACCGCGGTGCTCGATCGTGAGGTAGGCGATGCAGCGTTCGGCCTGCAGGTGGTACGGCGTGTCCAGGGCCTGCGTTGGACAGGCGTCGAGGCAGAGGGTGCAGGTGCCGCAGTCCTTTGTTATTGGTTCGTCGAAGTCGAGCTCCACCGTTGTCAGGAGGGCGCCCAGGAAGACGTAGGAGCCGATCGGCGTGAGCAGGTTGGTGTTCTTGCCGCGGAAGCCCAGGCCGGCGCGTACGGCGGCATCGCGCTCCACCAGGGGACCTGAGTCGACGAAGACGCGGCTGGGACACGCGCCATCCGCTCCGCGCTGCGCGCTACGGGACGCGTCGCTTCGCTCGGCCAGGTAGGACTGCAAGAGCTTTAGTCGAGTTTTCAGGGCATCGTGGTAGTCGTCACCCCAGGCATACCGGGCAATGCGCGCGCGCGGCGGGGCGTCGGCGTGCTGTACGGCAGCGGGCTCGGCAGTGCGGTAGTTGACGCCGACGACGATCAGCGAGCGGGCGCCTGGCAGGAGCTCTTCGGGGTGTGTCGCCAGACGAGTGCGAGCTTCGTTCAGCCACGCCATCTCGGCCTGGTGCCCTTCGGCTAGCCAGCGCAGGATGTCGACTTCGGCGGCCGCGAACGGGTCAGGCGATGTGATGCCGACCAGGTGGAACCCGATCGAGCGGGCGTACGCCTTCAGCTCAGAGGAAAGCGACAAGGCTAGTCGCGCAGCGACAGCACGGCCATGAACGCTTCCTGGGGAATCTCGACCTGGCCGAGCCGCTTCATCCGCTTCTTGCCCTCGGCTTGCTTCTCCAGCAGTTTGCGTTTGCGCGTGATGTCGCCGCCGTAGCACTTCGCGAGCACGTTCTTGCGCATCGCGCGGATCGTCTCGCGGGCGATGATCTTGCCGCCGATCGCGGCCTGCAGTGGCACGTCGAACATCTGCCTCGGGATGAGCTGCCGCAGCTTTTCAATCAGTGCGCGGCCCTGGTAGCCGGCCTTGTCGCGGTGGATGATCACGCTCAACGCGTCCACCGACTGGCCGTTGACAAGCACATCGAGCTTGACCAGCTCGGCGGCGCGGTACTCGGCGTAGTGGTAGTCGAGTGACGCGTAGCCCTGGGTGCGGGTCTTGAGCTGGTCATAGAAATCGACGATCAGCTCCGCGAGCGGCATCTGGTACGTGAGCAGCACGCGCTGTTCGTCGACGTACTCCATCTTGCCGTAGGTTCCGCGACGCGCCTGCACGAGCTCCATGATCGGACCGATATACCGCGATGGCGCGATCACCGACAGGTCCACCCACGGCTCTTCGACACGGTCGAACGTCCCGGGCGAAGGCAGGTCGGCCGGGTTCTCCACCTGCCGCACGCTGCCATCGTGCATGAAGACGTGGTATTCGACGCTGGGCGCGGTGATCAGGAGCTCGAGGGTGTATTCGCGCTCGAGTCGCTCGCGGATGATCTCCATGTGCAGCATGCCCAGGAAGCCGCAGCGGAAGCCGAACCCGAGGGCGACCGAGCTTTCGGGCTCGTACACGAGCGAGGCGTCGTTGAGCTTGAGGCGCTCGAGGGCCTCGCGCAGCAACGGGTACTCGTCGCCATTGGTCGGGTACAGCCCGGCGAAGACCATCGACTTGGCTGGCCGGTAGCCAGGCAGCGCCTCCGCGGCTGGTCTGGCCGCCGAGGTGATGGTGTCGCCCACGCGCACATCGCGGACGTCCTTCAGCCCGGTCGCGACGTAGCCGACTTCGCCCGCTTGCAGGCAATCGATGGCCATCATCGTGGGGTGGAAAATGCCGACCTCGAGGGCCTCGCCGCGCACGCCGTTGGACATCATGCGCACCGGTTCGCCTGACGCCAGGAAACCGTCGATGAAGCGGCAGTAGGCGATCACGCCCTTGTAGGCGTCGTAGTGCGAGTCGAAGATCAGCGCGCGCACCGGCGCATCGCGCTCGCCCTTGGGCGGCGGGACCTTACGCACGATCGCTTCCAGAATCTGATCGACGCCGATGCCCTCCTTGGCCGAGGCCAGGATGCAGTCGTCGCCGGGGAGGCCGACCACACGTTCGATTTCCTCGCGCACAACCTCCGGCTGGGCGCTTGGCAAATCGATCTTGTTGATGATCGGGATGATCTCCAGGTCGTGCTCGATTGCCAGGTAGACGTTGGCCAGGGTCTGCGCCTCGACGCCCTGGGCGGCATCGACCACCAGTAGCGCGCCCTCGCACGCGGCCAGCGCCCGCGATACCTCATAGGTGAAGTCGACGTGGCCAGGCGTGTCGATCAGGTTCAGCTGGTAGTCATTGCCATCGGCGGCGCGGTATTGCATGCGCACCGCCTTGGCCTTGATCGTGATGCCCTTCTCGCGCTCCAGGTCCATGGCGTCCAGGACCTGCTCCATCATCTCGCGTTTCTGGAGCGTGCCCGTGCGCTCCAACAATCTATCGGCCAGGGTGGACTTGCCGTGATCGATGTGAGCGATGATGACGAAGTTGCGGATATGGTCCTGGTCCATGTCAGACGTCAATGACGCACGGCGTCGTCGAGTCTCGGAGAGGCTAACACTCAGCGTCGGCCTACTACTGTTACTGAGCGCGTGCCAATCAGCGCCGCCACCATCGCCGACGCCTGCACCCGCGACCGTGCCAGCGACCACCGCGCCGACCACGATCCCCTCGCCCAGTCCGCTGGCGAAGCCAAGCGTCGCTGCTTCGCCCAGTCCGGTAGCAGCAACGACGCCACCCGCGGCGGGCGCCCGACGCGTCGAGGTGCTCCTCGCGGCGAACGCAGCGCTCGCGCGTGGCAACACGCAGGATGCAGCCGGGCTGTACGAACGAGTGGCGAACACGCCGCCAACTCCTGACGAGGCGGCCGCGGTGTCGGTCGTGGTCACCAACTTTGCCCACTTCCGGGCCATGGTGACACTGCTCGCCGCAGGCGACGAGGACCAGGCGCGGGAGCACCTCGATGCCCTGCGGGACCGCGATGCCAACGCGCCGCTGACGCGGCTGGCTATGCAGGTGTGGGACCAGTACGGCATGACCGGCTCGGTCCGCGCGGCGTGTGCGCAGGCTGCGCCGCAGGTGGCTTCACAGGCTGGCCCGGTGCTCGCGGCGCTGCAGAGCCAGGGCATTGGTGTGGATCCGAACAGTTTCTGTGGCGTGAGCTAACGTCAGAGAGGCGATGGGATCCCCGAAGGGAAGAAGACCGGTCGTCGATCCCCGAAGGGAAGGAGACCGGACACGCCCCATGGAGGAGACGAAAGACCGGTGGCATCTCTGCGAAATTGTTGTGGGTAACGTGTAGATGAGTCTGTTGCAGGCGGCTGTGCTGGGCGTCGTCCAGGGGCTATCGGAATTCCTGCCGATTTCCAGCTCGGGCCACCTGATCATGGTGCCGTTCCTGCTTGGCTGGCCGGCCCACTCGCAGGCGTTCGACCTGGCGCTGCACGTGGGCACCCTGGTCGCCCTGTTGTGGTTCTTCTGGGCCGAATGGCTCGCGCTCATCCGCGGCTTCTTCCTGGGCCTGGCTTCGGCCGAGGTGCGCGCACGGGACCCGGCATGGCGCATGGCGCTTCTGGTGCTGCTGGGCAGCATCCCGGCCGGTCTGATCGGCGTGGTCGCGGAGAAGCCGGTCGAGGACCTCCTGCGCAGTCCCCTGTTGAACGCGGTGCTGCTGATCGTGTTTGGCCTGATTCTGTTCGCGGCGGACCGCATGGCCACGCTGAAGCGCTCGCTCGACGATGTGCGCTGGCCCGATGCGTTGACGATGGGCCTGGCTCAGGCGATAGCGCTCATGCCTGGCGTCTCACGCAGCGGCATCACCATCACCGCTGGCCTGATGCGCGGACTGGATCGCACCGCCGCGGCGCGCTTTTCGTTCCTGCTGTCAGGACCGATCATCGGCGCCGCCGCGGTGTTCAAGTTGCGCGAGGGCATCCCCAGCGCAGAGCTCGGCGCAGCGGCGGTGGGTGTCGTCTGCTCGGCCGTGGTCGGCTTCGTGGCGATCAGCGTCCTGCTGCGGTACCTGCAGCGCAACTCGATGCTCGTGTTCGTCGTCTACCGCATTGTGTTCGGGCTCGTGGTCATCGGCGTCGCGCTCGCGCGCGGCACGACTTAAGCCTCAGGCGACGGCGATAGTGGCGGCGCGGTCGAGCACCTGCACAGTCGCGGTGACCATGGGTGAATTGACCAGGCTGTAGATCACGGCGCGGCCGCGGCGTCGGGCGCTGACGACGCCACCATCGCGTAGCACGCGCAGATGCTGGCTAGTCGCGGACTTACTGCGATTCAAGATCGCCGCCAGATCGCCCACCGACAGCGGCCCGGAGCTCAGCGCGCGCACGATCTGCGTGCGCGTCGGCTCACACATGATTTCTCGGACAGGTTGGAGCAGCGAGGCGGCGGAAGTGGTCAAAAGAGACTCGCGCCCGAGGCGGACGCGAGACGAGGCAAGACGGGTGCGCGGCGACTGCTCGAGGGTCATATCCTCTTCCGGCAAAATCTCCCCGCGCCCGGGCTGCGCGGGTGTCCTGGTGTTGCGTCTCGTAACGCAAGCAGCGTGCCAATTCGTTACTCGCCACCGTTAACTCCCGCGATGCGAGCTGCAACGACTTCAATGGTTGCGGCCAGACGCAAACGCCACATTGACTCCGCCACCGGGTGGCCCATGGAATAGCGGGCCAATGAGTCGCCCCCGCATTCTGATTCTCGAGGACGACCTCGCGCTGCGCGGACTCCTGCAAGAGGTCTTGCAGCTCGAGGATTTCGAAGTCATCCTGCGCGACTCATTCGACGAGATCCGCGCCGCGGCAGCTGAGGGACGCGCCGACATCATCGTCGCCGACTTCTGGGGTGGCCCTCAGCGTGCTCTCAGCGACGCCGGGCGCGAACAGATCCGCGAGCTAGCACGGCTGTTGCCGATCATCCTGCTGACCGGGCGCATGTGGGCTACGGAGATGACCGCCGAGGAGCTGGGTGCGCGGGCGCTGATGCGCAAGCCGTTCGACCTCGAGGACTTGCTGAGCGCGATCCAGACGAGCCTCGCTGACTCGTCATCCTGAGCGTAGCGAACGGATCTCGGTTGCGGCACCAGATCCTTCGGCTTCGCCTCGAGGATGACATTTGGCCTTCAGGAAGGCAGCTGATAGACACCGCGCCAGTTGTTCAATCGGACGCGCAGCACATCGGACAGCATGCGCACGGTGTCACGCAGTGGCTGGACGCGGCTGTTCTCCTTGTGCTCCCAGCGCAGCGGCACCACGTGCAGCGGATAGCCGAGCCGGCGCGCCAGATACAGCACCTCGACATCGAAGCCCCAGCCGTTGATCTGTTGCCTGCGGAAAATCTCACGTGCGGGCTCGGCAGCAAACGCTTTGAAGCCACACTGTGAGTCCTCGACCCCCGGGACGGCGAGTGCCTGCACCACGCGGTTGAACACCCGACCCATCAGGTGGCGGTAATACGGCTCGCCGATGCGGCGCGCCCCGATGCCCTCGCGTGAGCCGATCACGATCGGTGTCGACGGCCCGATCAGTGCCGGAAATCGACCCAGCTCGTCGACCGTCCAGGACAGATCGGCATCGCCAAACAGCACCACATCCCCATGCGCCGCCAGGACCCCGGTGCGGACGGCGCGCCCCTTGCCGCGCCGATCGGTCCGCAGCAAGCGCAGCATAGGAAACGTCTGCGACGCCTGCTTCACGACCGCCGACGTGGCGTCCTGAGAGCCGTTATCGACCACGATGACCTCGCAATCGAGGCGCTCGCGGCACACGTAGGACTCGATCTCGGCCAGGGTGTACGGCAGTCGCGCTTGCTCGTTGTACGCGGGCAGGACCAACGACAGCGCGGGGCTCACGGCGTGAGGAGCGACCACACGTGGCTGTCCGAGACGCGCCTGGTGCGCTGAATGGCTGGCCGATCGGCGAGATGCCGTGGCAACTCCAGGAAGCCGACGAGCTGACCGCGCAGCGTTGCACGGGCTGCCGCGCCTCGCCATGCCTCGAGCGCCGCCCGCGCACGGCGTGCCTGCTGGTGCAGCGCTCCGGGCAGCAGGCTCGGCAGCAACGCGGATGGGACGTTCTTGATGAGCACACGGATGAGATTGCGGCCGTTGTAGAACGACTCGAGCGTGCCGCCGCCGCTGGCGCCACCGCGGTGGTACACCACCGCGCGTGGCTCGTACAGGCAGCTCCAGCCGCGCAATTGGGCGCGGAATGCCAGGTCGACATCCTCGAGGTACATGAACAGCACCTCGTCCAGCAGCCCCACGTCGGCGAGCATAGCTCGGCTGTACGCGGCAGCGCCGCCCATCGCGCCGAACACTTCCGCGGCCTCGTTCCAGGCCGCGCCGTCCTGCTGGCCGTTGCCCCGCTGGCGCGGCGAGCCATCGCGCCCGAGCAGATCACCCGCGCTGTTGATGACGCGGCCATCGCGGTACAGGACCTTGGTGGCAACAGAGCCAAGGTCCGGCCTCTGACACAGGGTTTGCACGCACGTGGCTACCCAATCGGGGTCGGCCTCAGCGTCGTTGTTGAACAGCAGCACGATCTCGCCGCGAGCGGCTCGAATGCCCGCGTTCACGTTTCCCGTGAAGCCGGCGTTGCGACGCAAGCGCAGCAAGCGCACCCACGGGTAGCGGTGTGTGAGCAGGTCAGACGTCGCGTCGGTAGAGGCGCCGTCGGCGACGATGACTTCGAGCCTCGCGTACGACTGCGCGTGCAAGGAGTCGAGGCACTCTGGCAGCAGGTGTGCCCCGTTCCAGGTCGGCACGATTACCGACGCGAGCGGTTCCACCACACCAGGGCTTCACCCACCAGGAACAGTGAGCCAGTGACCAGGACGGCGTCGTCAGGTCGCGCCTCGTGCAGCGCTGCCCGAGCCGCGCTGGCAAGATCCTCGTGCACTTGCACCGACGCATCGGGCACATCTCGGCGCGTCATCTCAGCGAGCGCCCAGGGGTCGGCGGAGCGCTCGTGGTGAGAACGAGTGAGGTACACCCGCGTTGCTCGAGGGGCGAGCGCGCCCAGGACGCCATGCGCATCCTTGCCTTCGCTGAGGCCCAGGACGAGCAAGAGTCGGTCGAACTTGAAGCTGTCGCCGAGGGCCGTGCCCAGGACCTGCGCCGAGAACGCGTTGTGCGCACCATCGAGGATCAGGAGCGGCGCTCGCTGCAGCACCTGCAAGCGGCCAGGCCAGTGCACGTTGGCCAGCCCAGCTTCGATCGCCTCACGCGGTGGCGCCAGCTCTGGTTGCAGATGCTGCAGCCAGTACAGCGTCGCAGCGGCCGTGGCGGCATTGTCGCGCTGATGGGCGCCCAGCAGCCCGACCCGCGTGCGGATCGGCGTCGCATCGGCGTGGATCGACTCGATCACGTCCACGCGGTCAGTGCCCGTCGACCAAAGCCAGTCGCGGCCAACCTGGTCGAGCGGCGTGCCGAGGTCGCGGGCGATGCGCTCCACGACCAGCCGCGCCTCATCTGGCTGGCGCCCGAGGATGCCCGGGTAGCCGTGGCGCAGCACACCCGCCTTGTGGTCGGCAATAGCCGACAGTGTCGTGCCGAGCGTGGCCGTGTGGTCGTAGCTGATCGGCGTGATGGCCGACACCAGTGGCTCGACCACGTTGGTGGCGTCGTAGCGACCACCGACGCCGCACTCCAGCACCGCGACCTGCACGTTTTCCCGAGCGAAGTGGAGAAAAGCGAATGCGGTGCCGACCTCGAATGTCGTCGGCTGACCCAGCTCGGGCTTCAAGCTGGCCACCGCGGCACGAATCGGCTCCGCGAGCAGCAACACCTGGCTGGTGGTGATCGGCTGGCCATCGACCCACGTTCGCTCGCGCCAGTTGACCAGATGCGGTGAGGTGTACCGGCCAGTGCGAATCCCGCCCTGGTGCAGGCAGGCCGCGAGCATCGCCACGGTGCTGCCCTTGCCCTTGGTGCCCGCGACCAGCATCGACTCGAAGCCGCGCTGCGGATCGTCGAGCGCGTGCAGGAGCGCGCGCATGCGGTCGAGCTTGACCGCTCGCTGGCCGACGATCTCGTCGGGAGTGCGAGGACGGGCCGAGAACGACCAGACCCAGTCGAGGACCGCGCCGTAGTCCGAGTCGGGCTCGGCACTATCCGGTGGTAGAATGAATTCACGATCAGCCGCCGTCGCCGGTTGCCCCGCGTCGGTCGTGCTGGGATTCTGAGAGGCCCGCTGCTTGGCCACCTCCACCCGCAAGCGCTACCTGATCATTGGCAACGGCGCGTCCGGCACCTACGCGGCCGAGACGATCCGCAAGACTGACACCGAAGGGGACATCACCCTTCTCACCAACGAGCCATACCCGCTGTACAACCGCGTCGCGCTACCGCCGTTCCTGCGCGACGAGGCCCGTCGCGAGAAGGTGTTCCTGCGCACGCCCGAGCAGCACGAGCAAAAGGGTATCAAGCTGCTGTGCCAAACGCAGATCACGCAGGTCGACCCACATGCTCGTGTGGCAACCGCCGCCGATGGGCAGACCTTTCCGTACGACCGACTGCTGATCGCCACAGGTGGTCGACCCAATCCGCTGCCCGCGCCGGGCGCAACTCCCGACCTCCAGGGCATCTACAACTTCCAATACTGGGATGACGCTACCGCCATCCGTGAGCGGCTGAACACCGCCAGGCACTCGGTCGTGGTCGGTGGCAGCTACATCGCCTACGAGCTGGCCGAAGCGTTCCGCCATCACGGACTCGAAGTTATCTGGCTCATTCGCGGACCACGATTTCTACGGCGTGTGCTCGATGAGGACGGCGGAGCGCTCGTGGACGATATCGCGCGGACCGCGGGTGTCCAGATCCACTACGGCGGCGAGGTCAAGGAAGTACACAGTCGCGATGGCCAGGTGTGCGGCATCACCACGACCAGTGGCGAGCACCTGTCGTGCGACGTGATCGGCGTCGGCCTCGGCGTGAAGATGAACGTCGATTTCGTGCAGGGCACGGCGATCACCGTGCGCGGCGGCATCGTCACCAACGAGTACCTGGAGACCAACGAACGCGACGTCTTCGCCGCGGGCGACGTGGCCGAATTCTTCGACGTCTCCATCGGTCTGCACAACCAGATGGGCACGTGGAACAACAGCGTCAGCCACGGCCGCATCGCCGGCGCCAACATGCTGGGCGAGCGCAAGTTCTACAACGACGTCCCGATGTACTCGACGGGTCTCTTCGACTCGCGTATCCGGGTGATGGGACTGACGCCCGAAAACGTGCCCGACCTGGAGAGTTGGGAGTCTCTGGACGCGCCGAATCGCAATTACCAGCGGCTGTTCTTCAAGGATGGTCGACTGGTGGGCGGCTGCCTGATTGGCGACATCCGCATGCAAACCCGCATCATCCAGACGATTCAGGCCCGCCAGGTGATCCCGGAGGCAGAACGGGGCGGACTCCTCGCGGCCTGAGCCTGCGCAAAGAGACGTGGACCGCGAGCAGATACTCGATCGCTACGAGGCACCGCTGCGGCGGGGTGCGCTCAGCAGCCCGCCCGCGGTGACTGCCAGTGGCACCAATCCGCGCTGCGGTGACGTCGTGACGATGTACGGGCTAGTCGAGGGCGGCGCGCTCAGCCGAGTGTCGTTCGAGGGCAGCGGCTGCACGATCAGCCAGGCGGCCGCGGACATCACCGCCGAATTGGCCGAGGGGCGTTCGCTCGACGCGGTGCGGCGGCTGCAGCCTGCCGACGTCGTCGCGCAGCTCGGTGGAACCGCGCGCCTGGACTGCGCCTCGCTGGCGCTGCACACGCTGCAGCAAGCACTGTCGGGCGCGAGCGCATCCCGTAGCGAGCCTGCGAGCGGAGGGCACGACATCGTGCACGTGCACGTGCGCATCGACGGGCGGGTGCAGGGCGTCGGCTTCCGCTACACAACCGCCGAGGAGGCCGAGCGACGGCGACTCAACGGCTGGGTGCGCAACCTCAGCTCAGGTGGTGTCGAGGCCGTGTTCGAAGGTCCGCGGAGCGCTGTCGAGGACATGCTGCGGTGGTGTCGGCGCGGGCCGCCCGGGTCGTTCGTCCGCGACCTCCACGTCGATTGGGACGAGGCGATCGAGCACTTCACCAGATTCGAGGTCCGCCGCACCACCGAGCGCTAGCCGCTGCAGCCAGGCGGACAGGATCGTTTCGGCGAGCACGGGGCGGCTCAGATGCGCGATATGTCCACCGGTCAGTACGCGCCGCTCGGCAGCGGGAATCGATCGCGCGAGGGTGTGGCCAGCGGAAGGTGGCACGACCAGGTCGAGGCGGCCGCCCACGATCAGCGTCGGGCAGCGCACTTCGGCCAGCCACGGACGGGCGTCGAACCGCAGCACGATGTTGCACTTGGCGCGGTAGGCGGGCAAGTCTGGCTCGTTGAGCTGGCTGTAGTCGACGATCGTGCGGCTGAGCTCGACCAGCGGACCAAGCACCCGGCCGAGCCGCAGCACGAGATCGGCGACACGATTGCCAAGCAGGCGCCAGGTGAGCATGCCCAGGTGGACCAGAGCACGGTTTGGCCACGGGTACCAGCCGAACGCGGACAGGAGCAGCAAGCCGCGCACGCGGGTCGGGTGGCGTCGCGCGAGCGTGAGCGCGATGGTGCTGCCGAACGACTCGCCGCACAGTACGAAGCTCGCGTGGTCTCCGAACTGGCGATCGACCAGCGCCAGCGCGCGCTCCGCGAGGCCATCAACTCCATCGCTTGCGGCGTCGCGGCTGTGGTCGAAAATCACGACGTGATACGGCCGCGGCCAGGGCAGCGCGGCGAGCAAGCGCGGATCGCCGTCGAGGCCAGGGATGACCAGCAGGATGTCCTTCATGCTTTTCGCACCACAGGAGACTGTACCGATCAGGGCAGGGGCGTTGGCGCGGATTTTGCTAAGTGCGGTTGCGTGCTCGTGCAACCGGCCTTCTTAGGATGGACCGGGGGAGCTGCACATTCGGCGTGAGCAACCTTAGATCGGGGAGGCGAAGATGCGCCTGAAAGAACTGCGTGGACTACCGGTCATCGACCCCACCGCCGCCCGCAAAGTCGGGGTCGTGACTGATTACCAGGTTGACCCAGTGTCGGGCCGCATTGCCGCCCTGGACATCGACCCGGTCCAACAGAGCGACGGCGACGAGCGCATCCTCGGCCACCGCGTCCGCCGAGTTGGCCGCCACGCGGTCATCCTGACCGGACGGGCCAGCAGCACTCCGAACCTGGCAGTCGAAATCAACGAGCACTGGCTCGACGCCTCGTCGCTGGTCGGCCTCGAGGTGCTGGGCGACGATGGCAACCGCATCGGCCGCCTCGGCGACGCCACGTTCGACCAGGACTCGCTCGACATCGACAACTACCTGCTGCGCTCGACCACCTTCTGGCAGCGCATGACCGGGCGCCGTGGCCGCATTCAGCCGACGAAGGTGCACGCCTGCAGCCGCGAGCTGATGATCGTGGTCAGCGGCCGACTCAAGGAGCAGCCCGTCACCAGCGAGGAGTCGCTAGGCATGCCACTCAAGGTCGAGGATCGACTCCCGGTGCCCACGCTCAGCAACGTTGAGGACGGCCAGCCGGTCGCTGCGCGCTAGAAGCACCCTCACCCCTCGGAGAGAGGCCGGCGCGGCCGGGTGAGGGGAAATCGTGGCCTCGCCTGTAGCATTAGCGCATGACTGCGCAGGCGAGCCCTGCTTCCTTCACCCAAACAACCTTAGACAATGGCCTGAGGGTCATCTTGCGCGAGGTGCGCGAGCGGCCGCTGATCGGCGTGTGGATGTGGTACCGCGTCGGCGGCCGCAACGAGCTGCCCGGTACCACCGGCGTCTCGCACTGGGTGGAGCACATGCTGTTCAAGGGCGGCAAGCGCTTCAGTAAAGGCGAGATCACCAAGGAGATCTCGCGCCGCGGCGGGGCGCTCAACGCCTTCACGTGGATCGATTGCACCGCGTACTACGAGACCTTGCCGTCGAGCGAGCTCGACCTGGCGCTGGCGATCGAGTCGGATCGCATCTACGACACGCGCATCGAGCCCGATGAAGCCGAGGCGGAACGTACCGTCGTCATTAGCGAGCGCGAGGGCAGCGAGAATTACCCCGAGTTCTGGCTGCGCGAAGAGGTGCAATCCATCGTGTGGCGCGAGCACCCGTACCGGCTGGGCGTGATCGGACCCAAAAGCGATCTGCGCGCCATGACTCGCGAGGACCTGTTCGCGCATTACAAGCGCTACTACATGACCAACAACGCGAGCATGGTCATCGCGGGCGACTTTGTCAGCGCCGAAGTGATCGAGAAGGTACACAAGGAGTTCGACAAGCATCCCGCGGGGCCGGTGCCGCCGTCGCTTGGCATCGAGGAGATGCCGCAGACCGGTGAGCGGCGAGTCATGGTGCGCCGGCCCGGGCCGACCCACTACGTCATGCTGGCGTGGCACGCGCCGCGAGCAAGCCATGCCGACGCCGCGGCCATGACCGTGCTGAGCTCCGTGCTCGGCGGCGCATCGAGCCCCATCGCCTGGGGCGGCGCGCGCGGGCTCGGACGCAGCTCGCGCCTGTATCGCGCGTTGATCGACGGCGCGATTGCATCCTCAGTGTCCGCGGGTTACGAGCTGACCCTGGATCCGTACCTGTTCGCGACCGACGCCACGCTGCGCAACGGCGTCGAGCCCGCGCGCGCCGAAGAGGCCATCCTGAACGAGCTGGAGCGCATCAAACGCGAGGGCGTCCCTGATGACGAGCTGGAGCGGACAAAGCGCCAGCTGCACGCGCAGGTCGTGTATTCGCTCGAAGGTGTCACCAACCAGGCGTTCGCGCTCGGCTTCATGGACCTGGTAGCGGGCGACGCCGAGGCATGGGCTACGTTCCCCGCCGCGCTGCAGACAATCTCATCCGATGATCTGCAGCGGGTCGCGAAGACGTATCTCGTCGACGATCAGCGCACCGTGGGCTGGTTCGCGCCGACGGAGTCGCAGTAGGTGGCCACCGCGGCCTGGAGCGCCCTGCGTCCAGAGCGCTTCACGTTCAAGAACGGGATGGTGCTCCTGCACAACCGCGCTGCCGCCAATCCGTCGGTCGTGGTGCGCGCGCTCGTGCGCGCCGGCGCCAGTCGCGATACCGCGGGCGATCACGGGCTGGCCAGCATGACCGGTCGCATGCTGCGCCAGGGCACCGAGAACATCGCCAAGGACGCGCTGGCCGAAGAGCTGGATGGCATGGGCGCGGGCCTGTCGGTCGATGTCGGCTACTCGCTGGTGGCGGTGTCGATCAAGTGTCTGAGCGGCGATTTTCAACGAGCCGTGGAGATCCTGGCCGAGCTCGTGCAGCGGCCCACGTTTCCCGAACAGGAGCTCGAACGGCTGCGCGGGCAGGTGCTGACCGACCTCAAAGAGATGGACGACAACACGCGCGTGGTCGCCGACCGCACGTGGCGCGAGCTTGCCTATCCGTCCACTCATCCCTTCAGTCGCCTGGCGGTAGGCACCGCGGAAAGCGTGCAGCGCATACAGCGCGCCGAGCTCGACGCTTTTCTCAAGGCCTGGTACGGCCCCAATCAAACGACGCTGATTGTCGTTGGCGATGTCGGTTACGACGAAGCGGCAGCCGCCGCGGATCGAGTCTTCAACAGCTGGCCGACCGCGCGCCTCGAAGATGTGCAATCAACGCTGCCCGCGAGCGACCTGCCGGCCGCGCAGTTGCGGGAGATCGGGCTGACCGGCAAGACCCAGGCAGACATCGTGCTCGGCCTGCCCACGCTCGACCGTGCCTCCCCGGACTACTACGCTCTGAGCTTCGCCAATCACATCCTGGGCCGCATCTACTTCATGGGCCGCTTTGGCGAGAAGGTGCGCGACGAGCAGGGGCTGGCGTATTACGCCTACTCCGAGCTCAGCGCCGGCTTCGGTCGCGGCGGCTGGTTGGTGCGCGCGGGCGTGAACCCAACCAACCTCGACAAGGCCCTCGACAGCATTGGCACCGAGCTGCGGCGCTTCCTGGCCGACGGGCCGACCGAGACGGAGCAGGCCGATGGCGTCTCCAGCCTGCTTGGCAGCTTGCCGCGGCAGGTCGAGACCAACGAGGGCGCCGCGGCGGTCATCAGCGAGATCGAGCTGTACGGGCTCGGCCTTGATTACCTGGAGCGGTTCCCGGACATCATCCGTTCGCTCACGCGCGACCAGGTGACCGAGACGGCACGGCGGTGGATCGAGAACGAGCACCTGGTCACGGCGATCGCCGGCCCACCACGTGGCTCGCCCTGAGCCCGTCGAAGGGTCACCATGAGCGGGATGACGCGCCGCTGCGCGTCTGCCTCGCACGCACACTCGAACTGACTGGCGTCTCGCTTCAGTTCCACGACTGGCCGGGCCTGGGTCGAGCCATCGTGTGCTTCGCCCTCGGCTCCGACCTGGCGCCCGTGCTCGCGGCAGCGTTCGCGCCGCGCTATCGGGTACTCGGCCTCGCGCCCCGCGAGGGTGTGAGCTACCAGACCGATGCCGCCGACCTCGAGGCCCTGCTGAGCGCGTTCGGCTTCGAGCAGCCGCTGCTGGTCGGCGAGGGCGTGGGCGCCGTGGCGCCGCTGCTGGTCGCGGCGTGGTGGCCCTCGCTGGTGGGTGCGCTGCTGCTCGTCGCGCCGGCGCGGGAGGCTGCACAAGGGATCGAGGGCCGTGGGCTGCGCGAATGCCCGCCCGATTGGGACGCGCTGCTGGCGCTCGTGCGCTGCCCCGTCAGGGTGCTCGATGCGTGGTCTATGGCGGAGGTCGAAGAGCTGCTGGTGCTCCCGAAGCGGGCCGCAGGCACGCGAAGCGGGTACTAGGAGCGGCCAGCTAGCCAGCCGCCCCAGGTTGCCGCGGTCATGGCCAGCACGTCGGTCAGCGTGAGCTGCAGCAGGTCGATCGGCGGCAGCGCGTTCAGGCCGAACTGGCGAGCCACTGGCGCCTCGCGGAGCGCGCTCACGGTGACCGTCACGAACACGTAGAGCGCGGCTGCCAGAGCGCCGTTGAACGCGTGGAAGCGACTGACCAGGTGGCCGGCGACGTATCCGCCCAGCACCAGCGCCCCGAAAATGGCGGCGTAGTGGACCACCCCGGACGGCGGGATGCCCCCGATCGTCGCCAGCAGCTCGAACACGATCTGCATGCCGAGCGCGGTGACGCAACCCAGGGCAACGGCCACCCAGCGCGGCACGCCGGCAGTATAGGCACAAGTAAGATGGCGAGAGCGTGAAGTGGCTCGAGCCCGGGGCCGCCGCGGCAATCATGCTCATCGGACTTGGCCTCACCACCGCGGGGGCGGTGGTCCCCGCCGCGCCGATCGTCGCGCCTGGTGCGCTGCTCGCACTTCTCGGCGGCGGTTGGCTGGGCAATGCGCTGGCGCGTCGCGACGTGCGTGTGCTGCCTGGAGGCACGTAGCGCGTGCCTACCCGCACGATTACCTGGAACGTCAGCGAGATCGCCATTGTCGTCATGTACGCGCTGGTCGCCGTCCAGGCGCTGGTGCTCGCGTACGGCTTCTCCCGCCGCTATCTCATGTGGCGACGAGGCAAGCCTTTTGGTCCCCTCGACAACATCGGCGAACGGCTGCGCCAGGCGCTCGCCGTGGCGTTCATCCACCGTCGATTGATCAGGCCCGGCTACGCATACGCCGGGATCATGCACCTGTTTATCTTCTACGGCTTCATCGCACTCTTCATCGGCACACTCATCGTGCTGTTGGAAGCCGATATTGCCCGACCATACTTCGGGTTCAGTTTCTTCAACGGCGCCTTTTACGTCGTCTACAAGATCGTCATCAATCTCTTTGGCTTGCTGTTCATTATCGGCCTGTTGATGGCGCTGTATCGCCGTTATGGGCAGGGGCTGACCAAGTTCCGGCGGAACCTGTCGGACGATGCGATCGTGCTCGGCATCCTGCTCTTCCTCGGCATCACTGGCTTCCTGCTGCAAGCCTTGCGGCTGGCTGCCACGCACGACGACGCGGCGCCCATCCACTGGGTCTCGTACCCGCTTGCGCTGGTCCTGGGCGGTGTGGACGCGAGTGTGCTCAGCGGCTTGCACGCGGTCACCTGGTGGTCGCACATGCTCGCGAACACGGCCCTGCTGGTGTACATCCCGATCAGCAAGCTGGCGCACATCTTCACTGGGCCGGTGAACGTTTTTCTCCGCGCCGGCGATTCGCGAAATGCGCTCGGATTGATCGCCAATATCGAAGAGCAGGAGCACTTCGGGGTACGAAAACTCGAGGAATTCAACTGGAAACAACTGGTCAACCTCGATGCCTGCATGCGCTGCGGTCGGTGCCTCGACTTTTGCCCGACGTTCAACACCGGCAAGCCGCTCAAGCCGCGCCAGCTGATCGTCGAGGTCGGGGCGTACATGGACCGCCAGGCTGGCCTGCTGGCTGGCCCGGCTGGACCGCGCCTTACCGACGCGGGCGTGAAGGGCTTCGAGCTGACCGAGCCCGATCAGCCCACCCTGGCCGGAGTGCCCGCGATCGCGAACCTCATCGGCGACGTCGTGTCCGAAGATGAGCTGTGGGACTGCACCACCTGCCGCGCGTGCATGGAACAGTGCCCAGTGCGCATCGAGCATGTGCCGCTGATCGTCGAGATGCGCCGCAACCTGGTGCTCGAGCAGAGCAAGTTCCCGCAAGAGCTGGTCACGCTCTTCAACAACCTCGAGCGCAACGGCAACCCGTACTCGTTCCCGGCGAGCACACGCGCCGACTGGGCGGCGGCGGCCGGTGTCCAGCAGTTGTCAGAGGTCGAGGATCCGGCCTCGCTCGAGGTCATCTACTGGGTCGGCTGCATGTCGTCGTTCGATGCGCGCAACCAGAAGGTGGCGCTGGCGCTATCCAAGGTCTTCAAGGCGGCCAATGTGTCGTTTGCGATTCTCGGCACCGAGGAGACGTGCAGTGGCGATCCGGCCCGTCGTGCGGGGAATGAATACCTGTACCAGATCCTGGCTCAGACCAATATCGAGCGGCTGCAGCACTACGCCCCGAAGCGCATCGTGGCCAGCTGCCCGCACTGCTTCAACACGCTCAAGAACGAGTACCCGCAGCTCGAAGGCAACTTCGCGGTAGTGCACCACAGCGAGTTCATCCAGGAGCTGATCGCCGCCGGCCGCTTGACTATCCCGCCCGGAACACTCGATGGCAACGGGCTCGCGTACCACGATCCGTGCTATCTCGGCCGCTATAACGAGGTGTACGACGCGCCGCGGAACGTGTTGTCGTCTGTTGAGGGTGGCTTCAAGGAGATGCCGCGCTGTCGTGACCGTGGCTTCTGCTGCGGCGCTGGTGGAGCGAGGGCGTTCATGGAGGAAAAGCGCGGCACGCGGATCAGCCACAACCGCCTCAATGAGGCCCTTGCCACTTCGGCCGATGGCGTGGCCGTGGCGTGTCCGTTCTGCGTGACGATGTTCGAGGACGGCATTCGCGCGCTGAATGCCGAAGAGCGGTTCGCGATCAAAGACATCGCCGAGATCGTCGCCGCCGCACTCGACCGTTGAGCCTGGTCGAGCGGTTTGGGCGGCATGACGCCGTCGTGCTGTCTGCCGATCGTTCCTCGGTGCTGGTTGACGATGAGTTGGCACTGCCCCGCGTCTGGACGAATGGCGCGCACCCCGCGGACGTGTCCGTTCTGGTAAGCGGGCTGCGCGCGCAGCTCGGCCAGCCAGTCACTGTGCTGCGCTGCCTCTGCTCCGAGCCCCAGCCCGACGGCGACACGGTTCACCGCTGCTGGCAGGCCGAGCTGCACAACCCGCAGGCGCCGCTGCCGCTGGGCTTTCGCTGGATTCCCTCGGAGGCCTTTGAAATCTCGGCACGGCTACTCGCCGAGCGGAGCGATGGCGCGATTACCGATGGTCGTGAGTGGGAGCGGCCTGGCTGGGCGGCTGCCGCGCATGAGTGGATCAAGTCGAAGATGCCCACTGTCGAGGCCATCGAGCAAATCCGCTGCTGGGAGTTTTCCTATGTTGCGCGAGTGAGCAGCGCCAGCGGAACGCACTACTTCAAGGCACTGCCCACCAGCTACGGGCACGAGCCGCCGCTCACGCAGCTGCTCGCCGAGCGCCATTCGACGCTGCTACCGCGCGTCATTGCCGTCGATACGCAGCGGCGGTGGATGCTCACCCGCGCCGCCAAAGGCGTCAGCCTCGAGCGACGCATCACGCTGGAACCCTGGCTGCGCACGGTCCGCGACTATGCCGAGCTGCAGCGCACCTGGGCTTCGCGCATGGCTGAGCTACGCGCCGTTGGCTGCCGCGACACGAATCTTCCACTGCACGAGTTCGCGTGGGTCGAAGAAGCACAGCGCAGACTAGACCACTACGAGCTGCCGCGGACGATCGACCACGGCGACTTCTGGCCCTCCAACGTGTTCGTCACCCGCGCGCGTGGAAAAATCATCGACTGGACGGACGCCGCGATCGGCCACCCCTTCTTCAGCCTCGTACCCATGCGTCTGGCCTACGGGTTCGATCGCCGGCGATCGAACGTCCAGCGCCTGCGCGAGGCATACCTCGAGCCGTGGGGAGGAGCACGCAAGCTCGCGGCCGCGTTCGACCTGGCCCAGCCGCTGGGCGCGCTGTACTACGCCGCCAAGATTGAAGCGCTGCAAGCTCACAATCAGTGGTGGCTGCCGCGCTTCGTCCCGTGGCTCGAGGAGATCGCCAACCGCGAAGCAGCCAGCCTCGTTTGGTAACGTTTGTCCGCTATGGACATCGTCGTCACGGTGAAGCAGGTCCCTGACCCTGACATCCCGCCGACCCACTTCAAAGTCGATCAGGCGGCCAACAAGGTCATCCCGCCCGCGGGCGTCTCACCAGTGATGAATGGCTACGATGCCCACGCGCTCGAAGCGGCCCTGGTCCTCAAGGAACAGCTCGGCGCCAGGGTGACGGTGATCAGCCTCGGCCCCGACTCCAGCCGCGACACGCTTAAACGCGCGATCGCCATGGGTGCGGATGCTGCCATCCACGTCAACGACCCCGCGCTGAACGAAGCCGATAGCACCACCACAGCTCGAGCGCTGGCAGCCGCGATCAAGAAGCTCGAGAACTTCGATCTGGTCCTCTCGGGCCGCCAGGCTTCAGATACCGACGGTGGTCAGGTCCACCTCGGCGTCGCCCAGCACCTCGGACTGCCAGCCATCTCACCCGTACAAAAGATCGACGAGGCCGCCGCCGATAGCGTCACCGTCGAGCGCATCGTCGAAGATGGCTTTCAGCGACTGAAGGTGAAGCTGCCGGCGTTGCTCGGCATCTCGAGCGAGATCAACGAGCCGCGCTATCCACCGCTCAAAGGCATCATGGCCGCGGGGCGGGCGCAGATCCCCGTCTGGACCGCCGCAGATCTCGGCCTGGATGGCTCGGCAGGGAAGGTGCAGCTGCGCAAGCTGTACGTCGAGACGCGCGAGGCACGGGTCGAGCTGATTGAAGCCGACTCGCTGGCCGAGGCGGGCGTCAAGCTCGCCGACAAGCTGCGTGAAGCGAGGCTGGTGTAGCCATGGCAGGTGTGCTCCTGGTCACCGAGGCCTCGGGCGAGCAGCTTCCAGCGACACTGGCCGAGCTGATCTCGGAAGGCCAGCGCGTGGCGCAGCAACTGGGCGGTGGGTCGGCTGTTGTCGCGCTTGTAGGCAAGAACGTCCAGGCGCTGGCGTCGAACCTCGGCCAGCTGGGGGTCGAAAAGGTGCTGGTCGCGGACCATCAGGGGCCGCAGCCGCCATCGCCTGAATGGCTGCTCGCGGCTGCCGAACAGGCCACCAAGCAGGCTCAGCCCGATGTGATCCTGCTCACCCACGCGGGCTCCGGCCGCGACCTCGGACCCTCGCTCGCGTATCGGCTGGATAGCGGCATCGTCACCGACTGCACGGCGCTGCGAGTCGAGGGCGGCGAGCTGGTGATCACCAAGCCGGTGTTCGGCGGCAGCGCCATAGCCGAGTTCAGCATCACCTCCACGCCCAGGGTCGCCACGCTGCGGCCGCGCGCGTTCGAGGCCGATGAATCGCCCGCTGCCAAGCAGGCCCAGGTGGAGGCGCTGTCCGTCCCGGCCGACAGCCCGAAAGTCGAGGTGCTGGAAGAGATTCGCGAGCAGGCCTCCAGTGGGCCGCGGCTCAAGGACGCCAAAGTGATCGTGTCGGGCGGTCGCGGGCTCGGCGGTCCCGAGAACTGGAAGTTCGTCGAGGAGCTGGCGCAGGTGCTCGGCGCAGCAATCGGCGCGACCCGCGCGGTCACCGACGCTGGCTGGGTCCCGCCGTCGCTGCAGGTCGGCTTGACCGGCTCGACCGTCGCGCCCGATCTGTACATCACGGTCGGCATCAGCGGCGCGGTCCAACACATCGCGGGCATCTCGGGCGCGCGCAACGTGGTCGCGATCAACCGCGATAGCGACGCCAACATCTTCAAGTACGCCCGCTATGGCGTCGTCGGCGATTGGAAACAGGTGCTGCCGGCGTTCACCCAGCGGCTCAAGGAGCTGCGCGGCTGAGACTGTTGTCCGTTGTAGCCGTCGGGCTGGTCGTCGTCTTTGGCTGCACCGCACCCGCGCCGACACGAACCGCGCACGGAGTGCTGCTGTCCGTCGACAGTCCCTCGCTGCAACGCGTCGACCGCTTCACGCTGCGCACCGACGACGGCCAGGAGCTGGATTTCGTCGCCGCGCCAGACTTCAACCAGGGCACGAGCCACGTGATGACTCCTGGCCACATGCGGCAGCACATGGCGCTGGCCGAGCCGATGACCGTGACCTATCGCGAGGACAACGGCCGGCTGCTCGCGCTCAACGCTGTCGACGGGTAGCTCTTATGTCAACACAGCCTTGAGCGCTGGCTCGAGCTCTTCGGCTGGGGCGACGCCTTCGAAACGGTCGCGCACGATCCCGCCGCGATCGATCACGAACGTCCACGGGTCGCTGGGCAGATGCCACTCGTCGACGGCCTTCGCGACGTGCTGCCCATCGAACGGGTACTCGTAGATCTCGACGTGGATGAAGTTCGCGCGGTCGCCATACGTCTGGTGCACCTGTAGCGCGGCATCGAGCTCCGGGCCGCAGGTCGCGCTGGTGCACAGCGCGGGCGTCGCGAAGATCGCCAGCAGCGGCTTCTGACCAGGCGCGAGGGCGTCGGCGATGCTGATCGAGTGCAGCTCGCACGGCGGCTGATTGGTGCAGATGTGCGAAAGGTCGCCGCCGACGTCCTTCGCTGTCAGCGACGTGGAGCGCACCGCCGGCTCACCGTAGCCAGGTGCGCTGAACCGATCGCGCACGTCGAAGTTCATGCGTGCGATGAGGGGCGCGGCGTTGGGTTGCACGAGGTTGACCTGCGCGCCCCACGAACCCGCCTCGCCGAACTCCGCCGGCGCGACCCACACGCCTTTGCTCTGCCCACCGACGCTGCGAAAGAGCGCGGGACTCTCCGCCCGCTTTTCACCCGTGCCGTCAGCCTTGAGCTTGAAGAACTCCACCTGCACCGTGCCCGAGGTCATCGGCTGATTCCGCGCGTCGACCAGGCCCAGAGCGAACCGATTCCGGCCGACCGCGAGCTCGGAGCTGGCCTGCAGCGCGACGACACCGTTGCCTTCAGGCTTCGGCTTGATCAGCGGATTGACCGGCGTCGGTACCGGGCGTGCTGGTGCGCTCTGACACGCCGCCAGGAGTGAGGCGACACCGCCACCCACCACACCACCAGCGATCAAGCGCGCGAGCTGGCGACGGGTTAAAGGCATGCCGGCCAAGTATAGCCACGGCCCCCGGGCACGGTTCGATAGTTGAGCGCGGGCCTAATTCAGCAGCGCCGACTGACCGACCTTGAGCCAGTACGCGGCAATGTGGCTCGCCTGTGGCTGCTGGCCGTGCGAGAAGTCCGTTGGCTCGCTCGCGGCCGGGCGCCGCCCGAGATTGCCCCACCCATCGCCGACACTCTCGACCGACTGCTCCGACTCTGCAAGCTCACCGCTGCGCTGAGGCAGGCTGCGGATGCGTTCCAGCCATGCCAGCTCGGACCGGCAGCGACCGCAAGCTGCGAGGTGCCGTTGCGCCCGGAGATCTTCGACCGGCGACGCGCGACGTTCGACCAGGCGGCTGAGTACGTCGTAGGAGACGTGGTTCGTCATCGAATACGCCCCTCAATCCGAGATACCAGCCACACTAGCGAGCACGTGCCAACCGAACATCCGCAGAAATACGGACTTTTCCACGTCCGAGTACCTAGCGAGAGCTCTTTCGAGGCGCCCGCGTGTTGCACGTTTGTGCCGCGAGTGTGCGCACAACGCCTTGACCGTTCGTTCCGGCCTGCGATACAACCGGCTGCGGCTACTCTCGGCTGCCGCCACGCAAGCTCGGCGGAGCGCGTGGTAGCCGCGATCGCGCATCGCACGAATGCCGTTTTTGAACTCCTCACCCTATGGCCCGTCGAACGACGACGCGCCTTCCAAGGAGCGATTGATCCCGTTCCCGGCGCGCTCTCCACTCGATGGGGGCAGGCGACGGCGCGACACGCGTGGGCGCGATGTCGAGCGTTCGGCCCCGTCGCGTCGAGCACGCCGTCGACGGCACCAGACCCCGTGGCTGCAGCGCAATGCGCTGAGCATCGCCGCCATCTCCTTCCTGGGTGCGATGCTCGGCCTCGGCTTTGGCCTGGTGCAGGTGCTCAATCGACCTGAGCCCATGCCCGCGCTCCTGGCGGTCGCGCCCACCGAGCAGGCCACGACGATGATCGCGGCCAGTGTCAGCAATGTGCCGTCGCCACTGTCGAGCAACGCGGCGGTCGCACCGCAGATCCGACAGGTCCACGCGGCGGCCAAGGTCATCGAGCCGAACTACACCGTGGTTGCCGGCGATACCCTCGGACGGATCGCCAGCCAATACAGCACTACGATCGAGCGCATCCAGGCCTTCAACAGCCAGATCACCGATCCGCGCAGTCTGCGCATCGGGGCGCGGCTGGTCATCCCACCGCCGCTCTGACCACTCGGGCACGCACCAGCACCCGCCGCGCCCGGCCTAGCAAGGCCTCGGTGGGACATGCGATTCGCGGTTGGGCAGTGCTGATCGTGCTGGCCGCCGTGGTTGGCGTGCTCAGCCTTGGCGGATTCAATCCCGCGACGATCCTCGAGGCGGTGCGCGGTGTGGCCTACAGTCGACCACCCGCGTCGAGAGTGGGCCTCGCCGCTGCGCATGCCGACACGGTGCTGCAGGCACGGCTCGACCAGGCAGCAGTTGTCTCGCGCGGCACCATTGGCGCCTATGTCGCGGACCTCGAGAGCGGCGCGGTGGCAGCGAACAACGCGAATCGATCCTTCCCCGCGGCAAGCCTGTTCAAGCTGCCAATCCTGGTCGAGGTGCTGGCCCAACAGCGGCTGAAACGCCTCGACCCCGAGCAGCTACTCGAAATTCGGCCCGAAGATTGGACCGATGGCAGTGGCGTCCTGCAGGCGCGAGTCGGCGAGCGGCTCACGGTCAGGGAATTGCAGCGGCTGATGATCCAGGACAGCGACAACATCGCCGCACTGGTCCTGCTCAACGCCGTTGGCTCGACCAACGTGAATGGCACGCTCGAGAAGCTCGGCCTCGGCGGTACGCACGTGGTCGATCGGCGCCTCGGCGAGCGCGGCGACAACGTCACCACAGCGCGCGACATGGCGAGCCTGCTCACCACGATCGCCAGCGGCCAGCTCATCGATGCCGACGCGTCCGAGTCGGCGCTGAAGCTGCTCGAGCTGAAGCAGGCGACGACGTGGCTGGCCGAAGGGCTGCCATGGTGGGTCAAGGTCGCGCACAAGTGGGGCGACCTACCCGATGCGCGGCACGACGCCGGAATCGTGTTTACGCCCCGCGGGACGTATGTCGCGGTGGTGCTGACCGAGGACGCGTCGCCGGACGAGGCCGAGCAGGCTATCAAACGCACCTCGCTGGCGGCGTACAACTACCTCGGCGGTCGCTAGAGTCTTCCTCAGCGGTCGGTCGTTGTTCGGCGGTCGTTCGTTCGGCGGTCGCTTGTCGTTCGGCTGTTCTGGGGGCTCGGCAGACCCTGTTACTGACCCGTGGGCCCGCACTCAGGGCTCGATCAGCGCCGGCGGCGCGAGCACGGGCGCGGGCGCGACCAGCGGCGCGGGCGCGGTGGTCGACAGGTGCTGCAGCAGGATGCGGTGCTGCGCAGCCAGGACCGCGTGTTCGGCATGCAGCGCGGCGTACTGGTCCTTCAGCGCCTCGTGCAACTGCAGCAGCACGGTGTAGCGGCGGTCGGCCTCGCTGAGGCGATCCTGCAGTAGCCGCTCCAGGCGCGCTTCGGCGTCGCGCTCGTACGCGCGGCGACGTTCGGCCTGGTCGAGCCGCCGGTCGCGGTTGCGGAAGGTGTGCTCGAGCAGCAGGCGCACGACCGTCAGCGCCGCCGCCACGAGCGCGCCGCCGCCGACGCTATGCCAGATGGGATCGAAATCGGTGTCCATCGCGTGTGCGCCTCCAAAGTGGTCTCGAACCGTCGCCGCCCGAACCGTCACGAGTAGCCGTGGATAGTATCCTGAGCA
>WNGB01003856.1_pt1 | contig 42595 bp, 32 predicted proteins | sample 5400681 | NCBI WGS metagenome assembly WNGB01 (sample SAMN13153367, study PRJNA577476) | soil metagenome | isolation source: 115 cm soil or saprolite under grassland replicate 2 | place: USA:California | collected 2016-06-15 | reverse complement strand
GACGCCGTCGCGCACCAGCGCCAGGCGGGCCTGCGATGCGATTGGCTCGAAGCGGCCGAGGTGGCGGAGCGCTTCCCGGCGACCGCGCCGTGCCTTGGGGCGATGTTCGCTCCGGAGGACGGTGCCGTGGACGCGCCCGCGCTGACGCGCGCGTTGCTGGCGGATGCCAAACGCCTGGGCACGCGGACTTTCGCGACACGCGTGAATCGCATCAACACGATTCTCGGTCGTGTGACCGGCGTGGAGATTCCCGCCGGCAAGATCAAAGCGGAGCACGTAGTCATCGCCGCGGGCGCCTGGTCCACGCAGATCGATCACCTGCCCCGGCGGCTGCCGGTCGAACCCGTGCGCGGCCAAATGGCGGCCGCGCCGTGGCCGGCCAACATGCCGCGCACAGTGCTGTACTACGACCACGGCTACGTCCTGGCGCGCAGCGGCGAGGCGATCTTCGGCAGCACGATGGAACACGCGGGGTTCGACGGCAGCGTGACGCCAGCGGGAATCGCCGAAATCATGGCGGCGGCCAGACGGATGCTGCCTCAGCTCCCGGCCGTGCCGACGCGGACCTGGGCGGGACTGCGGCCACTCACGCCGGATGGCCGGCCCATCGTCGGCGCCGATCCCGACGTGCGCGGCCTGTGGTACGCCACCGGTCACGGCCGCAACGGCGTCCTCCTGGCCGGACTGACGGGCGACATCATAGCCAGCCTCATCACCACGGGTGAATCCGAGGTGGAGATTGCCTCGCTCGCCCCGGAGCGATTTACTTCCTAGGATGTTCAGCAGCTGCGCGTTCTGCAACGCGGCGTTTGACGGTGATGGCGGCCCATCGGGCCTGGGCGTCGGTCGGCGCATCGCCTTCGACGAATGGAAGGGACGGCTGTGGGTCGTCTGCCCCCGCTGCAGCCGCTGGAATCTCACTCCTTTCGACGATCGCCTGGAACGCATCGAAGCCGTGGCACGCGCTGCAAGCCAGGGACGGATCGCGGCATCCACCCAACAAGTCGCGCTGATCCGCTGGGAGCGCTACGACCTCGTGCGCGTCGGCAAACCGCCGCGCATCGAGCTGGCGACCTGGCGCTACGGCGAACGGCTACGCAATCGCCAGCGCGAGCGGATGAAGGTCGTCGTGCCCCTGACGGTCGCCGCGATCGGACTCGGCATCGCCGCGAACGTGGCAGCGGGTGGTGGCTTCGGCGTGGTCGTCTGGAACGTGCACCGACTGGCCGACTGGTTTTACCTGCGCCTGGTGGGCGGCCGTAAAGTCCAGCTCATCGAAGCACCCATCTGCGCGCATTGCGGCACCCTGATGCAGCTCCGCGCCCGCCACGTGCAGTACGCGCGCATCATCCCCGATCGGCACGCGGATATGGCGGTGGTGCTGAGCTGCCCGAAGTGCCGGAGTGAGGGTGCGCAACTCACCGGGAGCGATGCGATTCAGGTGCTGCGGCAGGGCCTCACCTACTTGAACCTGGCCAAAGGCGGGCGGCGGCGGGCCGAGGACGCGGCGCGTGAAGTCGATCAGGTGGGCGGAGCCGATCTGCTCGTGCGCGACATCGCCCGGCGCGAGCTCACCCTGCGGTCGCTGCGACCCGAGCGGGGGCTCGCGCTCGAGATGGCGGTGGACGAGCGCGCAGAGGTCGAGGAGCTCGAGCGCCAATGGAGAGAGGCCGAGGAAATCGCCGACATCGCCGACGGCACGCTCGGCACGTCGACCGAGATCGAGAACGCGTTGCGACGCCTCAAGAACCGGGGAGGAGATCAACCGTCCGGTTGAAAAATGGCCTACCCCGTCCTCTGAGCACCCACTATCTTCGACGTCCATGGTGGCCCCCCTGGTTCAGATTCAGCCTTCAGCGAGTCCTGGCGAGCAACCGCGTAAGCCTTCATGGCTGAAGGTGAAAGCGCCGGGCGGCCCCAACTATGTCGCGCTCAAGCACATGATGCGCGACTTGCAGCTCCATACGGTCTGCGAGGAAGCGCACTGCCCGAATATCGGTGAGTGCTGGGAGCACAAGGCGGCCACGTTCATGATCCTGGGGGACGTCTGCACGCGCAATTGCGCGTACTGCGCGGTTGCCCATGGGACCCCGGCGCCACTCGATGCCGGCGAGCCGAAACGGCTGGCGGACGCGGTCGCGCAGATGGGACTGAAGCACGTCGTCATCACGAGCGTGGATCGCGACGACTTGCCGAACGGGGGCGCCGAGGTGTTCGCGGCGTGTATCGCGGAGATCCGGCTGCGACTGCCGCAGACGTCGGTCGAAGTGTTGATTCCCGATTTCAAAGGCAACCTTGACGCGCTCCGCTGCATCGTCGCTGCCGGGCCCGACATCCTCAATCACAACCTCGAAACGATCGCGCGGCTCTATCGCATCGCGCGGCCCGGTGGCCGCTACGAGCGGGCGCTCGAGCTGCTCGACCGTGCCAAGGACATGAATCCCGAGCTGCTCACCAAGTCCGGGATTATCTGCGGGCTGGGAGAAGACTGGGATGAGCTCCTCACGGCGCTGCGCGACCTGCGCGCGGCACGCGTCGACATCGTCACGATCGGCCAATACTTGCGGCCGTCCGACCAGCATCTGCCCATCGCGCGCTGGTATACGCCGGACGAGTTCGCCGAGCTGAAGCGCTACGGCATGGCGTTGGGGTTCCGTCACGTTGAATCGGGACCGCTCGTGCGCTCCAGCTATCACGCGTGGGAGCAAGTGGAGGCTGCTACGCGATGACGGCCACAGCACGACGTCCGAAGGACACCGCGCAATCGGAGCTGCATCTCCGCATGCTGCGGCAGATGCTGCTGATCCGGCGCTTCGAGGAAAAGGCGGCGGAGGCGTACGCGCTCGGCAAGATCGGCGGATTCTGTCACCTCTATATCGGACAGGAGGCCGTGGGTGTCGGCGCGCTCGCCGCGCTGCGCGACGACGACTACGTCATCTGCTCCTACCGCGAGCATGGCCAGGCGTTGCTCAAGGGCATCTCCGCGAACGCGGTGATGGCGGAGCTGTTCGGCAAGGCGACGGGGTGCTCGAAGGGCAAGGGCGGGTCGATGCACCTGTTCGATGCCAAGCGCGGATTCATGGGGGGCCATGGCATCGTGGGAGGTCACATTCCCCTGGCCGCAGGCCTCGCGTTCGCCAGCAAGTACAAAGGAAGCGATCAGGTGTGCGTGTGCTTCTTTGGTGAAGCCGCGGTCAACATCGGCGCGTTCCATGAAACGCTGAACATGGCCTCGGTCTGGAAGCTGCCCGTCATTTTCCTCTGTGAGAACAACCGCTACGGCATGGGCACGGCATTCGAGCGTGTCGCCGCCGTGACGGATATCGTCGAGCACGCGTGCAGCTACGACATGGCGGCGGAGCTCGTGGACGGCATGAACGTGCTCACCGTCTACGAAGCCACCCGGCGCGCGGTCGAGCGCGCGCGCAAGCAGAGCCATCCCACCCTGCTCGAGGTGCGCACTTACCGCTACATGGGCCATTCCATGTCCGACCCGCTGCACGGCGTGTACCGGACCAAGGACGAAGTCGAGGAGCAGAAGGCCCGCGACCCGATCACCCATCTCGCCGGGAAGCTCAAGGAAGACGGCGCCATCGATCAGGCTGCGCTCGACGCACTGGACGCCGAGATCCACGCGGAGGTCGAAGCCGCGGTGAAGTTCGCCGACGAGAGCGCCGATCCCGAGCCTGACGAGCTCTTCACCGACGTGCTGGTCGACTGATGCCGACGCTCACCTACCGGGACGCCCTCAATCAGGCGCTGCGCGAAGAGATGCAGCGCGATCCCAACGTGTTCCTGATGGGCGAGGAAGTGGGCGTGTATCAGGGCGCGTACAAAGTGAGCCGGGGCCTCCTGGAAGAGTTCGGTGCCAAGCGGGTCGTCGACACGCCCATCGCCGAGCTCGGGTTTGCGGGTATCGGTGTCGGGGCGGCGATGGGCGGGCTGCGCCCGGTCATCGAGTTCATGACGTGGAATTTCGCGGTGCTGGCGCTCGATCAGATCGTGAATTCCGCCGCCAAAATGCTGTACATGTCGGGCGGCCAGATTCCGATGCCGATTGTGTTCCGCGGCCCGAACGGCGCGGCGCTGCAGCTCTCCTCACAACACTCGCAGGCGTGGGAGAGCTGGGTCGCCCACATTCCCGGCCTCAAGGTGGTCGCGCCGGCCACGCCCGCCGATGCCAAAGGGCTGCTCAAGTCCGCCATTCGCGACAACAATCCGGTCATCGTCCTGGAAGGCGAGATGCTGTACAACCAGAAGGGCGAGGTGCCCGACGGGGAGCACATCGTCCCGATCGGGCGCGCGGACATCAAGCGCGCCGGCACCGACGTCACGCTCGTCTGCCATTCCAAGACCCTCTCCGTCGCCCAAAAAGCGGCGGATCAGCTCGCCGAGCAGAACGTTTCAGCGGAAGTGCTCGACCTGCGGTCCATCCGCCCGCTGGACGAAGCGGCGATTCTCGAATCGGTCAAGAAGACGAACCGTGCGGTCGTCGTGGAGGAAGGGTGGCCGCACGCCGGCATTGGCGCGCAGATCGTGGATCTCATTCAGCGCGACGCGTTCGACGACCTCGATGCACCGGTGCAGCGCGTGACGCAGGCCGACGTGCCGATGCCGTACAACAAACTCCTGGAACGCGCGGCAAAGGCGTCGCCCGAGAAGGTGGTGGCGGCGGCCCGGCGCGTTCTCTACTTGGACGCCTAGCCCCTAACCCCCAGCCCCCAGCCCCTAACATGGCCACCAAAGTCCACATGGAGGCGCTGTCGCCCACGATGGAAGAAGGGCGGCTCGTGAAGTGGACGAAGCACGAGGGCGATGCCGTGAAGTCCGGCGACACGCTCGCTGAGGTGGAGACGGACAAGGCGGTCATGGAGCTGGTGGCCCGGGCGGATGGGCAGCTGATCAAGGTGACGGTACCTGAAGGCACGACGGTACCGGTGGGAAATGTCGTCGCGTGGATTGGGAAGCCTGGGGAGAAGCTGGATGGGGATGGTGCGGCAGCACCCGCTCCGAAGAGCGCGCCAGCTCCCGAACAGCGTGCGCCGTCCGCCGTGCGCCGTGCGCCGGAAAGCGCGCCCCAACCCGCCCCTGCCGATGCCACGCGCGTGAAGGCATCACCGCTCGCGAAACGCATTGCCAAAGAAGCCGGTGTCGACTTGAAGCTCGTTCAAGGATCGGGACCGGGGGGCCGGGTCGTGAAACGGGACGTGGAAGGCGCCCCAGCCACCGAAGTCCAGCGCACGGCGCACGGCGCACTGCGCACGCCTTTGCAAGGCGCACAGCGCACGCCTTATGAGGACGTTCCGCTTACCCAGATAAGGAAGACGATTGCAAAGCGGCTCGCCGCGTCGATCGGGCCGATCCCACATTTCTTCCTCACGACCGAGATCGACATGGAGCGCGCGGCCGAAGCGCGCGAAGCCCTCAACAAGCAGCTCGGCGAAGCAGGCGGGAAGATCTCGTTCAATGATATCATCATCAAAGCGGTCGCCCTGGGGCTGGTGCAGCACCGCGCCTGCAATGCCTGGTTCCAGGAGGATCACATCCGCTACTGGAATGAGGTGCACATCGGCATGGCGGTGGCGATCGAGGACGGGCTCATCACGCCCGTGATCCGCAACGCCGACCAGAAGAGCCTGCGGGAGATCGGCGCCGAGTCGCGCGAGCTCGCCGGGCGGGCACGCAATCGCCGCCTGAAGCCCGAGGAGTACACCGGGGCCACGTTCAGCGTCTCGAACCTCGGCATGTTCGACATCGATCATTTCACCGCGGTGATTAACCCACCCGAGGCGGGCATCGTGGCGATTGGAAGCATTGTGGCAAAGGCCGTGCCCGAAGGAGACCACGTGGTCGTGCGGCGGCGGCTGCGCTTGACGATGAGCTGCGATCACCGCGTGATCGACGGGGCGACGGGCGCGGCGTTCTTGAGGACGTTGAAACAGATGCTGGAAAACCCGCTGGCAATGCTGTTGTAGGTTGGAATGTTGGACTGTTGGAATGAAAACCTTCCAACCGTCCAACCTTCCAACAGACCTCCTAGCAAGGAAGAGATCTTGGCACAGTCTTTCGATGTCATCGTTCTTGGCGGCGGCCCGGCGGGGTACGTCTGCGCGATTCGCTGCGCCCAGCTCGGCCTCACGACGGCTGTCGTGGAGCAGGAAAAGCTTGGCGGCGTGTGCGTCAACATCGGTTGCATCCCGACCAAGGCCTTGCTGCACTCCGCGTACATCGCCGGCTTGCTGAAGGAGTCGAAGGACTTCGGCGTCGAAGCGAGCGGCGTCAGGACCGACTACGCCGTCGCGATGAAGCGCTCGCGCCGGGTGAGCGAGCAAAACTCGAAGGGCGTCGAGTTTCTGATGAAGAAGCACAAGATCACCGTCGTGAAGGGTACCGGTGTGCTCCAGCCCGGCAAAAAGGTGAAGGTCGGGAGTGACGTGCACGAAGCGAAGAAAGCCGTCGTCATTGCCACGGGATCACGCGTCAAAGGTATTCCGCAGATCGGCCTCGAAATCAACAAGACGACGGTCATTTCGTCCGATGAAGCGCTGGTCATGGAGCGCGTACCCGGGAGCCTGGCCATCATCGGCGCGGGCGCGGTAGGCATGGAGTTCGCCGACATTTTTAACGCATTCGGCGTCAAAGTCACCGTCATCGAAGCGTTGCCCCGGATCCTCCCGCTCGAGGATGCCGAGTCGTCGGATACGCTGAACAAGAGCTACCGGAAGCGTGGGATCGAGGTCATCGCCGGCGCCAAGGTCACGAAGGCCAACGTCGGCAAGGACAAGGTCACGCTCGACGTCGAGGCCGCCGGCGAAAAGAAGCAGATTGCCGCGGCGGCGGTATTGATGGCTGCAGGCCGTGCGGTGAATACTGAGAACATCGGCCTCAAGGAGTGCGGCATTCAGCTGACCGACCGCGGTTTCATCAAGGTGGACAAGAACCTGCAGACGAGCACGCCGGGGTACTACGCGATTGGCGACGTCGCCGGCCCCCCCATGCTGGCGCACAAAGGGAGCCGCGAAGGCGTGATCGTCGCCGAGATCGTCGCGGGGCAGAAGCCGCATCCCATCAAGTACGACAACGTGCCGAGCGTGACGTACTGTCATCCGGAAGTCGCAAGCATCGGCCTGACGGAAGATCAGTGCAAGGAGAAGAAGCTCGACTACGTCGCGGGCAAGTTCCCCTTTTCCGCGAACGGCCGGGCCCGCGGCACGGGCGAGACCGAAGGCTTCGTGAAGATCCTGCGCGACAAGAAATACGGCGAGATCCTCGGCGCGCATATCGTCGGCGCGCACGCGTCGGAGATGATTCACGAGCTGGCGGTGGCGCGCGAGAACGAATACACCGTCGAAGAAGTCGATCTCGCTATCCACGCACACCCCACCATGTCCGAGGCCGTCGCCGAGGCAGCGCTCGATTCGCTGGGCCGCGTCCTGAACATTTGAGCGACGAACCGATCAAGGACCCGCTCGCCCTCGGGCTCGGCTCCCTCGCGTCAGGCGTGGGATGCGGCGGCGCGTGTCTCACCGCGGCGCAGATCGTGGCCTCCATTCTGCGCGGCGATCTCGAGCCAAGCGCGTATCACGAGACGGCCGCCGATCCCCTGCTCGCCGGACTCATCGCGGCGGTCGGCGTCGGCGGCGCGGTGGCGTGGTACCGCTCCGGGGCCCTCGACAATATTTGGCAGCGCGGGGTCATTACCGTCCTGGGGGCCGTGGGAGCCATTCTGATCGGGTTTCTCGCCGCGCCGCTCGATCGCTTCTTCGGCATCCTCGGAATGATCGTCTGGCTCCTGCTGAACATCGCGTTCGCCATCCTCGCCACTCGCTGGGCGATCAAAGGCAAGGGAGAGGTGGGGAGCGGGACGAGTACGCCTTGAGCGAGCTCGAGGTCGTTCAGGCCGGCACCGTCGGGTACCAGGAAGCCCTGGACTGGCAGCGCCAGCTCGCGGAGGACCGGATCGCGGGACGGCTGCCGCATGACGTGCTGTTGCTGCTGCAGCACCCGCCCGTCGTGACCCTGGGCCGGAATGCTCACGCCGCGCATCTGCTCGAGCCTACCGGAATCGACGTCTTCGAGGTCGAACGCGGCGGCGACATCACCTTTCACGGCCCAGGCCAGCTCGTCGGCTATCCGATTCTCGATCTCACCGCGTACAAGCAGGATCTGCACTGGTACCTGCGCACGCTCGAGGAGGCGCTGATCGAGGCCCTCGGCGTTCTCGACATTCCCGCCGCACGCAATCCCGGATTCACGGGCGTCTGGACTCGCGGTAAGAAGATCGCGAGCATCGGCATTCACGTGAAGCAATGGGTGACGTGGCACGGGTTCGCGCTCAACGTCACGACGGATCTGACACAGTTCGATCGGATCGTGCCGTGCGGGATTCAGGGCGTGGAGATGACGTCGGTTGCACGGGAAACGCGAAACGGGAAACGGGAAACGTTGTGGGACGAGAGTGTGGCCGCGGTGGTCAGAGGGTTCGAGACCGCTTTCGGAGTGAATTCAGCCTGGGTATAGAGTGGCCAATCCCCTCCCCCGCGTCCCCCCCGGACAGATCCCTACCACCAAGTGGCCGGTCCTGCATTACGGTGACGTGCCCACCGTGGACACGTCGAAGTGGACCTTCTCGGTTTCGGGGATGGTCGAACGTCCCTTCTCGCTGACGTGGGATGAGTTCCTGGCTTTGCCCCGCAAAACCGTCCAGTGCGACATCCATTGCGTCACGACCTGGAGCAGGCTCGATAACACGTTCGAAGGCGTGCCCGTCCAGGATCTCCTGAAACGCGCCGGGCTGAACAGGGAAGCCAAGTACTGCCTCGTGGTCGCCGAGCAGGGATTCACAACCAACCTGCCACTGTCCGATCTCGACCGGCCCGAGAACCTCGTTGCGCTGAACTGGGCGGGCGAGCCGTTGACTCCTGAACATGGTTGGCCTGCGCGTCTGTTGGTTCCCCATCTTTACTTCTGGAAGAGTGCGAAATGGGTGCGTGGATTCGAACTGCTAGATGAGGACCTGCCGGGATTCTGGGAGCAGAACGGCTATCACATGCGTGGCGATCCCTGGACGGAGGAGCGGTACGGAGGCCGCGGGCTGACCCAACACGAGATCAACAAGTTCCGGAACGCGAGTAAGAGGCACCTCTAGGACAGCAGCGCGTCCACCTCCTGGGCCGCCTCCTGCTGGTGGCGGCTCTCGTCGCTCAATTCGCGCGCCAGCGTACCAAGACTCTCGCCCGCACCCTGTGACGCCTGCCAGCGGCTGAGCGCCGCGCTCGCATCGCGCAGGCGCTCGATGAGAAGTTTTTCCCCCTGACGACAGCGCTCGTACGCGTCGCGCCACTGCGGAGAGGGCTCGCTGAGGCGGTCCTGCTGCGCGTGGAAGCCGGCGAGCTGCACCTCGAGCACGTACAGCTGGCGGGCGGCGTCGCACGCGGCAGAGACCAACGGATCCACCTGGGCGGCGTCTGGAACGACCGCAGCTCGACGCACGACGTCCACCAGCAGCTCTCGCGCCTGGCTCTCCGGAAGCTGCGCGAGAACGCGCACATGCCGCGGCGCGAGTGCGGCCACTCCGGCGATCGCTGCGGCCACCAAGGGGCTCGTGAGCAGCAAGAGCGGCGTAGAGGCGAGTATCCCCGCGGCGCTGCCGCCGAGAGCGACCGCGGCCGCCAACATCACCATCTCGACGGGTACCGTCGCGCGCCAGCCGGTGGAGATCGTCACTCCGGGTTCTCCAGACGGGCCAGGGTTTCGCGCGCGCTTCTGGTCCACCCATCGTCTTCGTGATAATAGGAGAGGAACGCGGTGAGGTTCTTCCGCGCGAGTGCGGACTGGCCGAGCGCGAATTCCGCCATGCCGGCGTGATAGAGCGCCATGTAATGATTCGGCCAGTACGCCACGACCAGTTCCATGATGGGGCCCGCCGAACGGTTGTCGCCCGCATCCGCGACCGGATGCGCAACGTCAAAGACGATGCCGACGGCCCGGTACCGCTCGGCCTCCGGTAGGCGATCGATGACGGCGCGCGCCGAGTCGAGCTCGCTACCCAGCGCAAAACAGGCCGCGCTGTATCCTTGCCCTTCCAGGGTGACTGGAGCGGGGTTGCTCTGTTGCGCGAGCTTCACCTCGACCGCATTGCAGAGCGGCTTGATCATTCGAAACCACGCAACGGCAGGACTCACCGAGCCTGTTTGAGATTGGTTGGGCTGAGGCTGCGGCAGCTGCCGAACCCGGTGGCGCAAGACGATCACGCCGCAGATGGCGAGATACCCGAGGCCGACGACGTACAGGACTCTGTGCATGGTGGGTTCTATAATGAAGGACGGTGGGTGCGGCGGGCTGTGCACAACGTCACAGGTGTCACATATGTCGTTGGCCTCCCAGCAGCTCGTAAAACCGCCGGAACACGTCGATTCCATCCCACAGCTGCTGGAGATCGAGCTTTTCGTTGGGCGCATGCAGCCGATCGTCCGGCAGGCCTATGCCGGTCAGGATCACCGGGGCACCCGCCGACGCCAGCGCCGGAACCACGGGGATCGAGCCGCCGGCGCGCGCCGGAACGGTGCCCCGCCCCGTGACCTGCTTGAAGGCCTGGTCCAGCAACTGGAACGCCGGATGGTCGATCTTGATCTGCGCCGGATTCGCGCCGTGCAGAAACCGGACGCTGGCGGTGACGTGCTTGGGCGCAACGCGCTTCACCGCTGCCGCGAGCTGCCGTTCGACCGTCGCGAGTTTCTGATTCGGCACCAGCCGCATACTCACCTTGGCGGTCGCCTCGGCGGGAATGACGGTCTTGGCGCCTTCACCCGTGAAGCCGCCGAGGATGCCGTGGATCTCGAAGGTGGGAAGCGCCCACAGCCGCTCGAGGACGGAGTACTTCTTCAGGCCAACGAGACCCTTCCCCTGCACGCGCTTCTGCAGAAAATCCTTCTCATTGAACGGCAGCCTTTTCCAGGCGGCGAGCTCCGCCTTGGACGGGCGCTTCACCGCGGTGTAGAAGCCGGGGATGTTGACCTTGCCGTCTTCCCCCTTCAGGCGCGCCAGGAGCCGGGCCAGCTCTTCGTGCGCGTTCGGAGCGGCGCCGCCGTATTCGCCTGAGTGGAGATCGGTCTTGGAGGTGCGGACGGTTATCTCCGCATAGCAGAGACCGCGTAGCTTCGTGTAGACGGCGGGCCAGCCGGGCGCGACATACGACATGTCGGCAACGAGCGCGGCATCCGCGCGGACGCGTTGCGGTTCGCGTTTCAGCAGATCGAACAAGACCTTCGAGCCGAACTCCTCCTCCCCTTCGATCAAAAACCGGAAATTGACCCGAGGGTTGGCGGGATTGATCGCCTTGAGCAAGCAAAAGACTTGCCCCTTGTCGTCGGCGGAGCCACGTCCGAACAGCTTGCCGTCCCGCACCGCCGGCTCAAACGGCGGCGTCGTCCATTCGGCGAGTGGATCAGGCGGCTGGACGTCGTAGTGTCCGTAGATCAGGAGCGTCGGGGCGCCGGGAACGTCGGGACCCTGGCCCCAGACGACCGGATGCGTGTCGCTGCCGAGGAACGCGACGTCGTGACAACCGATGCGGCGGAGCTCGGCGGCGACCCACTCGGCGGCGGCACGACAGTCCTGGTTGTGTGCGGGGAGCGTCGAGACGGAAGGAATCCGGAGAAACTCGCTCAGCTCGCGCAGCAAACGTTCTTGATCCATGGCGGCAGAAATGTAGACACAGCGGTCGCTGCTAGCCAGCGAGTGAGGCCCGGGTAGATTTGAGCGCCATGCGAACGACCGCGTCGTATGATCTGTTTCCAGACGCCCGCAGCGAACGGGCCCTCGCGCGCGCCCGCTGGCTGGCGCGCGAGGGACGGACGCGTGATGCGCAGTCTGCGTACGACGAACTGCTGGCTGCCAACCCTGAGTTGAAGGCCTGCTGGGCCGAGTACTTCGAGTTGTTGCGCACCAGCGGCAGGGGCGAAGAGGCGCTGCAACTGGCCGACCGGGCCCGCGCGACGTTCGGCGAGACCAGCTTTTCCTACACGCTGCGGGGCGCCGCCCTCACGGAGTTGGGTCGCTATCCCGAGGCGCTGGCTGAGTTGGAGCGCGCGGTCGAAGCCGATCCCGATCTGGCGCTCGTCTGGCACGAGCTCGGGTACGCCGCCTATAAGCTCGGCGACCGGAATCGGGCGTTGCTGGCGCTGGACCGCGCCTTCGCGCTCGAGCCGCACACCGACACCCTCAAGCTGCGGGGCCAGGTGTTGCGCGAAGCGGGGCGCTATCAGGCGGCAGAAGTTGCCTTCGAAGGTGCCGCCCAGGCGGCCGAACATGCCGAGCAGCGCGCCGATGCCGAGCACGAAATCGCGACGACGCGCCGGTATGGATTCTACGCGCCCCGGCGCCCTGACGACCTGACCGCCGCGGAGCGCTGGTTTGCGGAGACCGGCAGCGTCGTGCTGGCGTCGACGCCGGGACCCGTGGCACCGAGCGATGAGACGATCGTCGCGACATTCGCCGAAGTCGCCGCCAATTGCGGCTGGCATTTCGGACAGGTGATCCTGCTCGGCCCGGAATTCCCCACCGGCAGCGATCTCGCCGAGCGTCTGGGAGCGCCGCTCGGAACGCACGCGGCGCTCGACCTGGCGGTGTGTCCCCTGATCGTCAGCCTGCGGCCGCACTCGTCCGATCCCACCTGGAACGCGATCGTCGGAAGGGTGACGAGCCAGCAGATCGGTCTCGTGTTCGCCCTCGAGCATCCCGCCGAGGCTGCCGCGGTCGTAACGACCGACGTGATCGGCGTGTTGACGGACGGCGGCACGCGCCAGGAACGGGCGCCGAATCCCGTTCAGGCCTTGAGCGAAGCGCAAACCCCCGGGGCCCGTCTCGCAGGCCGACGGCTCCGTCCCAACTAGACACGAGCCATGACCGCAACTGATCAACCGCCGCGCCCCAGTCGTGCGCCGATGTCCGGCAGGGCGATCGTCCAAAATCAGTTCGACCGCGCGGCCGATCTGATCAACCTCGAAGCGTACATGCGGAAGATCCTGATGTCGCCGTTCCGCGAAGTGCAGGTCGAGGTGCCGGTGCGCATGGATGACGGGCGGATCGAGGTGTTCACCGGTTATCGCATCCAGCACAACGGCGCGCGCGGGCCCTGTAAGGGCGGGATCCGCTATCACCCGGAAGCGGATCACGACGAGGTCCTGGGTCTCGCGACGATCATGACGTGGAAGACCGCGCTCATGGACATTCCCTTCGGCGGCGCCAAGGGGGGCGTGACCGTCGATCCGAAAAAGCTGTCCAAACTCGAGCTGGAGCGGCTGACGCGGCGCTTTACGCAGCGCATCGCGATCGTCCTCGGTCCCTACCGCGATATCCCCGCTCCCGACGTCAACACCAATGCCCAAGTGATGGCCTGGATTCTCGACGAGTACTCGAGCCGCCAGGGGTACACCCCCGCGGTCGTCACCGGGAAACCGGTGGCGTTGGGCGGGTCGCTCGGCCGCGAAGAGGCAACGGGCCGCGGCGTGATGTACGTGATGCAGGAGTACGCGCGTGACTTCGGGATTCCGCTCAAGGGTGGACGGGTCGTCATCCAGGGCTTCGGCAACGTGGGCAGCCATCTCGCCCGCCTGCTCGACAGCGAGGCGGGGGCCAAGGTCGTCGCGGTCAGCTCGGTCGAGGGCGGCGTCTCCAACGACAAGGGACTCGACATTCCCGGGTTGCTCGCGCACGTCGCCCAGGGCAAGCCGGTCCCCGAGTGGAGCGGCGGCAAGCGCATCACCAACGAAGAGCTGTGGACGATTCCGTGCGACTGGCTGGTGCCCGCCGCGTTGGGCGGCGTGATCACGAAGGAGGCGAATGCCCAGACGGTCGATTGTAAGGTCGTCGTGGAGGGCGCCAACGAGCCGACGACGCCCACCGCCGACTCGATTCTCCAGCAGCGCGGCATCGCGGTCATCCCGGACTTTCTGGCGAACGCCGGCGGCGTCACGGTCAGTTACTACGAGTGGGCCCAGAACCTCCAGCAGTACCGCTGGACACACGAGCAGGTGAATCGGGAGCTGAAGGCGACGATTACAAAGGCCTACGTTTCAGTGCGGGACCTGGCGAAGGAGAAACAGGTGACGTTTAGGACCGCGGCATACGGTATCGCCCTACAGCGAGTTGCCGATGCCGAGCGCCTGCGGGGGAACTGAGCGGCGGTCGAATAACAAAAGCAGGCGGTCGGGCGGTCAAGAAGCAAATGCGGCGGTCAAACGCAACGAGCTGAGTAGATCTGGTTCGCCTTCCTGCAACTCCTCGCTTATTCCTTTGCTCCATGATGCCCTATGAACGGCTTCGTGCATGGAGAGCATGCGATGAGCTTACCGTTGCTGTCTACAAGGCCACGGACCGTTTCCCACGTCATGAGCTCTATGGTTTGACATCTCAAGCCCGACGAGCAGCGTTCAGCTCAGCAGCGAACATCGCTGAAGGATCCGCGAAGCGTGGTTCCCGTGAGTTCCGAAGATACCTCGACATTAGTATTGGATCGTTATCGGAGGTGGCTTACGCGCTGCACGTAGCAAAACGACTCGAGTATTTGTCACTAGAGGAATGGCGTGCGCTCGATCAGCTTCGCGCGGAGGCAAGCAAGTTTACATGGCACTTGTGCAAGTCGCTTAGTTCACCGCCGCATTTGCCGTTTGACCGCCCGTCACTCCACCTTCATCCCCGGTCGCGAGTACAGAGCCTGGTAGGGATCCCCCGCCTGTGTGAACACCCGGATCTGAATCGCGCGAATCGTCTCTGCGATATCCGCGTTGTTCTGTAAGTACACCTCGTCGAACAGATTCAAATCCATCCGGTACAACCGCTCGGCGACGATCACCGCGTTGTTGAGCGGCGCCTGCGCGAACCAGCGCCAGTCGTAGGTCTCGAGCGATTGCCCCACCGGACCGCGGAACTGGTCGCGGGCCCAGCCAAACAAGGCGGTGCGCACCTGTTCCAGCCGTTCACCGCCCAACGGCTCCGCATACGCCGAATCGAGCCGCCGCGCGAGCTCGGCGTAGAACACGTCGAGCGTGCGCTCGTCGCGCCAGCGCGCGGCGGCGCGCCGCGCATCGACGGTGTCGTGCCGCGAGCGGAAGAACGTTTCCGCCCCGCGATAGCCGACGAAGCTGGCGAAGCTCTCGTTGAACGGCGTCTGGCTCTTCACGTACAGCGTGTTGTGCGCCAGCTCGTGCAGCACCGTCGCGACGAGCTCCATCGTGTCGCGGCTCATCGCGGTCGAGAAGAGCGGATCGCTGAAGTAGCCGAGCGTCGAGAATGCCCCGGACGGGCGCAAGAAGACGTCGAGGCCCTGTGCGTCGAGCCGTTGCGCTTCACTGCGCGCCCGCGTGGCTTTGAAGAACCCCTTGTACGGAACGATCCCGACGATGGGATAGCGCCAGGTGACTTCGCGGAGCTTGTCGCGCCGGCTTGCCGACAGCACCAGCAGCAGCGTGTCCCGGCCCACGTCGACGTAGGACGTGTACGTCTTCCCCACGGCCAACCCGAGTGAGTCGGTCGCGTAGGCTCGCGCGGCCAGGACCAGCGCCAGCCGCTGGCGCAGCGCCGCGGGCGTGGCGGTGTCGGCGATGAGCTTGTCGATCGCGCGGCGCCGAAACAGCAGGCGCCCCTCTTCGATGCCGGCCCGGGCGATGTACCGCGCGTCCGCGCTGATGATGAGCATCAGGGCGACGCCCGCGGCAGCCGCGGCCACGCCGACGAGCGCGATGCGCTTCAGCAAGCGGCCCCAGCGCGGCCGCGCGCGCTCGGTCAGGGCGTCCATCGCAGCCCCACGCGATGTGTCCCCCCGCCCAGCGCGTCATACGCCTGAAACGCGTAGTCCATCGCCAGCCGGCCCAGCACCATCCCCGCGCCGAACGTCACGCGCGACGCGTCGGTGACCGCGGGCCGGGTGGCATAGCCGATGCGCCCTACCAGCCCGACGCCGCCCGTCACGATCCCACCCTCGACGCCCTGGACGAGCACCGCGCGGTGGTCGCGCGTCCACTGGCCCTCGAGCGTCGTGAGGAGCCGGAAGGTGCCCTGCGGGTCGGTATAGTTGAGCGTCAGCCCTGCCCGGGTCCGCCGCGGCAGCAGCGCGCCATTGCCGAAATCGCCACCCAGGTTCTGCACGCTCACGCCGACCGCCATGATGTCGAAGACCGCGACCGCCAGGCCGACGTCACCCGCCCAGGCATCGCTCACCTCCGAGCCAATCTGCTGGCGAGCGTACTTGGCCGTGACGCCGAGAGCCGCGAAGCCACGCCGGTAGACGAGCGACGTCGTCGCCAACGCCTCGTACGGATGGAACGACGCACCGGTCGGCATGCCGCGTCGTCCTCCGGTGGCAGGGTCGGGCACGATCTCCGGCTCCGAGCCGTAGTCGAGCGCCTGCGCCCCGAATCCCCAGGTGAACCGGCTGACGCGCAGCGCGAGCGCCGCGGTCGAGATGGCGGTGCCGGCCAGGTAGGGCTCGTAGGAACCTTCGAGACTCAGATGACGGATCGTGGCGATCCCGGCCGGGTTGGCGAACATCGCGCCCGCGTCGCCGACGAGCGCCGCGCCGGCACCGCCCAGCGCGGCCGAGCGCGTCGAGCCGGGGAGCGCGGTGAGGACGGAGCCTTCACTCTGGGCCGAAAGCGTGGTCAGCGATCCGGCGATCAGGAGTAGACCCGCGACGCACGCGACCGCCCGACCGCCGCCGCTGCCGTTTGACCGCCCGACCGGCGGTGTCATTGCAGCCGCATCACATTCAGCCGCGGCACGAACGCCGCGTTGATCATCGAGCCGTTCGGGGCCGTGAAACTGATCGTGAAACCGGGATCACCTGGCGGCTGCGTCGCGAGATGGTAGATCCCCGAGCCCGAGCGGAGCGTGCCGGTCAGCATCACGTCGCGCGCCGCGCTGGTGGTTGGGACGAGAGGATAGAATTTCGAGAATAGGTTGGAATTCTGGGTGTGTAACGACGAATAGACCGCGTGGAGCCTCCAGGAATCGTACTGGAGCTCCGGCGGCGCCCCACCCCGATCGGTCACGTAGTTCGCCAGCGCCCAGCGGCTGACCACCGTCGCAAATGGATCGCCGGTGACCGCCGCGATGTTTTGGGCGCCAGTCTGGGACGTGCCGACCAGGGAACGCGTCAGTGCATTCCAGTCCGCCATCGTGCTTCCGGCGGAGTACTTGTCCACTGTGTAACGGACGAAGAGCCACGCCGCCCCCCGCTCCGCCAGCGTCCCGATGCCCGCGGTCGGCAACAGAAAGTGTCTACTCGTCGAGTCGAGGTAGTCGTAGGCGTTGAGGAGATTGCCGCCATAGTACCGGCAGTCGGTCGTACTGAGCGTGCAATCAGCAATCATCCCATCCGGCGACAGTGCGTAGCTCCTCCCGCCCAGCTCCTCCGCGTAGTGCGAAAACCCCTCATTCAACCACAGCACCTCGCCCGAGCCACCACGGACGAGCACGTGCTGATTGAAGCTGATCATGTGCTGGAACTCGTGTATGAACGTCACCGGCACGAAGTTCTGCACATACGACACGGAGTGGACACAACTGAGAGTGCCCGCAGGATCGGCGACAATGGAATAGAAGACCTCGCCCTTGTTGGAGCGGGGATCGGTCCGGAACGCAGGATCGAGATCCGCGCCAAAGAAGAATCCCGCCACGAAGGCGGTGTTGCACTCGCTGGCGGTGACGAGCTTGTTCACCGTGTTCGTCATCAACACCAGCACGACCGTGTTCGAATCGATGTCCGACTCCCGCCCGAAGGCCGCCGTATCGATCGCGTAGAGGCGCTGATCGAAGAGATTGGCGATGTTGTCGAGTGCCGTGGAATCGAGGCCGCCAGCGGGCGCCAGGGTGTCGACGTAAATGGCGATTTTGGATGTAACGGCGCGCACGCGCGCCCCGACGCGGTCGAACCGCGAACAGTCGGTCTTGGCGCATACCTGAAAGGTCCGTAGCGAGTTCATCCCCGGCGGGTTGGCGGTCGCCGACGCCCGGGGCCTCGTACCCCCGCTCGGCTCGGGAGCAAACCCCCACCAGCGTCGCTCATCGCCCAGACGGAGATAGGTATGAAAGCGCTCCGCGGGACCGAGCTCGACCGATTGCTCCAGAACCGGCGCCGACGGCGCGGGCAGGAGCGTATCGCCCCCCAACCGAAAACCTGTCGCTTGGCCGGGGACGCCCGAGACGATCTGAGGGACGAGGAGATACTGAGCGAGAAGTGTGGTGGTCGCCGGAAAGACCATGCATCCCGAAACCGGACCGGGGTCGATCGACACATACTCGTTGACGGCGAGCGTGACCGGCGCATCAGCGACCGTACAGGGCCGAATGGGCACGGCGGTGGGGCTGCTACATGCGGCTGCCGCCAGCAACGACAGGATTCCCAGTTTCCCCCGACGCCGCGGACGCCGCGGACGCCGCGCTCTCAGCCGTACCAGGCATTTCCCCACCATGCGCCTCCCCTGTGACCTCACCGGTGCGGCGGAGTACCCACTGGAAGCAGATCGGCCCGGCCAGCTGGTACACGCCGATCATCGCCACGAGGAGCGCTTCCAGCGAGACCTGCCACTCCGCAAACGCCCGCCGTAGTATGGCGGCGAGTGTGATCGCCAATCCGCCCTGCGACACCAAGCCCAGCCACCCATAGTTGACCCACTCAGCTGGAACGGCCGGGTGTCGGCCGGCCCAGCGTAGCCCACCCCACAAACCCGTGACCCGGAGTCCCGCCAGGAGCAGCACCCACGGCCAAATCTCCTCGAGTGCGTCGAGCTGCACGTTGCTGCCGGCGAGGGCAAAAAATACGACATAGACGGGCATCGCGCATCGCTTGAGCTCGGCTCGAACACGCTCGCTGTGCTCAGGTGCGGTGTGGCGAAGCCCGCACCCTGCGGCGAGACCTATGAGCACGCCGTCGAATCCGGTCAGCCGCACCAGCTGCGAGACGACGACGGCCAGAATCACCAGGACCCAGACCACGTGATCTTGGACGACACGCAGAAACTGGGCGATCGCGAGCGCCAAGGCGATTCCGGCCACGATCGAGCCCCCGAGAATCAGCAGCGTATCGGCGGCGACGCCTGGGGTGACGGTACCGCGGCTCCCGAGCGGACGGGCCAACGCGAGCACGACGACGAGTAACACCACGGCCGCGAGGTCCTGCAGGACGCTCACGTCCAGCGTCGTGCGGGAGAGCGGACCGCGCGCGCCGACGTCGCTGCTGACGGCCCAGGTGACCGTCGGAGAGCTCACCGCCGCCATCGTGCCGAGCGCGAGCGCGACCACCAGCGCGTCGCGGAACGGCTGGTGCGCCGTCAGGGGGAACCAGGGACTGACGGTCAGCACGACGAGCGCGACGGCGGCGAACGGAACGGCCATCGCGCCGCCGACGATCCGCAGGACCGTCGTCCGTCGCCCGCTCCGCAGCGGGTCGAGTGTCAGCTCGTTCCCCGCGGCGAACGCGATCAGCGTCAACGCACCACTCGAGATGGCGGCTAGCGCCTCGAGCTCCGGGCCGCGCACCAACCGCAGCCACGCGGGGCCGGCGACGAAGCCCGCGACGAGGTAGCCCGCGATCCGCGGGATGCGGAAGCGCTGCGCGATCGTTCCCGCGATATACGCCGCGAGCGTCAGGCAGCCGAGGGCGAGCGTCGCATGCGCCTCGAGCGGCCCGCCGACGGCACGGGCGACACGCTGCAACACCGCCAAGACGACGAACGTGACGACCAGCATCAGCCATTGCATGACCGCGCAAAATACGGCAGATTCCGCGAGGTAACCATGCCGTTCGTTCATCTCCACACGCATAGCGAGTACTCTCTCCTCGACGGCGCCAACCGGATCCCCGATTTGCTCGATCGGGTTCAGGCGCTCGGCATGGATTCACTCGCGATCACCGATCACGGCAACCTGCACGGCGCCTGGTCGTTCTACGCTGAAGCGAAGGCGCGCAAAGTCCGTCCGATTCTGGGCTTTGAGGCCTACCTCGCGTTCGGCAGCCGCCACGCCCGCGAGAAACCCGCCGCCGATGTCCCGCTGGCCGCCCCGTACTCACATCTCGTGCTGCTCGCGAAGAACCGGACCGGCTATCAGAACCTGATCAAGCTCTCTTCCATCGGGTTCCTCGAGGGCTATTACCGCCGGCCGCGCATCGACAAGGAAGTGCTGGCACAGCACCGCGAGGGCATCATCGGCCTGGCCGCCTGCCTCTCCGGGGAGATCGCGTTGTACCTGCGGCAGGGGAATTACGCCGCCGCGAAGGCGAGTGCCGAGTGGTTCGCCCGCACGTTCGGACCGAATGGATTCTGGCTCGAGGTCCAGGATCACGGCATCGCCGAAGAGAAGCTCGTGGCGGAGGGGATGTTGCGCATCGCCGCCGACGTGGGCCTTCCGGTGGTCGCGACCAACGATGCGCATTACCTAAAGAAGGAAGACGCCGAAGCCCACGACGTGTTGCTCGCGATCGGCACCGGCAAAGACCTCGACGATCCCAAACGGTTTCGGTTCTTTGGGCAGGAGAGCTACGTCAAGTCCGAGAAGGAGATGTCCGCGCTGTTCAACCGCGCCGACCTGCTCACCGAGACGGCGCGCGTCGCCGAGCTGTGTGAATTCGACTTCGAGAAGCGCTACTTCCTGCCGCAGTACCCGCGCCCCGCGGAGTTCGCCTCAGACCAGGACCTGCTGGTGCACCTCGCGCGCCAGGGCGCCATCGACCGTTACGGCGATCCGCTGTCGGATGAGGTCGAGCGGCGGCTGGAGTACGAGCTCGACGTCATCACGCGCACGGGATACGCCGGCTACTTCCTCATTGTCTACGACCTCGTCAAGGCCGCGCGCGACCGCGGCATTCCCGTCGGTCCGGGGCGCGGCTCAGCCGCCGGGTCGCTGATCGCCTACGCCCTGCGCATCACGAACGTCGATCCCCTCAAATTCGATTTGCTGTTCGAGCGCTTCCTGAATCCCGAGCGCATCTCGATGCCGGATATCGATCTCGACTTTTGTTTCGAGCGGCGCGGCGAGATCCTCGAGTACGCGCGGGAGCGCTACGGCCGCGAGTCGGTCGGCCAGATCATCACGTTCGGCACGCTGAAAGCGCGCGCGGCCTTCCGCGACGTCGCGCGCACGCTGCGGGTCGAGATGGGCGACGTCGAACGGCTCACCAAGCTGATTCCGTCGGGCCCGGCGTTCAGCGTGACCCTGGCGGAGGCGGGTGAGAAGGTACCCGAGGTCAAGTCGGCCGCGGCGCAGGACGAACGGATCCGGAAAGTGCTCGACCTGGGCGCGCGCATCGAAGGCCTCGCGCGCCACGCCTCGGTGCACGCGGCAGGCGTCGTGATCGCGCCGGGACCGCTCACCGACTACGTCCCGGTCTGTACCGCGCCCGACTCCAAGACCGACGCCGACGCGATCATCACGCAGTACGACATGGTGGGGCTCGAACAGGTCGGGATGTTGAAGATCGACCTCCTGGGCCTCAAGACGCTCACCGTGCTCCATGACGCGGTCCGGATGGTGGCGGACCGGCACGGCGTGACGATCGACCTCGAGCGGCCCGATCTGGACGACCCCAAGGTCTACGAGCTGCTGCGCGCCGGCCGCACGGCCGGCATCTTCCAGTTTGAATCGCCGCTGGCGACGGATTGTCTGCGCAACATGAAATGCGATCGCTTCGACGATCTCGTGGCGACCAACGCTCTGCTGCGCCCGGGCCCGCTCGACACCGGGATGTACCTCGTCTTCATCAACCGCAAGCTCGGCCGCGAAAAGGTCCGCTACCCGCATCCGGCGCTCGAAGAGATTCTCGCCCCGACCTACGGCGTGATCGTGTATCAGGAACAGGTCATGCGCATCGCAAGCGCGCTGGCCGGCTACTCGCTGGCCGAAGCCGACGTCCTGCGCAAGGCGGTCGGCAAGAAGATCAAGGAGCTGATCCAGGAGGAGCTGGGCAACTTCGTGAAGCGGGCCATCGCGCGCGGCCACGACAAGAAGACGGTCGAAGAGATCGCCGCGCAAATCGAGACGTTCGGCCGCTACGGCTTCAACAAGTCGCACTCGGTCGCGTACTCGATCCTGTCCTACCAGACGGCCTGGTTCAAGGCCTACTATCCCGCCGAGTTCATGGCGGCGCTGCTGTCGTCGGAAATCGGCAACACCGATCGCGTCGTGCAGTACATCAACGAGGCGCGCGAGCTCGACCTGCAGGTCCTCGCCCCCGACGTGAACGAGTCGGGCTACAAGTTCACGGTCGTGGGTGATCAGCGGATCCGATTCGGGCTGGGCGCGGTGCGCAATGTCGGGGAAGGCGCCATCGCCTCCATCATCGCGGGGCGGCAAGCGGCGCCGTACCGCTCGCTGGTCGAGCTCTGCGACCGGATCGACCTGCGGCTGTGCAACAAGCGCGTGATCGAGTCGCTGATCGATGCCGGCGCGTGCGACTCGCTTGGGGCGGAACGGTCCCAGCTGGTCGCGGCGCTGGATCATGCGTTCAGCGAGGCGCAGGTGCGCCAGCAAGAGCGCTTCTCCGGTCAGGGGGGCCTCTTCGGGGAGGAGACGCCGAGCCCCCAGCCCCAAGCCCCGCTTCCTGATGTCCCCCCCTGGTCCGAACATGAACGTCTCACCCGCGAGAAGAGCGTCCTAGGCTTCTTCATTTCCGGTCACCCCCTCGCCAAGTACGGCGCCGAGGTGGAGCTTTTTGGGACCCGGACGACCGCGACGTTGGGGATGTGGAGCCCGCAAAGAGTCACGGTGGCCGCAGTGGTCACGGTGGTGAAGCGGCAAATCTCCAAGAAGACGGGGGCCGAGTACGCGCGCCTCACGCTCGAGGATTTTCATGGTGCGGCGGAGGCGCTGGTGTTCCCGGAGGCGTGGGCCAAGCTGAACGGCATGATCCGCGCCGATGGCGCCTACCTCCTGACCGGAGGGTACAGCGCGCGCGATCGCGGTGAGGAGCAGGCGCCGTTCATCGTCGAGAGCGCGCGGTTGCTGGATGAGCTCAAGCCCAGCGGGGCGATCGGGAAGGATGAGAATGGCAGCACCGTCCGCCTGCGCAGCCGGGCATTCCGCGTCGACGCGGCGGACGACCTGCTGGCAGCGCTGCGGGATTTGCTGGGCGCGGATGGGGTTACACTGGTCCGGGCATGAAAAACATCATTGGTTTGGTAGGGGTGGTCTAAGGTTTGTGTAGGGGCGCAGCATGCTGCGCCCCTACTGAATTCACCACGACGGGAATCGATTGGCGACATATACGCTGGACTTCGAGAAACCGCTGCTCGAGCTGGAAAAGCAGATCGAGGAGCTCAAACGCCTCGCTGGCTCGGACACCCGTCCCCTCGAGGACCAACTGGCCAAGTTGCGCCTCCAGATCTATCGCAACCTCACGCCCATGCAGCGCGTCCAGGTGGCACGGCATCCGCGCCGGCCCTACCCGCTCGACTATGTCCACACGGTGTTCACCGACTTTGTCGAGCTGCACGGCGATCGGCTGTTCCGGGACGATCCGGCGATCGTCGGCGGGTGGGCACGACTCGACGGGATCAGCGTCATAGTCATCGGTCATCAGAAGGGCCGCGACACCAAGGAAAACCTGTACCGCAACTTTGGGATGGCGCATCCCGAGGGGTACCGGAAGGCGATGCGGCTCATGCGCCTGGCGGCGAAGTTCGGCGCACCGGTGATCACGCTCGTGGACACTCCCGGTGCCTATCCGGGACTCGGCGCCGAAGAGCGCGGCCAGGCCGAGGCGATTGCGAGCAGCTTGATCGAGATGGCATCGCTGGCGACGCCCATCATCACGGCCGTGATCGGCGAAGGGGGCTCGGGCGGCGCGCTCGCGGTGGGTCTCGCCGACCGCGTCCTGATGCTCGAGAACTCGGTCTATTCCGTCATCTCCCCCGAGGGCTGTGCGGCGATCCTGTGGAAGGATGCCAGCCAGCGCGAGCGCGCCGCCGAGGCACTCAAGATCACGGCCCAGGACCTCCTCGATCTGGGCGTCATCGACGAGATCATCCCCGAGCCCCCGGGCGGCGCCCATTCCGATCCCGAAGCCGCGGCCGCGGCGCTCGGCGACGCCCTGCAGCGGCATCTCGGGCAGCTGCGCAGGCTGAAAACGGACAAGCTCCTCAAACGCCGCGAAGAAAAGTACCTTTCCATGGGTGCGCTAACCGAGAAGTGAATTTGACGCAAGTCTTGGAAGTCCGGTTCAAAGGGAACCGGCGCGAATACTTCACCTGGCCGTCCGACGACTCTTCCTCCCTCCGCCTCGATGCTCCCGTCATCGTCGAGGTCGAGCGTGGACACGATTTCGGCGTGATATCGGCGTTGGGTGAAATCGCGACGAAAAAGTGCGAGCGATGTGGCACTTGTAATCGGGGTTCGGGGCTAGGGGCTGGGGGTTCGGGAAGTCCCGAGTCCCCAGCCCCCAGTCCCGAGCCCCTGAGATCGATCCTCCGCGTCGCTACTGCCGAAGACCGCAGGATCGCGAGCGAGCTGCGCCTCAATGAAGAAGAGGTCCGCCGCACCGTGCGGGACCGGGTGCGCCAGCACAATCTCCCGATGAAAGTCTCCGACGCCGAGTGGCAATGGGACAAGCGTAAGCTCACGATTTACTTCACCGCCGAGCAGCGCGTCGATTTCCGGGCGCTGGTGCGGGATCTTGCGGGTCTGTTCCGCACGCGGATCGAGCTGCGGCAGATCGGGGCGCGCGACGAAGCCAAGCGCCTGGACGGCATCGGGCGCTGCGGGCGGCAGCTCTGCATTGCGAGCTGGTTGCCCGAGGGGAAGCCGGTCAGCCTGTCGCTCGCGAAGGCCCAGGGGTTGTCGCTCAATCCGGTGCAGATCTCGGGGCCGTGCGGGCGGCTGCTCTGCTGCCTGCACTACGAGCACGATTTTTACGTCCAGCAGCGGAAGCGCTTCCCGAAAGAAGGCAAGATGGTGAAGACCGCCGAGGGGAACGAGCGCGTCGTCGCGGTCGACATCTTCCGCGAGCGCGTCACACTGCGCTCCGACGCCGGTGACACGCGCGTCGTCGCGCTCGACCAGCTGCAGCCGTAGTGAAGAAGTTCTATCTCACCACCGCCATCGATTACTCCAACGGCGATCCCCACCTGGGACACGCCCTGGAGAAGGTCGGCGCCGACTGCATCGCCCGCTACCTCCGGCTGCGGGGGGAGGGGGGGGGCGATCACGTGCATTTCCTCATGGGGATGGACGAGCACAGCCAGTCGGTGATTCAGGCCGCGGCGCGCGCCAACGTGACGCCGCGCGCCTGGGTCGACCGCATGGCCACGACGTTCGCCGACTACTGGCGGCGGCTCGAGTGCAGCAACGACGACTGGATCCGCACCACCGAGCCCCGGCACGTGCGCGGGGTCGTCGCGCTGCTCGAGCGCATCCAGCAGCAGCGCCCCGACGACCTCTACGTCGCCGATTACGAGGGGCTGTACTGCACCGGCTGCGAGGAATTCAAACAGCCGGCCCAGATCGCGAACGGCCACTGCATCGAGCACCCGACGCTGGATCTGATTCCGACCAAGGAGCGCAATCATTTCTTCCGGCTGAGCGCGTACGGCCAGCGGCTGCTGCAGCTGATGGCGACCGGGGAGCTGCGCGTCGAACCGGCCATCCGCCGCAACGAAGTCGTACGGCTGCTCGAGGACGGACTCCAGGACGTGTCGATCTCGCGGCAGCGGCTGGCGTGGGGCATTCCCTTCCCCGGCGACAGCGAGCAGACGATCTATGTCTGGTTCGACGCGCTGATCAACTATTTGTCGGCGACCGGGTTCCCCGCGCCGGGATACGAGCGCCTGTGGCCGGCCGACCTCCACGTCGTCGGCAAGGGGATCACCCGTTTTCATTGCATCATCTGGCCGGCGATGCTGCTCGCCGCGGGCCTCGCGCTCCCGCGCCTGGTATGGGCGCACGGTTACGTGCAGTGGGAAGGCGCGAAGATGAGCAAGACCGCCGGCACCGCGGTCAGCGTGGGCTCCGCGATCGAACGACACGGGGCGGACGCGCTGCGCTACTTCCTGCTGCGCGAAGTCGGCTTCGAGAGCGACGGCAACTTCACGTGGGAGCGGTTCGACGCGCGCTATGTCGCCGACCTCGCCGATACGTTCGGGAATCTCTCCTCGCGTTCGCTTTCCATGGTCCATCGCTACCGCGCCGGCACGGTGCCCGCTGGGACCCATGACTCGCCGCTCGAGCGGGCCGCCCAGGACACGCTCCTCGCGTACGGGCGCGCGATGGACGCATACGAGCTGCAACAGGGCGCGGCGCTCGTGATCGAATTGGCGACGCGTGCCAATCGCTACGTCGAAGAAACGGCGCCGTGGAGGCTTGCCAAAGCGAAACATGATGCCGAGCTCGATGCCGTGCTCGTGAATCTCGTCCGCACCGTCGCACGGCTCGCCGTCTTGTCGGCGCCGTTCATTCCCGTGAAAGCGGACGAGCTGTGGAAATCCCTGGGCGCGGACCGGTCGCTGGCGAGCGTCCGTCTGGGGGATCTCGCGAGTCTGGGGGTCGCCGGATGGAGGGTGGAAAAGCCCCCCCCACTTTTCCCCAAGCCCGATGCGGACTAGCCTGCCTGCCAGAACGAATGTGACGGAGCGCACACCGCCCGATTTGACGGGGTCCAGCACCTCGTCGTATGTTTTCATCCCCATATGAAGAAGAAGCACGCAGAGCGCCGCTGGACCGTCATGCTGGTCCCCCACGGGTCGGGCTCGTCCCGCGCCGTGGAGGTCTCACAGACGGTCGTGAAGGCGCTCGTCGGCATCGGCGGTGTGGTCGCGCTGCTGTTTCTCGTGCTCGGTGGCACGGCGCTCTCGCGCGGTGTCAACGTCACGCGGAGCCGCGCGCTCGAGCGCGAGAATCAGTTGCTCGCGAGCGAGATCCAGCGGCTGCGCGAGCGGCTCGTCGGACTGCGGGACACGCTCAACGTGTTCGGCGAGCGCGAACAGGCGCTGCGGCTGCTCGCCGGCCTGTCGCCCATCGATCGCGACGTGCAACAGGCGGGGATCGGCGGCCCGAGCGGTCAGTGGTTCGAGCGCGACAGCTTGGCGGCCGCGGGCGCCAACGGGCAGCAGGCGCTCGCCGCGCGCATCGACATGGATCAGCTGACGCGCCGCGCCAACATCCTCGTGCATTCGCTGAACGAGGCGTACGACTCCGCGTCGAGTCAGCGCTCGCGCTACGCCGCGATGCCGTCGATCATGCCGACCAAGGGATGGCTGACGAGCGCGTTCGCCCGCGAGCGCGTGCATCCGATCCTGCATCTGGCCCGCCCGCACGAAGGCATCGACGTCTCGGCGCCGATGGGCATGGAGATCGACGCGCCGGCCGCGGGCGTCATCACGCAGGTGTCGTGGGTCGAAGGCTACGGCAACATGCTGACCATCGATCACGGCTACGGCCTGGTGACCCGGTACGCGCACTGCTCCAAGATCATGGTGGTCCGCGGCCAGCGCGTGAAGCGCGGCCAGCCGATCGCCAAAGTCGGCTCGACGGGATTGTCCACCGGACCGCATCTGCACTATGAGGTGTGGGTGAACGGCCATCCGGCCGATCCGATGAAGTACGTGCTGCCGGACGCGATCGTGGATTGACGCAGCTCTCTTGACGCTGGCGGTCTCCCGCACCAGAATCCAGTAGCCTCTCAATCGGAGGCCCTCGTGGCCGCCCGCTTCGCTGGACGCATGTACCTTTCGCTCTCGCTCGCTCTTCTCGGTGCCTGCGCCCATAACACACAGCGACAGAAAGACGCGGTCGCCGACCCGTCGGGTAACGAGCGAATCATCACTAGAGAGGACATCGCCGCGTCGGGCGCCCGGACCGCGTGGGATGTATTGCGCCATTACGCCGGGCATCTGACGATTGACCGGCGGGACGGATCGCCGGGCCGCCTGCAAAACCGCGGCCGGTCGAGCATCTATCTCAATGACGGACCGATCGTGTTCGTCGATGGCGTGCGCGTGCCGGACGCGCGCAACCTGCAGTATGTGCCGGCGCAGGACATCGAAAGCATTCACATCATTTCAGGCATACAGGCAACCACGTACTACGGCACGAACGCCGGCAATGGCGTGATTATCATTCAAACGAAGACGTGAGCGCCGTCGTAACACAAGTACAAGCGGGGCCGGCGACTGCCGGCCCCGCGTTTTTACAGCTGCGTACTCGCCCGACTCAGGGCAAACGGTCAATGCACTGAGTGAATTCGGGGTTGTTTTCTTCGTCGATGGGCACCGGGAAATTCACATCGGACCCATCGTACTGCAGATTCTGCTTGAAATACGCGCCGGTCGGAAATACCTGCGCCTCTGTGCGGCCGTAGCTCCGCATCAAGCGCCGCATATCACCCAGGCGGTGACCGGTGAGCCATAGCCAGTAGGAACGTTCTTTGAAGAATTGGTTGACCCGCGACGTGTCGACGACTGGATCCGTGAGTGTCCCCATGGCCGGAGTCGCCACGTTGTTGCCGAGCACGTATGACGGAGGATTCGCTCGGAGACTGTCGAGCAGCGCGATGTACGCGTTGCTCGTTCCCGCCGCGAGCAGGTTCTCCGCCCGGATCAGGCGGGCTTCCAGGCCGGACGCGACCGGCACCGAAGCCTTGCGGTCGAAATAGCGCCGCTGGTCGAACTGCGGCGTCCGCCGGTCGAACCCAACGTCGGGGTTGGTGCCCCCCGTGCGGGTGAAGTTGATGCGGGGATCCGCGTCGGACCGGTAGGGCAGGCCCGGTCCCGCCCCCGTACAATTGGTCGCCGCCGTGCATGAGCCTGCGGCGAAACTTCCCTCACGGTCCGCGACACCATACCGCTCGTTGATGTTGACGGCGTTGAACACGCCGTTGTTCTGACGCGCGGTGTTTTCCGAGTGCGTCACGGTGTAGGCGAACGTTCCCGGAACCGCCGGATTCGCGGCCGTGATGACGGCGGCGGCTGCGGTAGCCCCGTCTCGTCCCAGCGTGGCCCGAGCCAGACCGACGGTTGCCAGCCAATACCGCGCGCGTCGCGTGGCTTCGCCGCCCGAGTTGGCGGCTGTCGTATCGAGCGCCAAGGCAAGTGTCTGCGCGCGGGTGAACCGCGCCACCGCCGAGTCGTACATCTGTCGGCTCGTCAGGGCCTGGCCGAACGTGAACGTGCCATCGTCATTGATCGTGCTGAACGGCACGCCCGAGCACCAGTTCTCGGCGAAGAACAGGTAGACGAATCCGGACAACGAAATCATTTCCGGATACCCGCTCTCCCCGTTCAGCGCGGGCGCGAACCGCTCGTACGCCTGCGCCGCGAACTCCACAGAGCGGCGGGCGCGGCTGATGGTACGGAACCAGCCGCCCATGGTGGCGTTCGTGATCTGGGTGTTGCGGCGATCGATTTCAATCCGCGTCGGGAAGGTCTCGGTATTGATGAGCTCATCTCCGAGCAACCCGCTCATCTGCACGATTCCCTCCGTGCCGCCGGAGCCGTCCGCCCCGGATCCACTATAGGCCAGCGTAAAATCACCGAGGGCCGCGGCGCGAACCGTCGGGAGCGCATCCGCGTTGGTGATCGTTCCAGGGGTCACGATGTCGGGATCCTGGACGTTCAGGTCACAAGCCACCGGCAGGATCGTGAGCGCAGCGACCCACCCCACCGCGCGCCATGCTCTAAAGTTCGTCATCGTCCTCTCCTCGCGCTTAGAAGGTTAGGTTGAGCCGGGCCGTGAAATAGCGCACCGGCGGCTGGCTCAGGAACTCGAAGGTACTGAAGTTTGCCTGGCCGCCCCCCAGGATTTCCGGATCGAAACCCGTGTACTTCGTCCATGTGGCCAGGTTCCGTCCCGAGAGGGTCAGACTGAGGTTCGACACGCGCATGCGCTGGGCCCAGCGCTGGGGCGCGAAGAACGTCAGCGAGACTTCGCGCAGCTTCACAAACCCGGCGTCCTCGATGAACCCCGCCTCGGTCGTAGTCGGAGCGAGGGCGGCCGCGACCGCGCGGGCCTGATCGGCCAGCGACGCGGTGGTGTCGTTGAGGCCCCGGCAGATCACAAAGCCACAGCGGAACTCCTCCGTGCTGTTGAACAGCTTATGTCCCCAGCGGCCGTCGAGCAGCCCGTACAGCTGGATGTGGTTGCTGACTCGCAGCGTCCCGCTCAGGCTCCCGCCGTGCGTGGGAAACGGTGTGCCGTGGTACGTCGGCTCGGACCCTACGGTGAGCTCGTTCGACCCGATGAGACCGTCCCCGTTCGCATCGTTGTACGTGTAGGGGAGCACGAAGAACGCGCCCAGCGGATACCCTTCCTGATGGCGCTGGGAAGCGCCCCCGAGCCCGAAGATGATGGGCTCGATGTTGGGGCCGAGATCGATGAGCCGGTTGCGGTTTCCCCATGCCGAGGCGTTGAGGTCGAAGGAGAGATTCGGGCGGTCGAGCACCCGGAGCCCGAGCGACATCTCGACACCCTTGTTGTTCACCTCGCCGAGGTTGAAGAACTGCGTCGTCGGGCCGCCGAGCGAGGGCGCGAGGGTCACCGCGATGAGCGCGTCCGTCGACTTCTTGTTGTAGAATGTGAATTCAAAGGTGCCGCGCTCGTTCAGCAACCCGGCCTCGAAGCCGAGCTCGAGCTCGCGCGACTTCTCGGGCTTGAGACTCTCATTGCCGAGGTTTCCGATGGTGAAGCCCGGCACGTCCACGCTTGCCGCGGTGACGGCGACGGGATTGAAGAACTGTTGCGCATCGGTCGTTCCAGGTTGCAAGCCCGACAGCCCGTACGCCGCCCGCAAGCGCAAGGAGCTCACCACGCGATTCCGCGGGAAGAAGGCTTGGTCCGAGATCACCCAGGACGCCCCGGCTTTCGGATATGCGATGAAATCGAAATTCTTTCCAAACGCGCTGTTGTCGTCGCCACGGACCGCCGCCGTGAAAAACACGCGGTCGTTCCACCCGACCTGCTCTTCGACGAACGCCCCGAATGTCTTGGCCTCGTCGTTGACTTCATTGACCGACGGAATGACCACGCCGCTCAGGGAGTTGCTGCCGGCGACGAGCTTGCGTCCCGACGCGCGGTTCCCCTGGAATAGGTCGTGCAGGAATTGCAGTCCCACCGTGGTCGTCGAGCGCACCGATGGGGATGGATCGAACGTAGCGCTGGCATTCGCCGTGGCCGTCAGATTGACGATATTGTCCCGGTTTGCCGCCCGGCTGCCTTCAAAGGCGGTAACACTGAACGCGGATGGAATCTTGCCCGGAAAGACGGTGCTCTCGTCGAACCGGTTGGTGAAGTCGATGCCGACGACCGCTCGGCCTCGCAGCCAACTAACGGGATACCAGTTGGCGATCATGCTCCCCGTGAAACGGTTGATCTTCTGGTTCGTGACCAGCGACATACTCTGCGCGGGGGTCAGGAAGCCGTAGCCGCCGTTGGTCGAATCCGTCAGGCCCAGCAACCCGCTTGGCAGGATGCCGAAGGAGTTGTTGTCATTCTCGGGGCGGCGCAGATTGCTCGACACAAATCCGGTCGCGACCGACACATCCAGCTTCGAATTCACTTGCGCGCGGATGTTCGCGCGGAGACTGGTCCGCTTCAACTGGTTGGCAGCGTAGATGCCCCGCTCGCCTTCCCGCTCGCCCGACAAGAAATACGTCGCCTCTTTGCTGCCCCCGGAGACGTTCAGGCCGTACTGGGCGCGCGAGCCCGTCCGGAACGGTGAGTTGACCTCGAGCGGATTGAAGCTCTGCAGCGACGTCTGCTGGCAAAGGCCGTCCGCCTGATCGATCACCAGGCAGTCTGCGGCATAATTGGCGGGATAGTTCGTATAGTCCGCCAGCGTGCCCGTTTCCGTATAAACGTGCCAGCGGGCAGGACCTTCCTGCCCGAACTTGCTCTTGATCTGAATGATCCCGTTCGCCGCCGTCGTTCCATACAGCGCCGTGGCGGATGGTCCCTTCACGACATCGATCGTTTCAAAGTCCTCCGGATTGAGATCGTTTAGCCGTGATGGGTTCTGACCGCCCACGCCGATCGACGACGACTGGGCGCTATTCTCCAGGCGCACGCCGTCCAGATAAATGACGGGTTCGTTGGAGAGCGACACGGAGTTCGATCCGCGGATTCTGACCCGCACGCCTGCGCCGGTCGTGCCGCCGGAGGACTCGACGACGACACCGGGCGTCCGCGAGTTGAGCAGATCGGCCATGTTCGTGACTGGCGCTTTGTCGGTGATGTCGGCGGCTGCGATGGTGCCGATGGCGTTGGGCAGCTCCCGGGCCCGCTGCTCTCCGGTCGCCGTCACGACCAATGCGTCGAGCGCCAGCGCCGAGACCTTGAGTGCAAAGTTCAGCGTGACGGAGCCGTCGGCAGGCACGGTAACGGTCTGCGTCAGCGCACCATAGCCGATGAGCGCGGCCAGCACGCGCTGCGTTCCGGCCGGCACCGCGGTGATCGTATAGCGACCGTCCTGGCTCGTAAACGCCGCCCGGCTCGTGCCGACGACGGTGATGTGAACACCGGCCAGCGGCTGAGCCGACGCCGGGTCGGTCACCGTTCCCGTCACGCTCGCCTGCTGCGCCGCGAGCGGCGGCGCCAGCAACAGTGCGGTCAGCGCCACCAGGGCGCCGACGATGTTAGCCCTACCGATAGTAAATCGCATATTCCGCTTCCCCTCTCTGAGAGGTTCGTGTGTGTGCGGAAGGATTAGCGAACGAATCCCACCGGCGTGAGCCGGGTGGCCGGAACAGTCGCGCCATACGCGCGAGGCGTCGGCCTAGCGACTACATCGACCGGGAATGATGATGTTGCGCTGGAGGTGGAGAACGCAGCGAACGGAAATCTGATCCATGCACCCTCCGGGTTGAGGATGGGAGGAATGTCCCCTTTCCATATAGTGACGTGCGGCACTGGGGCCCGCAAGGGAACCCCTACCATCTTGACAGTCCGGCACCCCGCCTCCAGCCTCATTCTCATGCGCGTCGCACGGCGATTGCTGCTTGGCACCAGCCTCGTTGTAGCGTGTGGCGGCTCCGGCACCCATCCCCAACACGCCGCCAGCGTGCCCCCGGACCTCGGGAAGATCGTCACCCAGGAACAGATCGCGGCGTCGGGAGCCAGGACGGCGTGGGACGCGCTGCGGTTCACCGTTCCCAGTATCCAGTTGCGCGAAACCCGAGGGACCGCGGCGCGCATCCAGCGGCGCGGCCGCGCCAGCATCTACCTCGACGACCAGGTCCGAGTAATCGTTGACAACGTTCGCGTGGCCGACCTGCAAATGCTGCAGCAGATCGCCGCCGCGGATATCTTCACGATTCAAGTCCTCAACGCGATGGATGCGACCACGTACTTCGGCGGGAGCTCAGCAAGCGGAGTGGTCATCATCACGACTCGCGCCAAGTAAAAACAAAGGGGGGCCCGAAGGCCCCCCTGCTGCTGCAACTGCTTCACGGGTTTCGATTGGTGCAGCTCACGAAGTTGGGATTATTCTGCTCGTCGAACGGCACGGGCATTTGAATCGCGTCACCGAAGTTCCCTCCCTTGAACCACGCTCCGATCGGGTAGACCTGGTCGACGGTGCGGCCGTACTGTCTCAGGAGACGCCGCATGTCGCCGAGCCGGTGCCCGGTGCCGAACATCCAGAACGCGCGCTCCCGGAACAGGAGTTTGATTCTCAGCGAATCCCCGGTCGACACTCCAGGATCGGCGAGCGACGCGAGCAGCGTGCCGGCAACCGGCCGGTAGCTCGTATCGACTGGGACCGGCAGTAACGCCGCGTTGGCCCGTACCTGGTTGAGCTTGGCCAGCCAAGTTGTGGCATCACCGCCCTGGAGCGCACTCTCCGCCTCGATCAACCGCGCCTCGATCCCAGACGCGATCTTGATGCGGCTTTCACGACCCCAGATGCCCTGGCGGAGGACCTGCAAGGGAAACGCGGTATCGAAGATCCGATCGGGCCCGCGCTTGGTGGGGATGCGCGGATCGTTGGCACTCCGGTAGTCGAGTCCGTTCGTCCCCTCCACGTCCCCCACCGTATAGCGCCGGGCGCTCGAGTTCAGCGCCCAGATCTGATTGTCGCCGGCGACGATCGAGTACTCGACATCGTAATGAAAGTCGTCGGGAACACCCGCCACAGCCGCGGCGGCCGCCGCGAACTGTCCCCGGTCGAGCAGGGCACGCGCCCGCACGACCTGGATGAACCGGGCGACCAGCGCGCTGTCACCACCGCCCAGGCTCGCCGCCGCGGAGTCGGCGTTTGTGAGAGCCAACGCGAACATCGAGTCATTAGAAATCGGCTCGCCGGCGACGACCACACTCCCCTGGAGCTCGCTGATCGGCGTTCCATTGCAGTAGTGCTCGCCGATCAGGGTTTGGACGTATGCAATAAACGCGAACATCCGGCCGATGTTCGTGGCGGGAGCGGGTCTGTATTGCCGCAGCGCAACGATGGCCGCTTCCCCGAGCACCCGGACGCGATTGAGGTTCCGGTACGGCCCCGCGTTAAAGGTGTTCTGCGGATCCCAGATCCGTTGATCCATGGTGTTGCGCTGGATGAACGTGTCTCCGGATTGCCACTCGTCCGTGAGCAGCCCGCCAAAGGCAAACAGCGCATCGGGCCCCTGCGTGCCGGCGGTGGCCTCGGCGAGCCGGAGGATCGCCCCGTTGTGGATGCCCTGCGCCCCCGACGCCGAGCTTGCTTTCAAGGTCTCGTCGAGGATGATGTCGGGATCAGTCACTTTGAGCAGGTCCTTGGTACAGGCCTGCACCAGCAACAGCAGGAGCGCGCCGAACGCGCTCACCACGTGCAGTCTCTTGATCGTGTGTGCGCGCATGGTCAGAACCCCACGTTCAGGCGGAACGTCCAAAGGGTCGGCGGCGGCGCTGTCTGGAAGTTGCTGACAATTCCAGTGGCGCCCCCGAAGTAATTGGCCTCAGGGTCCATCCCGCTCCAGCCGGTGGCCTTCCAGATGTTGCGGCCGGCTACCGTAAAGCTGAGCCGGCTGGCCGAGAACGTGCGGGCCCAGCGCTGCGGCAAGTCATACGTGGCCGAGAGCTCGCGGAGCCGTACGAACGTCGCCTTTTCGATGAAGCCCCATTGCGTGCGCGACGGCGTTTCACGCAGCGCGACCACGCGCGCCTGTTCCCACAGCGGCGCGTTCGGATCCACTAGGCCGCGGCAGTTGAGCCGCGACTCGCAGCGGATGCGCTCGGTGCCGTTGAGCTGGTAGAACCCGCTCTTGTGGTCGAACAGCGCGACGACGCGCAGTTTTCGCTTGAAGAAATCGAAGCCCGTCGTGTACGTCACTTCCCACCGCGGGTTCGCATAGCCCACGAACTGGGCGGAATCGGCGACGGTGATCTCGTTGGCCGTGATAATGCCGTTGTTGTCCGCATCGGCGTAGGTGTACGGCCGCTGCCACCAGCCGTTGATCGGGTAGCCCGCGATCTGCCGCGTGGTGGTCCCGATGATCGGCGGCACCCCACCCATGTCGGCGATGAAGTTGGTGTTATAGCCCGCGCTGACGCTCAGGTCGAACCCAAACGCAGGCTGGTCGAACACGTGGCCATCGGCGAGGATCTCGACGCCGCGGTTCACGACGGCGCCCAAGTTCTCGAACCGGGAGATGCTGGCGCCGGCGGACGGCGGCAGGATCCGGGCGATCAATGCGTCGCTGGTGCGCTTGTTGTAGTAGGTCAGGTTGAGATTGACTCGGCTGTTGAACAGCGTCGCCTCGCCGCCGATCTCGATCTCGCGCGCCCGCTCCGGCTTCAAATTCGCATTCCCGAGTGCCGAGAACACGATGACGGGATTGTCGGCGTTTTCAATGCGGGCGATCGTCGGAGCGAAGAACCGCAACGCGTCGGTGGTACCGGGTTGCACGCCCGAAGCTCCGATAGCACCGCGCAACCGCACGCTGTTGACCCACCGCCAGCGGGGGAAGAACGGCTCGTCGGAGATGACGTAGCTGACGCTGAGCTTCGGGTAATACACGGCCTTGAAGTTGGCGCCGAAGGCGCTGTTGTTATCGACGCGGACGGCGCCCGTGACGAAGACCCGCTCCTTGATCCCGACGTGCTCTTCGAGGAACGCCCCGAAGGTCTTGCTGATGTCCGTCACCTCGCTCACGCGCGGAGTCGCGCCGGCATCCACGGTCGTCCCCCCAGGGGCGAGGTTTTCCGCAAAGGCGCCATTCCGATCGAACACGTTCTTCAGATACTGCATCCCGACCGTGGTGCGGGACGAGATCGTTGAGGTCAGCTGGAATGTCGCGGTGCCGCTCGCGTCACCCGTATACGAGAAAAAATTGGTCCGGTTGTCCGTCTTGAAGCCGGTTTTGGTCGTGCCGAAGTCGACGCACTCGTCGCGGCGGCAGAGATCGGTGTCGAGCCGCTGCGCGAAATCGAGCCCGCCCGTGGCGCGGAACGCGAGCCAGCTCGCGGGACGCCAGTTGGCCGTGCCGCTCCCCAGAAACCGGTTGACGTTTTGGTTGACCGTCTCCGAGAAGAACTCGTTCGGCGTGAAGGCCCGATACCCGTGCCGCCCATTGTCCACGTTGCCGGGCCCACCGAGCGCGTTGGACAGCAGGCCGGTCGTATTGTTGTCCGTCTGCGGCAAGCGCTGTGCGCTCGACACAAACCCGCTGGAGACCGAGATATCGAGTCGCGAATTCGGATGGGTTTCGACGTTGGCCCGCAGGCTCACGCGGCGACGGCCGTTGGGGCGCAGCTGCTCGAATGGGACTTCACCGATCTGCCGCAGCGCCGTCAGGGAGTCGACCGCAAACGTCGGCATCTTGAGCTGGCCCACCTCGTTCTCGAACTCGGTCGAGACGAAATAGCTGGACACATCAGACCCGCCGGACACCTGCAGGCCGTACTGGTTGCGGTACCCGGTCGCATTGGGAGTCGTCTGCGGATCGGTGAACAGATTAAAACTCGTGACACTGTCCTGCGTGCAGGTGCCGGCGGCGACCTGGGTGAGCAAGCATTGCACGCCGTTGGTGGGCGTGGACGCCGTTGGCGTCGTCCGCCAGCCCCGGTAGGCATCGGGGTAGGTGTTCTGATCCGTAATGAAACCCTGCTCGGCGTAGGCAGTCCATTGTGCAGGCCCGGGCCGGCCACGCTTCGTTTTGATAATGATCACGCCGGTGGAGGCCGCCGTGCCGTACAGCGCCGCGGCGGAGGGACCCTTCACCACGTCGATGGACTCGATCTCCTCAGGATTGATGTCGTTGATCCGGCTGGGATTCGTGCCGCCGATCCCGATGCTGGAGGAGTTGTTGTCGGCGGTCATGCGGATGCCGTCGATGATGTACAGCGGCTCATTGTTGAGCGACAGGCTATTGGTCCCACGGATCCGCACGCGCGACCCGGCGCCCGTCAGATTCCCGGCGAGGACCTCGACACCGGGCGCTTTCGCGCTGAGCAGGTCATTCATATTCGCGATCGGTCGCGTCGCGACGAGGGAATCCGCGCGGATGGTGTTGATGACATTTCCCACTTCGCGCTTCGCCTGTTCCCCAGTCGCGGTGACGACGATTTCATCGAGCGAGTAGGGCTGCAGCGGGAGCGAGAAATCCTCCGCCGTCACGTCGCCCGCAGTCACCGTCACCGCCCGAGTCACGGCGCCATACCCGATCGCGCTCACCCGCAGCGTCACTTGTCCCGGCGAAACGCCGGTGAGCACGTAGTGGCCGGTCGCGTTGGTCTGAGCAAAGATGTTGGTGCCAACGGCCGCCACCCGCGCCGCCACGATCGGATTGCCCGATGTTTCGTCTTTGACGACGCCTCCAACGGTCCCCTGCTGTCCCGCCGCGACGGGGACCCATCCTACCAGGAGGGCGACGACTGCTGCGACCTGCAGTACACGAGATTTGCGTTTCATGATTCACCTCTTGTCAACGAAGTGCGTGCGATATGCCCCGGATCGCGTGGAGCGATTCAAGCAGAGTTCGTGAGACGGTCTCGCGGATGGTCTACGGACTACATCGACCGGGGATGATGATGTTGCGCTGGAGGTGGAGAACGCAGCGAACAGAAATCTGATCCATGCTTCCTCCGAGTTGAGGAGTCCGGGAACGCCCAACGGCTTGGGAGAACCTTCCCTTTCCATATAGTGACGCGTGGCACAGCGACACGCAAGGGAACGCCTACACCTCTTGCAGGACCGTTCGGGAAGCTCCTACCTTCCCCACCATGACCCCAATCCGTCGTCTGGCTGCTCTCCTCGCGCTTCCGCTGCTCCTTGCCGCCTGCGGCGGCACCAACGAACCGGGGCCCGACCCCGGTACTGGGCGCTTGATCTTCACCCGGGTGGGGAACAACCTCGTGGACATTTATGCGATGGACGTCAACGGGGGCCACCTGGAGCAACTGACCACCAGCTTCGCCTTCGAGGACTGGGGGGCCTGGTCGCCCGACACATTCAAGATCCTGTTCCAGTCCAATCGCATCCCAGATACGACCTACACGGCGCGGTTTCAGATCTACGTGATGAATTCGGACGGGAGCAACGTCAGCCAACTGACCTTCCCCGACCCCGCCAAGGACAGCACCGGTCACGTCATTGACACCACCAGCAACTTCCATCCCGTGTGGTCGCCCGACGGGACGAAAATCGCGTTCGCCTCGACCCGCGACACCAATCCCGAGATCTTCGTCATGGACCCGAACGGCTCCAACGTGGTGCGCCTCACGAATGACTCGGCCGCGGACGCGCAGCCTGCCTGGTCGCCGGACGGGACCAAGATCGCGTTCGCGACCGATCGCGACAGGAACAACGAGATCTACGTGATGAACGCGAACGGCTCGGGGGCGCTGAACCTCACCAACAACCCAGGATCCGACCTCGCACCCTCCTGGTCCCCGGACGGGACGAGGATCGCGTTTCAATCCAATCGGGAAACCGATTACGCCGTGTGGGTGATGAACGCCGACGGCTCCAATCCCACGCGTCTCACCAATCCCAGCACGCCCGCGGGCGCCCCAAGCTGGTCCCCCGACGGCACGCGCATCGCCTACGAGCAGGGCGGCGATCTCTGGGTCATGAACGTCGACGGCTCGCGTCAGATCCGCATCACGAGCGGCTTCTGGTCGGACGGCCTGCCGCGCTGGCGGCCGATTCTGTAGGGTGGCGCCCTCGCGTGACTGCGCCCGCGCCGCCACCCCTTGCGTCTCAATTGTTGTGACGTTCCCTCAAAAACACAACCGCCGCCGCGGGAGTCCGCGACGGCGGTGTGATTACACTCCGAAGATCTACGGCCGCTTGTCCACCATGAAATTGATCTGCGGCGTCACAAAGTCGGGCGCGGTGTACACCGGGGGATAGTTGCGATACACGACGGTCCCCGAGCCGGGCGTTGCCGGCGCTCCAACGATGCGATAGCGGAAACGGAACCGCGTGAGGGCCGTGTCGGCGCTCGCGACGGTGGTATCCGCCGGAGGCGCGCAGCGGCGGTTGTTGCCGGTGACGACGTCGGCTGGATCCGCGGGACTGCAGATCAGCGTATCGACAACCGACAGGATCTCCTGCCATCCGTTGTATTCGAGCTGCGCCGCGCCAGAGACCAGAATGACGGACCCGGCGGTGACGCCGGAGCTCCCGCCCGTCCCCGTGCGGGCGATCGTGGTGTCGGCACGCGTGGCGCCGGTGGACGAGTGTCGATTGGTCAGGATCGTAATCGACCCCACCTGCACCGTGACGGTATCGCCACTCAGCGTAATCCGGCGTGACGCTTCAGCAACGGATGTATCGGTACGCTGTGACGTGGGCCGGGTCTGGGGCGCCATGCTCGTGGGATCGGAGCGTGGCACGATCACCGCGGTGAGCACCGACCCAGAGACGCGCGATCCCGCGATCGCCGGCGTACCGGAACTGGCCGCGGTACCGGCTGGGATCATCGTCTGGACGATCGCCGGATCGGTAGTTCCGGGCGACAGGAGCTCGACGCGATAGCTGCCGGTGTCCACGAGGACATACGGCGACATCGCCCCATAGGCGAGTGCGGCAACCGCCGGTGCGCCCGTCGGCCTCCCGTTCCGGGCCGTGATGAAGATGTCGGGAGCGGCGGAGGTGTCGGGTATCGCGCGCACCGATCCGGCCACCGAGGGTGCCAGGTTCAGGAAGCGAATCGCGAATTGCCCGGCCGGCGGCGTCGGAGCCGCCAGCGTGGTGATCGTGGCGCGAGCGCCGCCGGCGCGCGAACGCCCGCTCAAGTAGAAGAAATAGGGCTGGTCTTCGGCAAACGTGTAGGTCGTATCGAGCAGGTACAGTTTCGCGATCGAATCCGCCGTGCTGCTCAGGAAAACCTTGATGTGACGCGCGCCCGGCTCGAGGTTGATCGGGAACGGCTGCGCGCTGCGGAAATCGGCGTCCATGAAGCTGGCGTTCGTCGCGATATCCACGACCCGCACGTCCAGCTGCATGGTGTCGGAAATGGCGTTGAGCCAGGTGATGGATGCGTACCGGGGCAGCGGTTCGGTGAAGGTTGCGTCCTTCTTGCAACCGAGTGCGAGGGCCACCACGCAGCAAGCGAACACGCGAATACGAGTCATCGCAACACTCACACGAGAAAGGTTGATCGGATTCATTGGCCGTTCGGATCCGGCGGGATGTCGCCGCTACTACCGCTGCCGCCGAACCCCAGCAGGTTGCGCCCGGCAATGATCGCGACGATGCCCGCGCCCACCGCCGTCGCCAGCAGCGCCGTCCTGGAACGCGAGAAACTCTTCTGGTACGTCGTCATCACATAGGTGCGAGGCAGCGAGACGGTCTCTCCCGTCCATTTGCTGCGGGTGCCGCGAATATCTACGACATCCGACACGGCGAGCACCAAATCGTCGGAGCTGGCCTGCACCAGCTCCCCTTCGATCCGCATGGCATAGGGACCCACCTGACGGACCGACTGCATGCGTCCCTCGTCGCTGAGCACGAGGGACACGTTCGTGCCCGGAGCGGGCTGCAGCGTGGCGATCGGGGTGTACGTATAGCAGCCCGCCAGAACGGGCAACCATCCGATCGCCGCGGCCAGCCGCCGGTCGAGTGCCACCCGGCGCATGCTCAGTACACGCCGGTGGCGAACAGGCCGTAATTCCCGCGCGGCGCGGCGCCTGTGCCGCCGACACCGCCCGCTGGATAGAACGCCTCCCGCCGCGTGTCCATTTCCTGGTACGGCACCGGGAAGTAGAGCGCGGTGCCTTCGGGCAAATCACCCCAGCCGCGGCCCGCGAAATACCACATGCCGTACCCTGTGTACATCGTCTCCATGCGATATTCCCACTTCAGGGCATCCCACAGGTTGCCGCATTGGGAGCCTTTGTAGGGTCCGGCAGCCGCGTTTGCGTCGGGAACACGGGGCACACACACGCCCGCCCCTGGCACTGGCGTAAGCGTATCGGTGATGACGCCACTGAGCGACGGCAGGCCACCAATGGTGAAGCGCGAACTATCGATGCGCACCGTGGCAGCCGCAATGTTTCCGGTGCGGATATACCCTTCCGCCGCGAGCAGGCGCATCTCCGCCCGTGTCATGATCGGATAGTTGCCAATACGTCCGGCGACGAAGAAGGCGCGGGAGCGGTAGAAATCATACATCGAGATCTGCAGCGGCTGGCCCGGCTGATCCTCGCCCGCCTGGCGGTTCCGCACGTAGGGAAGTCCCGCAAACGTCCGGTAGCCGGTGCGCAGCGTATCGGCATTCTGGGCGCCGCGCGAAACCCCCTGCGGAAAGCGCTTGTCGGCGCTGACCACGAGGAAGGGAGTACGGTTGGCGGGCGTCGTGGCGAGCCATGAATCGTACCCGCCCGACCCATCCGCCATGCCCATCCAGAACTGGGACATCTGATGCCAATTCGCGGGTCCGGTGGCGTAGGACTGAATGGGCCAGACCACGTCCCAGCCAGCGGTCGGATTCATCGCGATGTTGAAGTCCGCCGTGATTCCGGCGTTCGCGTCCGCGATGATGCTGGCCCAGTCGGCCGCGGCTCGCTCGGTCGGCGTGCGCCCGACACTGGCGCGGAACCGGGCCTTATAGGAACGGATCAGGCGGAAGAACCCCGTGGTATCGAGCGCCTGGCCATTGATCCAGGTGGTCGGCAACGGGAACCCACCGGGCGTGGCGCGCGCGATCGTGATTGCGGAATCCAGCTCTGTCAGCGCGGCCGCCATGACCGCTTGGTAAGAGGACAGCGACACGATCGCCTGCGGGTCGTCCGTCTCACTCACGATCGCCGCGGAATCATAGTCCAGCGCAAGGTTACCGAAGGCCACCCCTTGGACGAAGCGGGCGAACGCCCGGGCGCGGGCGTCTTGGGTTGCCGTGCCCAGGGTCACCAGGCGATTGAGCGCGGCGATGCCGATCGTGGCCATCCGCGCGGCACGATGCAGGACCTGGAAGTCGCGATAGTTGCCACCGCTGCCGGTACTGTTCCGCGTATTCTCGATCGGCGTGCGCGGGATCGCGCCGCGCGGACCCATGGCGAAGTTCGCGAGGGCGGACGTGTTCTCCATCCCCATGACCTGCATTTGCGTCTGGAGGTCGTCATTCGATCCACCCAGGGTCGCATTCTGAATCTGGGCGTACGTGGATCCGATGAAGGCCTCCACGTCGGCGGGCTTGCTCAG
>WNGB01002875.1_pt1 | contig 42630 bp, 40 predicted proteins | sample 5400681 | NCBI WGS metagenome assembly WNGB01 (sample SAMN13153367, study PRJNA577476) | soil metagenome | isolation source: 115 cm soil or saprolite under grassland replicate 2 | place: USA:California | collected 2016-06-15 | reverse complement strand
CCTTCGACTCGTCGATGCCGGCGACGTCGGAGAACGTCACCTTGTTGTGGTGCTCCGTCATGAGCTTCGCGCGCGACTTGCCGAAGCTCATCGCCTTGCCGCCGCCCGACTGGAGCTGCCGCATGAAGAAGAAGAACAGCAGGAAGAGGAAGACGAGCGGCAGGTACTGCAGCAGCACCGTCACCCAGAGCGACGACTGCTCCGGCTTCTGGAACTGGAGCGTGACGCCCTTGTCGCGGAGCTTCTCTGCGATCGTGGCGGAGGCGTCGAGCGGCCCGGTGGTCTGGAACGTCGAGTTGTCGCGGAGCGTGCCGGCGTAGTCGAGATCCTTGATCTGGACCTCGCGGACCTCGCCCGCCTCGACCTTCGTCATGAACTGCGTCCAGTTCAGGGTCTTCGCCTCGTGCCCGCGCTGCTGGAACAGCTGCCAGAGCGCGATGAACATCACGATGAGGAACACCCAGAGCAGGGCCGTCTTGTGGGACTGTCGCAAGGCTCTCTTACCCCTTCCGTGGAACCGTCGATCGTTCGGAACCGGCGGCGCACGCCTCCTGTTCCGCGAACGCCGCCCGAACCTGACTCCCCGGGTACGGAAGGGCTCTTATAACAGCCCTGCCCCCCTTTTGCAGTCCGTCCGGCACCTCAGAGAGCGGCGCGTACCCTCACGGTCAGCCCGGCCCCCGCCGGGCCGAGCCCCTGCGCTACGGCGCCGAGCGCCGGGACGGCGAGGATCCGGTCCCCGACGGCGACGACGAGGAGCGCGTCGCGCGCCTCGCGCGGCACCTTCCGGTCGATGAGCCAGCTCTTCAGCTTCTTCGTCCCCCGCCCGCCTTCGGGCCGGAAGCGGTCGCCGGGGCGGCGGGTCCGCAGGGAGACGGGCCAGGGGACCGCGCCCGCGTCGCGCGCCGATACCTCGACGACCCCGCGCGCCGGGACGGCGTAGAGACCTGGCGCCGGGACCGCGACCTCGGCGATCGCCGGCGGAACCGCGGCGCGGGCGCCGCGCGGCGCGATGGCGAGCGTTCCGTAACGGCTGCGCGCCTCGAGCCCTCCTGGCAGGGCGGCGCGCCCCGGGCGCCGCCTCCGCGCGAGCGAGAGGACCGCCTCGACGTGCTTCGCCTCGAGGCGGGCCGCATCGCCGCCCGCCGCGCGCCACAGGCGCCGGACGACGCGGCGCCGGACCGCGACGGGCTCGGCGGCGAGCGCGGCGAGATCGACCGCCGCCGCGGCGTCGACGAGGGCCCGCGCGCGGTGCGCGAGCGCGCGCTCGTCATCGCGCGCGAGATCGGCCGCGCGCGAGAGGGACCGCTCGAGCGCGGGTGCGAGGGCGAGGAGGTGCGGCCACACGGAGAGCCGCAGCCGGTTCCGGGCGAACCGCGGGGTGGCGTTCGACGGGTCATCGCGCCACTCGATCCCGAGCCGCTCGAGGAAGGCGATCCCCTCCGCTCGGGGGCGGTCGATGAGCGGGCGAACGTAGGGGCCGCGCCGAGGTGGGATCGCGCCGATGCCGCGCGCGCCCGCTCCGCGCAGGAGCCGCAGCAGCACCGTCTCCGCCTGATCCGTCCGCGTGTGGCCCGTCGCGATGCGGTTCGCGCCCCCCCGCACCGCCGCGTCGCGCAACGCGGCGTAGCGCGCCCGGCGCGCCTCGGCCTGGACGTTTCCGCGCGCGACGCGGACGCACACGCTCTCGAACGGAACGCCGAGGCGCGCGCAGGTCGCCGCGGCGCAGGCCGCGTCGTCTGCGCCGCCCGGCCGCAGCCCATGGTCGACGTGTAGCGCCACGACCGCGGCAACCTCGCCGAGGTCACGCAGGGCAGCGAGCGCCGCGACGAGCGCGGTCGAGTCCGGGCCGGCGGACACCGCCGCGAGGACCGTGTCACCCGGGGCGAGCAGCTTCCGGCGCCTGATCGTGCCGAGGACGGACTGGACGTAAGGGTCGAGTGCTTTTTTGCGCATCGAACGAGCGCGGTATGGCGCAGTTCCTTATACTAGCCGGCGAGGGCTCGCAGGAGGCGCCGAGGTCTCCGGGAATGAAGGCGAGCAGGGCCGGGTTTGTACCGGCAAGGAGCGAGGGAGGTCCGAGTTACCCGTCCCGCGAGGAGTTGCCATTCACAAGCGGGAATGAGATGTTGGGGCCGGAAGTTGACTGGAGCGGGGTCGACGACAATTTTATGGCGCTGGGCCTAGGGGTCCCCCCCCTCCCCCTCTGGGCCCACGGAGAGCCGGCAGCGATGCCGGCTCTCCTCTTTTTTGGACCCGCAACGCGCCGGCGCATACCGTGCGTCTGGCGCAGGCCCTGCCGCGTCACTGACGGTGAGTCATTGCGCACCGCGCCTGAGGGGCCCTCTCGTGCCCTTCGTCGTGCGGTTCCGCGCGGCGGTCCGTCGCGGAACCCCTCGGGAATCCCGAACCGCTTCCTTGACCCGATCGCCCGTCCATCGTACAAGGGCCGGGCCTCTCCCACACGCGACGGAGCAGCGATGCCCGGAACCGACAAGCGCAAGCAGTCTTTGTACTTCCCCGAGGACATGCTGAACGAGATCCAGGCCGAGGCCAACCGGCAGGATCGTTCGCTCTCCTGGATCGTCCAGCAGGCCTGGAGAATCGCCCGCGGGGAGATCATGCGTTTCCCTTCCGTGAATGACGTTCTGTCGGGCGTCGCCCGCGAGGACGAGCGCGAGGAGAAGGGCAGCTAGCATCGGGCAGCGCGGCTTCGCGCCGCTCCCGACCCTTTCGCGCCCGCGCACCCGCGCGGGCGCGTTCGTTTTGACGGGCTGGCCCGCGGGGCGCTACCCTTCCAGGGTTCCTCCTGCCCCTGCCCCTCCGATGCCAAGACCCCACGCTCCCGAAGAAGCGCCGGAGCCGACCGACCTCACCGCGTCGGACGACCTCGTGTACGAGATCCCCTCCGAGCTCGACGAGACGGTCGTCGCCGACCATCGCGGCGGAAGGCCGCCGCGCTCGGGGGCCCTGAAGCTCGCGGCCGCGGCGGCGATCGTGCTCGTCGTGGGCGGCGCCCTCCTCACGTACCGCGCCCACCACCGGCGCAAGGTCGTCGAGGCCGCGCTCTCGCAGGCGGACGCGCTCCTGCGGCTCGACACCTCCGCGGGCTACCGCCAGGCGGCGTCGCTCCTCGAGCCGATCGCCCAGCTCGACCCGATGAACGGTGCGAGCGTCCGCGCCTTCGCGCTCGCCATGCTGTTCGCGGACTACCGGCAGGCCGATGCCGAGGCCCAGGTCGAGGACCTCCTCGTCACGCCGGGGCGGGCAGACACCGTGCCCGGGTACGCGCAGCTCGCGTCGGCCGCGCTGGCGCTCGCGCGCAAGGAGGCGGGCACCGCCACGACCGCCGTCGTTCGCGGCGGCGACGGCCCCTGGCCGCTCGCGCTGCAGGCGCGGATCGCCCTCCTCGCGGGCAGCGTCGAGGCGGCGCTCGAGCCGGCCGCGGCGGCCGCAGCCGAGGGCGCGTTCCCGCCCGGGCTCGCGCTCCACGGCGACGTGCTCCGCAGGCTCCACAAGGATGCGGCCGCGGCCCGCGCGGCGTACGAGGCCGCCCTCGCCGCGTCGCCCGCGCAGCCGCGCTCCGCATACGGCCTCGCAAAGCTCGCCCTCGGCGCCCAGGCCCCGACCGAGGAGGCTGAGGCGGCGCTCCGGCGGCTGCTCGACGACCGGGACGGGACGCCGGCGGTCGAGCGCGGCCGCGCGGCGCTCCACCTCGCCTCGCTCCGCCTCCGCGCGGGCGACCACGCCGGCGCCGGCGCCGCGCTCGACGCGGCGAGACTCGACCCCGCCGCGCGCGCGTGGGCCGACCGCGCCGCCGCACTCGCGGCGGAGCACCGCGGTTCGTACCGGGCGGTGTCCGGCGCGCCCGCCGCACTGCAGAGCGCGAGCGACGACGATCCGGGCGAGCTGTCGCCCACGCCCCCTCCCCCACCGCCCGCACCCGCGAAGGCCATCGCGAAGAAGGCCCCGGCGAAGAAGGCGACGGCGACGGCGAAGAAGGGCGTCCCCAAGAAGAAGGGCGCGGCCGGAAAGACGGCGACGAAGAAGCCTGCCGCAAAGAAGAAGACGACGAAGCGACCGTAGCGCTCACAGGCCGCGGCCGCGCAGCTCGAGCAGGAGCTCCGCGTAGAACTCCGCCGCGTCGAAGCGGTGCGACCAGCCAACCTGCGCGAAGTGGTCCGCTCCGATCGTCCGGAGCACGTCGCCCCAGCGCTGCGACTCGGCGGTCACCATCCCGTCGTTGCCGCCCGCTTCGTCCCCGAGCCACATGAACGTCGGGACGAGGATCGGCGAGACGTCGCGCCGCCGCGCCGGCGCCCCGACGACGCTGCCGTAATGGACGCCGCGGACGTCCTCGATCTCGCGGTTGAACCCCTCCATGCGCGCGGTCGTGAGGTCGTGGAAGGCGTCGAGCTCCATCCCGATCCGCCGCAGCGCTCCGAACAGCCCGCTCCGCGACGCGAGCCCGTGGCCCGCGTCGGCGAGCGGTGTGCCGCGGTGGGGCGTGCCGATCGTGACGAGCGACGCGACCTTGCGGCCGAGCCCGAGGCGCGCGAGCGCGAAGCGGGCGTCGAGGCCGCCCATCGAGTGGGCCACGACGTTCACGCGCCGGACGTCGAGCTCGTTCACGAACGCGGCGAGCTCCGCGGCGCGGGCGGCGATCGAGGCGGTCTTCGCGACGCGGCAGCGGTGGACCTTGCAGCCCTCCCGCTCGAGCCGCACCGACACCCCGCGGAAGTAGTCGGTGCGCGCGCGCCCGATGCGGATCTCGTCGAAGCCGAGGAGCCCGTGCGCGAGCACGACCGGGTGGCGCGGCGCTTTCCTCCTGAAGAGGAGCGGCCGCGGGACGAGGCGCCGCCGGCGCCGGAGCCACAGCGCGATGAGGATCGCCGCCGCGAGGACCGCCGCGCCCGCCGCGAGCCACGGCCAGCCGCCCGCGACGGCGTGCGCGTGGAGGCGATCGAGCGGGGCGGGGTGAGCGCGCACGCGCGGAGGATAGCCGCGTCCGGCCGCCGGCCCAACGGGCGAGCGGTCCTGCGAAGAAACGAGGCAGCAGCCTGCCTGCCGTGCAGGCAGCGCGCCGCCGCCGCGCCGGCGCAACGCGGGGATCTGCCCGCGCGCCCGGCAGCGGTTGCCTCGTGCGCGGGCACACTCCGCCCCGGCAGGGGAAATCCGCCCGTTTCCTGGCCTGCTGCTGCGCGGCACGCGCGCTGCACACCCGGGCGGCGCCACCGCGCCACCCCACACGTACCCGGGAGGAATCGTGAAGAAGCTGCTCATCCCCCTCGCCGTCGCGCTCCCCGCGATCGCGTCCGCCGCAGATCCGATCAACACCGGCGACACCGCGCTCGTGCTCGTGAGCGCCGGGCTCGTCATGCTCATGACGCCGGGCCTCGCGTTCTTCTACGGCGGGCTCGTCCGCGCGAAGAACGTCGTCCACACGATGAACCTCTCCATCGTCTGCATGGGGCTCGTCGGCGTCCTCTGGGCGCTCGTCGGCTACAGCCTGGCGTTCTCGCCGGGCGGCGCGGCGGACCGGCTCGTCGGCGGCCTCGGCTGGATCGGCCTCTCCGGCGTCGGCGACGCGCCGGAGGCGTCGCTCGCGGCGACGATCCCGCACTCGAGCTTCATGCTGTTCCAGGCGATGTTCGCGGTCATCACGCCTGCCCTCATCTCCGGCGCGATCGTCGAGCGCGTGCGGATGAAGGCGTACGTCCTCTTCATCGCGCTCTGGTCGATCGTCGTGTACACGCCGGTCGCGCACTGGGTGTGGGCGCCGGGCGGGTGGCTGCGGAACCTCGGTGTCCTCGACTTCGCGGGCGGCACGGTCGTCCACATCAACGCCGCGGCCGCGGCGCTCGTCGCCGCGATCGTGCTCGGAAAGCGACGCGGGCTGCGCACGCCGTCGGTGCTCCCGCACAACGTCCCGTTCGCGATCCTCGGCGCCGGCCTCCTGTGGTTCGGCTGGCTCGGGTTCAACGGCGGCTCCGCCCTCGCCGCGAACGGCCTCGCGTCGACCGCCTTCGTGAACACGTTCCTCGCGCCCGCCGCCGCCGCGCTCGTCTGGGGCCTCGTCGAGCTCTTCCTCTTCCACGGCAAGATGTCCGGCGTCGGCCTCGCGTCCGGCGCGGTCGCCGGCATGGTGGCCATCACTCCGGCGGCCGGGTTCGTGAAGCCGGGCGCGGCGATCGTGCTCGGCGCGCTCGCCGCTATGGCGTCCCTCTCCGCGGTGCGGCTGCGCCCGAAGCTCGGGCTCGACGACTCGCTCGACGTGTTCGCCGTCCACGGCGTCGCCGCCACCCTCGGCGCGATCCTCACCGGCGCGTTCGCGAGCGCCGCGGTCAACTCGGCGGGCGCGGACGGCTCCCTCGCCCTCGTCGGGAAGCAGGCGCTCGGGGTCGTGGTGACCCTCGCCTACTCGGGCACCCTCTCCTTCGCCCTCCTGAAGCTCGTCGCGCTCGTCACCCCGCTGCGGGCGGACGAGCAGGACGAGTGGGCCGGCATGGACTCCTCCGAGGCCGGCGAGCGCGGCTACATCATGGCGGAAGAGTCCTCGTTCGGCCCTACCGCCCAGGGGGCGCCCGCGACGCCCATCGCCCACGCGCACCCCGGACACACCGCGGCGTAGCGGACCCGGCGCCGCCGCGCGGCCACCTCGAGCCCGCCCCGGTCCGCCAGGGCGGGCTTCGTCGTCTCGGGGGGCGCGCGCTGCACCGTCCGCGTGCACCGGTTGCCTGCGCCGGGCGCACGTGCGCCTCGCGCGATGCGCGAAGCGCTGCGGAACGCCCCAGATTTCGGGGCGCCAGGCGCTCGGGCACGCGCGCTGCAAATGGGGCATCCGCGCAACCAACCGGAGCGAAGCTCCTGGAGGACAACGGAATGAAGAAGGCTCTCAAGGCGGTGGCCGCGGCCGCCGTGCTCGCCGCGGCTCCCGCCGCGTGGGCGACCTCGTCCACGACGTTCTGGACGCCGGCGACGACCTACACGCAGCCGTATCTCGTGCCGCACTTCACGTATGACAGCTACGTCGCCGAGAAGGGCGGGCTTCAGAACGACTACGGCCTCGAGGTCGGCGTCCTGCCGTTCGAGAAGCTCCAGGGCGAGGTCGGCATCGACTCGTTCCTGCCGGGCCTCGCGAAGAACAACCTCTACCTGAACGGCAAGCTCACCATCCCGGAGGGCGCGTTCGCCAAGCTCCAGCCGGGCGTTTCGGTCGGCGTGGTGGGCGTCGGGTTCAAGAAGGACGTGAGCGACTACAACGTCCTGCACGCGGAGATCGCCAAGACGTTCCCCGTCGTGGGCAACGTGGCGGTCGGCGGGTACTACGGCCTGAACGACAAGTTGTTCGTGAGCTCGAAAGGCAAGACGGAGCAGGGCGGGCTGATGGCGTCGTGGACGAGCCCCGACATCGTGCTGAACCTCCCTGGCCTCAACAAGATCGTGTTCCTGGCCGACGTGCAGACGGGTAACAACGTGTTCGGCGCCATCGGCGCAGGCGTCGGCCTCTACTTCACGCCGGCGATCGACATCCTCACGGGCCCGGTGTTCTTCAACGACTCCGCCCTCATGAAGAACGCTTACGGCTCCGATTTCATGTGGTCGATCCAGCTCGACGTGGATTTCGACCTCATGAAGCCGAAGAAGACGTAGCGCGAGTGCAGCACGCTTCGGCGGGGCGTCCCGGGCCTGGCCCGGGGCGCCCCGTCTTCGTTCCGCGATCGTAGTGCGCCAGGGCACGCGCGCTGCACAAGACGGTTCAGCTCGAACAATCGGAGCGCAGCTCCTGGAGGACCACCAGATGAAGAAAGCTCTCGAGGGGATCGCCGCCGCGGCAGCGCTCGCGACGGCCTCCGTGGCCAGCGCGACACCGTCCACCACGTTCTGGACGCCGTCGACCCCGTACACGCAGCCGTACCTCGTCCCCCACCTCACCTACGACACGTACTTCAGCGAGAAGGCCGCGTACCCGATCGACCTGGGGCTGACCGTCGGGATCCTGCCCTTCGACCTCGTGAACGCCGAGATCGGCGCAGACGTGCTCTACCCAGGCGAGACCAAGACCACGTTCGCAGTGAACGGCAAGGTGACGCTCGTCGAAGGGAAGCTCGCGCGTTGGCAGCCGGCCATCTCGGCCGGCATCGCCAACGTGGGATTCAAGAAGGACATCTCCGACCTCTATCTGTTCCACGCGCACGTCGGGAAGACGCTCCCGTACATCGGCGAGATCGGCGGCGGCATCTACACCGGCCTGAACGACAAGATCCTCGTCGACAAGAACGGGAACAAGGAGAACAGCGGCTTCTTCCTCCACTGGATGGGACCCGATCTCCCGGTCGGCGTCACCGGCCTGAAGAAGATCGTTCCGGCCGCCGACTTCCAATCCGGCAACAACGCGCTCGGCGCCGTGGGCGGCGGGCTCTACTTCTACTTCACGGACGCGATCGATCTGCTCGTCGGACCGGTCTTCTTCCTGGAGCGCGACGTGCAGCCCGGGAAGGCGGACTGGTTGTTCACGGCACAGATCGACGTCGACTTCGATCTCCGGAAGCCGAAGAAGTAGCGGCGCTGCGGGGATGCAGCGGGGACCGGCGGGGCGTCTCGGGCGTGGGGCCCGGGGCGCCCCGTTTCTCTTCGCGCGCCGGCGCGCTACGACGGCGTGAGCTGGGCGAGCACGGTGTCGAAGACGAAGAGCTCGAGCCGCTCCCGCTCTTTGTCCGACAGCCCGAGGAACATGAACGCGACGCGGACGTTCCCCGGCAGCACCTTCACGTCGTGCACGCGCGCCCGCCCGGCGAGCGGCTCGGCCGCAGGCAGGCGCAGCGTGAAGCCGATCTCGTCGCCGAGCGCGGGGGCCTTCGGGAGCAGGCAGGCGAAGCCGCCGATGGAGAGGTCGTTCGTGATGGCGCGCTGGCGCGAGGTCGCGAGGTCGAGGTCCACCTGCAGCGCGCGCGCGACGCGGAGCGCCCGGCGCGGCGCCTCACCCGCCTTGAGCTGGAGGCGCTGCGCCGCGAGCAGCGCTCGCGCGAGCTCGTCGCGCCCCGAGCGATAGCGGACCAGCTCGGCGTCGCGGAGCTGCCCGCGCCGCGCCTTCTCGTGCAGCTGACGGAACGTGAGGAGCCAGTCGGTGAGGCTGCCCATCGGAGTCCCTCGACGGCCCGCGCCGGCTACAGCGCGTTCTTGAGCTCGGGCGCCGGCTTGAAGCCGATCGTCTTCGACGGGGCGATCCGGATCTCGGCGCCGGTCTGCGGGTTCCGCCCGACGCGGCCGGCACGCTTCTTCACGACGAAGGTGCCGAACCCCGGCATCGAGAACCGCTTGTCCTTGCGGATCCCCTTCGCGAGGTGCTCGAACACGGCGTCCACGACGTGCGCCACCTGGCGCTTCGAGAGGTCGCCGTGCGCCGCCTGCACCTTCTCGATCAGGTCCGCCTTGGTCATCGAAGTGGGGTCCCCCGCGGTGAACCGCGCGAACCTAGCGCCCCCTCCGTGGGGCGTCAAGCCGTGGAAACGCCAGACGGCAAGGCGTTCCCGCCGGGGATGCCGAGCAGCGCGCGCGCCTCGTCGGGCGTCGCCGGCTCGCGCGCGGCGCGGGCCGCGAGCTCGACCGCGAGTGCGACGAGCTCGTCCGAGCCGCGCGCGAGGACCCCCTTCGCGACGAACAGGTTGTCCTCGAGCCCGACGCGGACATGACCGCCGAGGGCGAGCGCGAGCTCCGCCATCGGGAGCTGCGCGCGCCCGATCCCCGCGACGGACCAGTGCGTCCCCTCGGGGAGCCCCTCGACGAGGAAGCGGAGGTTCCGCTCCGAAGCCGCCATCCCGCCGGGAACGCCGAGCACGAGCTGGACGTGGTACGGCGGCGCGAGATGGCCGCGCTCGAGCAGCCCGCGCAGCGTGTCGAGCATCCCGGCGTCGTACACCTCGCACTCGGGCACGAGCCGCCGCTCGCGCAGCCGCGCCGCCACCCGGATGACGTCCGGCCGCGCGTTCAGGAAGACCTCGTCCCCGAAGTTCATGCTCCCGAGGTTGAGCGTCCCCATCTCGGCGCCGTCCACGACCGACCCGAGCCGCTCGTCGATGGACATCCCCACCGCGCCGCCCGTCGAGCACTGGATGACGACGCGGCTCCCTGCGTCGCGGATCCGGTCCACGATCTCGCGGAAGTGGCGCGCCTCCTGCGACGGGCGGCCGTCGGGCCAGCGCGCGTGCAGGTGGACGACGGCGGCGCCCGCGCGCCCTGCGTCCACCGCGGCGCGTGCGATCTCCTCGGGCGTGTACGGCACGTGGGGGCTCTGCGCACGCGTCACCTCGGCGCCGACGACCGCCGCGGCGATGATGACCTTCTCGCCCACGCGCTCCCTCCGTTACCGCGGGACCCGCTGCTTCTCGCGCGGCACGACGACCGTCCCGCGGGCGCGGCAGACCACCACGGGCGTGGCGAGCGCGTCGGCGGCGCTGTCGGACACGTCGGGGCGGGGGCCGATGATGCGGCGCGCCTCGAACCGCATCGTGCGCGAGGTCTTCCCGACGGCGACGAGCTCCGCCTCGATCTCGAGGTAGTCGCCGGCGCGGGTGGGCGCGAGCAGCTCGACCGCCTCGTACGCGCGCAGCAGCCCCTCGTCTCCGTCGTGGCGGATGCACAGCTCGGTCGCCGCATCGCCGAAGAGCGCGAGGATCCGCGCGCCGTCCACGAGCCCGCCGCCATAGTGCGCGTCCTGGCTCGACATGCGCATCCGCAGCGTCGCCTTCATCAGTGCATCTCCTTCCCCATCCGCCGGAGCACCGCGCCCACGATGAAGCTCGCGACGTCGGACGGGCGCGTCCCCGGGCCGAAGCCCGCGTCGTAGCCGAGCTCGACCGCGAGCCGGTGGTCGATGCGCGGTCCGCCAAGGAGCGCGACGACGGAGGCGCGCACGCCGAGCCGCTCGAGCTCGTCCACGAGCTCGCGCGCGTTCTCGCGGTGCACGTCGCGCTGCGTCACGACCTGCGAGACGAGGACCGCGTCCGCGTGCCGCTCCTTCACGAGCCTCGCGAGCCGCGCGTTCTCCACCTGGGCGCCGAGGTTCGTCGCCTCGAAGCAGGCGTAGCGCTCGAGCCCGTAGTCGCCGGCGTACCCCTTCATGTTCATGATCGCATCGATCCCGACCGCGTGCGCGTCGGAGCCGGTGCACGCGCCGAGCACGACGACACGCCGGCCGATCTCGCGGAGCGCGTAGGCGTTCAGCTCGTCGAACCCCTTCCGGCGGACGACCACCTCCGGCACCTGGATGCGGTCCCACTCGACCCCGACCGCGGTGCGGCCGTACACGACGAAGAAGCTGTAGCGATCGGCGGCGGCCTCCATGTGCGCGACGTGGACCTGGTCCATGCCGAGCCGCCGCGCGAGCTCCGCCGCGGCCTCGCGCGCCCGCTCGCTCGGCGGCACGGGCAGGACGAACGAGAGCTGCACGACGCCGTCGTCGCGCCGGTCGCCGTACGGCCGCACGACCTCGCCGGGGGTCCAGTCGTGCGGCGTCATCGTCCTAGACCTCTCCGCCGAGGCGCGCGGACTGGAGGAGCGTCCTCCACGCCTCGAGCGCCGCGGGAGGCGCCGGCGTCGAGGCGGTGAAGAAGACGCGGTACTGCACGCCGCCGTCGCAGGCAGCGAGCGCCCAGACGTGCCACCCGCCCTGATCCGCCTCCAGCGTCTGCGCCGGCCGACCGCCGAAGTTGGTCGGGTGGCGGCGCGCCCGCTCGAGCGCCCCCTGCTGCGCCCCGAGCTTCTCCTGGGCGGCGGCGAGGCAGGTCCGCTCGTCGGCGAACGCCTGCTCGGGGAGCGAGATCTCGAGCCTCGCTCCCCCACCGGGGGCCTCGAGCGCGACGCGTCGCTCGTCGCCGGACGCGCGCCACGTCGCCGGCGCCTCGAAGCGCAGGTCGCGCACCGCGTAGACGAGCCACCCGTCCCGGCCGGACGGCCGTCCCTGGACGGCCCGGACGCCGCCGCACGCCGCGAGCGCGGCAGCGAGGAGCGGGAGGGCGAGGCGGGCGGTCCTCATCGCGCCTCCACGAGCTCGACGAGCGGGTTGAAGTACCCGGGACCGCGCTCGACGACCCCCGCGAGCCCCTTCCCGCCGTCCTCGGCGCGCGCGACGTCGCCGAAGCGCGCGCGGCCGATCGCCTTCACGAGCCCATCGCGCGCCACCTCCTCGAGGAGCGCGAGCGCGCGCCCGAGCGTCTCGTCGGCGCGCCGCTCGACCACGCCACCCGGGCGCAGCGTCAGCTCCGACCCCATCGATCTCCACGCGCGGCGGACGTAGTCCGCCGCCTTCAGCGCCACGAAGCGGTCCATGAGGAAGGGATTGTGCATCGCCTCCGTCATCATGCCCAGAAGTTGGATCTCCTGCCCGGTGAGGTGCGCGACGACGTCGGCCATCACGTCGTAGGCGTGGCTGAAGAAGATGTCGCCCTGCTTGTGCTTCGTCGGCGGCATGTACTTGATCGGCGCGTCCGGGAACAGCGTCCGAACGAGCAGCGCCTGCGCGAGCTCGCGGGCGAAGGTGTCCTCGCGCGCGGGGTCGATCTCGAAGGCGTGCCCGAGCCCGACGAGCCGGTCGGGGAGGCCAGCGCGGCGCGCGAAGGAGAGGTTCACGAATTGCGAGGCGATGACGGTGTGGGCGGCCTCGTCCGCGTCTGCGGTGGTGATGTAGTTGTCCTCTCCGGTGTGGATGACGATCCCGGCGAGGGCGCAGATCCCGCGCGAAAGGTGCTGGTCGCAGAGCGTCCGTCGCATGTTGATGTCGCGGAAGAGGATCCCGTACATCGCGTCGTTGAGCAGCATGTCGAGCCGCTCCCACGCCGCGATGAACGCGATCTCGGGCATGCACAGGCCGGAGGAGTAGTTCGTGAGCGCCACGTAGCGGCCGAGCCGGCGCGACTCGTCGTCGAGCGCCGCGCGCATGATCCGGAAGTTCTCCTGCGTCGCCCACGTCCCGCCGTACCCCTCGGTGGTTGCGCCGTCCGGGACGTAGTCGAGGAGCGACTGCGCCGTCGAGCGGATCACCGCGATCACGTCCGCGCCCGCCTGGGCCGCGGCGCGCGCCTGCTCGACGTCGTCGTGGATGTTCCCCGTGGCGACGATGACGTACTTGAGCGGGCGGGGGCCGGTCCCGAGCTCCGCGCGCAGCGCGTCCCGCGCCGTCACCCGCCGGAGCAGCTCATCGACCGCGGCGCGCGCGTCGCGCCGGAGCTCGTCCTGGACGCGGCGCTCCTCGTCGGGCGGGAGCGGCTCCGGGACGCGCGGCATCGCCGTGAGCCGCTCGACGACGGCGAGCGGACCGCTCGCGCCGCGCCGGAGCGCCCACCCCATCCAGTACGCGGCGCCGCGCCCCAACAGCCCGCGCTCATGGAGCGCGTCCACCGCGACGTTCACGAGCGGGACGCCGCGCGGTCCGGCCTCGTGCAGCCCGAGCAGCCGGAGCGCGGTCCGCTCTATCGCGACGGTCGTGTGCCGCCGCACGACGTCGAGCACCTGCCCCGTGATCTCGTCCGCCAGCGCGCGGCAGCGCTCCACCTTCGCGCGGTCGAGCGAGAGATCGGGGACGTGGCGCCCGTCGGGGAGCAGCATCCGCCATTCGTAGGTTCCGCGCCCCCGCATGGCAAGGCGCCGCGGGGGCGTTCGCCCCGCACGACCGCGACCTCGCCGCCGGCGAGCCCGGCGTCCCGCGCTACGGCGGGAGGCGCGCCTCGAAGGTGGCCGCGCGGACGCCGAAGCATTCGGTCCCGTCGGTCGCCTCGACGCGGACGCGTGCGAGCGTGCCGCGCGCGTCGCCGGTTGCGGGCCAGCGCACGGTGACCCACTGGCGCGCGGTGCCGCGCGCGAGGCCGCCTTCGACCCGCTCCACGACGACCTCGAGCTCGCGCCCGCTCTGCGAGGCGAGGAAGGCGCGCCACTTCCGATCGGAGAGCGCGAGCAGCTCACGGACGCGCTCGCGCACGGCGAGGCCGGGCACCCGGTCCGGGAGCAGGGCAGCGGGGGTCCCAGGGCGCGGCGAGAACGGGAAGACGTGCAGGTAGGCGAGCGGGAGCGACTCCACGAGCGCGACGGTGGCGCGGTGCTCCTCGTCCGTCTCGCCGGGAAACCCGACGAGCAGGTCCGTCCCGAGGCACGCGCCCGGCGCCAGCGCCGCGACCTCCTCGACGACCTCGCGGAACGCGGCCGGCGCGTAGGGCCGGCCCATCGCCGCGAGGAGCCGCGGCGCCCCGCTCTGCAGCGGCAGGTGGAAGTGCGAGCAGAGGCCGGCCGCGACCTCCCGGTCGCGCAGGAGCTCGCGCGGGAGCTCGTTCGGCTCGACCGACGACAGGCGGATCCGCCGCACCATCCCGGCGCGGACCGCCGCGGTCACGAGCTCCGCGAGCGAGCGGCGCGGCGAGAGATCCTTGCCGTAGGCGCCGAGGTGGACGCCGGTGAGGACGACCTCGGGATGGCGCGCGCCGAGGAGACCGATGCGGCGGAGCGCCTCGTCGAACGGGAGCGAGCGAGACGCGCCGCGCGCGGCCGGGACGACGCAGTAGGTGCAGCGCTGGTCGCAGCCGTCCTGAACCTTCAGGAACGGACGCGTGTGCCGGGCCGGCTCCTCGGGTGCGCTCCCCCACCCGCCCGCGTCGGCCACCGCGCCGCGGACGGCCTCGGCCGCGCCCGCGCCGCCGAGCAAGCGCTCGAGGACGCCGGCCACGGCGGCGCACGAGCGCACGCCGACCACGACGGCGACGCCCGGCAGCGCCGCGAGGTCGTCCGGCGCGACCTCGGCGAAGCAGCCCGCCGCGACGATCGGCGCGCCCGGGTGCTCGCGCGCGGCGCGGCGGATCGCCTGGCGCGCGGCAGACTCGGCGTCGCACGTGATCGCGCAGGTGTTGACGACGACGAAGTCGGCGACGTCGCCCCCGCGAGCGAGATCGAAGGTCCGCCCGATCTCGCCCGCGAGCGCGTCCACGTCCGCGCGGCTCACGCGGCAGCCGAGCGCGACGAGCGCGACCCGCGGGCGCCGCGCGCCGAAGTAGGACTCAGACGATCCGGCCACCGCCCACCACCTCGTCGCCGTCGTAGAAGACCGCCGCCTGGCCCGGCGCGACGCCGCGCACGGCGCGCGCGAGCCGCACGTCGGCGTGGTCCCCCGCCGCCCGCACCGTCCCGCGCTCGCCATCGTGGCGGTGGCGCACCTTCACGGTGAGCTCGCGCGGCGCCGCGGGCGGCGCGCCCGCGACCCAGCTCGCCTCCCGAACCTCGAAGGCCTCGCGCGAAGCCTCCTCGGCGGTACCGACGACCACCCGCGCCGTCTCGGCGTCGATCCGGACGACGTAGCGCGGCTCCGGGCCGGCGACGCCGAGGCCGCGCCGCTGCCCGACCGTGAACCGGTGAACGCCGTCGTGCCGGCCGAGCACCTCGCCGCTCGTCGTCACCACCTCCCCCGCGCGCACCCGCTCGGGAGCGCGGAGCGCCACGAAGTCGGCCGCGTCGCCGCGGGTCACGAAGCAGATCTCCTGCGAGTCGGGCTTGGCCGCGTTCGGGAGGCCCGCGCGCTCGGCGGCGGCGCGGACGTCCGGCTTCGCCATGCCTCCGACCGGGAAGATCACGTCGCGGAGCGCCTCCTGACCGAGGCCGTAGAGGAAGTAGCTCTGGTCCTTCGCCGGATCGGCGGCGACGCGCAGGGCGAGGCGGCCGCCGCGCCGCTCCACGCGCGCGTAGTGCCCGGTCGCGAGCTTCGCGCCGAGCGCACGCGCCCGCGCGAGGAGCCACTCGAACTTCACGCGCGCGTTGCAGGCGACGCACGGGTTCGGCGTCCGGCCGTCGAGGTAGTCGTCGACGAACGGGGCGATGACGCGCTCCGCGAACCGCTCCTCCACGTTCGCGACGAAGAACGGGATACCGATCCGGCGGGCGGCGCGGCGGGCGTCGTCGAGGTCGTCGGGCGCGCAGCATGAGCGCCCGCGAGACGCGTCGGAGAAGTCGGCGACGCGCATCGAAACGCCGACCACGTCGTGACCGTCGGCGGCGAGCAGCGCCGCGGCGGCCGACGAGTCCACCCCTCCTGACATGGCGACGAGCACGCGCATGGATCCGATGTCGGGCCGCGTCATACCTCCACCGCGAGATGCGATCAAACCAGCGGAGCGACGCCGCGCCCTCGCCTGCGGCCGGTCAGGCGAGCGACGCGGACGACGCAGCGCCCTCGGCCCGCGGGCGATCGGAGGGGCGCACCGGCAGCTCGAGGACGAACTTCGAGCCGGTGAAGTGACGGGAGTGGCTCGCCGGCTGCGTCCGCGGCGGGCTCTCGACGAACACGCGACCGCCGTGCGCCTCCGCGATCCGCCGCGCCACGGGGAGCCCGAGGCCGGTGCCTGGCAGGCGCGCCGCCTCCCCGCGCGATGCGGCGTGGTAGAGCGGCTCGAAGATCCGCTCCGCCTCTCCCTGCCGGACGCCCGGTCCCTGGTCGTACACGGTGAACCGAAGCCGCTCCGGCTCGCGTCTCACCTCGACGAGCACCTCGCCCCCGTGCGGCGAGAACTTCACCGCGTTCGTGACCAGGTTGGCGAGCGCCTGGCGGAGCTTGCGCGGGTCCGCGACGACCGGACCGCCGCCGCCGTGCATGACCGTGACGTGGAGTCGCGCGTCCCGGATCGGCGCCTTCAGCTCCTGCACGACGTCGTCGGCGAGCTGGTCCGGCTCCACCTCGCCGTGGAGGAGCGGCGCCTCGCCGACCTCGAGGCTCGCGAAGTCGGCGAGGTTGTCCACGATGCCGGTGAGCCGCCGGACCGACTGGAGCATCGTCTCGACGATCCGTTGCTGCTGCGGCGAGAGCGCGCCGAGCTTGCCGGACGAGAGGATCCGGAGGTACCCCGAGAGCGGCGTGAGCGGCGTCGATAGCTCGTGGGCGAGGTTGTGCATGAACGCGCTGCGGAGCCGGTCGAGCTCCTCGACCCGGCGCGAGGCGCGCTGCTCGCCCGCGAGCGCGGACTCGAGCCGCGCCGCCATTGAGCCCGAGAGCGCACGCAGCTGGGCGCGCTCGCCCTCCTCGGGGAGCCTCTCGCGCTTTCCCGCGAGGAAGGCGCGCACCTCGTCGGGGAGGGTCGCGTCGAGCCGCCGCTCGACGAAGCCGTCCGCTCCCGCGGCAAGGGCGATGTCGTGCTCCTCCCGCGAGTCGCCCACCGCGACGAACGGCACGTTCACGAGCGTATTCTCCTGCTTGAGCCGCGCGGCGAGCTCGGCGCCCTCGATGTCGGGCAGGTGGACGTCGGCGAGCACGAGGTCCGGCGGAAGCGTGAGGGCGCGGGAGATGCCGTCGAGCCCCGAGCCGGTGAGGTCCACGGTGAACCCCTCCCGCTCGAGCAGCGCCTTCACGCGCTCCCGATACGACTCGTCCCCCTCGATGCAGAGTACGCGGCGCGGCATGGCAACGCCCCGCCAGGATCATAAGGGCGCTACGCGCCGCGCGCGCGCCCGGCCCACCAGTGCCGCAGCGCCTCCTCGAGCGCGGCGGGGGTGTTCAGGGCGGGATCCTCGAGGACCCGCTCGAGCAGATGCCGGAGCGCCTCGCCCACGTGAGGCCCCGGGCCGACGCCGAGGATCGCCATCGCCGCCCGCCCGTCGAGCGCGAGATCCTGCGCCACGAGCGGGGGAGCCGCGCGGCGTATCTGCGAGATCTCTCGTTCCAGTTCTTTCACCTCGGCAAGGGCTGCAGCCCGCGCGCGCGCCGGGAGCGCGAGCGCCTCGGCCCGGGCGAGCGCGACGAGCGCGTCCGCGCGGGCGGGCCCCGTGCGGGAGAGCCAGCGCCGCGCCTCCACCTGGGTACGCGCAAGCACGGTCGCCCTCGCCTCCGCCCGGCAGGCGTGCCCTCGGAGGAGAGCGACGACCTCGTCCGTGACGCGGCGCGGCTGGCGGAGGTCCACGAGGAGCCGCTCCGCCGCCTCCGCGCCGAGGCCGTGCAGGAGCGCGGCGAGGCGGAGCGCCGCGTCCGGTGGGACCGCGCCGAGCACCTTCGACGCGTGGACCTGCGCCGCGTCCGCAAGCGATGCGAGAGGTGGCAGGACGACCCCGAGGAGTCCCGTCGAGCGCATGAGGCCGATCGCGCGAGCCGCATCCGGCGCGACGGCGAGCAGGCCGAGCTCCTCCGAGATCCGCTCGATCGCCACCTTGCGCACCACCGGCAGCGCGCCCGGGATGGCGGCTCGCGTCGAGGGCGCGAGCCCGTACTCGAGCTGCGCCGCGAACCGGACCGCGCGCATCGGGCGGAGCCCGTCCTCGGCGAACCGCTCCGCCGCGACCCCCACCGCGCGGACGATCCGCCTCGCCATGTCCGCGCGCCCGCCGTGTGGATCGCGGAACTCGCCGGCGAGCGGGTCCCAGGCGAGCGCGTTCATCGTGAAGTCGCGCCGCGCGAGGTCCGCCTCGAGGTCGGTGTGGAAGGTGACCGACTCCGGCCGGCGCCCGTCCACGTAGGCGCCCTCGCCACGAAACGTCGTGACCTCGATGGCGAGGCCTCCCGAGACGACCGTCACCGTGCCGTGCTCGACGCCGGTCGGGATGACCTTCGCGAAGAGCGCCGTCACCTCGCGCGGGGTCGCAGGGGTCGCGACGTCGAAGTCGGTCGCCTCGCGCGGCCGGTGGAGGAGGAGGTCTCGGACGGCGCCCCCGACGATCCAGGAGCGGTGCCCCGCATCTCCGAGCCGGCGCAACACCTCGACGAGCGGGCGCGGGAGCGCCCCGGTCGCGCGGGCGAGGGCGGCGGGGACGCGCATCCCGGTCAGTGGACCGCCTGACGCTCCTCCTCGGCGCGATCGAGGAGGCGGAAGTAGAGCCGGATGAGCGAGATGCGGGCGGAGGTGGAGAGGTCCCGGACGGCGCCGCACGCGACGGCGAGCGGCTCCTTGCAGATGGTGAGGAGCGCCTGCCCGACCTCGTTCGCGTCCTCGCGGGCGACCGGGGTGTCGGGGAGCTCGAACGCGGCGAGGATGGCGTCGCGTTCGAAGAGCGGGTGATGGCCGCGCAGCCCCTGCGACAGGAGCGCCGCGAGCCGCTCCGGCGCCAGCATCGCGAGCTTCTCCTTCTCTCTCAGCATCGCGCCGTCCCCCGTGCCGCGTGCCTTCCCTCGGCGCGGGCTATGTACCACACTCCCCCCGCTGCGGCGGGACGCGAAATCGCGTGCGCCCGCCCGGTCCACCGCAATCCGCAGGGCGTCTCCGGCATCCGCCCTGACCACCGGACCATCGACGAGTTCGGGCCGATCGCGCAGGGCAGCGCGCCGAACGCAGCGGGCCGTGCTTGCGCGCGGCGAGAGCGCGAGTGTAGTTTCACCGACGGGCCGTTCCCAGGCTCGACCCGATGCGCTCGGATGCGGTGCTGCAGAACCTGCTCGTGCTCTACGCCGGGCTGACGCTCCTCAACGCGGCGTTCGCGGCGGCGCTCTGGCGAAGCACGCGCGACCGTACCGTACGATCCCTGTTCCTCGCGTGGACGTCGGTGATGGTCGCGTTCTTCGGCCAGGGCGTCCTCGTCGGCGGCGATCTCGCGGTGACGCTCGGGTTCGCGCTCGTGTTCTTCAACAACCTGGCCTTCGCCCACGTCCTCGCCGGCATCGCGGAGGTGCCACTGCCGTGGCGTGCGCTGGTCGCGTCGTACGGCGTAGGCGTCGCGCTCTCCTCCGTGACCGCGGCGGCGGGCTTGGGATTCACAGCGGTGGCGCTCCCAACGGCGTTCGCAGTCGCGGCGCCTTGCGTCGCAGTCGCGGCCGTCGTGATCCGGCGGCGCTGGGGAACGCTGACCGCGCAGGGGCGCGCCCTGACGCTGAGCTGCCTGCTCTTCTCCGCGCACAACATCGACTTCGCGTTCCTGAGGCGGCGGGACTCTTTCGCGACGCTCGGCTTCACGATCGCCCTCCTCGTCGTGTTCGCCCTCTCGATCAGCGCCCCTGCTGCCCTGCTCGAGCAGGTCGCGCGGCGACAGGCCCGTCTCGCCGCGCAGCTCGACATCGCGCGCGCGCTCCAGAAGCGGCTCGTTCCGGACGACGCGCGGCTCGAGGGGCTGGACTTCGCGGCGCACATGCGGCCGGCGGACACGGTCGGCGGAGACTACCTGCACCTATTCCGCACGCCGGTCGCCGACTGGTTCTTCGTGCTCGACGTGGCGGGCCACGGGTTCGGCGCAGGGCTCATCGCGCTCATGGCGCACAGCACGGTCGCGTCGATCATCGAGGCCCGCCCCGACGCCTCCCCTCGCGAGCTGAACGATCTCGCGAATCGAATCCTGTGCAGGAGCCTCGAGAAGCTGGAGGAACGCCGGTTCATGACCGTGGTCTCCGTGCGCCGCGACCGGGCGGGCGACCGGCTGGTCGTGAGCGGCAGCCACGAAGATCTCCTCGTGTACCGCGCGGGCCACGCCCGCGTGGAGAGGGTGCCGATGTCGCACCTCCCCCTCGGACTCGGGTTCGGCGGCGTGGACGCGGAGCACATCGGCGAGGTCAGCATCGACCTCGCTCCGGGCGATCTGGTGTTCATCGGGACCGACGGGGTGTTCGAGGCGCCGCGCGCGGGGGACCACCATCTCGGTCAGTTCGGAGCCGATCGCGTCGCGGAGCTGCTGCTCTCGTCGGACCGCGTCCCGCTGCAGACGCTGAAGGACAGGGTGCTCGAGGCCCTCGAGGCATTCACCGGCGGGACCTACGAGGACGACGTCGCGTTCCTGATGCTGCGGGCACGGGCAGAGGGCAGCGCTTGAAGGTACAGCTGCGGATAGCCCGCACGTCGGGTGACGTCCTCTCATGCCAGCGGCTGATCGCCGAGGTGTACAACCGCCACTACGGCGTGGTGTTCTCCACCGACACGTACGATCTCGACGCGAAGATCGAGCCGTGGCCGCACCGGTACTTGATGGCGTACTCGGGGGAGGAGCTGGCGGTGGTGTGCGGGATCTACCTGCGCGATACGTACGTCGAGCGGTTCGGGCTCGTCACGGACGCGGAGATCGGGGCGCACCTCGAGCAGGCGGGAATGCACCGGTCGTACGACCCGTGCCACCGGCGCGAGCTCACGAAGCTGGTCGTCGCGCCGCCGTGGCGCAAGCTCCACCTGTCCCCGGCCATCATCGCAGCGGCCCACTCGCGCGACTTCATGGAGCTGGAGACCGAGCGGCCGCCCGTCCACACGTTCTGTTGCGTGCGCTCGATCGCCGAGGGGATCATGACCCGGCACGGGATCCGCGCGCGGCGGCTCAAGCCTTTCCCGAGGTACAAGGTGCACGAGCGCTACCGATCGGAATCGAACCCGATGGACAGCTACCTCGTGATCCCGACCGTAGACGTGCCTCCGGCGTACCGGGATCTACGGATCCCGGGCGAGTACACGCTGGATGTCCTGGGGGGACAGCAACCATGAGCGACACGACGGTCCACGGGACCTTCTGGGAGGTGCCCGCTCGCTCTCCCCTGTGCGCGATCGCGATGGAGATCGTCCCCCTCGACCTCGTCGCCGAGTGGCGGCGCTGCGGGATGATCTCGGATTTGTTCGCGGACTACCTCTCCTACGCGTTCGAGCGGCGCGAGATCGCCCGGAGCATCCTGTCGACCGTCGTGAACGAGCTCGTCGAGAACGCCGCCAAGTACAGCGCGGACAAGCTGGCGCGCTCGAGGATCGCTCTGGAGCACCACGGGACGGTCCTCCTCGTCGAGGTCCGGAACGTCGCGGACGCGGGCCACGTCGAGGTGCTCGGCGCGGAGCTCGCGGAGCTGGCCGCCGGGGATGCGGCGGCGGTCTTCGCGCGGCGCCTCGCGGATCGTCGCGGGCTCGGGCTCGCGCTCGTCGCGAGCGACTACGGCGCAACGCTCGGCGCGACCGTGACCCCCTCCGGGGCCGGCCTGAGCGTCGTCTGCGTGAGAGCGGCCCTTCCGACCGAACAGGTGGAGCAACGATGAGCGCACCGAAGCCGGAGTACGTCGTCGAGCGAGGGCCCTCGTCCCGCGCCTGGATCCTGCGTGGCGTGATCCGGCTCGAGTCCGCGGAGGCCTACGCGCGCGCGTTCGGCCCGCTCGAGGCCGCCGCGGCCCAGCCCGGCGACATCACGATCGACATCTCCAGCGTGGTCTTCCTGAACAGCTCGGGGATCCGCGCGCTCGCGGACGTGCTGCTCGTCGCCCGCAGAAACGGCGGGCGCGTGACCCTCTTCGGCAGCGCAGCCGTGCCGTGGCAGAAGAAGCTCGCGCTCTCGTTCACGGGCCTGTTCCCCGAGTTCGAGATCCGCCTCGACCGCTGAGGTCGAGCCGCGCAGCATCTGGAGCGTCGCGTCCCCCGTCCTGCGGGACGCCGTCAGCCGAGCAGAGACGTCGGCGAGACCGCGAGCGCCTTGGCGAGGGACTCGAGGGTATCCAAGGGCGGCGTCCGCTGCCCGCGCTCGAGCATCGAGATGTAGGACACGGAGAGCCGGGCCTTGGCGGCGAGGGACTCCTGCGAGAGCTTGCGGCGGAGCCGCTCACTCTTGAGGTTCACGGCGAACTTGTCGGCGAGACTGGGCATCGGGAGGCTCCTGCGCGCACGCGGGTCGTGAATTCGTGAAGTTGCGGATTCCGCAAACAGGGATTGCGGGTCTGGCACGAACCGACGAGTAGCACTTTTCGTACGAGTCGGCCAGACGATACGTGTCCCCTATTTGCGCGACCGCGCAGGGGGAGGGGCGACGTCGTATCGCGCGAGCAGGCGGCGGAGCGAGAAGTAGGAGCTCCCCCGAGAGCTGCGCCAGCCTGCCCCGGGCCTCCTCCACCTCCGCGTCGTTCCTCTCGATGGTGTCCGTGAGCCGGCGCGCGCCGCAGCGCCTCGGCGCCGCTCGAGGTCACGAGGAGCTTGAACCGGGGAAAGCGGCCGAGCTCGGCGATGCGCCGGCGTCCCCGGAGGTGAGAGAGCCGCTCCCTCACCACGCGGCGCGCCTTCCGCCTCTACAAGCGTGACCCGCTCCGGCCGTACACTGCGGGCAGCGACAGGACTCCTCCCGCATGCGCCTCGCCTGCGGTGAGACCCACGGCCGGTATCTCCCAGGGTGACCCGATGACCTACCAAGTGCGGATTCTGGAGCGCGCACGGCCGGCACGACGAGGCGGCCCGATGCGAGCCCGCGTCGCCCTCCCCGCGCCCGTCGAGCCGGACGAGGTCCTTCGGCCTGGACCGGAGGAGGGCGCGTGGTGGCCGGAGCCGTTCTCGGCAGGCGACCCGGTCGCGCGCGCGCGGCTCGCCGCGCGGGTGGTCGAGGGCGGCTTCACCGTCCACGACGCGCTCGGCGAGCAGCTCTCCGAGCTGATCGAGACCCGCGAGCCCGCCGTGGACCTCACCTCGGACGCGCTGCGCGACCGGATCGCGGCGCACCTCCGCGGCGTGCCGCTCGCGCACCACGGCACGTGGTTCCTGTTTCCGTGGTCCCGGCGGGTGGTCCACGTACTCCCCGAGCGCGAGTTCCGGGAGCTGCGGGCGAGCCGGAACAGGAACAAGATCTCGACCGAGGAGCAGGAGCGCCTTCGCGCCATCCGGATCGGCGTCGTCGGGCTGTCCGTCGGGAGCGCCAGCGCCGTGGCGCTCGCCATGGAGCAGGTCGGCGGGGAGCTCTTCCTCGCCGACTTCGACCGCCTCAGCCTCTCGAACATGAACCGGCTCCGCGCCGGCGTCCACGAGATCGGGGTCGCGAAGGGGATCGTCACGGCGCGCGCGATCTCCGAGCTCGATCCGTACGTGCGCGTCCGCCCGTTCCTCGACGGGATCACCGACGAGAACATGGACGGGTTCCTCCGCCCGGGCGGGCGCCCGCTTGACCTCCTCGTGGAGGAGTGCGACGATCTCTACGTGAAGGTGCGGGTCCGGGAGGCGGCGCGCGCCCTCCGAATCCCCGTGATCATGGAGACGAGCGACCGCGGGCTCCTCGACATCGAGCGCTTCGATCTCGAGCCCGACCGTCCCATCTTCCACGGCCTCACGGGCCCGCTCGACGTGGAGAAGCTGCGCGGACTCGACGCCTACGACAAGGTGCCGATCGTGCTCCGCATCATCGGCGAGCGCACCGTGTCGCCCCGGCTCGCGGCGTCCCTCGTCGAGGTGAAGTCCACGCTCAAGACGTGGCCGCAGCTCGCCTCGGCGGTGTCGCTCGGCGCCGCGGCCGTCACCGACGCGGCGCGCCGGATCGCGCTCGGGCAGCTCACGACATCGGGGCGGTTCTTCGTGGATCTCGAGGACATCGTGCGCGACGGGGCGGCAGCGGTGCACCCCGGCGCACCGCCTCCCGCGCCCGCGCCGGTCGACGAGGCACGCTCCGTGCCGGAGACGCCGGCCGTCGCCCGGGTCATCTCGCGGGCGGGGGCGCCGCTCGACGTGCAGCAGGTCCGGGCCCTCGTGACCTACGCGACCCTCGCGCCCTCCGGGGGGAACTGCCAGCCGTGGCGCTTCTCGTGGGACGGCAAGCGCCTCCGCCTCCTGCACGACGTGGTCCGCTCGCGGTCGTTCCTCGACTACCGCGACCTCGCGAGCTGGCTCGCGTTCGGCGCCGCGACGGAGAACATCGCGCTCGTGGCGGCGGGGATGGGTTTCGAAGTCGCGGTGGACCTCGCTCCGGACCCCCGCGACGACGCCGCCGTGTGCGACCTGCGCTTCGCGCCCCGGCGCGCCGCCGCCTCGGCGGAGACCGTGGCGCTCGCGGCGGCGATCGCCCACCGCGTGACCAACCGGAAGCTCTCGCCACGCGCGCCGCTCTCCGCGGACGCGCGCGCCGCGCTCCTGTGTGTCGCGGCCGACGTGCCGGACGCGGCGCTGCACCTCGTCGACGACCCGGAGCGGCTCGCCGAGCTCGGCGAGCTCCTCGGGCGCGGCGATCGGCTCCGCTTCGTTTCTCGCACCATGCACCGCGAGATGATGGACGAGATCCGGTGGACGGCCGACGACGTGCGCAGGACCCGCGACGGCCTGGACGTCACCACGCTCGAGCTGACCGCCACGGAACTCGCCGGGCTGCGGGTGATGTCGTCCTGGCCCGCGATGGAGCTCGTCGGGCGCCTCGGCGGCGGGCGCGCGCTCGAGAAGCCGGCACGGAAGGCGATCGCGTCGGCGAGCGCGGTCGGGCTCGTCTCGGTGCACGGTCGGACGCGCGAGGCCTACTTCGCGGGTGGCCGCGCCATGCAGCGCGTGTGGCTCCAGGCGACGGCCCTCGGGCTCGCGTTCCAGCCCATGGCGCCGCTCACGTACCTCTTCGCGCGGCTGGAGCTGGGCGGCGGCGAGGGGCTCTCGGCCGGCGAGATCGCCGCGCTGCGCGACCTGCGAGGCCGCTTCGCCGCGGTGTTGCCGGACGCTGCCCACCGCGGGGAACCCATGCTGTTCCGGCTCTCCCGCGCGCCGCCACCGACCGCGCGCGCCCTTCGCCGCCCGGTCACGGACGTGCTGGAGCTCGAGCGACCCGCGGCGGTCGCCTCGCACGGGGCGGAGGCTCGCTGAGTGCGCGCGGGAGACACGCGACATCCGGCGGCCGGGCACGGCGGCGCGGACGGGGGGAACCCGGGGAGCGGCGCGTCGGCTCATTCGCCCGAGGGCCGGCCGTCGGGCCGCGAGCTCGTGCTGTTCACCGTAGCCGCGCTCGCCTTCCGCGCCGTGGTCCTCTGCATCGACGCGCAGCCCCGGTTCTTTCTTGGCGATTCGGCGGACTACCTCCTGGTCCATTATCCCGACCGCATCCCGATGGACCGCTCGTGGGCGTACGGCCTGGCGATCAACGCCGTCATCGACGCCACGCGGAGCCTCACCGCGATTGCCCTCGTGCAGTCGGCGCTGAGCGCCGCGATGTGCGCCGGCCTGGCCGCGTTCTGCCGCTGGCTAGGCGCCCGCCGCGCGATCGCGTGGGCGGCGCTCGCCTTCGCGAGCGCGGATCCGCTGCTCCTCTACTACGACCGCTCGTTGATGACCGACGCGCCCGCGACAGTGGCGATCTTCGCGGCGATCGCGCTCTCGGTGATCGCCGTCCGGCGCGCGAGCCTCGCCTGGGCGATCGGCGCCGCGGCGTCCTTCTGGTGCGCGACGCTGCTCCGGACCATTCTCGTGCCGCTCGTGATGGTCGTCCCGCTGCTGCTGCTCGTCCTCGCGGTCGCGGGCCGGCGCGCCGCCGCGGCCGCCGCCTCGCCGCGGTGGCGCTCTCCGCGCGCGGTCGCGGCCGCACTCGTCGTCGCGACCGTCGGCGGCAACGCCCTCTACGCGCACGTGACCGGGGTGCTCACGGGACACGCGACGCTGAACGCGCGGTCGGGTTACTACCTCATCGGCGTGATGGCGCCGATCCTCGCGCCGGAGGACTTCCGCGGCTCAGATATCAATGACGTCGAGCGCATCCTCGCGCAGTCGCAGCATGGTCGCCGCGAGCTCCGCAACGCCCAGGTGTTCGCGCCCGACGGCATCGCGCCCCGTCTCGAGCGGGCCCTCGGAGGCGACTGGGAGGCGGTCTCCCGGATCGGCGACCGCGCGGCGCGGCGGGCCGTGTTGCGCGACCCGCTCGGCTTCGCCGGCCTCTGCGCCGCGAACGCCCGCGACTATCTATCGCCGGACGTCAACCGCCAGTACTTCGCCAGCGCGCTCGGCCTCGATCGCGATCTCCACCCCAGCACTGTCGAGCGGCTGCGGCGCGACGTGCGCGAACCCGTCGCGGTGGACATGCCTCGCTGGCTGTCGCCGCTCATCCGCTGGATCGCGGTGACCGTCTGGACGATGCCCGTCCTCGCACTGCTCGCGTTCGCGACCCCGGGCGTGGTGCTGCTCATGGTCACGCGCCGCGCGCAGTGGCCGAACGGCGAGGCCGCCGTCGCCGCGCCGGTGCTCGCGGTCTCGCTCTGGACGTACCTCGCGACGGTCCTTGCGCTCAGCCCTGAGCCGGTCCTCCGCTATCTCCTCCCTTTGGTGCCGCTGCTCGTGGCGCTGCTCGCGCTGTTGGCGGAGCTGGGTCTGACGCGCCTCCGTGGCAACGGCCTGAGGAGCAGCATTGCGAGCCCGGGTCCGGGAAGGTGATCCGGTTCAAAGGTCCTGACCGAGCTCGCCGTACCGGGGGACTGGGTCCACGCCGGCTACTTCCCCCAGACCGTCACCGCGCTCGTCGCCGTGTTCCCGGCTGTGTCGCTCGCGACCGCGGTGAGGACGTGGGTGCCGTAGGTCGCGCCCTTCGGGTCCCACGTCGCCGAGTACGGCGCGGTCGCGTCGCTCACCGGCGCCGTGTTGTCGACGCGGAGGAACCGCGTCCCGCTGGTGCCGCGCAGCCCGAGGACGTCGACGGCGTTTGCCCGGAACTGGTGGTTTCCGTCCACGACCACGCGGGTGTCGTACGTGAAGGTCACGGTCCCGTTCAGGATCTCGCCCGGCTTCGTGCACGCCTCGGCCTCGGCCCTGCGGGCCTTCGCGGTCACCTCGGTCTCCTGCCCAACCAACCCGATCTCTGCGCTGCTGCTCACGGTGAAGTCCAAGCTCGCCCTTCTACACTAAACTCCATGGGGGTCGCTGTCTCACTCACGTTGGCAGAGAGGGGCCTTCGCCACCGCCCAACGGCGAACACAGGACCGCCGCGAGCGGGACGAACAGCAAGACGAAGAACGCCGCGTTGTTCATCGCCGCGCTCACGGCGGCCGCCCTGTGCGTCCATCGTGATGGTGGCGCGCATCAGCTTCCCACGGTTGCCGCCCACGGTCGTCATCATCCGCACCACCGCCTTGCGCAGGCGCGGGCGAGGGCGGTCATGCTGGGCGCCTTCCTGACCATCACCCCGCCTCCTCGAAGTCGATGTGGAAGTGCTCGTCGTGCCGAACCCAGACCGGCTTGCGAGTGAGGCGGTCCGACAACGCGCCGAGCCGGTGGCCTGATGGCGTCTCCAACAGCAGCGGCACGAACTCCGGCGCGATGATGACCCTCCCGATGCGGAGCCCGCGCTGATGGGCCTGGGCATCGACCTCCAGCAGGAAGGCGGCCACGCTCTCGAACTGGATGCGGAGGTCGCCCATCTCGCCCCGCTCGTCGAACTCCAGCCCGTACCCGAACTTGTTCCAGGGCCAGGTCGCCAGGGTAGCCGCCTCGCCGCTCCTGGTCTGGACCGGCATGAACACGTCCACCGCCATGCCGTTCTGGTGCGAGCGGTGCGGCCTGAACCTGCCACCGGATGGCCAGCCGGTCTCGCCCATGACGAACCTGCGCCCGCCCTCGGCCCTCGACCTGCCGGAGAACGACGCCAGCAACGTGTCCCGGACCCGGCCATCGACGTACTGCCGTCCGACAGCCGAGCCGAGAACCGAGTACGTCACGTACCCCGGCCCCCACGGCGGGACGGCGTGAGCGTGCTCGATGCCGCCGTGGGCGACGGTTCCGACTACCCTCGACGGCGCGTTCCCATCCACGACGACCCGGAGCCAGGCGATGGCCACGGTGAGAGGGAACGCCGCGACGCAGACCATCAGAATGAAGGCGAGCTTGCGGTTCCTGCTGGTCCAGTACCCCGTCATCGAGGCCGCGCCGTAGCCTTACCGCGCGCCAAAAGGATGCCGTCGATGCCGCCCGAGAAGTTCTTCTCGACCAGGTGGAGTGCGGCCGTCTGCGCGTCCGGGAACTCGACTTCGTCGAGGTGTGCCGGCGTCATCCATGCTGTGGAGACTTGGTGCTGGGCACGCACCCGGCCATTAGCCAGCAGTTCCAGGACGACGCCGTCACCGCATCGCTCTCCCTCCCGCCACAGGCGGCGAGGGAAGAAGCCGTGCCGCAGCAACTCGTCCACAACGACCGCAACCGCCTCCTCTACGTGCGCGGGTTCAAGTAGCTCACGACGCTCGGCCACACTGAGGTGGAGCGTCGTAACCAACTTCCGGATGAGGTCGGTGCGTTCCATACCGCTCACCGTAGCCTATCCTCTTGGTGACTTCCGATGGTTCGACGAGCGGCAGGCGTCGCGGGGCGGCGCCCCGCACGCGGAAGGTGATGGTGACGCCCGGCCGCGCCGCCGATGCTACCCTCGACGACGCCGCGGGGGGCCCATGCCGACGAACCGGAGCCGCAGGTCGTCTCGTAGAACCCGAAGCAGCCGCAGGCCCTCGAAGGACGAGTGCATCATCCCGCCTCCCGTCCCGCTGGAGGTGCAGATTCCGGCCATGTCGATCGGCCATTCCGGCTGATGCCGATCACCCGTCCCGGCAAGGCGATCACCCGGGGCGTGACGCCGCTGGGTAGGTCTACTTCGCCGGCTTCTGGCTCTTGGTCAAGTCGCCTTTCGTCTTCCTGAGCGACTCGCCGCTGAGCTTCACCTTGTGTGCGTTGTGGACGAGGCGGTCGCAGACGGCATCGGCGATGGTCTCGTCGCCGATGATGGGGTGCCAGCTCTTGGGGTCGAGCTGGCTGGTGATGATGGTGGACGAGGTGGCGCAGCGGTCCTCCATCACCTCCAGGAAGTCCCTGCGCTGCGAGGCGTTGAGCACCTCGAGGCCGAAGTCGTCGATGACGAGGACGGCGGTCTTGGCGAGGCGGCGGAGCAGCAGGAAGTAGGTGCCGTCGGCCCTGCGCGCTGCCCGGGACAGAGGGCTCGCGTACGAGAAGGTCCGCCTCCTCGCGAGGCTCCCGGATGCCGAGATCGGGCGTGGGTCCCGCGAGCGCGAGTGCTGACGTGCGTGGCGCTCAAGGCGGAGCTCGAGGAGCACGATGAGGCGCAGATGCGTGCGGCGAAGCTGCTGCGCGCCAGCCTACCCATCCGGATTGCGCTGACGCTCCAGGCCGCCTTCCGGGCGGTGCGGGCGACCGAAGAGCGGCTCCTTGACGACGGGAGGTGCCTCGTCCTGGTGGCCAGGCACTTCGTCGAGACCTGGAAACCCTGCGTGAAGAAGGCGAGGACGCTCTCGCAGAAGGTCCGCGAGCGCGACCTCGGCCAACGCCAGATGCCGGCGTGCAGCCGGAGAGCGGTGCACGCCCATCACGTGGAGCCGCGCTCGCACGGCGGCGCCGACACGCCGGACCTGGTTGCGCTCTGCGCCTGCCATCACGTGCGCGGCATTCACGTCCCAGACGAGCTGGTCAGGTGCGCGGCCCCACACGCGGCCTACGCTTTAGAAAACGAAACGGACAGCTCTAGGCCGCAGCGGTTTCCGCATGTTTCGGGGACTGCCGGGTGCGACACCATGCCGCACCCCAGGTCAAGACCCGCCATTGACGCTCCGGGTGAAGGAACCGAGAGTCCCCGCCCGTAGCTCAACCCCGGAGGGACCTCCAATGAATACTTTCCGACTCGCTCTCGCGGTGGCGCTCGTGTCGCTCGCCGCTCCCGCCAGCGTCCACGCGACCGCCAAGTTCACGTCGTTCATGGGCGGCGAGAACTGCGGCGAGCCCGCGTCGATCGACGGGAACTACGCCGCGCTCGCGGATGGCCGCAACGGCGATCTCATGTACTTCGACATCGCCGCCGGCGTGAACCACCGGATCGGGCTGAAGGGCAGCATCGCCAGCGTGAAGGGCACGAAGTTCGCCTTCTACGGGATCGGCGCCGAGATCGGCCGGATCTTCGTCTACGACATCCCGACGGCGCAGGTCGTCGACACCGGGATCACGACCGCGCGCGGCCGCTGGACCTGGGGCGTCCCGAGCCGGTACTTCTCGGGCACGTACGTCGCGTTCGTCGACAGCGTCGACGGCCACGTGAAGTACTACTCGCTCGCGGACGGCACGATCGGCGACACCGGCCTGCCGGCCACGGACGATCCGACGATGGACGGGAACGTCGTCGCCGCGGGGGACTCGTTCTACGACCTCGCGACCGGGCAGACGGTCGTGCTCGAGACCGGCGCCCGCCTAGCGGTCGTCGCGCGGAACGTCATCGCGTTCCTCTCCGCGTCCGGCGAGATCAAGTACCGGCTCATCGACTCCGGCCAGACGTTCGGCACCGGCATGAACGGCCCCGAGGTCTTCTCGACGGACGGCGAGCGGATCATCGGGTCCTACCACGGCGTCCACCTCGAGATCGCCAAGCCCCACCCCTCGAGCTTCCTCCTCTTCGACATCTCGAACCGGAAGCTCTCCGACGCCGGGTTCACCGGCTGCTCGGACATGTCCTCGTGCTGGGTCGACATCTCCGGGCGCATCGTGATCTACGAGCGATGGGAGGGCGGCACGATGGACTACTCGACGGGGCAGGTGATCTACCCGCCGCAGGACCTGAACGGCGACGGGGTCATCGGAAGCGATTGCGTGGCGGGCTACACGCGCATCTAGCGCGCTCCCGGGTGGTCCGAGACGTCCCGTCCGCGGCGCCGCGGGCGGGACGTCGTCGTTCGAGGGGACGGCGCGCGCGCGTTCAGCGCCTGCGCTCGCCCTCGTCGATCCAGTGGAGCCGGTGCAGGAGCCGGTGGAGGAGCGGCGCGAAGACGATGCCGACCGCGACGAGGACGACGAGGCCGCAGTAGCGCGCATACAGGCCCGCGACCACCTTCCCTGCCGGCGTCGCCGGGGGGTCGACCGGCCCCATCCCGCCGAGCAGCATCGCGGAGTTGAGGAAGGCGTCGCGCCACGGGAGCCGCTCGTAGTGCGCGTACCCCGCCATCCCGAGCGCGAGCGAGAGGGCGCCGACCCCCAGCGCGTCGTGGGGGCGGCTTCGGGGCGGAGCCGCCCGTGCTTCTAGTAGAAGAGCCCGCCGGCCATCCTGGTTGACGACCTTCTCGATGTTCTCCCTCGGCACGACCTTGTTCTTCCCACGCGCACCCCTGGGCTCCCTAGAATCAGAGAGCACCTGAGGAGATCATCGCTCTAGACCTGGCGCCCTCGGTCTGCGCGACCCTCCCGTTCCCCACCGGCATGTCCATCACCGGGTCCTTGGGCGGCCGTGATGCGCCCCTCGTACTTCCGGAGCCACGAGTAGATCGCCTTGATGACCTCGCGCTTGTGGCGCTTCGACTTCGTGGGCTCGATGCTCCACGTCCCCGCCTTCGCCCCCGGCACGCCGGTCGAGATGAGGGAGGATGTGCCTCGAGTCGGGCCGCCTGGGCCACCCGACTAGCGCCACCAGATTTCAGGACTGTTTGATGTGGCCCCGGCGGGACTCGAACCCACGGCCTACGGTTTAGGAAACCGCCGCTCTATCCGGCTGAGCTACGGGGCCTTCAGGCGACGTTCTACCCGCTTCCCGGCCGGCGCGCAGCCCCGAACGTGCCCTCCATGCCGCCCGCTCGATGACGAGGGGCGACCGCGAGCTCTTCGCGCGCCCCGGTCGCTTCCGGTGTCCGCGCCCGTCCGCCGTGCTAGGAGGTCGGCATGTACTTCGCCCTCTCCTACGACTACGTCCCCGATGTCCTCGAGAAGCGTACCCCGTTCCGTGCCGAGCACCTCGCGAACGCGAAGGCGCTCCACGCCGCCGGCAAGCTCGTCCTCGCGGGCGCCTTCGACCCGCCGACGGACGGCGCGCTGTTCGTGTTCAAGGTCGACTCGGCCGCCGAGGTCGAGGCGTTCGTTCGAAGCGATCCGTACGTGAAGAACGGCGTCGTCACGGGCCACCGCATCCGGCCGTGGAACCTCGTCGTCGGCGGCTGACGCCCGCCTCCCGCGCCGAGGGTCGACCCTTTCGCGGCTCAGGCGCACCGGACGGGGAAACACGCGCCCGGTACCCCGTCCGTTCCTTGCCCTCCCGCCAGCCGGCGCGCTAGGAGACGGCCCGCCACGGGGCCCGTCCCCCAAGAACCGGGAGCCACCATGACTCGCAAGACCCTGACCTCCACCGCGGCAGCCCTGTGCGTCGTGCTTGCCGCGGGCTGCGCGACCGCCGGCCGCGACACGGCCATCGGCGCAGGCGTCGGCGGCGTCGCAGGCGCTGGCGTCGGCGCCCTCGTCGGCGGCAAGCGGGGCGCGCTCATCGGCCTGGGCGTCGGCGCGCTCGCCGGCGGCTCGGTCGGCCTCTACCTCGACAAGCAGCGGAAGGAGCTGGAGCGCGTCGCCGAGGTCAAGAAGACCGAGAACGGCCTCGTCGTTCAGATGAAGAACGACATCCTCTTCGATACCGGCAGCGACGGCGTGAAGGCGGCGGGCGTCACCGAGCTCGCGAAGATGGGGGACATCCTCGCGAAGTACTCGGACGACCGCGTCCGGATCGAGGGCCACACCGACTCCTCCGGAGATGCGCAGTCGAACCGCGCTCTCTCCGAGCGCCGCGCCCTCGCGGTGAAGACGCTCCTCGTCTCGCGGGGCGTGCAGGACAGCCAGATCGCGGTCCACGGTCTCGGCGAGACGAAGCCCGTCGCCGACAACGCGACCACCGCGGGACGCGCGAAGAACCGCCGCGTCGAGCTGCACATCGACGTGCCGAACCCGACCTGATCGACGGCCGCGGTCCCCCTGCACCTCGCCGCGTCGGCGGGGACTCGGGCCTCCCGGCGCAGCGGCGCTGCGGGCGCCCGATGCGCGAGAGCCGAGCCTGCGGCCCGTTCGCACAGGGTCGCGACCCTGGGTGAACCCGACCCGGGGCTCACCACCCAAGCCTCCGCCGAGAGTGCGTGGGGGGCACTTCGGTGGCAGCGCGCCCCATACCGGCGGCGCGGTGAGACCCCGGGTCAAATTTACCTGCGACATTCTCACTTCGAGTCGAATAGCATGCGCTTCACGCGCGGTGCACCACGAGCTCGGCGCCACGACGACGCCGAACAGGTGCGACCCGTTCGAGGGGGGCTCATGCACGACAGCACCACGAACCGCACGAAGAACGGCGAGAACGGGGGAAGGCAGGGGTCTCCACTCGAGGGCCTGCGCGTCATCGATCTCACCGAAGCGCTCGCGGGCCCGTACTGCACGATGATCCTCGGCGATCTGGGCGCGGATGTGATCAAGGTCGAGCGCCCCGGAGTCGGCGATCAGAGCCGGAAGTGGGGCCCGCCCTTCATCGGCACGGAGAGCGCCTACTTCCTGTCGGTCAACCGAAACAAGCGGAGCATCGCCCTCGACATCAAGTCGAGCGAAGGCCAAGCGCACATGCGCCGCCTGCTCGAAGGGGCAGATGCGTTCATCTGCAACGTGCGGCGGGTCGAATCGCTCCGGGAGGCGGGCCTCGATCCGGAGACGGTGCGCCGTCTGAATCCGCGCCTGATCTACTGCTCGATCACGGCTTATGGACGAACCGGTCCCTACTCCGGCCGCAGCGGGTACGATCTCGTCGCCCAGGGCGAAGCGGGGCTGATGGCGGCCACGGGCGAGGCGGGCGGCGCGCCGATGCGGTGGCCCGTCGCGATCGCCGATCTCTCCACCGGCGTCTGGTCAGCGCTGGCGATCCTCACCGCGCTCTACGTCCGCGAGCGGACCGGAGAGGGGCAGTACATCGACCAGTCGCTGCTCGAGGGGCAACTGAGCTGGGCGCCGGTGATGGCGAGCCAGCACTTCGCGACGGGACGACGCCCGGCGCGCCTCGGGAACCGGCACGCGAACATCGTCCCGTACGAGGTCTTCACCGCACGTGACAAGCACATGATCGTCGCCGTCGGGACCGAGGGGCAGTGGCGGCGCTTCTGCGAGGTCTTGACCCTCGGCGACGCCGTGCGCGACGACCCGCGTTTTGCGACGAACGCCGACCGGCTCCTGAATCGCGCCGCCTTGAACGCGCTCCTGGAGTCCGTCTTCGCGGAGCAGGAGGCGGGTCACTGGCTGGAGCTGCTCCGGGACGCCGAGATCCCCTGTGGACCGGTGAACGCGCTCGACGAGGCGCTGAACGATCCCCAGGTGCAACACCGCCGCATGATCGTGGAGCTCGAGCATCCGATGGGCGTGATCAAGGCGCTCGGCAGCCCCATCCACCTGTCCGGAACGCCGGTGACGTATCGACGTCGCCCGCCGCTCCTCGGCGAGCACACGGACGAGGTGCTCGCGGAGGCCGGCGCCGAGCACGGACCCGTCGTCGCGATGCCCCTCGCCTGCGAACCGGTGCGGCCGCTGCGGCACTCGCCGCGGTACGCGGCGGAGCTCGCGATCGGGATCGCCCACCGCGGCGCGATCGCCTCCGGGACGACGATCAACGTCTCGGACGGCGGGTGCGCGGTCCGGCTGAGCGGGCTCCTCCCGCGCGTCGGCGAGGAGGTCACGATCAACGTGACGGGCGGTCCCCGCGAGGCGAGCGCGCGCGCGAGCGTCTGCTGGGCCCGGCCGGACGCCGGGGCGGAGCCGACGGTCGGGCTCCGGCTAATCGGGGATTGGAGCGAGGGGAACGACTGGCAGGCGCTCGTGGCCGACGTCGTGCGGTCCGGCGCGCAGGCTGCCTGAAGGCAGCGATCGGGGAAATGACGATGACATTCTGGCTCCTCTACCTCGCCCTCGGCGCTCTCGCCGGGCTCCTCGCCGGACTGCTCGGGGTCGGAGGAGGCATCGTGGTCGTCCCGATGCTCACCTTCGTCTTCGCCGCCCAGCAGCTCCCGTCCCCTCTCATCCTCCATCTGGCGCTCGGAACCTCGCTCGCCAGCATCGCGTTCACCTCCATCTCCAGCCTGCGAGCCCACCACGACCGCGGGGCCGTCGACTGGCAGGTGTTCCGGCGAGTGACCCCCGGAATCCTGATCGGCACCCTGCTCGGCTCGTGGCTGGCGGCGCAGCTCTCGACGCGCTTCCTCAAGGCCTTCTTCGTCTTCTTCCTCTTCTACGTGGCGCTCCAGATGCTGCTCGGCGTGAAACCCAGGCCGACCCGGCAGCTCCCCGGCGCTGGCGGCATGTTCGGGGTCGGGAGCGTCATCGGCGGAGTCTCGAGCCTGGTCGGCATCGGCGGTGGAAGCATGTCTGTCCCCTTCCTCGTCTGGTGCAACGTCTCCCTGCATGACGCGATCGGCACCTCCGCCGCGATCGGTTTCCCGATCGCCGTCGCGGGCGCCGTCGGCTACGTGGCGAACGGTCTCGCCATCAAGACCCTTCCTCCCCACAGCCTCGGCTTCGTGTACCTCCCCGCCCTCGTCGGCATCGCCGCCGTGAGCGTGCTCACCGCGCCCTTCGGGGCGAGGCTCGCCCACCGCCTGCCCGTCGCCCACCTCAAGAGGTTCTTCGCGCTCCTCCTGATGGTGATGGGAACCAAGATGTTCGCGGGCGTGTTCGGTCGATAGGTCCGTCCATCGATCGGACCGCGGCGCGGTGCGACGGATTGTCGCAACTTCTCCATAGACTGTCAGTCATGGCCACCCAGAGGGTGACGTTGCACCCCCCGTCTTGCGAAGTGCCCCCTTCGCGGGAGTGCGTCCTTTCTTCGAGTGAAGTCTCGGCGTTGGCCCATCTGGCCCGATCTGGCGGCTCCGTAGAGCACGGCGTGCCCGTTGCAGCCGTGGGGCGAGCCCCTTCACTCGCGGAGCTCTCACCATGCGTAACATGACGATCGGCGCCAGGCTCATCATCGCCTTCTCGCTCCTCCTCACGGCGCTCCTCGCGCTCGGCGGGCTCGGCCTGTATCGCCTGCACCGCATCGAGGAGATGGTCGAAGGCGACGTGCGAAACGCGTTCACCCTCACGCGGATGGCGAACGGGCTCATGGACATCCAGTGGGAGAGCACGCGCGTGAGCGTCACCAAGCTCATGTTCCTGTTCATGCGACGCGCGGATCAGGTCGAGGCCTGCGCCCGCAAGATGAGTGAGAACTCGGCGAAGATGACCGAGCAGCTGAAGGTCTACGAGGAGCGGGTGCAGGACGCGCGCGGCCGTGCCCTCCTCGACGAGATCCGCCGGATGCGGGCGACGTACTTCGACGCTCGCAAGCGGACGGAGCAGGCCTTCGCCGCCGGGCAGGGCGACGCCGGGACCACGCTGCTCGTCGACGAGATGATCCCGCGTCAGATGGACTACCAGCGCGCGTGGTCGGAGATGGTCGAGTATCAGCGCGCGCACATCGACGAAGCGCTCGAGGCCTCGCGCCAGGAGTACCTGAAGGCGCGCACCCAGATGGCCTCGATCATCCTCGCGACGGTCATCATCATGTTCGTCCTGTCTCTCCTCGTCATCCGCAGCATCACGCGTCCGGTGCTGGACGTCGTCGAGACGGCGCGGCGGATCGCGGGCGGTGACCTGAGCGAGGCGGTCGCCGTGGCAGGGCGCGACGAGGTCGCCCAGCTCCAGACGGCGATGCAGGCGATGACGGAGCAGCTCGCCGAGATCATCGGGCAGGTGCGCTCCGGCGCGATCGCGCTCGGCACCGCGTCGGGACAGGTGGCCGCGACCGCCCAGGCGCTGTCGTCCGGTACGGGCGAGCAGGCCGCTTCCGTCGAGGAGACGACGTCGTCCCTCGAAGAGATGAGCACCTCCATCACGCAGAACGCGCAGAACGGGCGGCAGACGGAGCAGATGGCGCTCAAGGGTGCGATCGACGCGGAGGAGAGCGGAAGGGCGGTCGCCGAGACCGTCGAGGCGATGCGCTCCATCGTCGAGCAGATCGCGATCATCGAGGAGATGGCGTACCAGACGAACCTCCTCGCGCTGAACGCGGCCATCGAGGCGGCCCGCGCGGGCGAGCACGGCCGAGGGTTCGCCGTCGTGGCGTCGGAGGTCCGCAAGCTCGCGGAGCGCGCGCAGAAGGCCGCGAAGGAGATCGGAACACTCGCGGGTTCCTCGACGAAGGTGGCGGAGCGGTCGGGCAAGCTGCTCACCTCGCTCGTGCCGGCGATCCGCAAGACGGCCGAGCTCGTCCAGGAGGTCGCGGCCGCGTCGCAGGAGCAGGGAAGCGGCGTGTCGCAGATCAACAAGGCGATGGGCCAGGTGGAGCAGATCACGCAGCGCAACGCATCCGCGGCCGAGGAGCTGGCGTCGACCGCGCAGGAGCTGGCGAGCCAGGCGGAGTCCCTGCAGGGTGTGATGGGGTACTTCCGGATCAAGGAAGCTCACGACATGCCACTTCATCGGCTCGCCCCGAGGACGGCGGCGCCGATCCTCCAGACGCCGATCCTCCAGGCGCAGGTGCATCCTGCGCAGGTGCCGCCCGCCGCGCGCGCGGCATCCCCCTCCGGCACGAACGGGACGCGCGACCACGGCTTTCGCCGGTTCTGAGGACCGCCTGAAGCGGTGACGCAGCCGTCCGCTAGGCCGGCTGCGCGCCGCCGCTTTTCACGGCCGTCACGACCCCCGGCAGGAGCGGCGTCGCCCTCTCCTCGTCGCCCTCGTCGTCACCGCCGAGGAGCGCCTGCGCCTTGTCGGGCTTCACCCGCGCGCCGAGCTTCACGAGGTCCTCGGCCTTCTTCATGACGTTGCCGCGGCCGGTCCGGAGCTTTCCCTTCGCGAGGGCGAAGGTCTGCTGCGCCTGGTCGAGGCGCATCCCGACGCCGTCGAGGTCCACGAGAAAGTCGGAGAGCTTGTCGAGGAGCTTCCCCGCCTCCTCGGCGATCCGCTGCGCGTTCGCGTTCTGCTTCTCCGAGCGCCACACGTGCCCGATGAGCTGCAGCGCGGCGAGAAGCGTCGTCGGGCTGCAGAGCACGACTCCCTGGCGGAACGCCTCCTCATAGAGTCCGGCGGCGCGCGCGATGCCGGCGTGGAACGCCGCCTCGTTCGGCACGAAGAGCAGCACGATGTCGAGCGTCCGCTGCTCGAGCACGTCGGTGTAGCTCTTCCCCGCGAGCCCCTTCACGTGCGCCCGCAGCGACGCCACGTGGCGGTCGAGCGCCGCGTCGCGCTCCGCGGGGTCGATCGCCCGCATCGACTCGACGAAGGCGGTGAGCGAGCACTTCGCGTCCACCACGATGGCGCGGTCGCCGGGGAGGTAGACGAGCGCGTCCGGCCGCTTCCGCCCGCCCTCCTCGTCGGTGTGGCTGACCTGCAGGTCGTACTCGCGCCCCTCGGTGAGCCCGGCGGTCTCGAGCACGCGCTCGAGCACGAGCTCGCCCCAGTCGCCCTGCGCCTTCGTATCGCCGGTGAGCGCGCGCGCGAGGCTCTCCGCGTCCTCGTGCAGCTTCGCCTGCGTCTTTTGGAGCGCGTCGAGCGAGCCGAGGAGCGTCGCGCGATCGCGGTTCTCCTGGTCGTAGGTCTTCTGGACCTTCTCCTCGAACGCCTTGAGCTTCTCCCCGAGCGGGCCGAGCAGCGCCTGCAGCCCCTCGCGGTTCCGCTCGAGGATCGCCTTCCCCTTCTCGTCGAGGAGCCGCCCGGCGAGCTTCTCGACCTCGGCGCGGACGGCCTCCTTCGTCTTGTCGGCCTCCGCCGCGCGCTCGACCTGCGCCTTGCGCTCGCCCTCGAGCTCCGCGGCGACCTTCGCGCGCGCCTCGCCGAGCCGCTGCGCCTCCACCTGCAGCTCCTCCGCGCGTCGCCGGAGCGCCTCGACCTCGCCTCTCGCATCCGCGTGGCGCCGCTCAGCCGCCGCGAGCTCCGCGCGCGCCGTCGCGAGCTCCGCCGCGACCGCGACCTCGCGCGACCGATCCGCGTCGCGTGCGGCGGCCGCAGCGGCCTGCTCCTCGGCGCGCGCCGCCGCGACCGCAGCCGCGACGCCCTGGCGCCTGAGCAGGAGCCCGACGCCGAGCCCCGCGACGAGGAACACGACCGCCGCCACCACCACCGTGATGCCGTCCATCCCCCTAGAATACCCGGGGGACTGACGCGACGGTCCTCGCCCGGCGCGCGCTGTCCGGCGCTCAGGATCGAACGGAAGCGCGACGGCCCATCTCAGGCTGCCCTGCGTGGAGCTGGGGGCGCGGCTCGGGCCCGCGCGGAGCCGTCGGCGCGAACGCGCCACGTCCGTCGCGCGCGGAACCCTGCTGCTCGTCCGTCCTGAAGAACGCGATCAGCTCGCGAAGCGCCTCGGCCCGGCTCGCCATCTGCTCGGCCGTCGCCGCGAGCTCCTCCGCCGCCGAGGCGTTTCGCTGCGTCACCTGGTCCACCGTGGACATCGCACGGTTGATCTGGGCGACCCCGGCGGTCTGCTCGCGCGAGGCCGCCGCCACCTCCTGCACGAGCGCCGCGGTCTTCTGGATCGTGGGGACGAGCCGGGCGAGCATCTCGCCCGAGCGCTCCGCCGCCGAGAGGCTCGACCCTGCGAGCCCGCCGATCTCCTTCGCGGCCTTCTGCGCGCCCTCCGCGAGCTTCCGCACCTCGGCCGCGACCACCGCGAATCCCCGGCCGTGCTCCCCGGCGCGTGCCGCCTCGATCGCGGCGTTCAGCGCGAGCAGGTTCGTCTGATAGGCGATCTCCTCGATGACCGTGATCCGCTCGGCGATCAGGCGCATCGCGTCGAGCGTCTCGCGCACCGCCGTCCCGCTCGCCCCCGCGTCGCGCGACCCATCCGTCGCGATCTGCTCGGTGGCCCGGCTGTTCTCCGCGTTCTGGCTGATGGACGCGCTCATCTCCTCGAGGCTCGCGGTGGTCTCCTCGACCGACGCGGCCTGCTCCCCGGTGCCCTGGGAGACGCTCTGGGAGGTGGCGGACACCTGGCTCGCCGCGGAGAGGAGCGCCTCGGCACCGGACCGCACCTCGCCGAGGACGCGCGCGAGGTTGCGTCCCATGGCCCGCATCGCGTCCTGCAGGTCGGCGATCTCGTCGCCGCCCCGCACCTCGACGTCCTGAGTGAGGTCGCCCTCCGCGATTCGCCGCGCGACGGTCGAGAGATCCACGATGGGCGTCACGACCCGCTGGAGCAGGCGGTACGCGAGGAGCGCGCCGAGGAGCAGCGCCACGACGAAGCCGCCCGCGAACACGGCCCCGCGCGCCGCGAGCGTCGTGCTCGTCGTGGCGAGGCTCGCCTGGACCGCGGACGCCTGATCGACGCGGAGGCGCTCGAGCGTCTCGACGAGCGTCGCCGTGGCGGACTTGAACGCCTTCGACCGCTCACCGGCCTCGAGCCACTCCTGGTTCGCGGTGGCGCGCACCATCCCCTCGCCCTTGTCGAGCACCTCGGCGAAGAGCTGCTTTGCCTGCGCGGCCGACGCCGGCGTCGCCGTGGCGCGCTCGAGCCGGACCACCGCGCGGGCGAAGCCCTCGCGCGATGCGGCGACCGCGGCGAGGTCGGAGGTGCCGGCCGCGGCCTGGCCCGCGAAGACTTGCGCCGCGCCGCGGGCGAAGAGCTCCATCTCCCCCGCCGCGACGGCGCAATCCATCGCCGCCGGGACCTTCTCCCCCAGCTGCGTCGCGGTGAGCTGGTTCGAGACGAACCCGTACACCCCGAGCGCCGCCACGCCGAGCAGGATGCCCGCGAAGGTGAGCCCGACGCGCCTGCCGACCGTGAGCCGCATCGGGGCCCCCTTACTTCGAGACCTGCATGCCGTCCGCCTGCCAGCGCAGGATGCCGCCGTCGAGCCGCTTCACGTCCTTGCGGCCGAGGTGAGCGAGCAGGCGGCCCGCGACCGGCGCCTGGTGACCGGCGTGATCGAGGAGGATGATCGTACGTCCCGGTGCGACTTCCTTCAGGCGGGCCTGGATGTCGTCGACCGGCATGCTCACCGCGCCCTCGATCCGGAAGCTCGCGAACTCCTCCGGGTCACGGATGTCCATGAGGAAGGGAGGGTTCTTCGAGGCGACGGCTTCCTTCAGCGCCGCGGGGGTGAGGGCCGTCACCTCGACGGAAGCCATCGGCTTCCCCGCGGTGGCGCGGCCGGACTTGCCCCAGCCCGGGAGCCCTTCCTTGTACTCGAGGATGTTCATGTAGCCCGCCGCGGACGCCGCCTTGGCGGCCTTCACCGTCTTCGTGCAGTTCGGGCCGTTGCAGTAGAAGATGACGAGCCGGGTCTTGTCCTTCACCACCTCCGGCAGCTTCGTCGTCACGGAGCGCGCCGGGACGAGCAGCGCGCCCGGGATGTGAGACTCCGCGAACTCGACCTGCGTACGGGCGTCGACGAGCGTGAAGTCCCAGCTCGCCGGCGGGCCCGACATCTTGGCGGCGAGCGCGTCGGTCGCGATGACGCGGAAGTCCTCCGCGTGCGCGGGGAACGTCATCGTGAAGGCCGCGAGCGCGGCAGCGAAGAGCCGGATGCGCATGTTTGTCTCCCTCGTTGGGCCTCGGCGGAGTTCTCCGCGCGCCTGGCCGCTCTACTTCGGGTAAGGCCCATCCAGATACCTTCGCAAATGCACCGAGTCAACGAATCGGAACGCCTACATTTCACGCAGTGGCGAGCTCACGCGACGCGCCCGTTCACGGAATGACGAGACCGAGTTGCGCCGGGCTCATCGTCGCGCGGAGGTGCGACGAGGACTCACCGAGCGTACCGCTGCCCGGGGGCGCTCGGGCCCCCGGGCGGCGTTCGCTCGTCGCTACCAGGTCGACTCGAGACCGCAGGAGATGAACTTGCTGTCGAGGCCCGGGGCCTCCTTGATCATCCCGTTCTTGCTGTGGCAGGCGACGCACATCGAGACCGGGTTCCCGACCGGCTGGCACGTGCTGACCTTGACGAGCTGCAGCTGTCCGTCGAGCACCGGGACGGAGAGACCGTAGTCGACCCAGCGCCGCATCTGCATCACCGCGTAGTCGCTGTTCGGGACGAGCGTGGCGTCGTGGTTCTCGCTCTGGTGCCCGTTCTCGATGGGCAGCTGGTACCGGCACTGCTCGACCAGGTTGCGGTCGAAGCGATAGAACGCCGCCTTGCCGCCCTGGACGAGCGTGCTCTGGTCGGGCGTCCACTGCTGCCGGAAGAAGGTCGTCTTCGCCGGGCCCTGGACCGCGGGACCGGTGGCGAGGATGACCGGCGCG
>WNGB01002491.1_pt1 | contig 42635 bp, 35 predicted proteins | sample 5400681 | NCBI WGS metagenome assembly WNGB01 (sample SAMN13153367, study PRJNA577476) | soil metagenome | isolation source: 115 cm soil or saprolite under grassland replicate 2 | place: USA:California | collected 2016-06-15 | reverse complement strand
CCGGGGTGATCTCCGTGCTCGCGGCCACCCGTGGCGCCGGTTCGACCCGGCCCGCTCGCTCACGCATCTGGCCGAGGAGCTCCGAGACCGAGGCCCCCTCGAGAACGCGTTCGATCTGCGCGCGGTAGTTCGCGGCGACGCTCACCCCGTCGACGACCACGTCCCGGATCTTCCAGCGACCGTTCCGCTCGATCATCCGGTAGCCGAGGAGGATCTCGCCGCCGCTGCGGCGCGCGATGCTGGTCCACACGAACGCGTCGTCGGATTCGATGGTCTCGCCGAGGTACCGGATCTGGGCGCCACCGTCGAGGCTGGCTTGCGATGCCAACCGTGAGATGAAGGCTCGCTCCAGCAGATCCCCGAGGAGCTGCATGAACTCCTGCTGTTCGGCCGGCGTGGCACTGGGCCAATGCCGCCCGAATGCCAGCGCGGCGGCCTCGCGAACATCGAGCGCCTCGTTGATGAGCTTCCGGACGGCGAGCAGGCGCACCAGCGGTCGCCCGTCCGTCTCGGGATCGGTGAGGATCCTGTCGGCCCGGGTGAACACCTGACGGATCGCCTCGGTCGGCGTCGCCGCCCAGACCGCGGGGCACAGCACGAGCACGAGAACGATGGCGGCGACGAGGCGGTGCATGGCCGCACCATAGCCTACCGATCTCGTTTTCCCCGTGCTTTTTGTGCGCGCGGGAGCGTCGTTCGCAGTTTCAGCCGCCGGGCACGAGGCCGGGCGGCAGCGATTCGATATGGGCGCAGATATCGCGGGGGCGGGTCAGCCAGATGCGGTCGCGGTGCTCGAGGATGTGCTGGAAGGCCCGACGGAGCTGGCGGATGCGGTACGGACGGCCGGTGACGAACGGGTGGAGCGAGATCGGACACACCAGAGGCTGGCGCGCGGACTGGTCGAGCAGCTCGTCGAACTGGTCGACGATGAGGTCGGCGAACTCCGCCGAGGAGTAGCGATACCAGACGATGCCGCGCGTGTCGTTGGTCTCGATCGGGTAGGGCAGGGCGAGGAGCCGGCCCTTGCGCGTGCGCAGCCAGACGGGCTGATCGTCCATCGTCCAGTCCATCACGTAGCGGTAGCCGGCCTCCTGCAGGAGATCCATCGTCACCCCGCTGTTCGAGAGCCACGGGCTCATCCAGCCGACGGGCCGGGCGCCCTCGTGGCGCTCGATCGTGGTCGTCACCCGCTCGATCAGCGCCCGTTCCTCGGGCTCGGACAGGTGCCCTTGCTCGTCCGAGTTGGTGACGCCGTGACCGAGGATCTCGTCGCCGCGGGCGCGGAGCCGTCCGGGAATGTCGGGGGCGACGTCGTAGATCGCGGTGTTCATCTGCGCTTCGGCGGGCATGCGGAGCTCGTCGAGCAGGTCGAACAGTCGCCAGATGCCGACGCGGTTGCCGTAGTCGCGCCAGCTGTAGATGCTGTGGCTCTGCGCCTGGTCCGGGGGCGCGATGGCCGCGCCCTTGCCGACCCCGAAGCCGAACGCCTCGATGTTCAGCGCGACATAGACGGCCAGCCGCCGGTTGCCCGGCCACGTATAGTCGCGCCGCGTGGTGATGTTCGAGTAGTCATAGCGTCCGTGCGTCGGCAGCATGCGCGGTCCCTCCCGGTCGAGTTGCGCTATGGTACGTCGGGATCGAGAGTGAGCGGGAGGGGGCATGATCGGCGAATCGGTGCGCCGGCGCGAGGACGGGCGGTTTGTCACCGGGCGAGGACGGTACGTCGACGACCTGCGCCCGGCCGACGCGCTGCATCTGGCGATCGTGCGGAGCGTCCACGCGCACGCGCGGATCGTCGGGATCGACGCGGCCGGCGCGCGGTCCATCGAGGGCGTCGTCGGCGTCTTCACACTGGACGACCTTCCGGAGCTGCGTGGCGTGCTGCCGCCGCCGCCGGTCGCCGCCGTCAAGCTTCGGGAGTACCGCCAGTCGGCGCTGGCCGACGGCCTCGTGAGGTTCGCCGGCGAGCCCGTGGCCGCGGTCCTCGCCACGACCCCGTATGCCGCGGCCGACGGCGCCTCCGCCGTCTCCGTCGAGTACGAGCCGTTGCCGGCGGCGGTCGATCCCCGACGGGCGGCCGAGCCCGGCGCCCCCCTGGTCCATGCGGAATGGTCGACCAACGTCGCGGCCACCGTGAGCCTCGGGTTCGGCGACGTCGATGCGGCGCTTCGCGCCGCCGATCTGGTCGTCACGCGTCGCTTCGACTTCGGCCGGATGAGTGCGGCGCCGATGGAGCCGCGGGCCGTCGCGGCGCGATGGGACCATCTCACGGGCGCGCTGCACCTGTGGTCGACGGCACAGATCCCGTACGTGGTGGCGCAGCGCGTGGCCGACGCGCTCCGGGTACCGGCCGATGCCGTGCGGGTCACCGCGCCCGACGTGGGCGGCGGCTTCGGCTGCAAGGGGCCGGTCTATCCCGAGGAGGTGATCGCCGCCGTGCTGGCGCGGCGGCTCGGCTGGCCGATCCGCTGGACGGAGACGCGCGGCGAGAGCTTCGTCGGCACGACGCACGCCTCGGGCCAGGTGCACGAGGCCACGCTCGCGCTCCGCCGCGACGGCTCCTTTCTGGCCCTCGTCGACGACTTCGTGGTCGACGGTGGCGCCTATCTGCCGCGCGGAGCCGTGGTCGCCAACGTCACGGCCACGCATCTGCCTGGGCTCTATCGCTTCGGAGCGTTCCGGGGCCGCGGGCGGCTCGTGGTCACCCACACGGCGCCCACCGCGCCCTATCGCGGCGCCGGGCGTCCTCACGCGACGTTTCCCCTGGAGCGGCTCATCGACATCGCCGCCCGTGAGCTCGCCGTGGACCCGATCGACCTGCGCCGGCGCAACCTCATCGCCCGCGCGGCGCTGCCGTTCGACCGCGGCATCCCCTATCGCGACGGGATGCCCGTCGTCTACGACTCGGGCGATTACGAGGCGCTGCTGGACGCGGCGATCGAGCGGTCGGGCTACCGGACGTTTCGTGACCACCAGCGGGCGGCGCGAGCGGACGGGCGCCTGCTCGGCTTCGGGCTCGCGACCTACAACGAGGCCACCGGCGTCGGCCCCCACGAGGGCGCGGCCGTGACGATCGAGCCCGACGGGCGCGTCCGCGTGGCCATCGGCCCGCCCTGCCAGGGCCAGGGGCACGAGACGGTGCTCGCCCAGGTGTGCGCGGAGCGCCTGGGCGTATCGCTCGACGACATCACCGTTGCCGGTGGCGACACCGCGCGGTTTCGTCGCGGGCGGACGCGCCGAGGTCAAGGGGGCGCCGGACCGTGGGCTCGATTTCAGGGCGCTGGCGGCTCTCGCCGTACGCCCCGACGTCGTGCGGCGCGTGGGCGAGGCCGGATTGAGCGCGACGCGTTACTTCTCCCCGGAGAGCGTGACGTGGGCGGGCGGGGTCCACGCGGCCACCGTCGAGGTCGATCGCGACACGGGCGCGGTGACGGTGCTCGCCTACCACGTGGTCCACGACGCCGGCCGCGAGCTCAACCCGATGCTCGTCGAGGGCCAGGCCCAGGGCGGCGTCGTGCAAGGGCTCGGCATGGCCACCACCGAGGGCATCGTCTACGACGAGGCCGGCCAGCTCCTGACGGCGACGTTCATGGACTATGGATTGCCCAGAGCCGACGCCGTGCCGGCGATCGAGGTGACCTCGTGCGATTCCCCGTCGCCGCTCAACCCGCTCGGCGTCAAGGGAACCGGCGAAGGCTCGGCGGGTCCGCCACCGGCCGCGATCGCCAACGCCGTCGCCGACGCGCTCGCCCAGGAGGGCGTCGAGATCAACGTGATCCCGATCCCGCGCGCGCCGATGCGCCGCGTCCGGTGACGGCCGCCGTGGACATCATCGCGACCCACGCCGCGCGCAAGCCCGACGCCGACGCCCTCGTCGAGGGCGAGCGCAGGCTGAGCTGGCATCGGTTCCGCGAGGAGCGTGATCGGCTGGCGGCGGCCCTCGTCGGCCTCGGCCTGGAGCCCGGCGAGCACATCATTCTCTATGCGCCGAACTCGATCGAGTACCTGCTCGCGTCCGCGGCGACGCGGGCGGCCGGCGCCATCCCCGTGCCCATGAACCACCGGCTGAGCGCCGAGGAAGTCGCCTATGTCCTCGACGATTCCGACGCCGCGCTCGTGTTCGTCGCCGATCAATTCCTGCCGCTCGTCGAGACGGTCCGGGGCGGCGCGCACCGTGTGCGTCACTGGGTGACGCTCGGCAACGAGCGTCCGCCGTGGGCGGTCTCGCTCGCCGACCTCGTCGCGCGCGGTGTGCCCACAGCCGTCACAATCGAGAGCGGCACGAATCTGGGCGGATCGATGATCTACACGGCGGGGACCACGGGGAAGCCGAAGGGCGCGCTCCGCCGCAGCACCGACTCCTCCGCGGTGTTGCCGTGTCTGGAGGCTCTCGACCTGACCCGCGAGCACGTGCATCTGGTCGCCGGGCCGCTCTATCACTCGGCGCCCGGCGCGTTCGCCCTCTACACGCATCTGTTCGGCGGGACCGTGGTCGTGCTCCCGAAGTTCGATCCGGAGGCGGCGCTGGCGGCCATCGCCCGGCACGGCTGCACCAGCACCTTCATGGCCCCGACGCTGCTCAAGCGCATCGTGGAGCTGCCGGAGACCGTCCGCGCCCGCTACGACGTCGGCTCGATGCAGGTGATCGTGGTGGCCGCGGCGCCGTGCCCGACGAGGGTGAAGGAGGACGCGATGCGCCAGTTCGGGCCCGTGCTGTACGAGTTCTACGGCTCGACGGAGCTGGGCGTGAACACGATCCTCCGACCCGAGGACGTCCTGCGCAAGCCGGCCTCCTGCGGCCGCGCCGCGCCCGGCATCGAGCTCGCCGTTCTCGACGACGATGGGCGGCCGGTGAAGCCCGGGGAGCCGGGGGAGCTGTTCGTCCGCCGCTACCCCGGCGTCTTCGACGAGTACTACAAGAAGCCCGAGGCGACCCGGCAGACCCAGCGGGGCGACTGGCTCTCGGTGGGAGACGTGGCGTGGATGGACGGCGAGGGCTTCGTCTACGTCTGCGACCGCAAGCGCGACATGATCATCTCCGCCGGCGTGAACATCTATCCGGCGGAGATCGAGGACGTGCTGCATCGCCACCCCGCCGTCGCCGATGTCGCGGTCTTCGGGGTCCCCGACGACGACTGGGGCGAGCGCGTCCACGCGGCCGTGCAGCTCCGCCCCGGCGTCGCCGCCGGCGCCGACGAGCTCGCCGACTTCGCCCGCCGGCACCTCGCGGGTTACAAGGTCCCGCGCGAGATGTCCTTCCACGCCGAGCTTCCGCGCGACGCCGCGGGCAAGCTCCTCAAGCGCGTCCTCCGCGAGCCCTACTGGGCGGGCCGCGCCTCGCGGGTGTGATGCCGCTGACCGGTGAACGTGGCGACGCCGACCTTGTAGAGGGGCTGGCCGTGCCATTCGACCTCGACGACGGTGTCGAGGGTCTGGCCGACGAGGCCCAGCCGGTTCGCGATCGCCGGATCGACGCGCTCGTAGGTCACGACGACGATCGGCTCGCCGGGCGTCGGCGTCTCGTTCCAGATGTCGAGCTGGGATGGCCGGCCGAAGGTCGGGCCGAACCGCTGCCAGCCTCCGTAGAACGCGAGATACGACGCGAGCTGATACCGCGAGGGAATGACGAACGCCTCCGTCCGGCCTCCCAGCGCGTGCTCGACCTTGGCGACGAGGTCGCGGCCCGCGAGGATGCGCCTGAGCGGCGCCCGTGCCGGAGACAGCCATCGCGGGTGGCGGAGCTCGGCCGCCGTCACCACGGTGAGCAGACAGCCGAACGCGACCGAGCCGGCCACGAGCCACGTCCGCCAGCGCGGGGGCATCCGGAGCAGCGCCGCCGCGCTGGCCGCGCACAGTCCGGGATACAGGAACGCGAGCCAGTTGGGCTCGATTCCGCGCAGGACCGCCGAGTACGCGAAGCATCCGATGGGCACTAGAGTGGCCACGGCGAGCCGGCGCGCGGCCGTGCTCGACGCGCTCACGAGAGTGCCGACGCCCAGCACGGCGACGACCGGCCCCGCGCCGACGAGGAGCCCGCCCGCGAGCTCCAGCAGACGACCAAGCGAGACGTGGCCGCCGAAGGCGCGCCTCACCCCGAACGTGAACGTGATGAAGTCGTGGTGGGCGTTCCACCAGAGGTTCGGCAGGAAGATCAGGAAGGCCACCGCGCCGGCCAGCCAGGGCCATTTCGTTCTCACGTCCACCCGGAACTCGCGATCCCACGCCACGAGGAGGACGATCCCCGGCGCCAGGAAGTAGGCCGGGTATTTGCTCAGCAGGGCCAGGCCCCACGCGGCCCCGACGAGGAGCCAGCGCACCCCTCGCGCGCGGCACGCGAACCAGCACAGTGCCGCATACGCCGCCGTGGCGGGCGCGTCGGGCAGCGCCATCCCGCCCGTCAGCATCAGCATCGGGGCGGTGGCCGCGAGCAAGGCGGCGACCAGCGGGGCGCCCGGAGCATCCGACAGCTCGCGGGCGATGAGGGCCGTCAACACCACGGCGACAGCGCCACAGATCACGAAGGCGATCCGGACGCCGAGCTCTCCCGCCAGGAGCGACGACGACGCCCGGATCAGCCAGGCGACCATGGGCGCGTGGTCGAAGTATCCGAAGGCGAGATGGCGCGACCACAGCCAGTAGTAGGCCTCGTCCTCGTACAGCTCGACGCCGGCGAACAGGAGCACGCGAAGGATCGCCGCCGCCGCGGCGAGGAGGGCGATGCACCACATCATTTGCAATCCATGCCGCCGAAACTTATCCTGTATCGCACCGTCACACCACTCCATCGGCGACAGACGCGTCCGGCTGCTCACGGCGCGAGACGAAGGATCGGCGAGGCCATCGCATGAGGCAGCTGGAGCTCCGGGCGAGACGAGCATGGCGCGCTGCCGTCATGGCGATCGTCGCGCTCGCGACGGCAGCCCCCGCCGCTGCGCAGGCGCCGGCCCGGCCCTTCGCCTCGTCGCAGGGCGCGGCGCTCTCGGGCACCGAGCGGGTCTTCGCCACGCGATCATGCGCCGAGTACCGATTGCTGACCCTCGGCGCCATCACCGATGGCTGCCGCTCGCGCGACGTGGTCGACACCGCCGTCGAGGACAAGCTTGGCGGCGATGCCCTCGCCGACCGACCGAAGCCGTGGCCCTGGGCGGTGGAGCACAGGTCGCTCGTCACCGGCGTCGCGATCGGCGGAGTCGTGGGCTTCACCGCGGCCAACTCGCTGTTCGGCTACGACAAGCAGCCCTTCCACTTCCACCAGGAGGGCTTCTTCGACGCCGACACCACGGACGGCGGCGCGGACAAGGCCTCGCACTTCACGGACTACTACGTCATCACGAAGGAGTTCGGCTACTTCTACCAGACGATCGGGTACTCGGAGAGCGAGGCGCGCTGGCTCGCCCTCGGCACCACGATGCTCGGCGGATTCATCAACGAGCTGTCCGACGGGTTCACGCATCATGGCTTCTCTCCGGAAGACCTGCTCATGGACTGGGGCGGCGGGGCCGTGGCCACGCTGATCTCCGCGACGCGGACGGGGGATCTCCTCGGCTTCCGCGCCTCGCACGTACCCGGGGCCACGTACATTCACGACGTCTACGCGGCGGACCTGAAGCTGGCCGGCGTCGCCGATCGTCTTGGCCTGAACGTGGGGCCGCTGCGCTTTCTCTTCGTGTCGCTGACGTACGGCGTGAAGGGCTACCGGTCGGGAAGCAGCGCCGCCGAGCAGCAGCGGCAGGTCGGGCTGGAGATCGGTCTGAACCTCGAAGAGATCTTGAACGCCGTCGGCGTGAACCGTGACCGGTGGTGGGGCTATGCGCTCCACCTCGTGGCCGACAACCTGCGCTTCCCGTACACGGCCATTGGCCTTCGTTACGATCTCAACCACAGCCGCTGGCACGGCCCCAACGGCGGCAACTTCGATTGACCGCGACTACTCGAGGAAGGTGAGATCGACCACGCGCTCCATCGGCACGGCCTGCTTCACCCATCCCATCTTGACGAAGAAGTCCTGCAGCGTGGCCAGATCCTGCACCCGTGGCCGCACCGCGGGATCGATGTAGAAGGGGATCGCGGCCTTGACGACCTCGGCCGGCACCTGGGTGTGCTTGGCCAGGATCGCGGCCATCTCGGGATTCTTGGCGCCTCCCTGCTCGGTGTAGTACCGCACGCCCTTGGCGTAGGCCTGCAGGAAGTCGCGCGCCACCTTCGGCCGCTCCTTGATGAACTTGCCCGAGTACATGATCACCGCGATCTGGAACGTGCTGATGGCCGGGAACTGGTCGGGCAGGAACGTCCGCACGCCGACCTTCTGCTGCTCGGCGCGCACGCCCCACGGCTCGGGCGCGATCAGCGCGTCCACGGCCTTGCTGCCGAGCGCCTTCACGGCCTCCGGATAACCCAGGTAGACCATCTCGACCTGGTCGAAGGTCAGGCCGTCCTGCTCGAGCATCTTGGCCAGGAAGTAGTCGAGGACGATGCCCTTGGCCCCGCTGGCGATCTTCATGCCCTTGAGGTCCTTCACCGCCTTCACGCGCCCGGAGTCGAGCAGGTCCTTGCGCACGATGAGGTTGCTGAAGCCGTGGCCGGGACGGGCCTGGCCCTTGTCGGCGACGATCCTGAACTCGAGGCCCGCGGCGATCGAGTTGTAGAGGCCGGCCGACGGCGAGCCGATGGCGACGTCGATCTGGCCGGTGGCGAGCGGGGCGATCATCTTGCCGCCCGAGGCGAACTTCTCGGTGTCCACCACGATCGATTTTTCCTGGAAGTAGCCCTTGTCCATCGCCACGTAGAGCCCGGCGTTGGAGATCGCGGGCAGGTCCCCCATCTTCACCGTCTCCGCGGCGCCGGCCGGTGCCACCGCCGTGACGACGCTGATCGCCATCAGGGCAAAAAATGTTCGCCGATGCATCATCACGCGTCCGTGCCTCCTTGGTGAGTGAACGATCGATCCTACGCGATCAGGTCGATCTCGACCAGCGTGTCCTTGACGAGCAGGCCCGTGCAGCCGATCGTGGTGCGCGGGGGCGGCGTCGGAAAGTAGCGCTTCCAGACCGTGTCGAAGCCGTGGAAATTGCCGAGGTCCGTCAGGAAGACCTGGGCCTTGACGACCCCGTCCAGCGACGAGCCGGCGGCCTCGAACGTCTGCCTCAAGTTTTTTAAAACGTACTCCGTCTGGAGCTCGATGTCGGAGCCGTAGAAGGGGAACGCCTCCTTCCGCCGCGCCTCGGCGGGGACGCCCGTCCTGTAGTCGCTGGCGATCTGGCCGGCGGCGAAGACGCGGTCGCCCAGCACGAACCCCTCGCTGTAGTGGGCGAGCGGGCGCGGGGCGCCCGACGTGATCACGCGTCGCTCGAGGCCCGGGCGGGGCACGTGACCGATCAGGTCGATCTCGACCCGCGTGTCCTTCACGAGCAGGCCGGTGCACCCGATCGTCGTGCGCGGGGGCGGCGTCGTGAAGTACCGCTTCCACACGGAGTCGAAGCCGTGGAAGTCGGCGAGATCCGTCAGGAAGACCTGCGCCTTGACCACGTGGTCGAGCGACGAGCCGGCGGCCTCGAACGTCTGCCTCAGGTTCTCGAGCACGTACTGCGTCTGCCGCTCGATGTCGGAGGCATAGTAGGGGAAGCTCGGATGCCGCCGCGCCTGGGGCGGGACGCCGGTCGTGAAGTCACTGGCGAGCTGGCCGGCCGCGAAGACGAGGTCGCCGATCCGGACCGCCTCGCTGTAGTTGGCCAGGGGCTTCGGCGCGCCCGACGTGATCACGTCGTGCCTCAGTCCGTCGCGGGGGACGTAGCCGATGAGGTCGATCTCGACCAGCGTGTCCTTGACGAGCAGGCCCGTGCAGCCGATCGTGGTGCGCGGGGGCGGGACCTCGAAGTGACGCTTCCACACGGTGTCGAAGCCGTGAAAGTCGCGGAGATCGGTGAGGAACACCTGGGCCTTGACGACGTGGTCCAGCGAAGAGCCCGCCGCCTCGAACGTCTTCTTCAGATTGCCGAGGACATACTCGGTCTGCCGCTCGATGTCCGAGCCGTAGTAGGGAAAGCTCGGATGCCGCCGCGCCTCGGCCGGTATGCCGGTCGCGAAGTCGCTGGCGAGCTGCCCGGCGGCGAACACCAGATCGCCGGCGACGAAGGCCTCGGAGTAGCTGGCCAGTGGCCTGGGCGCTCCCGACGTGATCCGCTCGACGCTCATGCGCTGGACGTCACCGCCGCGGTCGCGCGCGTCGATTCACGTACCCGAGCGCGCGATCACGCTCGACGAGGGCCCGGCCGCGCGCTCGCGGCGAGCCGTAGCCGCCGCCCCCGGGCGTCCTGAGCACGACCGTGTCGCCCGTGCGCAGCATGTACTGCTTGCGGTTGTCGATGCGCTTGCCGTTCAGCCGCACCTCGCCGCGGCCGCCGGTCGCGCCGCCCGCGAGCCCGGGCGCCGGATACGTCGTGCGCTCGGCCATGAAGCTCATCACGATCGGCGTCGGCGACTCGTTCTCGATGCGCATCTCCTGACCGAGCCCGCCCCGGAACTTGCCGGCCCCGCCCGAGCCCGGACTCATGCGCTTGTAGTGGAAGAAGAGCGGGCTGTTGCGCTCGGCGACCTCCACCGGCGTGGAGGAGATGTTGCTCGGCCACGACAGCACGGGCTCGCCGTCGCTGGTCGCCGTCGCGCCCATGCCCCCGTTGAAGAACATCACGTTGGTGTAGGGACGTCCGTCGGTCCGCAGGCCCGATTGCGTGATCGCCCACAGCGGCGAGCCCGCGCCCGCCATCACCCGGTCGGGAATCACGCGGTGCAGGGCGCCGAGCACGAGCACCGGCACGTAGTGGCCGGTCACGGCCCGGCTCACGACCGCGGCGGGAAATCGCGGGTTGAGCAGGCAGCCCTCGGGAGCCACCACGCGGATGGGCCGGTACATGCCTTCGTTGTTGGCGAGGGTCGGCAGCAGCGCGCAGCGCACGGCATAGGCCGTCATCGCATATGTGTAGGCCAGCACGCAGTTGATCGCGCGTGGCTGCTGGGGCGAGGTGCCCGTGTAGTCGGCCACGATCTCGTCGCCCGCGATCGTCAACGCGATCCTGAAATCGAACGGCACGTCGGTGCCGTCCGTCCGGAAGCCGTACCGGTACGTCCCGTCGGGGACCGCCCGGATGGCCTGGCGCATCGCGCGCTCGGCGCGGGCGAAGAGCTCGTCACCCAGCGGCTCCAGCGCGTCCAGCCCGTAGTCGTCCATCAGCGCGCCCACGCGGCGCTCCATCAGCTCGTTGGCGCCGGCCTGGGCCCAGATGTCGCCCATGGTCTGATCGGGGGTTCGCACGTTGGCGCGGAGCAGCTCGATCAGCGTCGTGTCGGGCCGGCCTTCCCGAACGAGCTTGGTCAGCGGGATGTGGAAGCCTTCCTCGAAGACCTCGCGCGCCTCGATGGCCCGCACCCGCCCGCCGATGTCGGGCATGTGCGCGGTCGTGGCGGAAAACGCGGCGAGCCGGCTCCGGTGGAAGATCGGCTTGAGCACGCAGACGTCGCTCATGTGCCCGGTGCCCATCCAGGCGTCGTTGGTGATGAGCACGTCGCCGGGGCGGAACCCTTCGGGACCGAACGCGTGCAGGAAGTGACGCACGGTGGCGGGCAGGCAGCCAATGAAGGACGGGATGCTGCCGGAGTTCTGGGCGAGCGCGTAGCCGCGGGCGTCGGTCAAGACGCAGGCGAAGTCGTTCGCCTCGTTGGAGAGGGTGGAGAAGGACGTGCGCACGATGGCCTTGGCCGCCTCGTCGACGACCGAGATCAACCGCGTCCACAGCACCTCGAGCGTGACCGCGTCGAGCCGTGTCGTCATGGGCCTGACCGTAGGGAAAAGGAGCGCGGAAATCAAGCCCTCGGGACGGTGCGTAGTGTCTCAGTTCGAAACTATGGCGACCCAATCGCCGCCGATCCACCGGGCGGGCGGGGTGGGTGGGGCCTGGGGAAACCCGATCGGACTGTCTGGCTCACCGCCCGCCTGTCGGTTGCCGGTACGCCTGTCACGACGTACGACGACGGGTTTCCCCAGGCCCCACCCACCCCGCCCGCCCTCTCCGCGGTGTTCAAGGTCGGATCGACGACTCGAGGGGCGAGGCTCTCGTGCGCGACCGGAAGAGATTGCGTGCCCCCAACCTTCCTACGACAGGCTTGAGTGCGGCCGTGATCGTCGGTCAATTCCACGAGCGTCCTTCGATGCACGACTCCGCGGCCCGAGCGACGCGTGGAGGGCGCGAGAGACGGGTGGGCCTTCGGAAACCCGTCGTCGTACGTCGTGACCGGCGTACCGTTTACCGACATTCAAGCGGACGGCTAGACGGTCCGATCGGGTTTCCGAAGGCCCACCCGTCTCTCCCGCCCGGCGAACGGGCAGTCAGGGTTCGAACTGAGACACTACCCGCGCGCGCACCGCGCCTTGACACCCCCGGCGCGGGAGCCCTAGAGTCCCGCCAACTTCAGCGGAGGCTCCATGATCACACTCTCCGTCAACGGAAAGTCCCGCACCCTGGACGTCGAGCCCGACACGCCGTTGCTGTACGTGCTCCGCGACAACCTCGAGCTCCACGGTCCCAAGTTCGGCTGCGGGCTCGGGCAGTGCGGCGCGTGCGCCGTGCTCATCGACGGCAAGGCCGCCCGGTCGTGCAGCGTCCCCGTCAACAAGGTCGGCGCCGGCAAGGTGGTCACGCTCGAAGGCCTGGGGACGCCGCAGAAGCCGCATCCCATCCAGCAGGCCTTCATCGACGAGCAGGCCGCGCAGTGCGGCTACTGCATCAACGGGATGGTCATGCAGACCGCGGCCTTCCTGGGCGCCCGGCAAGGCAACCCGTCCGAGCGCGAGATCCGCCAGGCGCTGCAGAACAACCTCTGCCGCTGCGGGACTCACCAGCGCATCGTCGCCGCCGTCAAGCGCGCGGCCGCCCTCATGGGCAAGGGGGCCTGACGTGGCGACGCTCGAGACGACCCGCCGCGAATTCCTGATCGGCACCGGTGCGTTGGTCGTGTCGTTCAGCCTGGCGCCCGCCGCCCGCGCTCAGGTCGGCGGTCCGGGCAAGCCCGTCGCCGTCGATCAGGTCGACAGCTTCCTTGCGGTCCACAAGGACGGGACTGTGACGATGTACACGGGGAAGGTCGACATCGGCACCGGCATCCGGGTCGCGCTGCCGCAGATGGTGGCCGAAGAGCTCGACCTCCCGCTGGACAGGATCAAGCTGATCGAGGGGGACACCGCGCTCACGCCCGACCAGGGACCGACGTGGGGCAGCCTCTCCATCCAGGTCGCCGGCGTACAGCTTCGCCAGGCGGCGGCCACCGCGCGAAAGGCATTGCTCGAGATGGCGGCTCAGAGGCTCGGCAAGCCGCCCGCGGATCTCGGCGTCAGGGACGGGGTCGTCTTCGTCGTCGCCGAGCCGCGGCGGCGTGTCGGCTACGCGGACCTGATCGGCGACCAGAGCTTCAACCTCAAGCTCGATCCGGCGGCGCCGGTCAAGAACCCCAAAGACCACACGGTCGTCGGTCAGCCCGTGCCGCGCCCGGACATTCCCGGCAAGGTCACCGGGACCCACACCTACATCCAGGACTTCCGGGTGCCCGGCATGATCCACGCGCGCGTGGTGAGGCCGCCCGCGCTCGGGGCCACGCTCCAGAGCGTCGACGAATCGTCCATCAAGGCCATCAAGGGCGCGCGTGTCGTCCGTCAGGAGAGCTTCCTGGCCGTCGTCGCGGACAGCGAGTGGGCGGCGGTGAAGGCCGCGAAGGCGCTCAAGGCCACGTGGTCGAGCTGGGACGGGCTGCCCGAGCCGTCGAAGCTCTGGGAGCACGTGCGCGCGACCAAGATCGCCAAGGACGACGTCGCCGTCGATCGTGGCGACCCGAAGGCGGCCATCGCGGGCGCCGCGAAGAAGCTCAAGGCCACCTACGATTTCGCCATCCACACCCACGGCTCGATGGGCCCGTCCTGCGCGGTGGCCGACGTCAGGGGCGGCAAGGCGGAGATCTGGTCACCGTCCCAGGCGCCGCACTGGTTGCGACGCGAGGTGGCGGCCACCCTGCAGATGGACCCCAAGGACGTCCACGTCCAGTACCTCGACGGCGCCGGGTGCTACGGCCGCAACGGCCACGAGGACGCGACGTGCGACGCCGCGCTCGTCTCCAAGCTGGTCGGCAAGCCCGTACGCGTGCAGTGGTCGCGCGAGGACGAGCACGGCTGGGATCCGAAGGGGCCGCCCACGCTCGTCGAGATCACGGCGGGGCTCGATCAACAGGGCAACATCGTCGGCTGGCAGTCCGAGCTGTGGGTCCCCAAGGCGGACATCACGGAATGGCCGCGGACGCTCGCCGCGACCTTCGCCGGCATTCCCCAGAAGGACGCCATCAACCCCGGCAACATCCACCGCAACCTCGACCCGTCGTATCCGTTCGCCAACCAGAAGGCGGTGGCGCACCGGCTGGACTCGACGCCGTTCCGGCCCTCGTGGATCCGCACGCCGGGCCGGATGCAGAACACCTACGCCAACGAGGTCTTCATCGACGAGTGCGCGGCGGCCGCGGGGGCCGACCCCGTCGAGTACCGGCTCCGGTACCTCGGCGATCCGCGCGGCGTCGCCGTCCTGCGCGCGGCCGCCAACCTCGCCAAGTGGGATCAACGCCCCTCGCCGCGGCGGGACCAGTCCGGCAAGATCGCCCGCGGCCGCGGCGTCGCGTACGTCAAGTACGAGAACAGTCGTACCTACTGCGCGGGCGTGGCGGAGGTCGAGGTCGACAAGCAGACGGGCGCCATTCGCTGCACGCGCTTCTACGTCGCCCACGATTGCGGGCAGATCATCAATCCCGACGGCGTGCGCGCGCAGATCGAGGGCAACATCATCCAGACCGTGTCGCGGACGCTCAAGGAAGAGCTCAGGTGGAACCGCTCGCGGGTGACGAGCGTGGACTGGGCGAGCTATCCGATCCTGCGATTCCCCGAGGTGCCCGAGGTCGTGATGGAGCTGATCAACCGGCCGAGCGAGCCGCCGTGGGGAGTGGGCGAGCCGGCCGCCGTGCTGCCGCCGCCCGCGATCTCCAACGCCGTCTTCGACGCCATCGGCGTGCGCCTGCGCAGCGTGCCCTTCACCCCCGACCGCCTCAAGACGGCGATGGGGGTCAGACTTTGACTTCTAAACATCTTGGTGCACGTCTGTTACCGGCAGCCACCTTCCGGGGAAGATGTTTAGAAGTCAAAGTCTGACCCCGCCTCACGAGGGCAGGGTCACGAAGGGATAGCGCCGGAGCGCGTCGTAGATGACGCGCTTCATGTCCTCGATCTCGCCATCGGTGTGCGCTTCGAAGCGGAGCGTCAGATAGGGATTCGTGTTCGAGGCGCGGACGAGGCCCCAGCCAGCTCCCGGGAAGAGGACGCGGGCGCCGTCGATATCGATCGTCTCGTAGCGCTGCTTGAGCTCCCGTGAGAGCTCCTCGATCACGCGAAACTTCTCGGCGTCCGGGCACATCGCCTTCAGCTCGGGGGTGGCCCGCAGGTGCGGCACGGAATCGAAGAGCCGGGAGATGGGCTCGGTCGAGCGCGCCGCGACCTCGATGATCTTGCACGAGGCCAGGATGCCGTCGTCGACGCCGTAGTAGTTCTCCCCGAAGAACATGTGCCCGCTGACCTCGCCGCCGAGGAGGATGTGCTCCTCCCGCATCTTGCGCTTCAGGTGCGAGTGCCCGGTCTTCCACATCACGGGGACGCCCCCGTGGGCGCGGATGTCGTCCACCAGCGACTGGGACGACTTCACGTCGAACACGACCTTGGCCCCGGGGTGGCGGGTGAGGAGGTCGCGGGCCAGCAGGACCAGGATGAGGTCGGCCTCGTGGCGGCGGCCGTGCTCGTCCACGATGCCGACGCGGTCGGCGTCGCCATCGTAAGCCACGCCGAGGTCGGCGCGCTCGGCGACCACGCGCTCCTGCAGGTCGACCACGTTGTGCTCGTCCTCGGGGTCGGGCAGGTGATGCGGGAAGCTTCCGTCCGACTCGCAGTGCTGCTCGATCACCTCGCACCCGAGGCGGCGCAGGAGCTCGGGCGCGAAGCTGCCCGCGATTCCGTTGCCGGCATCGACGACGACCTTGAGCCGGCGCGCGAGCCGGATCATGGAGGTGATCGTGGTGTAGTAGTCCTGCCGCGGGTCCCGCGCCTCGAGACGGCCCTGGCCCGATTCGTAGTCGCTCCGCTCGACCAGCTTGCGCAGCGCCTGGATCTCGTCCTCGGTCAACGGCGCCGCACCCGCGTGAACCATCTTCACGCCGTTGTAGTCGATGGGGTTGTGGCTGCCCGTGATGTTGGCGCCGCCATCGAGCTGGAAGTTGGCGGTGGCGAAATAGAGGAGGGGGGTGGTGACGACGCCGATGTCGACGAGGTCGATACCGGCCGCCCGCACGCCTTCGACGAAGCCGGCCTTGAGCTCTCCGGAGGAGAGCCGGTTGTCCTGCCCGACGGCGATCCGCCGACCGCCGCGGCGGCGGACGAGAGTCCCGAAGGCCCGGCCCACCTGGCGAAACACGTCGGGGTTGATGTCGGCGCCGACGCGTCCGCGCACGTCGTACGCTCGGAAGATGTGGGGATTCAGCATCGTCTCATCCTGTTAGGATATTTCGGAGCGTACCACGGGAAAGGACAATCGCATGGCGCGAGACATCGTGCTCGTTCATGGAATGAGCCACGGCGCCTGGTGCTGGGAGCGGCTCGAACCGCTGCTCCGCCGCGCCGGACACCGGACGCTCGCCGTCGACCTGCCCGGACACGGCCGCCGCGCTCACGAGCGCGCGAGAGCGTCGGTCGGCGCCTACGCGCGGTCGGTCGCCGACGACATGATGCGCGCGGGCGTACACGACGCGATCGTCGTCGGGCACTCGATGGGCGGCGTCGTCATTCCAAAGGTCGCCGAGCTGGTGCCGGCCCGGATCGCCCATCTCGTCTTCCTGGCGGCCGTCGTCCTGCCCGACGGAGGCAACATGCTGCAGGAGCAGATCTCGCCCGCGGGGCGGCCGCTCATCGCCGGCCTGGCATGCGCGGGTGGCGGCGTCATCCAGTATCCGGCCGCGCTCGAGTGGAGCCGATGGATGAGTGACCTCCCGGCCGGGGACGAACGGGTGGTGCAGGCCCTGGCGCGCATGACGCCGCAGCCGTGGCGACCGCTCCCCGAACGCGTCGACATGCGCGGCTTCTACGCCATGCGGGTCCCCCGCACGTACATCCGCTGTCTGCGCGACGTCGCCGTGCCACCCGGCAAGGCGGCGGAGTATGCGGCGCGTCTGGGCGTCACGCCGATCGATCTCGACACCGCCCACGGGTCAATGCTGTCGAACCCCGACGCGCTGGCCAAGATCCTGGAGGGGCTGTGAGCCACGATCCCGAGCTGAGGGAACGCACGAAGCGAACGGCGCAGAAGCTCTTCCACTCGCTCAAGGGCGGCACCGGCTTCGAGACGTGGAAGAAGTTCGACAAGGACCTCGCCCGCGAGCTGTCGATGTTCTTCACGGGCACGCTGTACAGCCGCGAGGTGATCTCGCAGGTCCAGCGCGAGCTGTGCGCGGTGGCCTCCCTGACCGTGCTGCATCGCCCGCACGAGCTGCGCGCGCACGTGCACGCCGCGCTGAACGTCGGCGCCACGCGCCAGCAAGTCGCCGAGGTAATCTTTCAACAAGTCACGTACGGCGGGATGCCCGTCGTCGTCGACGCGCTCGACGTGTTCAAGGCGGTGCTCGAGGAGCGCGGCGAGTGGGAGGGGTAGCCCCGACCGCCCTCGACCGGGCCCTGGCCGCGGCCGTGGACGCGGCGCGCGCCGCGGGCAAGATTGCGCTCGGCTATTACCACGGCGCGTTCGACGTCACGATGAAGCCCGACCTCACCCCGGTGACCCAGGCCGACCGCGAGGCGGAGCAGGCGATCATCGCGGTGCTCGGCCGGGCCTTCCCCGACGTCGGCGTCCTCGGCGAGGAGTTCGGCGCGCAGGGCAGTGCCGAGCGACGGTGGATCATCGACCCCATCGACGGCACGAAGAACTTCGTTCGCCGCATCCCCATCTGGGCCACGCTGATCGCGCTCGAGGACGCGGGGGAGGTCGTCGCCGGTGTCATCCACAACCCGGTGACCGGCGACCTCTACACGGCGCGGCGGGGCGGCGGCGCCCATCACAACGGCGAGCCCATCCACGTCTCGGATCTCGGTGATCTCCGCCCTGCGTACCTGGTGCATGCCGGGCTCAACCTCCTGCGCAAGACGGGCTACTGGGACGGCTTCCTCCGGCTGGTCGATGCGACCGATCGCCAGCGCGGGTTCGGCGACTACCTGGGCTATCCGCTGGTGGCGGCGGGCAAGGCCGAGATCTACCTCGAGGCGGACCTCAAGCCCTGGGATCTCGCACCGTGCAAGATCCTCGTGGAGGAAGCCGGCGGCCGCTTCACCGACTTCACGGGGCGCCCCACGATCTACACGGGCACGGCGCTTGCCACCAACGGACGCCTGCACGACACGGTCCTCACGCTGCTGCGGGCCTGACGTGCGGCGTACCGTCGTCTTCCACCCTGGCGCGCTGGGGGACGTGCTGCTGGCCGTCCCGGCGCTGCGCGCGCTCCGCGCCCGCGCTCCGGCGGACGAGGTGGTGCTCGCCGCGCAGCCCCGCATCGGCGCCTTCCTGACCGGGCTGGCGGTCGTGGACCGGGACGTGGCGTTCGACACGCTGGGCCTCGAAGCGCTGTTCGCGAACGACGACCCGCCCGAGCGTCTTCGGACCCTCGTCACCGACGCGCGCGTCGTGTCCTGGTTCGGCGCCGCTGACACGACGTTCGCAAGAGGACTCCGCGCCCTCGCGCCGGATGGCGTGATCTCGTCCACGAGGCCGCCGCCCGCCACGGCCGTCTGGCGGCACCTCCTGGCGTCGACTGATCCGCTGACGAGCGGCGCGGAGGCGGCGACCGGCCACGCGTGCTCCCCGGTGTCCCTGCCGTCAGCGCTCGACGCGGAAGGCCGTCGCGCGCTGACCGCGGCGGGCTGGGCCGGCGAGCGCCGGCTGCTGGTGATCCATCCCGGCGCGGGCGGCGTCACGAAGCGCTGGTCGCCCGAGGGATTCGCGGCGGTCACCGACGCGCTGGTGGAGAGCGCGGACCTGGACGTCGTGGTTCACGACGGCCCGGCCGATCATGACGCCGTCGCCGCGCTGCGTGCCGCCCTGCGCGTCCCCGCGCTCACGCTCACCAAGGTGCCGCTCCCGACGCTCGCCGGCGCGCTCGCGCACGTCGCGCTGTGGATCGGCACCGACTCCGGGGTGACCCACCTCGCCGCGGCGGTGGGCGCCCCCACGGTCGCGCTGTTCACCGAGGCGAACCTCGCGTGGCGGCCGTGGGCACCGCAGGCGCGCACGCTCGTCGTGAACGTCGGAGCGCTTGCGCGTCGCGATATCGAACGCGTGGTCGCGGAGGCGACGTCCGTGCTCCGATCGGGCCATCCGCTCGGCGCGCTTCGATGAGGCGCCGGCGGTCGCAGATCGGCCTGGTGCTGGCCGGCGGCATCGTCATCGTCGGCGGGATCGCCGTCGGGATGGTCGAGCTCCTCGGCTTTCCCAAGGGCTCCGTCTGGGTGGTGGTCACCGTCACGATCGCCCTCGTCGTCGCGGTCATGAAGCTCAGCGGTCGGGGCTGGTGAGGGCCGCCGTCACGGCGTCCTCGTTGGCGGCGCGGTTGCATCCCATCAATGCCGCATCGTGGCACGCCCGGTCGTCTTCCGAGGACGGTCGCGCGCCGCCGCGAAAGTCTCTGGCCTGAAGGAGTGCGCTCATGTTTCATCGAATCGCACCGATGCTGTGCGCGGCCCTCCTGGTCCTCGTGGCGACGAGCGCGTGGGCGCAGAACGAGATCCGGGGCGTGGTGAGCTCGATCGATCCGGCCACGCGCACGGTCTACTTCACGGACGGACGCATCGTCCAGCTGAAGGCGGGATCGACGCTCCTGATCAATGGGCAGCCGGTGATGCTGGAGACCGTCAGACCCGGGACGACGCTCGTCATGCTCCAGCCGGGCACCACCGCGACCACGGTGACCACCGTGACTCAGCAGACTCAGCAGACCCAGGTGGCGCCGCCGCCGCCCGTGCCGGCCCCGGTCAACGTGACCGGAACGATCGCCCGCGTCGATCCGATGACCCAGACCCTCACGTTCCAGGATGGTCGGATGGTGAGGGTCACCGGGCAGACGATGGTCTGGCAGCAGACGCCGGCGGTCAGCTCGCTGCAGCCCGGCACGCAGGTCTTCGTGAGCAACGCCACGCCCATCGGGTATGTGCCGAGCGGTCCCGTGTCGGCGGCGCCGTCCAATCAGTGGCTGATGGGCACGGTCTCGCGCGTCGAGCCGTCGACGCAGCAGATCGTGCTGAGCGACGGCACCGTCGTCTATGTCGGGCCGAACACGGGCGTGCGGGTGGGCGGCGAGCGAGTCGGCTTCACGCGTCTTCGTCCCGGTGACGAGATCGTGATCCAGACGCGCCCCGTGGTCGTCAGCCCGGCGCCGACGACGTACACCGCTCCGGGCACGATGACCGTGACGACCGGCCCCACGACGACCGAGCGCTACGCCGGCAGCGCGCTGCCGTACCAGAGCTACGCGGACAGCCGGATCGAGGCGAGCGACGTCCAGATCATGTGGAGCCCGCAGTCGAGATGACCCACACACGCGCGGAAAGACTCGCAGGCTGATCAAAAAGGTCCAGATGCGAGGCGGCGCCCGACAGCCGCACGCGAGGCGTACTTCCTGTACGTTGAGCGTGCGGCCGAGGGCGCCAACGAAGCAGATGGGCCTTTTTCATCAGCCTGCTACCGGTCGGGACGGACCCAGATGCCGCGGTCGTGCATGAGCCTGATCTGGCGCCGGATGACCTTGTCGCGGTATTCCTTGTGCTTCATCGGGGCGCGCTTGAGGTAGAGGTTCTTCGGGTAGATCGGGCGCTCGTAGAGGATCTGGTAGAGCTCGGTGCGCAGGTCCTTCATCCAGTTGTCCCACTGCGCGCGGGCGCGGTGGTCGCGGAGCGCCTCGATGTCGACCACGCCTCCGACGTAGGTCGACCCGGCGCCGTAGTCCTGGCGTCCGACGATGCGTCCCTTGTAGTCGATGATGAAGGACCGCCCCCCGAAGGTGTCGATGGGCGTGGTCTCCTCGGGGAAGAGGTAGTACGTCCCCATGTTGGGGGCCACGATGTACATGTTGTTGTCGAGCGCGCGGGCCCGGCTCTGGATCTCGAAGATCTCGTTGCCCGTCGCCGGGTGCGGATACGAGGCGCGATAGACCACCTCGGCGCCGTTCATGGCCAGGGCGCGCGCGTTCTCGGGGTAGCTGCCCTCGTTGGCCATCATGATGCCGAGCCGGCCGATCTCGGTGTCGACCACCGGCCAGAACGCCTGCAGGCTCCGGCCGTACTTTTCCACCCACCAGTCGTAGACATCGTGCGGGCAGACGGAGTGCTCGACGGGGAAGAGCGGCGAGACCTTGTAGTGCTTCAGGATGACCTTGCCCCGCGGATTGATGACGAAGCCGACGTTGAAGAAGCGGTCCTTCAGGTCCGGATGGCGCGCCTTGGCCTGGGCGATGATGAACGCGTTGTACTCCCGGGCGATCTTCCCCAGCTCCTCGGTCTCCTCGCCCGGGATGTCGATGGCGCACTCCCGCGCGAACGTGGCGTGATCGAGATCGAGCACCTCGTCGTTGAAGGCCTGGAGCGCGCCCTCGGGAAACGCGATCAGCCGGACGGGGATGTCGAGGGCCGACAGCCACGACGCCGCCTTCACCAGATGGTGCAGGTGCTGGAGGTTGATCTTGATGTCCGCCCGCTTGCGAATGCCGCGCACGGTGGGGACGAGGCCGACGGCGGTGTAGGGTTTGATCATGCCGAGGCTCCTCTGGTAAGGTCCGATGCGGGCAGACAGTTAACACGATTTCCGTTCTGAAGAAAGGAGGCCATCGGCCGTGTCCCCTGCGCGTCTGGGCGTGTCCGTCATGCCGCTCGAGAACCGCCACGCGGTCTTCGCGGGGCTCGCCACGGCCGCCGACCGGCTGGGCTACGAGGTGGTGGGCTTACCCGAGTCCTGGAGCTACGACATGACCGTGCTGCTCGCCGCGGCGGCGGCGCGGACCCAGCAGGTGACGCTCGCGACCGGTATTCTCTCGGTGTGGGGTCGCAGCCCGGCGACCCTCGCGATGGCGGCGAGCACGCTGGCCACGGTCAGCGGCGGCCGCTTCGTGCTCGGCCTCGGCGCCAGCACCGCGCAGCTCGTGGAGGGGCTGCACGACGTGCCCTTCGTGACGCCGGTGGCCAAGCTGCGCCGTACCGTCACGCAGGTCCGCGCGCTGCTCCGGGGCGAGCGCATTCCGCTCGCCGTGACGACCGCCGCGCGGCCGCTCAAGCTCAACGTCCCGCCGGCGCCCGACGTGCCGATCTATCTCGCCGCGCTCGCCGACGTGTCGGTGCGGGTAGCGGGCGAGGTCGCCGACGGGTGGCTGCCGTTCTTCTACGCGCGGGACCGCCTGGGCGACGGCATCGCGCTCATGCGCGAGGGCGCCGCGCGCGGCGGCGATCCGCATCGGAAGCTCGCCGTGTGGGCGACGATTCCCACCGTCGTCTCCGACGATTCCGCGACGGCGCGCGAGGGCGCCGCCTGGTTCGTCGCGTTTTATCTCACGACGATGGGGACGCTCTATCGCCAGACGCTCGTGCGTCACGGCTTCGGCGCTGCGGTGGAGGCCGTGATGGCGGCGAACAGCCCGAAGTTCACGGGGGCGGTGCCCGCGAAGGCCGACGAGCTCCTGGAGCAGCTCGTGGTCCATGGCACGCCCGCCGAAGCGCGCGAGCGGATGGCGCGCTGGCTGGCCGCGGGCGCCGATCTCGGCGTGGTCTTCCTCCGCGCCAACCTCAGCCCTGAAGAGATCGACTACACGCTGAACGCGTTCCGTCCAATGCTGTCGTAGGGCGGGGGCTCGTCCCCTGCCGTAGGAGACCGTCATGGAGACATCACCGACCGTCAGTCCGCGCGACAGGGTGGTCGCGGCCTACAAGGGCCAGTTCGCGGACCGTGTTCCCGCCTATCCCATCGCCGGCTCGTTCGCCGGATGTCTCGACGGGCTGTCCATCGAGGAGTACTGCACGGAGCCCAAGAAGGCCGTGAAGGCCATGCTCAATTACTACGAGCGGTACAAGCCGGACATCATGATCGCGTTCAACGATCTCGCCAAAGAAGCAGAAGCGATCGGCTGCCACGTGAAGTACTCGGATTACGTCGTGCCCTCGATCGACCGCCACGTGCTGCAGGACGACAAGGGCAAGCTCGCGAGGCTGGAGATCCCGGATCCACGCAAGGACGGGCGGCTGCCCGCGTTCCTCGAGCAGTGCGAGGCGCTCTCCAGCGCCAAGGTCCCGAGCCCGCTCGGCTCCGTCAACGTCGGCCCGTGGACCATCGCGATGCTCATGCGCAACCCCGAGCTGCTGTGCCTCGACACGATCGACGACCCCCAGTTCGTCCACGAGCTGATGGGCTTCGCCACCGAGTACGCCAAGCGGGTGGGCGATGCCGTGCTGGGGACCAAGATCGGCCTCAGCTACTCGGATCCGACGGCGTCGTGCTCCCTGGTGGGCCCCGAGACGTACCGGGAATTCATCAAGCCCTACCACAAGCAGCTGGTGGACTACTTCAAGGCCAAGAAGGTCGGCACCACCATCCACATCTGCGGCACGACGCACCAGATCCACGAGGACCTGGTCGACGTCGGCTTCGTGGCCATCACGATCGACCTCGATCAGCAGGCCGACCCGGCGCTCCACGTCGACCAGCTCGACAAGCTCGTCACGCTTGGCAACGAGCGGGGCGTGGTCGCCATCGGCAACGTCGACGTGACGATCTTCGAGCGGGCGACCAGGGCGGAGATCGAGGCCGAGGTCCGCCGCTGCATCGACACCGTCGGCAAGCGCTCGCGCTTCGTGCTCTCGACCTCGTGCGAGCTGCCGCCCCAGGCCGATCCGAACTGCGTCCAGTGGTTCATGGACGCCGCCCACGAGTACGGCCGCTACGACAGGATTTTGTCTGCCTGAATCTCAGTTCCGCGCCCGCGCGCGCCTCCAGAGGGAGAGCGCGCCGACGGCGACGATGCCCGCGGCGCCGTTGATCAGGAACGCGCGGGAGACGCCCCAGTGCTCGGAGACGAAGCCCACCCAGAAGGCGCCGAGCGGGAAGATGCCGCCCGACAGGAGCGTGTAGAGGCTCATCACGCGGCCGCGGAGCGCGTCGGGGGCGCCGAGCTGCAGCGACGTGTTGCAGCCGGCCATCACCATCGTGCCCGAGAAGCCCGTGACCACGAGCAGGAGCGCGGCGACCCACAGGACGCGGGTGAAGGACAGCCCGACCAGCCCTCCGCACGCCAGCCCCAGCGCACCGGCGATCGTGGCCGGCGGCAGCACGCTCATCCCGCCCAGCGAGAGTCCGGCGGCGAGCGCGCCGACCCCGAGACAGGTCATCAGCAGGCCGAAGCCCTCGGCGCCCATGCCCAGCACGTCGCGCGCGAGCAGCGGGACGTAGACGCTGAAGTTGAACACCGAGAAGCTCAGGATGATCTGCAGCCCCAGGACGAAGCGCACGGCCGGTGTGCGGAGCGCGTAGACGATGCCCTCGAGCATGTCGTCGACGAAGGTGGCTTCCGTCATCCGCGGAACCGGCCGGCGCCCCGGGATCCGGGCGAGCATGGCGATCGAGAAGAGGAAGGCCAGCGCGTTCAGGAAGAAGCCGGGGAAGAGGCCCACGCGCGCGATCAGCACGCCGGCCAGGGCGGGGCCGATGATGCGCGCGCCGTTGAAGGACGCGGAGTTGAGGCCGACCGCGCTCGTGACGTGCCGGCGGCCGACCAGCTCCATCACCATCGACTGCCGCGCCGGTTGATCGGTCGCCGTCATGATGCCCCACAGCACCGCCACCACCGCCACGTGCCAGTACCGCACGTGCCCGCTCCAGGCCAGCAGGCCGAGGGTCACGGCCAGGCAGGCCTGCGTCGCCTGCGTGACGAAGAGCACCGTGCGGCGGGTGATGCGATCGGCGAGCACGCCCGTGAAGATCGAGAGCAGGAGAATCGGCCCGGACTGCAGCGTGGCGATGAGGCCGAGCTTGAACGGTGAGCCGGTGAGCTCCAGCACGAGCCAGGACTGCGTGACCGTCTGCATCCACGTCCCGGTCTGCGCCACGATCGTCCCGGCGAAGTACCGGCGGTAGTCGCGCTCGCCCAGCGCGCGCAGCCCGGCGGGAAGCACGTTTCAGTATGTCGAGAGGCGCCCGGAGCCCCCCATGTCGGTCAAGCGACGGCCTTCCTCACGTTTTCCAGGGTCTTCACGCAGGCCACCGCCGCCTCGGCGCCCTTGATCTTGAAGTGCTCGTGAAAGAACGCCTGGTGAGCGTCGTGCTCGTGGAAGTTCTGCGGGGTGAGCACGAGCGAGATGATGGGCACGTCGGTATCGAGCTGGATCCGCATCAACGCGTCGAGGACGGTCTGGGCGACGAACTCGTGCCGATAGATGCCGCCGTCGACCACGAGTCCCGCGGCCACGATCGACGCGTACTTGCCGGTCTTGGCCAGGAGCTTCGCCTGGAGCGGGATCTCGAGGCTGCCGGGCACCTCGTACAGGTCGATCTGATCGGATGCCACGCCCTGGCGCGCGAGCTCGGCCAGGAACGCGTCACGGCCCTGGTCGACGATCTCCCGGTGCCAGCACGCCTGGACGAACGCGATACGGATCTTGGTGGCCGCGCCTTGCATGGGGTTCCTCCTGTGCGTTGATCCATTCGCGGATGCAGTATAACGGCTCCCGATCGGGCGGTGGAACGCGCTATCTTGGGCATGTGGGCAACACCTGGGGCCACCTGTTCCGGGTCACGACGTGGGGAGAGTCGCATGGCGGCGCCGTCGGCGCCGTCGTCGACGGCTGCCCGTCGCGCTTGCCGCTGTCCGAGGCCGACATCCAGCCCGACCTCGACCGGCGCGCCCCCGGCCAGAGCGCGCTCGTCAGCCAGCGCAAGGAATCCGACACCGTGAAGATCATGTCCGGCGTCTACGAGGGGCACACGCTGGGCACGCCGATCAGCCTCGTGATCGCCAACGAGGACATGCGACCGGGCGACTATCGCGAGGTGAGGGAGAAGTATCGTCCCAGTCACGCCGACTACACCTACGACGCCAAGTACGGCATCCGCGACTGGCGGGGTGGAGGCCGGACGAGCGCGCGTGAGACCGCCGGCCGGGTGGCGGGGGCGGCGATCGCGCGCAAGCTCCTGGCCGTGCGCTTCGAGGTGACGGTGGTCGCCTGGGTATCCAAGGTCGGCCGTCTGGTCGCCGAGTGTGATCCCGAGCGGGTCGTGCGCGAGGAGGTCGACGCCACACCCATCCGCTGTCCCGATCTCGCTCTGGCCGCCTTGATGATCGACGCCGTCGAGGCCGCGCGCAAGGACGGCGACTCGCTCGGCGGCATCGTGACCTGCGCCGTGCGTGGCTGCCCGCCCGGCTGGGGCGAGCCGGTGTTCGACCGGCTCGAGGCCGACCTGGCCAAGGGGATGCTGAGCCTGCCCGCCAGCAAGGGCTTCGAGATCGGCTCCGGCTTCGCCGGCACCGACCTGCGCGGATCCGAGCACAACGACGAGTTCTACATGGACGGAAAGCGCGTCCGCACGCGATCCAATCGCTCGGGCGGCATCCAGGGCGGCATCACCAACGGCGAGACGATCTACTTCCGCGTGGCCTTCAAGCCGACCGCGACGATCATGCGCGAGCAGCACACCGTGAGCGTCCATCACGAGGACACCACCATCACCGGCCGCGGCCGTCACGACCCGTGCGTCCTGCCCCGCGCCGTCCCCATGGTCGAAGCCATGACCGCTCTCGTCCTTGCCGACCACGCGCTCCGGGGTCAGGCCTTGACTCCTTAACATTTCACGAGGGCGGCCGTCCGGTGTCTCACTCATGAAGACAGGTGGAGACCAGATCATGAGTGAGACGGCGACCCCGCCGAGCCACGACCACCGTGGGGTGTCACGGACGATCGGCGCCACGGAGCAGGGCTTCCTCGTGCTCGCGGACATCTCCGGCTTCACCGCCTTCGTGACCGCGACCGAGATCGAGCACGGCCCGCCCATCATCGCGGCGTTGCTGGAGGCCGTGATCCAGCGCATCGCGCCGCCGCTCGGGATCCAGGAGATCGAGGGGGACGCGGTGTTCGCGCTCGGGCCCGACGGCGCGGTCGCCCCGCCGTCGGCCCTTCTCGGTGTGCTCCGAGCCGGTTTCGCGGGTTTCCGCGAGCTCCAGCGAGAGATGCAGCGCGACGAGCGCTGCCCGTGCGACGCCTGCCGGAACATCTGGCGGCTGCGCCTGAAGATGATCGGCCACCACGGGACATTTCTGCAGCAAACCGTGGGCGGCCACGCCCAGGCGGCCGGCAAGGACGTCATCCTCGCGCACTGTCTCTTGAAGAATCACGTGCCGCGACGGATGGACTACGCGCTGCTCACCCGGCCGGCCCTTCGCTACATGGGCGTCGACCCCACGCGGGCCGGGCTCGCGTCGCACGTCGAGTGGTACGAGCACTTCGGCGAGGTCGAGTACTACGTGGGCGACCTGACGTCGGCGTAGCCGACGCTAGCGCGGGGGCGGCCCGGGCTCGCGGCAATTCGCGCCGCGAGCGTTGCGGCACCGCTGGTACTCGTCTCTGGCGATCTGCCACATCGTCTCGGCTTCCTGGTGATCCAGCTCCTTGCGCTGCAGGAGCAGCCAGGCGAGGCGCTCGCGCGAGTTCCGGAACACGAGACCGGCCGGATCGCCGCCGATCAGCGCGCCGCCGAACCGGAGCCGGCCGGCGAGGACGAGCTGCTGCTCGTGCTCGTTGCGAAACCCGATGTTGTTGGTGGGATCACGGAGCCACCGCGCGAAGTAGGCGGCCTGGCCGTCTCCCTGCGCGGCCGCGCGCTGGTCCCACTGGATCGCCAGCGCGCGGTTCTGGGCGACGCCGACCCCGAACTGGTAGGCGCGGGCCAGGGCGCTCTCTCCGTCGGCGTCTCCGAGCTCCGCGCTCTTTCGATACCACCGCGCGGCTTCCGCCCAGTCTTCCGGCACGCCGAGGCCCTCTTCGTGGAGCTGGCCGAGGTTCTTCATCGCCGTCGAGTTTCCCTGTTCGGCGGATTTTCGGTACCAGCGGGCGGCCTCGACGTAGCTCTGCCCGACGCCCACACCCTTCTCGTAGTGCCAGCCGATCTGCAGCTGGGCCTTCGAGTTACCGGCCTGCGCCGCCGCCAGGAACGGCTTGGCCGCGCCGGCCCTGTTGCCCGACTGGAACAGGCGCTGGCCCTCGTCGAACACGTCCTCGGCGGGCTCCTTGCGCGGCGGCTGGCCGGTCGCCGGGATGCGCGCGAGCAGGTTGAACGCCTGCGGATAGTTCTGCTGAGCGGCCAGGCGCGCCCACTTGATCGCCTCGTTCCGGTCGGGCCTGACACCGTCGCCGCCATCCAGTAGAAGGACGGCGAGATCGTTCTGCGCGCCCGGGTCCCCCAGCTCGGCGCCCCGGTGATACCAGCGCTCGGCCTCCCGCAGATCCGGCGTGACCCCGATCCCGTGCTTGTAGAGGTAGCCGAGGTACCCGTTCGCCTTGACATAGCCGTGCTCGGCGGCGCGGCGGAAGTAGCGGACACCTTCGACGGGGTTCTTCGCCACGCCGGCCGCGCCCTGGACGTAGAAATAGCCGGCGCAGAACTCGGCTTCGCCCTCGCCCGCCGCGGCCCGTTGCAGCAGTTGCCGGGGATCGCGCATGCACCGCTCGAAATCGGGCGCGGGCGCGGACCTCGTCGCCTGCGCCCACACTCCCTGAGCCCACGCGAGCATGACGAGGGCGGTGACGACGCCGTGGATCGCGGGCATCATGGCGGGGTGTGGCGGAAGGGGAGCGTGTGGTGACGCACGCGCTCGGCCTCGACGACGAGCACGATGCGGCCGGCCGGATCCCGCCGCGGGAACGGCGCGCCCGTGTACTTGTGCGAGATCCGATCCATGATCGCGAGATCGCCGTCGGGCCGCCGCTCGACGACGCGGCCGCGGATCTGGATCTCCTCGTACGGGTTCACGAAGTCGACGAGCGACAGCGCGACGCGCGCGTCGCGGCGCGCGTTCCGTGCCTTCAGCGAGCCCTCGCCCGTCGCGACCAGGATGCGATCGCCCTCGCGCCCCACCCAGACCGGAGCGATCTGCGGCGCGCCGTCGGGCATGAGCGTGGCGAGGTGCGCGAAGTTCGGCGCGTCGAGCAGCCGCTTGACCTCGTCGGGGAGCCTCATGGCTCAGCGCCCCCGGAAGATCGGCGCGCGCTTCTCGAAGAAGGCCTGGCGCGCCTCCTTGGCGTCGTCGCTGGCGAACACGCGGCGGATGTTGGCGAGCTCGTAGCGGAGATGGTCGTCCAGGTCGATCGCCGTGGCGCGGGCGATGGCGCGCTTGGTGAGGCGGTTGGCGAGCGGCGCGCGCTCGGCGAGGAGCGCGCAGTACTCGGCCAGTCGCGTCTCGAGGCGCTCGTCGTCGACGACCTCGCCGACGAAGCCGAGCCGGAGCGCCTCGTCCGCGTCGACGGTGCGGTTCTCGAGCAGGAAGCGCATCGCCTGCTCGTATCCGATCGCTTGGGGCAGGGTCCACGTGAGGCCGCCGTCGGGCGAGGCGCCGATGCGGGGATAGCCGGCCACGAGCCGGCAGCTCCGCGCCGCGATCCGGATGTCGGCGGCCATCGCGAGGGACAGGCCCGCGCCGGCGGCGACGCCGTTGAGCCCGGCCACCACGGGCTTGTCGCACTCCTGGCGCAGGACGAGCGCGAACCGCCCCACCCACGAAACGTCGTCCAGCAGCCGCTCCTGCGGCGGCAGCGGCGAGACGTCCTCGCCGGGACCGGTGAGATCGAGGCCGGCGCAGAATGCCTTGCCGCTGCCCGTGAGCGCGATCACCCAGACGTCGTCGTCGTGCGCCGCCTTCTGAACCTCGCCGACGATCGCCCAGGCCAGGGCGTGCGAGAGCGCATTCATCTTGTCCGGTCGGTGGAGCGTGATCGTGCGGACCCGACCCTTGTCTTGGACACGGACGACGTCGGTCATGAGGCCTCCTCGCCGGCGGGTGTTCGTGACAAACCTAGCCGGGGCGTGGACCGCCGGTCAAGGAGAGAGAGGCCCGCCTCGTGAGGTATCCTCGGTGGCCATGAACGCACTCGAGGGGCAGGTCGCGATCGTGACGGGCGGCGGCAGCGGTATCGGCCGCTCCGCCGCGCTCCTGCTGGCCGCCGAGGGGGCGCAGGTGGTCGTCGCCGGACGGCGCCGCGCGCCGCTCAACGCCACCGTCGCGGAGATCGACAAGGCGGGCGGCCGCGCCGCCGCCCGCGTGGCCGACGTGGGCAAGACGACCGAGGCCACGGAGCTGGCGCGCTGGACGCTCGATCGATACGGGCGGGTCGACATCCTCGTCAACAACGCGGGCCACTCGAGCCGCGCTCGCAACGTCCGGTGGGTGAGCGAGGCGGAGTGGGAGAGCGTGGTCGCGGTGAATCTCACCGCCGTCTACGTGCTCACCCGGGCGGTGCTCCCGGGCATGATCGCGCGCGGCGGCGGCACCATCATCACGGTGGGCTCGCTGGCCGCGCTCAAGTCGGGGCTGGTCGGCGGGGCTCCGTACGGAGCCGCCAAGGCGGGGGCCCGGAACCTCATGAGCCACGTGCACAACGTCTTCCGCGACCAGGGCATCCGCGCCACGACCATCCTGCCCGCCGAGGTCGACACCCCGATCCTCGACAACCGTCCGCGGCCGCCCGACGCCGAGGGCCGCGCGACGATGATGCAGGCCGAGGACGTGGCGCGGGCGATCCTGCTCTGCGCCACGCTGCCGCCGCGCACGGTCGTCGAGGAGATCGTGATGAGCCCGACGCGCACCCGCGACATGGCCGCCGAGCTCGAGGTGGCCCGTCACCTCGGCTCGCCACAGCGCCCGATCTAGGGGCGCATCCTGTGGGTGGAAGGACCGGCGTGTCGCAGCGGCGCGCTGAGGTTGGCGAACTCGCAGAGCAGCGGGCGCGTGTCGCGGGGATCGACGATCTCCTCGATCCAGAAGGTCTCGGCGGAGCGGAACGGTGAGCGGAGCTTGTTGAGCCGCGTCTCGATCTCGGCCATCTTGGCCGCGCGGTCGGGGGCGGCGTCGAGGTCCGCCCGGTACGCCGCCTCGATCCCGCCCTCGAGCGGCAGTGAGCCCCAGCGCCCCGACGGCCACGCGTAGCGCATGCAGTAGCGGCTCTGGTTGCGATGGGCGGCGCCGGCCACGCCGAACGAGTTCCGCACGATCACCGCGCACCAGGGCGTGGTCGTTTGCCACATGGCGGACATCACGCGCACGCCTTCCTTGATGGTGCCCTGCTTCTCGGCGTCGAGGCCAATGAGGAAGCCCGGGCAGTCCACGAGATACGCGACGGGCAGGTGAAACGTCTGCGCGATGTCGATGAAGCGCTCGACCTTGCGACACGTGTCGGCGGGCCACGCGCCGCCATAGAAGTACGGGTCGCTCGCCATGATCGCCACCGGCCAGCCGTCGAGCCGTGCGTAGCCGGTGATCACCGAGCGGCCGTAGAGCGGTGCCGTCTCGAAGAACGAGCCGCGATCGACGACCGACTCCACGATGCGCCGCATCTTGTAGGGCTTGCGCGGGTCGTGGGGGATCGCCTCGAAGAGCCACGGATCGCGTCGGCCGGGATCGTCGTCGCGCGGCCCGCGGGGGGGCAGGTCGTCGATCGATGACGGCATGTATGAGAGGAACCGTCGCACGCGCGCGAAGGCTTCCTCTTCCGTCTCCACGGCATCGTCGACGGCGCCGGCCTTGAGCTGGATCTCCCAGCCGCCCAGCTCGTTCTTGGTGAGCTTCTGACCGAGTCGCTCGACGACCGGCGGCCCGGCGACGAACAGGGCCGACAGGTCCTTGATCATCACGGAGTAGTGCGCCGCCGCCAGATGGGCGGCGCCGAGCCCCGCGACGGAGCCGAGGCCGAGGGCCACGCGCGGGACCGTGCCCATGTTCTCGACGACCCACTCCCACCCATCGACGCCGGGAACGTTGGCGCGGCCCGTCGTCTCGATCGTCTTGACGGAGCCGCCGCCGCCCGAGCCCTCGACCATGCGGATCAGCGGCAGCCGGAGGTCGTGGGCCATCCGTTCGCACTGGTTGTGCTTACCCTTGATCGTTGCGTCGGCCGAGCCGCCGCGGACGGTGAAATCGTCGCCCCCGACCACGACCGGCCGACCGTCGAGGGTGGCCCGCCCGAACACGTAGTTGGATGGGGTGAGCGCGACGAGGTCGTTGTTGGCGTCGTAGCGCGCGCTGCCCGCGATCTTGCCGATCTCGTGAAAGCTGCCGGGATCGCAGAGCTTGGTCAGTCGCTCGCGGATGGTCAGGCGCCCGCCGTCGTGCTGGCGCTTGACGCGCTCGGGCCCGCCCAGCTCCTCGGCGAACGCCTCGCGGCGGCGTAGCTCGTCCAGCTCCTTCTGCCAGTCCATGCTCAGATCTCCGCGTAGCCGGAGCCGCGGGTCTCGACACCGCGGCCGCGGCCCTGGGTGATCTGCCCGAACTCCTTGAGGATCTGCTGGCTGTAGCAGACGCGCCCGCCGACGCGCTCGAGCGGCTCGGTGGCGAGCAGCAGGGCCGCCCGGGCCATGAGCTCCGGCGCCTCGCCGCGCGGATCGTCGAGGCTCTTCACGAGGCGGTGGTGCAGGGTTCCGGGCGTGGGCACCGCTTTCTCGGCGCCGTAGCACGTGCCGCCGCGCGCGCCGACCGCCGGGTCGGGGTAGGGGCCACGCCCGGGGCCGATGGCCGCGCCGGAGGAGATGTTCACGATGGCGCCGCTCCGCCGCGGGATCATGTCGCGCAGGACGATCTGGCTCAGCAGGAAGGGCGCATGGAAGTTGACCGCCCACGAGCGCAGCCAGCGGTTCAGCGGGAACTCGGCGATCGGCAGGTAGTACGTGAGCGCCGCGTTGTTGACGAGGACGTCGACCGGGCCGTAGACGGCGCGTGCCTCGGCGATGAGCCGCTCGCACTCGCCGGGCTCGGCGATGTTCGCGGCCACGGGGTGGGCCTCGCCGCCCGCTTCCCGGATCCCCGTGATCGTCGTCTCCAGCGCGCCGGCGAGGGGATGATCGCCCTCGCGCAAGGTCCGCGCCGCGCACACCACGCGTGCGCCCTCGGCGGCGAACAGGCGCGCGATCTCGGCGCCGATGCCGCGGCTCGCGCCGGTGACGACCACGACCTTGCCCGTCAATCGGCCCATCGCGCGATCATAGTGAGCCGTCGGCGGCGTGGCAAGCCGCGTATACTCGGCGGCCGGAGGGGCCTCTGACGGACAAGCCGGCGGTCGGTCTGGTCGCGGTGGCGGGACGGCGGCGCGCGACCGTGGACCTCGCGCAACGGCTCGAGCGTGAGGGCTTCACCGGCATCTACTGTCCGAGCCCGGGCGACGGCCTCGCGCTCTGCGAGGCGCTCGCGCTGACCACGCGCGAGATCCCGCTCGGCACCAGCATCGCCAACATCTACACGCGACATCCCTTCGAGTATGCGCAGACGGCGGCCGTCGTCCACGAGCTGTCGGGTGGGCGCTTCCGCTTCGGGATCGGGGTGAGCCATGGGCCCATCCACAAGCGGCTCGGGCTGACGCCGGGCAAGCCGCTCGAGGACGTGCGGAAGTTCGTCGACGAGGTCCGTGGGTATTCCGCGCAGGTCGGCGCGCTGCCGCCGATCGTGCTCGCGACGCTGCGCCATCACATGGTGGAGCTGGCGGGGGAGATCGGGCAGGGCGCCGTGTGGGCCAACGCCGCGCGGTCGCACATGGCGGTGTCGCTGGGTCACCTGCCCGAGGCGAAGCGTCGTGACCCCGCCTTCTTCGTCGGCGACATGGTGCCCACCTGCATCGACAACGACCGCGCCGCCGCCGCCGCCGTCATGCGCCGCATGCTGGTCGGCTACGTGAAGCTGCCGAACTACCAGAACTACTGGATCGAGGCCGGCTACCAGGACGAGATGCAGGCGGTGCGGGCGGCGGTGGCTCGGGGCGACGACGCCGCCGTCCAGTCCGCGATGTCTGATCGCTGGCTCTCCGATGTGACCCTGTTCGGACCGGCCGCCGAGGTGCGCGACGGCGTCGACGCCTGGCGGGCCGCGGGCGTGAGGACCGTCATCCTGGTGCCGTCGTCGACGCGCGGCAACCAGATCGTCGCCTTCGAGGAGGTCCTCGCCGCCTTCCGATAAAGCCCGCGCTCGAAACTGCGTATGATTGCGTGCAATGAATCGCCGCCGGGTGCTCGTCGGCGTCCTGATCGCGCTCCTCGGTCTCGCCGTTGTCGGCGTCATCGCGCTGCCCGGGATCGTCCGCTGGGTCGTCGTCCGGCAGGTCGCCGCGGCCACCGGGCGGCCGGTCCGCCTCGACAGGCTCGAGCTGAGTCTGCGCCACGGCCGTCTCGCTCTCCACGGGCTCCGCGTCATGGACCGCGACGGCGGTCCGCTCGCCACGCTGGAGCACGTCGACGTCCGGTTCAGCCCGCGCGCGCTGCTCAGGGGCCATGGACACGTCACGGCCGCCGCGTTCCACGGGTTGACCGTGCGCGTCGTCCGGACCGGACCGAGCCAGTTCAACATCTCCGACCTCCTGGCCCGTCGGGCCGAGAAGGCAGGCAAGGCGCCGGTCCTGACGATCGAGCGACTCGCTCTCGAGGGCGCCCTCGTGATCGAGGACCGCACGCTGACGCCGGCCCGGACGTGGCGTGTGGACGCGGTGCAGCTCCAGGCGCGCGGGGCCTCGACCGTGGCGGGGGCGCCGCCGGGGACCGCTGAGCTGAGCGCGGTGGTGGCCGGGGCGCCGATCGCGCTCGCGGTCACCGACGTCCGGCTCTCACCGCTGAGCTTGCGGGCGACGCTGACGGCGCGCGACCTCGACGCCTCGCTCGCCGCCCTGTATCTGCCGCCGGCCAGCGCGGTGAGCCCCGCTCGCGGGACGCTCACCGTCTCGGCGACGCTCGAGCACGACGCCACCAGCGGATCCCTCGTCGCGCTCGACGCGGGATTCGCCGGAATCGAGCTGGTCCGTCCCGGGCAGGCCGCCGCCTACCTGACGGCCCCGGCCGCGCGGGTGCAGGTCACCGGGCTCCGCCTCGGGCCGCGCGGCGTGACGATGGATCGGGCCACCGTCGACGGCGGCTCCGTCGTCCTGGAAGATACCCGGCTCGGCCCGACGCGGCGCTGGCGGATCGACGGGATCGCGCTGGAGGCCCGCAACCTGTCGAGCGCCCGCGACGCGCCGCCCGGGGTGGCCACCGCCCGCGCGACGACGGCCGGCGCCCGGCTGGAGGTCTGGGTCACCAACGTCCGCCTGGCGCCGCTCGAGATGCAGGCGACCGCGATCGTCCGGAACGCCGATCTCTCGCTCTTCCGCCTGTCCTTGCCGCCCGATCTGCCGATCAGGCCGGAGCGCGGCATCGTCGACGCGACGGTGCGGCTCGAGCACGACGACCGTCGCGGCACGCGCCTGGCACTGGATGCGGGGTTGACCAGCATCGAGCTGCAGCGCCCGGGGCACTTCGTCACCGCTCCGGCCGTGCGGATCACCGCGGAGGACATCACGCTCGAAGCCGGCGCCGTCGCCGTCGGCCGCGTCGCCGTCGTCGGCGATCGATTGATGCTCGAGGAGCGAACGGCCCGGCCGGTACGAACCTGGGCCATCCAGGACCTGGCGGTCGAGGCCAGGAACCTGTCGAGTCGCCGGGAGGCCGGCCAGGGCATCGCGACGCTGCGGGCGAGGGTCGCGGCGGCGTCCGTGTTCGTCACGGGGGCACGCCTGCAGCCGCTGGAGCTCCGCGCCACCGTGATCCTGAGAAATATCGACGCCGCGCTCGTCAGCCTCTACTTGCCCGCCGACATCCCGGTGCAGCTCGGGCGCGGGGTGGTCAATGCCACGTTCGAGGTCGGCCACGGTACCGACGGCACGCGGCTGACGGGGGACGCGACGCTCACGGGCTTCCAGGCGCAAGGCCGCGGCGCGTTCGCGACGATGACGGTGGCGGCGCCGTCGGTCCGGATCATCATCGCCGACGGTCAGCGTCATGGCGACGCGCTCCGGGTGGGTCGGGTCGAGCTCTCCGGCAGCGGGACGCTCACCGATGCCCGCGGCGCCGCCGCTCGCTTCGACTTCACGCGCCTGCACGTCGCGACCGGAGACCTCACGTGGCCGGTGCGCGCGCCGGCTCGCCTCGAGCTCAGCCTGCGTTTTCAGGATCGTGGCGAGCTCGATGGCAGCGGGACGGTGCAGCTCACCGCGCCGCCGCCCGCGGTCGCGTGGGCGGCGGAGCTGGCGCTCACGTTCAGGAGTGTCGATCTCTCGCCACTGGCCGTGTACGTTCCCGCGGCGGCGGGGTTCGGGGGCCGGGTGCGGGCGAGCGTGACGGCGAGCCTCGCCTACGCCGGCGCGCTCACCGCCCGCGTCCGGGGCGACGTGGGCGGCGCACGCTTCGCGCTCGTCGAGGGGGAGCGCACCCTCCTGTCCTTGCGCGGCATCACCGCCGCCGGTCTAGATCTGGAGTGGCCCGAGCGCATGACGATCAAGCAGCTGCGCTTGCGCGAGCCGTACGGCCTCATCACGCGCGACCGGCAGGGCGCGTTCCCGCTGGCGGCTCGCTTCGCGTCTCGCCCGGCCGAAGCGGCGCCCGCGCCGACCGCAGATCGCCGGCGCCCGCCGCTGCCCGTGATCGCGATCGACGAGGTCGTCGTCGACAGCGGCAGCGCCGCCTTCGTCGACGAAGGCGTGACGCCGGCCGTCCGCATCGACATGCCGCGGGTCAATCTCACGCTCCGACGGGTGACGTGGCCGGCCTCGGCGCCCGTCGAGGTCGCGCTGGAGGGGACGTTTCCCTCGGGCGGCACCCTGCGGGCCGAGGGGACGGCGACCGCCGATCCGGTGGGGCTCGATCTCACCCTCGCCTGCCAGGACGCCGATCTCGCCGTCCTCCAGCCGTACCTGGGCGTCCGCGCGCGGGTGGGCGGCCGGCTCACCGCGAATCTCACGGTGGCCGGCCCCCTGTCGCCGGCGCCCCGGGTGAAGATCAAGGGCGACGTCGGCCTCGCGAGCCTGGCCATCTCCGACGAGCAGCGTCCGGTGATCACCGCCGATCGCCTGCGGATCACCGGCATCGACGCCGACTGGCCGAGTCGCATGGCATTCGATCGAGTCCGACTTCGTCGGTCGTGGGCGCTCATCGAGCGTGACCGGCAGGGGAGCTTCCTCCTGCGGACGCTGCTGGAGCGCCGCGACACCGGCGGGCCGGCGCGCCCCGGCCCGGCGGCGCCGGGAGCCTCCGCCGCCTCGGCGCTCGAGTTCACCATGCGCGAGGCCGTCTTCGACGAGCAGGCGGCGACGATCGTCGATGGCGCCGTGACGCCGCCCGCCCGCATCGAGGTCGCGGGAGCTCGTCTCGTCGTCCGTGACTTCGCCTGGCCGTCACGCAGCCCGGCGAAGGTCGAGCTGACGTCGCCGATGCCCGGAGGCGGGCAGCTCAACATCACGGGGACGGTCCAGCTCGAGCCCATGCGGCTCGAGGCGCGGGCGATCCTCGACGGCGTCGCCCTCGAGCCAGCTCAGTCCTATGTGCCGATCGAGGGGCGGCTGGCGGGAAAGGTGACGGGCGATCTGACCATGAAGCTCGGCCTGGAGCCGACGGCCGTTCAGGTCGCCGGCCAGGCGCGCTTGCAGGCCTTCCGGCTCGACGACGGTGATCGCGCCGTCGTGACGGTGGGACGGGTCGAGACAACGGGCATCGACGTGGACTGGCCGACCCGCATCTCGATCCGGAGCGTCCAGTTCCGTCGCCCGCGGCTGTTGATCGAGCGCGACGCCGCGGGCGAGATCCGTCTGCGTCGACTGATCACGCCACGGTGGGCGTCAGCCTCGGCCCCCGCGTCCTCGACACGCCCCTCGACCCCGGCCGCGGGGCCGCCGATCGAGATCGGCACGTTGACGCTCGAGAAGGCCGTGGCTCGTTTCGTCGACTACACGACGACCCCGCCCTATGCGGAGGAGCTCGAGGACGTGAACGCGACCTTCACCCCGCTGACCACGAAACCGGGCCAGCGCACCCGCTTTGCCGCCACCGGCGTCATCGCCGGCGGCTCGTTCAAGCTGGAGGGCGAGGAAGCCTACGGAGAACGGCCGGCCCTCGATCTGAAGCTCGAGATCCGCAACTTCATCGTTCCCCGAGCCAACCCCTACCTCGATCGCCACACCGCCTGGGTGGCGAACAGCGGGCGCCTCGACATCACCGGCGTCTACAAGCTCGATGGCACCCAGCTCGAGACCCACCACGACGTCGTCGTCCGCGGTCTCGATGTCGCTGCCGTCAGCGACCGCGACGAGGTCGAGCGCCGCATCGGGCTGCCCTTCGGCCTGCTCGTCTCGCTGCTCAAGGACTCGCATGGCGAGATCCGGCTGTCGCTCCCCGTCTCCGGCGACCTCGGCACGCGGGACTTCGACTACACGGAGGCGGTCTGGAGCGCGGTCCGGAATCTGTCGATCCGGCTTCTGGCCTTGCCTTTCAGCAAGATTGGCTCGCTCTTCTTCAGTGAAGACTCGAAGGTCAAGGCCGTCGCGCTGGCCCCGGTCGTCTTCGAGCCCGGCACCGATCGCCCGGGGCCGGGGATGGACGCTCACCTCCAGCGCGTCGCGGAATTTCTTCGAGCGACGCCGGCCGTGAAGGCGATTCTCGAGCCGGTCATCATCCAGGCGGACGTCCAGGCCCTCAAGCGGGCGCACGTGCTCGAGCGTCTGGCGAAACCGGCGGGCTCCTCGGCGGACGCGGACCCGCTCGAGCGCGCCAGGCGTGAGTATCGGCTACGGTGGTCCGATCGGCCCGTCCCCGCGACCCTCGATGCGCTCGTCGCCGAACTGGCCTCGGTGGAGACGTTGCCGGCGGACGCCATGCAAGCCCTCGCGAACCGCCGTATCGAGACGATCCGCCAGAGCCTCGCGCGCGCCGGCGGCATCGACGCGGCCAGACTCTCGGGGACGGCCCGGCGCACGCCCCTCGTCGAGGCCGCGGGTGCCCCGCGCGTCGAGTTCGATCTCAGGTCCTGAGGATGTATGCTCCTGTCCTGCGTATCCCAGGGAGGAATTTCATGCGTATCGGATTCATCGGGCTCGGAAACATGGGTGGGCCGATGGCCCTGAACCTGATCAAGGCCGGGCACACGCTGATCGTCAACGACGTGCGTCGCCAGGCCGCCGCGCCGCATCTCGAGCGCGGCGCGAAGTGGGCGGAGAGCCCCAGGGCGGTCGCCCACGAGAGCGAGCTCGTCCTCACCTCGCTGCCGGGACCGAAGGAGGTCGAGGCCGTGGCGGTGGGCGCCGACGGCATCATCCACGGCGCCGTCCCCGGCACGGTGTGGGCCGATCTGTCGACGGGCTCACCGACGGTCATGCGCAAGCTCTACGCGGGTTTCAAGGACAAGGGCATCCACGTGCTCGACGCGCCCGTGTCGGGCGGCGCGATCGGCGCGCAGCGCGGCACGCTGCAAGTCATGGTCGGCGGCGACGAGGGCATCTACAACGAGGTGCGCTCGGTGCTCCTGGGCGTGGGCCACAAGGTCGACTACATGGGGCCGATCGGGTCGGGGACGATCGCCAAGCTCGTGCACAACATGATCAGCATCACGGCCCGTCAGCTCATCGCCGAGGGGTTCACGCTCGGCGTGAAGGCCGGCGTCAAGCCCGAGGCGCTGCTCGCGGCCATCCGCGGCGCGTCCTTCGGGCAGGGCCTGATCCTGTCGCACATGATCCCCGACGTCGTCTTCAAGGGCGAGTTCGACACGGTGCGGTTCGCGCTCAAGCTCGCCCGCAAGGACGTGGGGCTCGCGACCGAGCTGGCGCGCGAGTACGACGTGCCGATGCCGATGGCGTCGCTCGGCGAGCAGGTCATGATCCAGGCCCTGGCCCGCGGCTGGGGCGACAAGGACTCGACCGCGCCGTGGATGCTCCAGGAAGAGGCCGCCGGCGTGACGGTGCGGGAAACGAAATGACCGGCTGTCTCGACGGCGTCCGCGTCCTCGAGCTCGCGCGGTTCCAGGCCGGCCCCCGCGGCGGGATGCTGCTGTCCGACCTCGGCGCCGAGGTCATCAAGATCGAGCCGCCGGGCGGCGAGGAGACACGCCGGCATCCGCCGATGGTGCGAGGCCAGAGCGTCTACTTCTCCGTCTACAACCGCGGCAAGAAGAGCATCTGCCTCGACATGCGCCATCCCCAGGGCAAGGAGGTCTTCGCCGCGCTCGTCCCCAAGGCGGACATCGTGCTCGAGAACTTCCGTCCCGGCGTCATGGCTGCGATGGGCTTCGACTACGACCGGCTGCGCGCGCTGAACCCGGGCATCATCCTCACCTCCGTCTCCGGGTTCGGTCAGTACGGACCGTATCGGGATCGTCCCGCGTTCGATCCCCTCGGCCAGGCGATGGGCGGCCTGATGGCGCTGACCGGCCAGACCGAGGGCCGTCCCGTCGGAACCGCGACGTCGCTGGTCGATCGCTACACCTCGCTCCACGCGACCATCGGCACGCTCGCCGCGCTCCGCCACCGCGAGCGCACCGGTGAAGGGCAGGTCGTCGACGTGTGTCTCCTCGATTCCGCGCTGACGATGGTCGAGATCCCGACGTCCTACTACCTCGCCACCGGTCAGGAGGGCGGCGAGGGCGGCCGGCCCCCCTACCGCACGCAGGACGGCTGGGTGGTGATCAGCGCGGCGGGCCGCGAGATGGCCGCGCGACTCATGAAGATCGTCGGCGGCGAGGCCGACGACACGCCGATGGCCGGAAGCAGCGGGGGCGACCGGCGCCGCGCGCTGGTCGAGACGTGGGCCGCCGAGCACACGACGGACGAGGTGTGGCAGACCTTGCACGAGGCCGGCATCCCCTCAGGGCCCGTGCGCACCATCCCCGAGGTCGCGAAGGATCCGCACCTCTGGGAGCGCGAGATGCTCGTGAAGAAGGAAGACGCAGTCGCCGGCGAGATGTACCTGCCGGGCGCGACGATCAAGCTCTCGAAGACTCCCGCGCGCGTCGGCCCGGTGCCCACGCCGGGGCAGGACACCGACGAGGTGCTGGGGCGCGTGCTGGATTACGACCGGGCGAGGCTCGACGCGTTGCGGGGGGCGGGGGCGATCGCGTAGGCCCCTTCGGCAGTCACGGCTTCCGCAGCCGGATCGCGGTCGGGTCGCGAACGTCGGTCGCCGAGGATTCCACCGTCCGGCGCAAGAGTCGGGGCGCGACGTTCCATCGCTCGCCGCTGTCGGTGATCACCGTCACCGTCTTCTTGTTGTAACGGGTCAGCATGCCCGTGACGAGAGGACGGCCCTCTGGCTGAAACGAGACACGATCCCCGATCTTGAAATTGAGCATCTGACCGTGCGCGCGCATCTGATTCATGAACCGTAGGCGCTCCACGATCCGGTTGTTCAGGTCGATGAGCTCGGCCTCGGTGAGCTTGTCGATATCGATGGTCATGCGCGCTTCACGCTGAACTGGCTCCCGAGCTCGCCTGCTCGGCTTCGTAGAAACTGAGTGCTCGCGCGAGATGCTCGAGGAGCTCGCCTGGAATGTTGGCCCGGTCGAGAACGCCGGTCACAATGGCGTGCGCGACCTGCATTTCGGGATGGCTGTCGTTGTACCGACGGAACAGGTCGCGTGCGGGGCCCTGATGAAACTTGTGGATGATTTCGGTCAGCTCTCCGCTGCCAACCTCACCCTGCGCCCACCGCCCGAAGGCTTCCGCAAGCGGGACGAGGGCGCGACGCAGCTCTTCCTCGTGTGCCATCGCCGACTGCTCGCGGAGGAGTCGCTTGACTCGCTTGGGAACGTCTCCCATGACGTCGCATCATAGTTCGACGCCCTGATAGCTCGCAAGCTGCAGCCCCATCTCGAATACGGGGTGAATTTCCGCTTGACACGCTTCGTCGATCGGCACTGCCCGCGCACCGCCGCCCCGTGAAATTCCGTCTCCAGCGATGGCCAGGCCGCCCGCAACGCTCGTCTGATGGCGCTCTACCGAAAAATTATGACTCGCCAGACGATCGCTCGTCCTGGGGCCGCGCAGGAGCGTCGAAAATCGGGGTGTAGATTTCCCTCAGGATCAAGAGGGGGCACCCTATGAGCATCCAGATTGCCGTCTCCGCAAAGGCGAACGCGGAGCTGGACCAGCTTGGCCACGAGATTGCGGAGCTGTCCGCACACCTCGAAGCCGCCACCGCGCGCCTGCTCGATCTGATCCGCGAGTTCGACGCACGCGGCGGCTGGAACAACGGCTTCCGCTCGTGCGCCCACTGGCTGTCGTGGCGCGTCGGAATCGCGCTCGGCGCCGCCCGCGAGCGCGTCCGCGTGGCGCACGCCCTCGAGTCGCTCCCCCGGCTGGCCGCCGCCCTCGCGCATGGCGAGCTCTCCTACGCCAAGGTGCGAGCGCTGACCCGGGTGGCCACGCCCGAGACGGAGGAGCGGTTGCTGGCGGTCGGCAGGGCCGGCACCGC